>Ga0070698_100006778_pt1 | contig 12417 bp, 10 predicted proteins | sample KBSK1502metaG_FD_65477 | JGI IMG/M metagenome (GOLD analysis project Ga0070698, IMG submission 65477) | Corn, switchgrass and miscanthus rhizosphere microbial communities from Kellogg Biological Station, Michigan, USA - KBS K1-50-2 metaG | ecosystem: Host-associated > Plants > Roots >...
GCGGCAGCGCAATTGTCAGCGCGTTAAACCCACCGCAACTCTCCCGAAACGGGAGTTCTGGCCCGCGTCGTCGTGAGTCCCTCTTAGCCGATAACTTCAGAGTTGCCGTTTATTAGCGGCCAATTCTGTGAATCACGCCCTTAAAAAGTCATAGCCGAGAAGCTGTATTCTCTTCCAGTTGGATTTTTCTTCAGGAGGAAGGAGCTCCGCTTCCGGCTGAGATCTTGGGAGGTCAACGCCGGAGGGCAGAGCTCCAGTGAGCTACGATTCTGTTTATCCCACTTTGCGTCCCGCCGCACAAGCTCGAAACTGATTGGGCCGCGAGCTGCGCCGAAGTCATCTTGCGGCGATGCCCGGTTTGTGAGCGCGATTCAGTCATCGGCCATGGACACCGTCGCAAACAGGCGCACGATGAACACCACGATTGGATCGGGATCCGGCGTGGTCGCTGCCACGGTTGCGGAAAGACCTTCACCTTCCTGCCGCTGCTTTCTCCCCCTTACACTCAGTACAGCTTGCTGGTTCGCTGTCAGGCATTGCGGCGGCGCTTTGTGGAGCACTGCTCCTGGGAAGAGGCGACGCCTGCGCTCAAGGACCCGAATCGGACGCCCGATCCTTCTACGCTCCGTCGCTGGGCCCAGCGTCTGGACCCCTCGCAACCGGCACTTTCCTTTCTCCACCAAACGCTCGCCCGCGTCTCTCACTGGCTGGCGCCTGGTGATCCGGCTGATCGCGAAGCTGGGCCTTTGTCTTGGCTGACTCCGGTTCTGCAAATTCTTTGGCCCTTGCGTCTCTGAGAAAATTTCTCCACCCACCATCCTTGCCTGGAAATGCAGTCCACCTTCTCCTACGTTCGCGTCCAGAGGCAAACAGCGCCGTGGGCGAGGACCTCGAAAAACTCAAACAGCGCTTTTCGCTGCTCGGTTATTTGCGGCAGCAGAACTGGGTCGCCAGGCCTGCTGGTCACGGCCCCGAGTTCGTCGGACTCTGTCCCCTGCATCCAGAAACCCGCCCTTCGTTCTATGTCAACGCCCGCAAAAATCTCTTCTACTGTCACGGTTGCGGCCAGGGCGGCGATCTCCTTCGCTTTGTCCAGTTATCCCGCCATCTGTCTTTTCGCCAAAGCCTCGCTTACCTCGAGCAGCACAGTATTCCTCCAACCGACCCTGCTGCGGTGCTCGAACAAGCCTCCACTTTTTATCAGCAGCAACTCGATTGCTACCCAGAGGCGCTGCGCTATCTGAAACAACGCGGAGTGCACGATCCCGCCTCGATCAAAGAAATGCAGATCGGCTACGCCCACGGCGGGAGCTTGCGCCGGCATCTCACCGCTCAAGGTTATTCTTTCGATCTCCTGCGGCGTCTCGGCCTGCTCAATTCACAGGGCTGCGACGCCTTCTACCGACGCATCGTCTTCCCCTGTTGCCACGGCGGACATGTCGTCAACCTCTACGGCCGGAGTATCGCTGCCGCCTTCGCCCATCGATTTCTCCCCGGCTCCAAGGGCGGCTTATATGCCTGGGAGCAAGTTCAGCAATGCCCCGAGGTGATTCTCGTCGAGGGGCTGTTCGACTATGCCGTGTTGTGGCAGGCGGGTTTTCGCCACCTCACCTGCTCATTGGGCACGCATCTCAACACTTACCAGTTTCGACAGCTGTGCGACCGTCCGCGCACGATCTATCTCACCTTCGACATCGATGCCAACGGCAGCGGCCAACAAGCCTCACAACAGCTAGCACATCGTCTCCGGGCGCGAGGCATCTCCACTCGCTGTGTCCTCCTGCCCGATGGCCACGACCCGAACTCCTTCTTCGTCCAGGGCGGTGATGCACGACAGTTCCAATCTCTCCTGGAGGCCGCTCAGCCATGAAGTTCCGCGTGATCCACCAGCGGACCTCCCCTAACGCACAAAGTCCGGTTCGTGTCATCGAGCAGGCCACCGGCCACGGAGTTGGTTGGATCAATCGTTACCTGGATCGCGAATATGTTCGCCGCCTGGCGAACACCACCCTGTGCACTTATGCCTACAATCTGCTGCACTTTATTCGCTGGTGGGAGAGTGTCACTACACCGGCGACATTCGGGAAGGTGACCTTACCGAGTCCACGCTCCTGGAATATGTGCGCTTCCAGTCCGGCCAACAACCGCGGCCTTCCCCTTCCATCATCAATGACCGCGTCGCCGTTGCCGATCGCGCCATCCGCAATGAGTTCCCCGATGCTCCCTGCCAGATCGCCCGCGGCTTTCATCAAGCGTTCTTGCGGCGAACGCCCATGGGCCTGGGCCGGCCGCGGGTGGCCATGAGCCGATTGCGAGTGAAAGTGCCCAAACGCAACATCGTGCCGCTCTCGGTGAATGAAGTGTCGCGCTTCTGGTCCAGTTTCCGCACATCACGCGACTTGGCCATCGTGGGCTTGATGCTTCTGCAAGGGCTACGGTCCGCCGAAGTATTGGCTTTGAATCGGGACGACGCGTTGCTTTCCGAAGCCCAGCTTCGCGTTCGTGGCAAAGGTAACAAATTTCGCTTCCTGCCGTTGGCGCCAGAAACCGTGCAACTGCTCGAACACTACCTGCGCCTGGAACGACCCAATCCCTGCTCCGCCGCGCTATTCGTCTCACTCAAAGGACGCCTGTGTGGAGCTCGCATGACCCGGGCGGGATTGCGGTCCTTATTCCGCCACCATCGCCAGACCACCAGCATCAAGCTCGCCAACCCGCATCGTTTTAGGCACACCTTTGCCTCGGACATGATCCGCGCCGGTATGAGTCTGCCCACGCTCATGCAGCTGATGGGTCACGCCAACATCCAAACTACGCTGCTCTATGTGCAGGTCACTCCTCAAGACGTCTACCTGCAGTATGCGCGCGCGGTGGCACAGCACATTCGTCCCCTGCCGGTGACCGCCTCATGAACCGCGCGCGACGCCCTCCGCTTCAACATCCTCTGGTTCCTCTCTTCGACCGTGCGGTCGATTCCTTCAGTGTTGCGCTCAGTCCCGAGACGACTCGTCATTACCGCGGCACGGTCCGCAACTTCCTGAGCTATCTCGGCACCGATCATCCGGAGGTGCAGCGCCTGAGCCAATTGCGCCGTGAACCTCATATCCTCGACTGGATGTCCCGCCTGCGTTCGCAAACACCGCCACTCGCGACCGCATCCTGTATCAATGTGCTTATCGCTCTGCGCTGCATCTTCAACGAGCTCGCTTGGACCGAACAGCTTTCTGAACTCGCCCATCTAATCCGCCGCGAGGACATTCCGCGCCTCCCGCACAGACTCCCACGTCCGCTCACGGCAGAGCAGGACGAACTCCTGCAGCAGGAATTCCTCCGCCGCAACGATCTGGGTGGCAATGCCTTTTTGCTGATTCGTCACACCGGCATGCGCATCGGTGAATGTGCCGATCTGTCCCTCGACTGCCTGCGCTCCACCGGCCCGAATCAATGGGCCATTCATGTGCCACTCGGCAAACTCAAAACAGAACGTATGGTCCCCGTGGATTCTTTTGTGTGTGAACTCGTCCGACGCCTCCAATTCTTTCGTTCCCTTGATCAGCTGCCTGCCGATGGATGGCTCCTGGCCCGTCCGCGCACTAAAGAAGCACTCGTCCGTCAATTCCGCGATTACCTGCATCAGGTCTGTCACGCGCTCGGCCTTCCCACCCGCATCGTCCCGCACCAGTTTCGCCACAGCTATGCCTCCGAAATGCTCCGTGCCGGTGTTGGCTTTCCCGCCCTGATGAAGTTACTCGGCCACACTTCTCCCGAAATGACCATGCGCTATCTCGATGTCGCGCTGACGGATCTCCAACGAGAATTCGAGCTGGCTCGTTCCAAACCGCGGCATCTTGCTCCGCAGCCGAAGACACCGTTCACTCCCCGAGCTGGCCTCGATGGGCTGATCGATTCTTTGCTCGCGGCTCAACACGTCCTCGAGATGTTCCGCCGGACGCTGCCGAACGGAACTTCTCGACGTCGCCTCGACCGCCTCTCCAACCGGCTCACCAAAATCGTCACCGAAGCGCGCAACCTCCCGACGCCCTGAGAATGGGCAGAGATTGGCCGTTCAACCAGAATTGTCCTTTTCATTTCGGCGAGCATCTAGGGCTTTTCCATCGCAAAGTCGGAAGGGCGCCGCAGGTGAGGACATAAGCGATTAATCAGTAGAGGAGATATTTTTGCCTTACTCGGCGGAATTGATTGAGTCCCGCGAGCCAACTCTCGGCTATTGGCCGCGGATCTTGCTGTACCTTAATCGCGTCAACTGTGGATTTGTTCCCAATGATGACAGTAATTGATTCCATAACGAAATCTCTTGGATAGAGTTTGTGCAGGGCCGAAGCGATCTCAATTCCCATCGCAGGTGAGTCAAGCGCCGTACGGTCTAAAAGAACTATGAAAACGCCGCCTATTTGTTGTCCCTTATACCAGGAAGCAGTCGGAGTGAAATAGAGCGGGACAAAGCGAACCCCGGGGATCTGACGAGCGTTGAGGTAACCGGCGAGTTGCCTCGGATTTATCCAGGGCGCACCAAAGTTCTCGAACGGTTTATCTGTGCCCCGGCCTACCGAAACGTTGGTTCTCTCAATCAGGCAAACACCCGGATACAGAGCTGCTTCGGTCAGACTGCGCATGTTTGGCGAGGGATTGATCCATGTCTGGCCCGTGGCGTCAAACCAGTTATCTCGCCGCCAGCCTTGCATTTGTACCACGGTCAATCTTGCATTGATGTGGCGTTCGGCGTTATACAGCCTGGCCAACTCACCGACAGTCATCCCGTGCCGCACCGGCGTTTGACCATAAGCGACAAAGCTCTCCTGATCCTGGTCAGTAATGGGCCCCTGAACATCAATGCCATTGATCGGGTTCGGACGATCGAGAACAATAAATTCAGTTCCGGTCTTAGCCGCCGCCTCCAGGAAATAAGCCATGGTGGTTTCGTAAGTGTAGAATCTGACCCCGACGTCTTGGATGTCGTAGACGACTTCGTCCAGGTTTTTCATAACATCCAGCGGAGGTCGCCTGCTTTCATCGGTCGCTCCAAAGACACTGTAAATGGGAATTCCTGTTGTGGGATCGACGGTGTTTCCAATGTTCGTTGTTTCGAGCGCTCCGATGGCACCATGCTCAGGACTGAACAGAGCGACCAATCTGATTCCTGGCGCACTAGCCAGCACGTCAATAGTCCGCCTGCCCTGCGCGTCAACACCGGTTTGATTAGTGACAAGTCCAATCTTTTTGGGACTCTCGCGCCGTGGATGGAGAGCCTTAAAATTGTCTTCCTCGAGAACATCGATACCGTTTTTCACTTTCGGGTATTGGACATCAGAAATATTGGCGGTGGAGCGCGGCGCGGAAACGGTCTGCGAAAACAGACTCGGGGAAGACGCGCCTGCAACGAGAAGCAGGACGAAGAGCAGAGGAGTGAGCATTCGTTTCATTGAACCTCTCTTATCATTTCCCGCCGAAGATCCTTTGCCCCATGTCACTCTCTAAATAACTCAGGAATGGACTGCACTGCGATAGTTTATTTAATTTGCGTCAACAATGCGGGAAAGGTCCACTCCTCGCAGCTTGACAATGCCTATAGGGCTCTACGAGCATTCTCGCCGTTGGCAATGCTGAGCTTCAAATCGCGTAACCGTGATTGACAAGTCGGAAGCTCTCAGAGTCACAAGGAGGTGTCTCATGTCCCGCGCCACTCGCTTGAAAAGGAGCACTATCACAAACAGTGCGCTTGCCTCGGTTTCGATCTGTCTCGTTTTGTCGATGTTATGCGCAATCGGCCAGGCCCAGGTTACGACGGCCGACATTCTAGGCACAGTTACCGATCCCAGCGGCGCGGTCTTCCCCAACGTAAAGGTCGTCGTTACGAATATCGGTACGCATGACATACGCACAACGCAGTCCGATTCGGCCGGACAGTACACGTTCACGTTGCTGACCAGCGGTCAGTACACGCTTACCGCCAGCGCGTCGGGTTTCAGGAATGTCCTCGCCAACATTACTCTGAATGCGGGCGATCGCAGACGGCAGGACATCCAGATGACCGTTGGTTCCACCGTTGAACAGGTCGAGGTTAGCGGCACACCGCCGGCCCTGGAGACAGATACTTCTGTGCTGAGCACAGTGGTTTCAGAGAAGCCTGTAGAGGACTTGCCGCTGAATGGACGCAACTTTGTCCAACTCGCTCAGTTAGCGGCCGGCGCGAACGAAGGTCGTCCGGAGGCGATTTCAAATGGCAATCGTCCCGACGATCGCCGGCAGACAGCCGCGGTTTCGGCGAACGCGCAATCAGATACGCTAAATAATGAACTCGTGGACGGGCTGGACAACAACTCGTACACGATTGGCACGATTGGCGTACGGCCCTCGATCGACGCCATCGCGGAATTCCGCGTAGAAACCAATCTATACCCTGCGGAAATCGGAAAAACACCCGGAGCCGTAGTGAATCTCATTACCAAATCAGGAACAAATCAACTGCACGGTTCGGCATACGAGTTTGTGCGAAACGACATGTTTGACGCGCGGAACTACTTTGCCACAACGGGTCGAACTCCTGAGTACCGACAGAACCAGTTTGGCGGCAGTCTGGGTGGTCCGATCCGTAGAGATAAGACGTTCTTTTTCGGCGATTATGAGGGGCTCAGGATCGTTCAGGGCGTGACCTACGTCAGCACGGTTCCAACCCTGTTCGAAGAGCAAAATCCCGGTAATCTGTCGGACATTGGAGGTCCAGTGTTTAGCCAAAGCCAGCTAAGCCCGATCGCGCTGAACTACTTCGCCCTCTATCCGGCGCCAAATCAACCTGGACGCGTGAATAATTTTGTCTACAGCCCTAACAGCACGCAATTCAGCCATACCTTCGATGTGCGCATCGATCAGCGCCTTTGGAAGCACGACAATCTCTTCGCGCGCTATACCTTTAATGACGTCACGACGCTTACGCCGGGAAGTCTACCGCCTGTCAACGGCGTCCAACCGGCCGGTTCTGCTTCGTTTCCCGGTGACGCCAAACAACGCGCCCAGCAGGTGCTCCTGAAAGACGTCCACACTTTTTCGCCAACCCTACTTTTCGAACTGTCGGCTGGATACGGCCGCATCAACAATGCTTCGTTCCCACTGAACTACGGAACCGCCCTGGGAAACCAGTTCGGAATTCAGAATGCGAATTTCAATCAGTTCAGTTCCGGGCTTCCCAGCGTCTCGATCGCGGGATACACAGGCTTCGGCGGGACTTCTTTCCTGCCCCTGATCGATCTCGATAACGTGTACCAGCTCAGCGGAGCCGTGACGCACGTACGGGATCAGCACACCTTCAAGTTCGGCTCTGTGGTACTTCGCCGGGACATTTACAACCAGCAGAGCCCGGCTGGTGCCGGCTCCTTCTCATTCTCCACGACGCCTTCGTCCTTTGCGCTCGCCAATTTCCTGACCGGGAACGTTTTCCAAGTAACGCGCCAGTTGCAACTGTATCCGCGCTATCTCAGCGACTGGGAGCCCAGCTTCTATGCGCAGGATGACTGGCGCCTGAAGCGCTGGCTGACGCTGAACCTCGGATTGCGGTACGACATCATCACTCCCGTCTCGGAAAAAAATGGGCACATTTCTCATTTCGATCCTGGATGTGCGTGCATTGTCGTGGCCAGCCAGAACGGTGCCTCCTCCACGGCAAATATCGAAACCGATTATCGGTCCGTTGCGCCGCGGTTCGGCTTCGCCGCATCGCTTGGAGACGGCACAGTTTTGCGCGGCGGATATGGTCTCGTATTCTTCCGCGATAACACGGGACCATCAGTTCCGTTTGCCGACCCGCCATTCACGACTACCTACGCTCCCAACCCGCTGACGGTCCCGTGGTCTGCGCCTCTGCCGATCCCGACCTCGCAATCTCTGACGAATCTCACGGGCGGGCTGCGCGGAATGCAATTGACCTACAGGAACTCTTACGTCGAGCAACTCAACTTCAATATGCAGCATTCCTTTGGCAGCACAGTAATGATGATCGGTTATGTGGGGTCGCTCGGGAGGCACTTGCGCATCACGCCCGATGTGAACCTCGCGCCGCCTTCGGCGGTGAGCTTCATCACCCGGCGCCCGTTCTATTCGCTGTATCCGAACGTGACCTCAATTTTCAACATCATGTCAGAGGGCTACAACAACTACCACGGTCTGCAAGCTTCGGTGCAACGGCGGCTTTCGCACGGTTTCATGGCGACGGCGAATTACACCTGGAGTCACGCAATTGGCGACACGCAAGGGTTCTCAGCAGGAGGGCTCTACACCAGCGCTGTCCCGTCGCAGACGGCAATTCTTGAGCGTGGCAACAGTGAGCTCGATATGCGGCATCGCTTTACGCTCATGCTGGTTTACCAACTTCCTTTCGGGGCCACCCTGCATGGTTGGAAGGGAGCTTTGGGCAAAGGCTGGCAATTCAATGCCATCGACGTGTGGGAAACAGGATTCCCGTTTTCCGTAGTCAATGCCAGCCCGAAGAGCAACACTGGGGTCGGTAGCGATCGTCCCAACGAGCTCGGAAATGCGAATCTCGATAATCCGAGCCTCTCGCGTTGGTTCGATACATCCATGTTCAAGGCCCAAACTCTGGGCACGATAGGATCGGAAGGGCGCAATGGTCTCTACGGACCGCACTTCCGCCACTTCGACTTCTCCGTGTTTAAGGATTTTCATATGAGCGAGCGGTCGGTTTTGCAGGCCCGCGCCGAATCGTTCAATCTGACGAATACACCGAACTTCTCGTTCCCTGCAGCAAGTCTCGGAGCTGGAGGCTTTGGGACGATCAGCAGCACGAGAGTTGGCAGCACACCGCGACAGCTCCAATTCGCTTTGCGGTTAACCTTCTGATGAAGAAGTATTCAGTGTTGATTGTGTGTTTCCTTCTCTTACATCCTGGCGTCGTTAAGTCTTCGTGAAAGCTGCATACGGGAAAACCGTACGTGCAGTTTGGGCGGCGGACGGAGGCCAGCGCTTCGCGCGCGCTTCCTCCGACCCGACAATCCGATTCCTTCCTGTTTGCCCGTGATCCGCCCGCGACGCGCCCAGAACACCGAACACGCACAAATCAGGCCGAACGTCTGGCGCTTTCTGTGGCATCCTTCGAATCGGTGATAACACCGAATCGAATACCGAACGGTATCAGGGCGGAACAGGGCACAACGACATTGATGGCAACGCCCGAACAACGCTCCCGGCCACTGCTCTTAGTGAATCTGAGTGAATTTCCCGCATCTTTACTGTTACCAGTGAGGGAACAGTAAAAATGAAGGCGCCTTGGAAACGGAGATGACGCGAACGGGAGTCCGAGCTAGGGCGGAGCACGAAGGAGGTGAAGAGGGTCGCCGCGATACTCGGATGGGCGGCAGTGGAGCGGTAAGTTTCTGCAAAGATTTCTCTTCTTTTTAGGGAAAGTGCAGACTGATTAACGAGGAGAACGAAATATGAGTGAGAGTGCCAAGCAGTCCTCCCGCCCCCCGGTCAACCTAGAAGGCCTCCAGGAGCGGGTGCTCCTCTCGGCATCGTTGATGCGTCTCAATGCACAACTCCGGAATTTCACTCCATTGCGAGATCGCCTGGTGGCCCATGGCCAGGATGCCAACGCGGCGTATCGTCAGATCGAGTCGCGGCGCGACCAAGCCATGGCCGAACTCAAGAAACTCACCCCGGCCCCGGTTCTCCCGGTCCCCCCGCCAAAGTCCTTCCGCCCACCGCGTCCTGTCGACGCGCTGTCTCCTCCCATCGCGCCGGCGCGTTTCCTCCCGGCTCGGAACAACCCCTGGTTTGGGTACTCGGGTAGGGTCTATGCGGGACCCCTCCATGAGGGCGACGACATAGTTCCACCTGAAGCAACCGGCTCCATCCAAACGGGGCTTATAGATGATTTGGGCGGCGTCTTCCATTGTTACGGTGGACTCATTCCAGATCCGCCCGATGGCCATCCCAAAGAATACTTCTGGCTACACAGCTGGATTGAGCTGATTCCCTTTCCGGCGCCCGTGGTGCATTCAACCTTCACTTACAGTTTCCCGGTTTACGTAGGAGTCCAAGTGTATGACGCGAGCGGCGGCGCCGTGACGTTGTGGTGTTTCGTATCAGTCGGCGAGACACCCGATTTCGTTGGGCAGGAGGTCGTAGTGAATACAGTGGATAGCTGGCCGCTTGTAATTGAGTTGAACGACTCCCCTTTCTCTCAAGACCATCAGGGCCAGTCGAACGTGCAACGATCGTTTCTCGTAGAAGCCGGCCACGTTCCAGCGGTCGCCGTGGCGCTGGGTATTGTAGTCGCCCTGGAAAGCGGCGCGGGGGTTAGCCTCGAAGATGCGTTTATGTATATGGGGGCGCGCACTAACGTGTTTGGTCAGGGCGGCATTGTGAACTTCCGCTACGACCCGACACCCCCGCTAATCAAAACCGATTAATTGCGCTTCCGTTTGCCTATCGCCCCATGGGCTCGGGCTAGCCGAGCCACAGCGGATCGTGCTTAGAGCAAATGTCATGGAATGTCACAACTGGAGTTTGCAACGGGTTGGAACCTGGCGCGTATCACGTCGTAGCGCATCGTGGGGTCAGGGGGTGCCATTACACTCACAACCTCCAGCGCCAGCGCTCCTCTTGGTGGATCGTCGGCAACCCTTACCTAAATGGCGTTACGTCAGAGTTGCCCGTGATCCGCTCGGAATCGCAGATTCGGTGCAACTTTCTGCCCGAGGCCATAGCGCGAGGGCCCCAATTCACAATTTACGACCTCGAATTGTTGTACCAAAGCAGGACTCGGAGAGCAGGTTGTTCCAAAGGCTTGCGCTCGCCGACAGCCCGTCTCTCGGCTCGTTTCGAAATCAGGCGAGCGCACGCTTATTTATGATGGAGGAGGGCCGAACTCCACGCTGCCATCAGGCGCCAATCGCCACGCGGGGTTCCAAGCCACTTCCCGCGCGAATCCATCTGGGTCGGCGAAATAGCCGGAGTACCCTCCCCATGATTTTTCCTTTGCCGCCTCGAGAATCGCGGCTCCGACTGACCGAGCGCGCTGAATGATTGAATCTACGTCGCTCTTTGCGCGAACGTTGTAAGCCAGCGCCATGGGCGCACGACCGAACGTTTTTGGGTCAGCCCCAAAATCCTCAGCCAGGTGGTCACGAAGAAAGAGAGCAAAAACCATCCCGCCCGTTTGAAAGAAGATGATCTCTTTATTTTCGAATACCGGCATCCATCCAAGCCCATCGACATAGAATTTCTTCGAAACTGCGAGATCTTTGACGCCAAGAGTCAGAAGGCTGACGCGCTGGTCCATAGTCGGCGATTCTCCTTTTGCAAGAGAAAAAGACGAGGCCCCTGCTGCTCTTCTGAGAAACGGTAGCGCCGAGAACCCTGCCAGAAGGTCTCTTCGAGTCAGCATGGTATCCAGCATAGAACGGCGAGCACTTACTGTCTTGAACGAATCAGACACCTAGCTTTAAAGCTCTGGCATGCTGTTTTTCTAGACAAGATCAGATAAGCGTAATGTGCATCGGGAAGATTGAAGCGCGACACTGGGCGGGCTGCCCGAGAATCGCTGGACCTCGCGAGTCATATGGGCCTGATCGGCATAGTCTGCGCTCGCGGCGAGCTGGGCGAGGTTCCACCGAGCGTGTGCGCGGGCGGCAAGATTCAGAAGGCGCTGGAAGCGCAGAACGGACTGAAATAGTTTCGGGCCGTAACCGACTGCCATGGTGAACCGACGCTGGATCTGGCGACTACTGAAACCGAGCCATCGACTTAGTTCCTCAACTCGGCCGCGCGGATGCCGTGCGAGCCATCGGATGGCAGCGCTCGTCGCCTTGTCACTTTCACCCGCATCCGCCATGCGCTCAATTAACGCTGTCTCCATCGCCGACATTCTTGCCGAAAGAGTCGGTTCCTGAGCGATGCGCGCAAACCGAGCAGTCTCTGCGCGGCCCCATACGTCGCGAAGAGGCACGGATTGGTTAAGCAACTCCGTTGATGAAAATGATATCAACGCAGCAGTCGGGCAAGACCCTCTGTGGAAACTCAGCCTGTGAACTGACGGTCTGCGTCCAGAAACAAAGAAAGTGTTCTGCAAGCGGCAAAGGAGGCCGATATTCGCGGTAATCAGAAACATTGCCGCCTGCGTGCTCGTCGGTAACCAGAGCTGATCGTCGAATCAGTTTGCTCATAGCTGCTCTTATAGGGTACCCCTAGCTGCGATTGCTGTGGTATCACGGGCCGGAGATTACCTCCGGTCGGATTGCCCGTGATCCGGGAGCAACGCGCCAACGGTAAGGTGGAGCCGCTGCCAAGGATTTCAGCTAACGGATCTTCACCTTTCCTTGAGACCTAAACCATTCAAATGTTCTTCGAATGGCTTCGTCCACAGAGACTTCGGGTCGATATCCCAGT
>Ga0070698_100006780_pt1 | contig 12416 bp, 11 predicted proteins | sample KBSK1502metaG_FD_65477 | JGI IMG/M metagenome (GOLD analysis project Ga0070698, IMG submission 65477) | Corn, switchgrass and miscanthus rhizosphere microbial communities from Kellogg Biological Station, Michigan, USA - KBS K1-50-2 metaG | ecosystem: Host-associated > Plants > Roots >...
GTGCGCACGAGCACGGGCGGTTCGCTCGGCCTGCGCTGGGCGAGCCAGGCCTCCGCGCCGCCGACCTCGGCATCAAGCACGACCAGGTCGCAGCTCGGTGCGTGGTCGGGGCAGCGATCCTCCCAGGCGATGTCGATGCGCGGGTCGTCGGCGAGCTCGGCGGGAAAGCTGCGCGCGGGTCCGATCCAGAGCACGGTCTTGATGGGCACGGATCCTCCCTGGGTGGGTGGGGAGGACGAGAGCAAGCTCCGTGCCGCGCGTTTCGCGCGCGAGGCGTGCGCTCGCGGAGCGCTGGGTGGCCGGTGGCCGGCCGCGGCCGGCCACCGGCCGCGATCGGACCCCAAAACAGAAGGGCCCGGGTCGCCGAAGCGACCCGGGCCCGGGGTTGGTCAAAGCTCGGTATTAATAACGGCCGCGGTAGCCGACGTCCCTGCGGTAGTGGCTCTCCCCGCGGTCGTCGTCGTCCCAGTCACCCCGACCGGAGTAACCCCAGCCGCCGCGCGCATAGCCGTCGCCATGGTGGCAATGCTTGCGGTGCGGGTACCCGTAGTACGCGGGCTGGTAGTACCGCTCGTATACAACGGGCCGCTCGTAGACCACAGGCGGCTGCTCGTACACGACGTCGTGCTGGACGACCACCGGCAGCGGGAACGGCACGGGGAAGAAGAACCCGAACTCGAGGTGATCCGCCTTCGCGGGAGCCGCCGTGAAGAGGATCGCGCCAATCGCCACCGCGAGAGCGGACAACGCGCCCGCCGTGGTGCGCGAGTTCGGGGTCGCATTCGGGCGATACATTTTGGTTCTCCTTTGGGTTCGAGAGTCGGTTGGAAACCGAAATCCCTCTCACCGGCGTGGGACGAGACCCCCTGGCCTCTATTCGTCGGAGTTTTTGTGATGCGCATCACAAATCCGGCCCAGGGCGGCTCCCGGGAGCGTTCCCACCAGGCGGCAGCTCTGCGGCAAGACGCGCGGATGGGCTCAATCCGGCGCCGCCTCGGTCCGAAACGATCGTTGGGGAGGCCCCGATGATGCTCGCCCACCGGGCACTCCGACTCGCCGCCGCGCTGCTCGCGATCGCCGGTCCCGCGCGCGCCGAGATCTACCGCTGGACCGATGCGCAGGGCCGGATCCACTTCACCGAGCGCATCGAGCAGGTGCCGCTCGAGCAGCGCAACGCCGCGCGCGAGAGCGCGTCGCCGAGCCGCCCCGCGGATCGCGTGCACACGTACTCGGGATCGCCGTCCGACCAGCCCGCGGCTCCGGCCGCAATTCGCCGATCTCGCAGCAGCGAGATCGAGATCCCATTCACGAAGCTCGGACCGCTGATGCGCGTGAACGCCGTGGTGGACGACGCCGTCTCGATTCCGTTCCTGATCGACACGGGCGCGAGCGGCATCTCGATCCCGAACTCGTATCTCGCGAAGCTCGGCATCCGGATCCGCCCCGACACGCCGCGGATCCAGGTGACGACCGCGAACGGCGTCGTGAGCCGGCCGCTGATCACGTTGCGATCAGTGGAGCTGGGCGGCGCGCGCGTCGAGAATCTCGTTGCGACGATCGACCCGGGGCTCGAGTTCGGCCTGCTCGGCGGGACGTTCTTCAACAACTACATCTACCGCGTCGACGCGGCGCGCGGCGTCATGACGCTGGTAGCCAACGACCAGCTGCGCGGTGGCCTCGGCGAGGCGCAGTGGCGGGAGCGGTTCGTGAGCTTCACTGATCCGCTCGCGCGGCTCGAGGCCTACGTGCGTGAACACCCGTATCTCGAGCGCCACGAGCAGGAGGCGCTCGTCGCGCGCCGCGAACAGCTCCAGGCGGGACTGCGCGAGCTCGAGCGCCACGCCGACGAGCTCGACGTGCCGCAGGGCTGGCGCGAGGGATCGGACGGAGGGGAGCGATGAAACTCACGGCGTCGGCGTTTGCCCTGTTGTTCGCGATCGCACTGATCGGGTCGAGCGCTCACGCGGAGCTGTTCCGTTGCACGGGTCCGGACGGCAAGACGATCTTCACCGACCAGAAGAACACCTGTCCCGGCGCGGAGCCGACCGAGCCGACCGGTGTCGTCCACCGCGCCGAGACCCCGGAGGCCGCGCCGGCGGCTCCTTCACGCGATCAACACGCGCCCGACGTCGTGTCGGAGGCGGCGCAGTGGAAGCAGAAGAAGCGCGATGCCGAGCTCCAGCTCGAGCAGCTCCGCAAGCACCGGGAATGGCTCGATCGCGTGGCGAACAACTGCAATCGACCCGGTCGCTACGTGGTCAAGCGCGACGATGCGGGAATCAAGCAGATGGCCAACTGTTCCGAGCTGAAGCACGAGCTCGACGAGGTCGAGACGCGGGAGGCGGCGGCGCGCGACTACCTCGCCACCGGGCTCGCCGAGGAATGCCGCCGCGCAGGCTGCCTGCCCGGCTGGGTGCGCTGATCGCGTTCGCGCGGCGGCGAGTCGCCGCGCTTGCCTGGGGTAGAATCCGCGCGTGTCGGACGCCGCGACGAGCGAGACAGCGCGCGACCCCTGGATCCGCTTTACGCTGATCTTCGCCGCGCTCGCCGTGCTCTCCGAGCTCGTCTACTACGGCGTCGCGCTCGAGAGCGCCTGGTTCAGCGACTATCTCGCCGCGGTCGCGCGCGTGAGCGCCTGGCTCCTCTCCCACGTCGTCGACGGCGTGCAGGTGAACGGCACGGCGGTTACGAGCGGCGTGTTCTCGGTCGAGATCGGGCGCGGCTGCGACGCCTATCGGATGTGTGCGCTGCTCACCGCGGCGATCGTGGCATTTCCCGCGCGCGCCTGGCTCAAGGTCTGGGGGATCGCGCTGGGCCTCGTGTGGCTCAACCTGTGGAACTTCGTGCGGATCGTGGGGCTCTTCTTCATCGGCGGCTATGCGCACAGCCACTTCCAGCGATCGCACGAGGTCTATTTTCCGATCCTGCTGATCGCGATGACGGTCACCGCCTGGGTCGTCTGGGTGCGGCGCGCGACGCATGAGCGCTTCGGCGAATCCGCGCCCGCCTAAACCGCTGCATTGGTTCGCCGCGCACGCGATCGCGCTGGCGCTGTTGCTCGGCCTCTGGTCGGCCCCGCGCGACGCCTATCCCGCGATCTTTCATGCGCATGCCAACGCGCTGCTCGCCGGGCTCGCCGCTCCTCACGTCCGGCTCGCGGCGCCGGGGCCCGGTTCGCTCGCGGGCACCGACACCGCGATGCGCGGCGCACCGCGCGCCGGCGCGGAGCCGGCGTGGGAATCTTCGTTCGGCGTCGTGCGGATCGGATACTGGCCGAGCGTGGCGCTCGCCGCGCTCCTGCTCGCGACCCCGCTCGCCCCACTGCGTCGCGCGCTCGCGGTCGCGGCCGGGCTCGCGCTGGTCGATCTGTTCACGCTGGCGCGGATCGGCGTCGAGATCGCGTTCGCGAGCTACGAAGTCGCGCACGGGCCGGGCGGGCCGACTCGGGGCCTCGCGCATCTCTTGCTGCGCGTCGGCTCCGAGTCGCTCACCGCGACGATTCCGAGCGCCGCGTTCGTACTCGTGTGCTGGGTGGTCCTCGCGCGCCCGCTTCGCACGATCGATCTCTCCGCCGCGCGCGCGTGGATCGGGCAGCCCCCGCGCTAGAACGCCGCCGACGAGCGGTCGTCCTCGGGTTCGGGCACGGGGGTGACCACGCGCGCATCGCGGCGGCGCACCGGTGCGGGTTCGGACGCGAGCGTGAGCACGGGCGCGCTGCGCGATGCAGCGGTTTGGGCGGGCAGCTCGAGCAGGCGCTCCTCGCGCCCGCGCCAGCTCGTCAGCCAGCGCACGAGTGAGCGCGCGCCCGGCGCGACCGCGAGCGCCGCCGCGCGCACGCGACGCAGCTGCCGCTCCTGGCAGCGCTCGGCGAGCCCCTCGAGCAGAAGCGACGCCTCGGCCTGCTGGTCGGCGCGGCCGAGATGCAGCGCCAGCTCGAGCACGGTCTCGAAGTGCCACGGGTCGATCGTGCGCGCGCGGCGCAGCAGATGGATCGCCTGCGGGCGGTGAAAGTGGGCGCGGAACTGGCGGCTGCCCTCGAGCAGCACCTCGATCGCGGAGTCGGGCTCCGACTGGCGCACGAGCAGCCGCGCCAGCCCCTGCCACGCCTGGATCTCCCGCGGCAGCACGGCCGCGGCCTCGCGGAACACAGCGATCGCGCGGTCCTCGCGGCCCTCGCGCAGCGCGGCGTGCGCGACCACGCGGTAGCTGTTCCACGCGTCGAATTCCTGTCGCGTCGCGGCGAGCAGCGGCGCGAGGCGCTCGTGGAGCTCGACGCTATTTGGCTCGACCGCGAGAAGCTCCCGATACAGCGCAATCGCGCGGCGCCAGTTGCGCTTCGACCGCGCGCGAGATGCCTGCTCGAGAAGCACTTCGCGGTCGAATCGCTGTCCGAGCCCCATGCCGAATCCTCGATGCGACCCGACCTTCGCATCGACCTCGGCGCCGCCTCGGGCGCGTGATGGCGATCACATCGGTCGGGCTAGTGCTTCCACCAGAAGCCGTCGAAGCTGCCGCAGTCGAGCCGCGTGAACGCCTCGCGCGAGATCGTCGTGCCGGGCGGGACGGGAACCGATTTGTTGCCCTCGAAGCGCTTATCGACGACGCCGTCTCCGTCCGTGTCCTCGTCCTGATGGGTGAGTCCGTCGCCGTCGTAGGTCTGCACGACGTCCGGCAGGTGATCGTTGTTCGTGTCGGCGTCGACACGCACGAGGTGTCCGTCGGCGAGGATCTGCCGAGTGTCCGCGTACTGGTTGCCGGTGGTGTCGAGCAGCACCTCGCTCACCACGCCCGCCTTCACGATCGCGCGCGCGGAGAGCCGCTTCTTGTCGTCGCCGAGCAGACACTGCGAGACCACGGATCCGTCGGCGGCGAGGAAGAGCTTCTTGTCGGGGCTCGCGCCGTTCGCGCCGCTCGCGACCTCCTGCACCCGCACGCTGCCATCGGCGTTGAGATGGTTCAGGACATCGGGCTGCCCCTTGCCCTTCGAGTCGAGCGCCTGGCGCACGATCCGCTCGTTCTCGAAGAAGCTCCAGACGTCGATCTTGCAGTCGCCGTTCGTGTCGCGGTACTCGGCGCGCAGCTTCTCGCCGGCGTCGAACCACTGCTTCAGGTCGACGCAGCCGCTGCCCTTCGTGTCCTGCTCGATCCGCACCAGCTTGCCGCCCTCGAACCACGCGGACAGGTCGGGCTTGCCGTCGCCGCTGCGGTCCTCGTCCTTGCGTACCACGGCGCCCGCGGCGTCGGTGGTGATCCAGGTGTCGATCGCGCCGTTGCCATCGGAGTCCGCTTCCTGGACGCGGGTGCCGCCCGAGCCGGCCGTGCTCTTGCGGTCCATCCGGCCGTCGAAGTCCGAATCCTCCTCCTGCTGATCGATCTGCCCGTTGCGGTAGGTCGCGATCACGTCGGGCTTGCCGTCGCCGTTGCGGTCCTTCTCGGTGCGCACGAGCACGCCGGCCTCGTAGAGGTTCACGGTGTCCATCGTCCCGTTGCCGTCGGTGTCCTGCTCGATGCGCGTCGGGCGCTCCTGCGCGTCGAACTGCGTGACGACGTCGTCCTTGCCGTCGAAGTTGCGGTCCTCGCGCTGCTCGGACTTCACGCCGTCCTTGTAGACGACGAACACGTCGGGCTTGCCGTCGCCGTTCTGGTCGGCGCTCGAGCGCGCTCGTTTCCCGCTTACGTACTCGGTGGTCAGCTCGAGTCGCCCGTCGAGGTCCTGGTCGCTCTGCTCGCGTACGAGCACGCCGTTTTCGTAGATCTTGACCAGGTCGGGCTTGCCGTCGGCGTTGGTGTCGATCTCCTCGCGCAGCGGCTGCTGCTTGGCGTCGAAGTAGACGAACACGTCCGGCTTGCCGTCGCCGTTCGTGTCGCGCTCCTGGCGCTCCTCCACGCCACCGGTGAACGCGACGGTGGAGTCGAACTTGCCGTCGCCGTTGGTGTCGCGCTGCTGCGAGACCGGCTTGCCGTGCTCGAATACAGTGACCACGTCGACCTTGCCATCACCGTCGCTGTCCTGCTCTTCGCGGACCTTCTCACCGCCCGCGTAGCGCGTGAAGAGATCGAATTTGCCGTCGCCGTTGGTATCGGCCTCGTCGCTCTCGACGTTGCCCTGCGCGTCGAGGCGGCCGCGCAGGTCGACCTTCCCGTCGTGGTGGGTGTCCTCCTCGAAGCGCTCGGCGATGCCCTTGGCGAAGTAGACCGTGCGATCGACCACGCCGTCGCCGTCGCGATCTTCCTTCGTCTCCACCGGGCGGCCCTCGGCGTCGCTGGTGCGCCAAAAGTCCGGCTTGCCGTCGCCCGAGCTGTCGCGCTGGAGCGATCGCTCCTTGCCCGTGGCGGGGTCGAGCTCGACCCACGTGTCGACCTTGCCGTCTCCGTTCGTGTCCTGTTCCTGGCGCGCGAGGCGGTCGCCGGATTCGTAATAGTTCCAGAGGTCGGTGCGGCCGTCGCCGTTCTCGTCGAGCTCGACGCGCGCGAGCTTGCCGCCGGAGAAGAATTCGTGTCGGCCGGGCGCCTTGGCGCCCTTCGCCGTGATCGTGCGCTCGGTGAGCTCGCCGGCCTTGTGCTTGGCGCGGATCTCGAAGTAGCCGTCGTGGTCCTCGTCGAACTCCTCGAGCGCGACGCGCTCGTCGGCGTCGAAGGTGTAGCGGGCGTCGGCCTTGCCGTCGCCGTCGCGGTCTTCTTCCTGGACGGCCTTCTTCCCGTTGCGGAAGGTGATCGTGGTCTCGCGGCGTCCGTCGCGATCGGTGTCGGCCTCGCGGCGCAGCAGGGTGTCGCCGTCGAACGTCGAGATCACCTCCGGGACGTCGTCGCCGGTCTGATCCTCCTCTTCGCGCACGCGCTTGCCGCGCTCGTAGAAGCGGTGCAGCTCGGCGTGTCCGTCCTGGTTGGCGTCGATCGCCTCGCTCTCCTTGCGGCCGTTGCTGTCGAGCATTACGACGAGCTCGACTACCCCGTTGGCGTCGGCGTCGATCTCCTGGCGGCGCTCCTTGCCGTTCTCGAAGCGCGCGACGCTGTCGAACTTCCCATCCTTGTTCGTGTCTGCCTCGCGGCGCACGATCGTTTCGCCATCGGGCGCGAAGTACGTGATCACGTCGGGTTTGCCGTTGCCGTCAGTGTCCTCTTCGACGCGCGTGCGGTGCTCGTTCTCGTAGAAGATCGCGACGTCGAACACGCCGTCGTGGTTGGTGTCCTGCTCTTCGGAGAGCTTCTTGCCGTCCGGTGAGAAGTGCGCGCGCGTGTCGACCTTCTGGTCGTGGTTCGCGTCGATCTCGACCGTCTGTACGTGGCCATCCGCATAGGTGGTCCAGCGGTCGGGCTCGCCGTCGAAGTCGGTGTCCTCTTCGAGCTTCGCGGGCAGGTCGCCCTGGTAGTGGAGCGTTGAATCGGCCTTGCCGTCTCCGTTCTTGTCGTCGAGCTGGACGCTCGGCTTCCCGCCGCGGTGGGTGATCCAGCGATCCTTCTTGCCGTCGCCGTTGGTGTCCTGATCCTGGCGCGCGGGCGTCTTGCCGTCCTTTTCGAAATAGATCCAGGCGTCGATGCGGCCGTCGTAATCGGTGTCGCGCTCCGCCCGCTCGGCGACGCCGTCCGCGTAGTAGACGAACTCGTCGAAGCGGCAGTCCCCGTTGGTGTCCTTGCGGCTCTCCGCGATCTGCTCGTTCGCGTCGTAGATCAGCTCGACAGGCGAGCAGCGGCGCTGTGCAGGGGCGGCGCCCGGCACAGACAGCGCCAGCGCACTGGCCGCGATCGCGAGCCAGAGCCGGGTGGCGGACCTAACCGCCAACGGGGTTGCTGAACGTCCCGACGATCGCGCGCTGCGAGAGGCAGCGAGCCTCCTCGGGCATGGGCGGGAAGGGCGCAGCTGCGCGCAGCGCATCCACCGCGCTCGCGCCGAGCGCGTTGTCCTCGGCCTTCACGATCGAGACCTTCGAAGCCGAGCCGGCGATGTCGAGGTGGAAGCGCAGCGTGACCTTGCGCCCGGCGTCGACGCCCGGCGGCAGCACCCAGCGCTCGTAGGTGCGCTGGCGCACTTCGCTCAGGTAGGTCCTCACCGCAGGCGATTCGAGGCACTCCGGCTTGGAATCGATCGCCGTGCCGGTGCCGCCCGGCGTGTTGCCCGCGAGCGGCCCGTCGCCGATCGTCGTGTCCACGGAGACGACCAGCGCGCCGTCGGGCGAGCCGATCACGTCGCGATCGGAGAGGACGCCGTCCTTCACCGAGCTGCCGTTGCCGCTGCCGATCTGGAGCGGCCCTGTGCCCATCGTGGTGCCGGCCGCCGCGGCCTCGACACGCCGCGGTCCGACCGACGGACCGACCAGGCCCTCGACGTGCGTCGGACCGCGCACGACCGGGCCGGTCGCGGTGCGGACGTCGACGGGCGACGCCACCGCGCGCACCGCGGAGTTCACTACCGACACGTGCTCGACCACGAGCGTCCGCGCCTGGATCTCGGTAGGAGCCGCCGTCGCACCGAGCGCGTCCATCTGGAGCGCCTCTGCGGCCACCGCGGGCTTCGCCTCGGCGATGATCCGCGGGTTCACGATCTGCGGCGCGACCGCCTGCACGGCGGGCGCGAACGGGAGATTGCGGCGCTGCGCGAGCGCCTTCGGCGCGGCCGCGGGCTCATCCGGCGGCGGGGGCGGCGGCGGCTCTTCCTTGAGCAGCTGCACCGGGATCACGTGCTCTTCGATCACCGGCGCGAGACTCGCGATCAAGAGCAGCACCGCGAAGCCGGCGCCATGCACCAGCGCAGAGCCGGTGAGGAAGGCGCGCGTGCGCGCGGCGTCGTCCGGCTCGGCGTAACCCGGATACGCGAACGCGCTCGAGACCGCCGGCCCGACCGCGATCTGGGCCAGCGACTCGTGCTTGCGTTCGGGGCGGCGTCGGCGCCCCTGGATCAGGGCTTCGGGTTGCATCGTCGGAGGGTCGTTCGCGCTGTCGGGGTTCCGAGGCGACCTACACCCGCCCGTGCGGGGAGGCCGGGGCTCGGCATGAGCTCATCGGTTGGTAGGAGGCGTGAGGTGACCTCTCTATGGGTGCCGTCCTTGGGCGTAGAGGTCACGTGAAGATTCGCCCGTGGCTCAGGTGGACAGCGCGGCGCGACGAAGAAACGGTCGAGCCCGTGCCGAAATCGAATCTACGAGAGGGGGCACGGGGTGTCAAACCGCCAGCGAGGCGATAGCCTCGCGCGAACATTTCACTAACCCGCTGACAACCATAGGGAATTCCGAAGCGCGGGCGCGCGGCGGCAATTCCGCCCGGTCGCGCGCAGGAGAATCGCCACCTTGCACTCCCGAAGCCTCCTCGAACTGTTCCAACAGGGGTGGGTGACCACCTACCCCCTGCTACTGGGTTCGGTGATCGCCCTGGGAATCTTCTTCGAGCGCCTGTGGCGCTTCCGCGGCCTCCACGACGCGACGCGCTCGCTCACCAAGGCGACGATCGAAGCGCTCGTGAAGCGCGACCTCGACGGCGCCCGCAAGCTCTGCGAGCGGTCGAACCAGCCGATCGCGCGGATCTTCCTCGAGGCGATGCGCTGGCGGAACGTGCCGCTCGAGGATCTCGAGCGCGTGCTCTCCACCTCGCGCCACGAGGCAGCCTACGAGCTCAAGCGCGGCCTGTGGCTGATCGGAACGATCGGCTCGCTCGCACCGTACGTCGGCCTGTTCGGCACCGTGGTCGGCATCATCCGCGCGTTCGCCGACATGGCGGAGCACGGCACGGGCGGCTTCGAGGTCGTCGCGGCAGGTATCTCCGAAGCGCTGATCGCGACGGCAGCCGGCCTCGCGGTGGCGATCATCGCGCTCATGTTCTTCAACTATCTGCAGACGCGCGTCGGGCTGATCGCGGGCGCGTACGCGCGCTCGTGCGAGCGGTTCGTGCAGGCGCTGCTCTTCCTCGAGTCTTCGGGCCGCGAGCACGCAGGTGCGTCGGGTGGGGAGGTGGCCCATGGCTTCGTTCCGGCCCGATGACGAGGAGAATCCGGACGACGGCGTCGTTGCGGAGATCAACATCACGCCGCTGACCGACGTGTTCCTCGTGCTGCTCGTGATCTTCATGGTGACGACCTCCGTCGTCGCGAACCAGGGCAAGAACATCGACCTGCCGGGCGCGGCGGTCAGCGACCACACGCCGCAGGGCGTGACGGTCGAGGTGACGCCTGACGGCCAGATCGCCGTGAACGACGTCGCGGTGAGCAACGACGATCTCTACCGGGTGCTCTCCGCGGCACTCGAGAACTCGCGCGAGAAGGTGGTGATCCTGCGCGGCGACAAGGCCGTGCTGCTCGGCCAGGCGGTGAACATCCTCGACGTCGCGCAGCAGGCGGGCGCACAGGGAATCGCGCTCGCCACCAAGCCGCCGCCGGGCGGGGCCAGCTAGGCCGCCGCGCGGAGCTCGCGCCAACGCCGATCGCGGTGTTGGCGCGAACCGGGAAGAAGGGCTACACAACCGCTCGAGTCGGGTTTCCACCCGAACGCGGCGAACAACAGGACCTCTCCACTCCGATCGTATCGTTCGAACTTCCGGATCGAGGTCGCGCCGCCGAATCGCTCCTCTCGACCCCGCTGTTGTGGGGTCGCAACCAGACGCCGCCCGTGCATCCACTGCACGCGCGCGGCCGAGAACACAGAAATTTGTCTGCACCTTCCATTTCCACGAAAACCCCGTCCGGCTTCGACCGGTTCGGGTTCAGCGAATCGATTGACCGCGGCGTGCGCGCCGCCGGATTCGAGACCCCGCGCGCGATCCAGACCCAGGTCATCCCCGCGGCGCTCGACGGCCGCGACGTGCTCGGGCTCGCCCCGACCGGCACCGGCAAGACCGCGGCGTTCGCGTTGCCGCTGCTCGAGCAGCTGCTCGAGCCGGGCGCGCCCGGCCCGCGTGCACTGATCCTCGCTCCGACCCGTGAGCTCGCGCGGCAGATCGAGACCGACATCCGCGCGCTCGCGCGGTTCACGCGGATCCGCACCGCGACGATCTACGGCGGCATCCCGATGCGGCCGCAGATCGCGGCGCTGAAGCAGCGGCCCGAGATCGTCGTCGGCTGTCCCGGCCGGGTCCTCGACCTGATCGGGCAGGGCGCGCTCCGGCTCGCGAACGTCGAGGCGCTCGTGCTCGACGAGGCCGATCACATGTTCGACATGGGCTTCCTGCCCGATCTGCGGCGGATCCTCGCCGCGCTTCCCGAGCGCCGGCAGAACCTGCTCTTCTCCGCGACGATGCCGGACGCGATCCGCGAGCTCGCCCGCGGAGTGCTGCGCAAGCCGTACGTGGTCGAGCTCGCCAACCGCGCGCCCGCCGCCACGATCGACCACGCGCTCTACGCGGTGACGGAGGAGCGCAAGCGCGATCTGCTCGAGCGGATCCTCGCCGGCGACGACTGCGCCTCGGCGATCGTGTTCACGCGCACCAAACACCGCGCGCGGCGGCTCGCCGAGCAGCTCGACAAGCGCGGCCACCGCACGGTCGCGCTCCAGGGCAACATGTCGCAGGTGCAGCGCGACCGCGCGATGAGCGGCTTCCGGGCGCGCCGCTACGACGTGCTCGTCGCGACCGACCTCGCGGCGCGCGGCCTCGACGTCTCCGGCGTGTCGCACGTGATCAACTTCGACGTGCCGACCACACCGGAGGCGTACACGCACCGGATCGGCCGGACCGGGCGCGCGGAGTGCACCGGGATCGCGCGCACGTTCGTCACGCGCGACGATCAGGCCTGGCTGCGCGCCACCGAGCGGATGATCGGCGCGCCGATCCGGCGGGTCGCGGGCGCTGACGGCATCGCAGGCGAGCCGCTGATCGCCGAACCGGAACGGCGCGCGGTCGAACCCGCGCGGCGCAGGCCGAACTCGCGGGGCCGGTCGCGCGCGCGCCGCTGATCGAGCAGCCTCAGTCGAGTTCCGGCACGCCGCGCGCGGCGACCTCCGCGATCGCCTCGCACAGCCAATCGAGATCGTCGCGCGCGCTGCGTGCGGCAGCGAGGTCGATACCGTAGATCCGCGCGGCGTTGCGGCCGAGGATCTTCGCCTTCACGTCGGCGGTGAGCTCGGGATAGCCGTAGCGGTCGCGCAGCTCGGCCGGGATCGAGAACGCGCGGAACGCGTCGATCGCGGGCTGCGCCGGGCCGTACCAGATCGCGTCGGTGCCCCAGAGCACGTGGTCTTCGCCGACGGCGAGCAGCAGCTTGCCGAGGACGTGCGCGGCCTCCTCGGGGCGGCGGATCAGGCAGAACCAGGTCGAGCCGAGCTCGGCGCACACGTTCGCTCCGGGGGCTAGGCCCGCGTCGCGCAGCGACTTCACCAGGCGGTTCGTGCCGAGATGCGCCGTCGCGTCGGAGTAGGGGCCTTCTTCGGCCGCGGCGCCGGCGGGGATCTCGTAGCCCGAGTGGTAGATCAGGAAATCGAGGTCCGGGAACGCGGCCG
>Ga0070698_100006781_pt1 | contig 12415 bp, 13 predicted proteins | sample KBSK1502metaG_FD_65477 | JGI IMG/M metagenome (GOLD analysis project Ga0070698, IMG submission 65477) | Corn, switchgrass and miscanthus rhizosphere microbial communities from Kellogg Biological Station, Michigan, USA - KBS K1-50-2 metaG | ecosystem: Host-associated > Plants > Roots >...
GAGCAACAGAAGCCTTGCTGGCGGGTAGCGGTTCGGCGGTGATTGGAGTTTTCCCGAGCCCAGCTAAGGCGCGCCGAGCCGCTGTTGGGTTTCCGCTTGATCAGACATTCGTTTGCGAGACTGTCTCGCGCGATTCCTATCGCCGTCTGATTCAAAGTCGCACCGTACTTCGTGCGCCTCGCGATTAATCCTCGGCGTCTCTAGCGAAACAACCCCAGGGATTTCGGCTTGCAGACCTTTGCAGGGTGGAGATCGCTTCGTGAATGACGAGCGTTTCAAAATTTTTTCGGGAACTGCGAACCCGGTGCTGGCCGAATCGATCTGCCGGAATCTCGAAGTTCCGCTGGGCAAAGCCATGCTGGGCCGATTCAGCGATGGCGAGATCTATTTTCAGATTTTGGAGAATGTGCGCGGAGCGGACGTCTTTGTCGTCCAACCCTGCCATTATCCGGTGGACAACCACCTGCTTGAACTTCTGCTGATGATTGATGCCTTCAAACGCGCGTCCGCCTGGCGAATCACCGCCGTGCTGCCGTATTACTGCTATGCCCGGCAGGATCGCAAAGACAAGCCGCGCGTTCCGATCTCCGCGAAGCTCGTTGCCGACCTGCTCGAGACTGCGGGCGCCAGCCGCGCGTTGACTCTTGATTTGCATGCGCCGCAAATTCAGGGCTATTTCGACGTTCCGGTGGACCACCTTTACGCGTCGCCAGTGCTCGTCGAATATTTCCGCCATTTGAATTTGCCGGATTTGACTGTTGTTTCGCCGGATGCGGGTGGCGTGGAGCGCGCCCGATTTTTCGCCAAGCGTCTCGATGCGCCTCTCGCCATCGTGGATAAACGCCGTGTCGATGTCGACGTCAGCGAAGTGATGCACCTTATCGGAGATGTCCAGGGCCGCAGCACGCTGATCGTCGACGACATCATCGATACCGCCGGCACGCTGGTCAAAACCGCAGAGGCCCTGCTGAAAGAGGGCGCCACGCAGGTTTACGCGGCTTGCACGCACGCCGTGCTATCCGGTCCGGCCGTGGAGCGCATCGCTCAGTCGAGCATCGTCGAAGTCGTCGCGACCGATTCTGTTCCGCTCAGTGAGTCCGCCCGCGAACTGAAGAAGATTCGCGTGCTCAGCATTGCGGAGCTGCTGGCTCGTGGTATTCGCTCGATTCACGAGGAATCTTCGATCAGCGAACTGTTCATTTGATTCTTGCAGTAGGAAGTCTCAAGGCCCGAAGCTAAAGGAAGGGAAGAAGGCAATGGCAGACAAGATCGTAGTCGAAGCGGTACCGCGCGAATCCCGCGGCAAGAATGAAGCTCGCCGCCAGCGGGTGACGGGAAGAATTCCCGCCGTTCTCTATGGTGCAAAGGGTGACTCGCTGTCGCTCACCGTGAACGCCAAGCAGGTAGGCCAGATTCTTCGCTCCGCAACCGGCCACAACACGCTGTTCCAGGTTGCGCTTGCGGGCAAAGAACAGCCGGCTATCGTTAAAGATTGGCAGGTCGATCCGGTGACCGGGAATCTTCTGCACGTCGATCTTCTGCGCGTCGCGATGGACGTTCGCATGCGCGTCAGCGTTCCCGTGCACACCTTCGGCGAACCCGCGGGCGTGAAGGTTCAGGGCGGTATCTTCGAAATCGTAACCCGCGAAGTCGAGATCGAATGCTTGCCGGGCGAAATTCCGACGGAATTCAAGCTGGACGTCAGCCATCTGATGATGAACATGCAGCTGCGCGCCGGCGAAATTCCCATCGACACCAACAGGATGAAGCTTGTCACCGACCCGGAACGCGTCCTCGCTCACGTGGTTGCGCTGAGAGTGGAGGAAGAGAAGCCCGTGGAAGCGGTGGCGGCGGAAGCGACCACGCCTGCCGAGCCCGAAGTCATCAAGAAGGGCAAGAAGGAAGCCGAAGGCGAAGAGGGCGCGGAGCCTGCCGAGAAGCAGGAGAAAAAGAAATAGCCGGGCTTCAGGGCCTGCAAGGACAGGCCGTGAGATAAGACTGTTTTTCTCCCGCAGTGGCTTTTGCGGGGTTTTGTGAACTTTCGGCGTAGCGAGGCATATGCGGCTCATTGTAGGCCTTGGCAATCCTGGCCCGGAGTATCAATGGACGCCGCACAACCTCGGATTCCTCGCCGTGGATGAGCTGGCAAATCGTGGCGGCATCCGCGTCGAGCGGCCGGAAGCAAAAGCTCTGGTGGGTTTGGGCAGAGTGGCAGGGGAAGACGTCATCCTCGCTAAGCCGCAGACCTACATGAACCTGAGCGGCATCTCGGTACGTGAGCTGCTCGAGAAGTACGAGCTTGGTCCGCAAGACGTGCTCGCAATGTGGGATGAAGCGCAGTTGCCGTGGGGTGCGATTCGCATCCACTCGGAGGGCAGCGCAGGCAGCCACAACGGAGCCAACTCGCTGATCAGTTCGCTTGGCACGCAGGCGATTGCAAGACTGCGGCTCGGTTGCGGCCCCGATCATCCGCTCAGCAGCAGGAAGGAATATGTCCTGCGGCCGATGAAGAAATCGGAGCTGGAAGTCGCCGCGGAAATGATCGCGGATGCGGGCGACGCCGTCGAACTGCTCCTGACCAAGGGCATCGAATCGGCGATGAACAAGTACAACCGGCGCGAGCGTCAGCAGGATGCAGCCGCCGACACATAGAGGATTCCCGGCCCGGAGGATTTTCGGACTGGAACTGGCAGTCAGTGAAAGAGAAATGAGGAAACATGGAAGAGCGTCTGTACGACCTGATTTTTATCGTCCGTCCGGCCACGCCGGAGGAAGAGATCAAGAAAGTAGAGCACACGGTCGAGCACGCCTGCACGGAAAAGGGCGCCAAGATCGAAAAGACTGAGCACTGGGGCACGCGCAAGCTTGCTTACCGCGTTGCGAAGCATCGCGAAGGCATCTATGTGTACTACCAGATTCGCACTTCGCACAACGACTTGATCGTTGAGCTTGAACGACGCCTGCGGGTGCAGGATGCGGTCATCAAGTACCTCACCATCCGTCTTGACGAAGACCTCAAGCGCCAAAAAAAGCTGTCCGGGATTCGCGAGAAGCGCGCCGCGCGCCGCCCGAAACGTCCTGCTCCGGCTCCGGCTCCTGCTCCTCTAGCTGCAGCGTCAGCTGCCGAGCAGCCGGCCGCTAGCTAACCATCGCCAGCGGGCAACAGCGGTGAATTGTTTTGACCAAAGACTTGGCTCCGGACACACCGGCGCCACAGGGCATCAACGGGAATAGAGAAAGAAAGGGCAAATGTTATGGCAGACGAACAGAATCAAGCTCCGGTAACTCCACAGGCGCCAGCGTCATCTCCATCGCCGCGTCGCGAAGGCGGTCCCGGTGGCCCAGGGGGCGGGGGACATGGCGGCCCGGGTGGGCATAGCGGCGGTGGCGGGCGTCGCGAAGGCGGTCCAGGCGGCGGACGTCGCGAAGGCGGCCCCGGCGGTCCGGGCGGCGGTCCCGGCGGTCCTCGCCGCGGCAAGAGGCAGTTTTTCCGCAAGAAGAAAGTCTGCAAATTCTGCGTCGAGAAGATGGATCTGATCGACTACAAGCGCGCGGACATTCTTTCGCAGTTCGTGCAGGAACGCGGCAAGATTCTTCCGCGCCGCATGACCGGGGTCTGCGCGCGTCACCAGCGCTGGCTGGGTGTCGCCATCAAGCGCGCACGGAACATCGCGCTGCTGCCGTTTGCCGGCAGCGCAGCGGGCAGTTCGGCTCCTCGCGCCGTCGAAGCGAAGACCACTCAACCGCCGGCCTAAACTTTTCCCGGCCGCTCCCGAGCCGGCTGCGATCCCAATCAAAAGGAACACTCTGATGCAAATTATTCTGCAGGAAGACGTCGAAAAACTCGGTCACCGCGGCGATGTAGTCACCGTCAAGCCGGGTTACGCCCGCAATTTTTTGCTCCCGCGCAAGCTCGGCATTGAGGCGACCACCGGCAATATGAAAGCGCTTGAGCGCATTCGCACTTCGCTGGCGAAGAAGACCGCCACCGAGCTTGATGCCGCGCACAAACAGGCGGAGCTTCTGAACGGCGTTGCCGTGAAGTTCGCGCGCAAGACCGGCGAGAACGACCAGATGTTCGGTTCGGTCACCTCGGCGGACATTTCTGAGGCCCTTGCGGCGCAGGGCTTCAAAGTCGACAAGCGCCAGATCCAACTCGCTGAGCCCCTCAAGGTCATCGGCGAGCAGACGCTCACCGTCAAGGTCTTCCGCGACGTGACCGCCTCCATCAAAGTCACTGTCGACAAAGAATCCTGACCAATAATTTGAGTTTCTTCCCCCGGGGCGCAGCACTGCTGCGCCCTTTCTGCCGTCCAAGATTTCTCCGACGCGCACAAAACCAATCAACAACGTAAATTTCGTCGCTCCGAATCTGCCCGCGCAGGCACGCGCAGTGAGCGATCCCTCTGCAACTTCTTTCCGCATCGCGAAGGAAAATGTCGTGAGACTTTTCCAACCTTTTCCGAAGTTATGCACAGCATATCGGATTGACGCTTCGCTTGCGCGCTATCACAATGCACGCAATCCTTCGGACAGCAAGCCGCGCCGGAAACATCTGCTCGCCCTCCGGTCTTGCGCGCCGCGGGCTAATTTGCTATAAAGCGAATAAAAGGCGAATATTAAAGCTCTTCCTATGCCTGCCGAAGCCACTCTCGAACGCCCGCTCCCTCAGAATCTCGATGCCGAACGCTCGATTCTCGGCGCGATTTTGCTCGACAATCACGCTCTGAACGCAGCCATCGAAAATCTGAAGCCCGAGGATTTTTTCCTGGAGCAGCATCGCCGCGTTTTCAATCAAATGATCGCTTTGGGCGAAAGCCAGCAGGCCATCGATCTGGTCACGCTCACCGAGTCGCTTCATCGCGTCGGCGAACTTGAAGCTTCGGGCGGCGCGCCGTACCTTGCGGCGCTCGCCGACGGCATGCCCCGCGTCAGCAACATTGAGCACTACGCTCGCATCGTCCGCGAAAAAGCGCTGCTGCGCAATCTGATCCACGCTACGCACAATATTCAGCAGCGCGCACTTGAAGGCGAAGACGGCGCGGATACCATTCTAGATAACGCCGAGTCTTCGATCTTTGCGCTCGCCGAAGACCGCGTCAAAGCCGGCCTCATCCCGGTCAAGGATATCGTCCGCGATAATTTCGAGCGCCTCGAAAAAATCTTTCGCGAAGGCAAAAGCATCACCGGCGTTTCTACCGGCTACATGGAACTCGACAAGCTCCTTTCCGGCCTGCAGCCGTCCGAGCTCCTGATTCTCGCCGCGCGGCCTTCGCAGGGAAAGACCGCGCTGGCTCTTAACCTTGCTGAAAATATTTCCATCCGCGCGGGCATGCCGGTTGCTTTCTTCAGTTTGGAGATGTCAAAAGAGTCGCTCCTCCAGCGTCTGGTGGCTTCCGTCGCGCAAATTGACGCGCACAAGTTCCGCTCCGGCCATCTTAGCCGTGAAGACTGGCGCCGCATGACTGAAGCGCTCGGCACGATCTCCTCGGCGCCGCTCTGGATCGACGACGCCGGTTCGACCAGCGTGCTCGAAATCGGAGCAAAAGCACGCCGCCTTAAACGCGAGAAAGGTCTCTCGCTGCTGGTCGTTGACTATCTTCAGCTGATCACCGGGCGCGGCCGCTTCAATAACCGCCAGGAAGAAGTCGCTAGCATTTCGCGCGGCCTCAAAGGACTCGCCAAGGAATTGCAGCTTCCCGTCCTAGTCCTCAGCCAGCTCACTCGCGCGCCCGAGCGCGAGGAACGCGGGCCTCAGCTATCCGACCTTCGCGAATCCGGCGCCATCGAACAGGACGCCGACGTGGTCATGTTCATTTTTCGTCCCCACTGGGCAAAAATGGACGCCTCCCCGGAAGAGCGCGACCAGGCCGAAATCCACGTCGCCAAGCAGCGCAACGGGCCCACGGACAAAGTGCGTTTCGTGTTTCGCAGCCGGCTCACGCGCTTTGAAGAGGCCGCACCCGACGCTTTTTCACAGTTCGCTCCCGACGACTAGCGCGGGGCGAGCGGCACGAGCTTGTGTCATTCAAGCCGCACCGCGATTTTTGGCACACAAGTTCGCCCGGTCGCGGCGAACTGATGCTTCAGCGTAACTATAGACGGCTGAGAGAAATACCAGCCTTCCGGGCGGGGCGGCCTCCCTCGCTCTTCGCGGCACTCGGCGTGCATATTGGCCTGTTGTCATTCTCGCTCCAGCCTTTCGCCGAGTCGGGCGATGGCCCGAGGATGTCTTAAAATAGAAATTCTGGAATTGCCCTGGAAATCGAATGACCGCAAAGAAGAAAGTAGAAAACTCGATAGGCCGGCCGGTCTGGGCCGATGTTTCTCTGCCCGCACTCACGCACAACCTTCATGCCATCCGCGATTTCGTGAATCCAAAATCCGAAAAGCGCTCCACTCCGAGAAAAGTCCTGTGCGTCGTCAAAGGCAATGGCTACGGCCATGGCGGCCCGCAAGTGGCCAGGGCCCTTGAGAAAGCGGGCTCTGATTGGTTCGGAGTCACCGGCGCTGCAGAGGGCGAGCAGCTTCGCAAAGCCGGCGTAAGGAAACCAATTCTCGCGCTCACAAGTTTTTGGCCTGGCGAGGAGGCGCAGCTCCTTCGGAATCGCATCTCTCCCGCCATCATTCGCTGCGAACAATTGGCTGCGATCGATTGGGCCGCGTCGCGCCGTAAATTCGCCAAGCGCTCCGTGGGCTTCCATCTAAAGATCGACACCGGCATGAACCGCCTCGGCATCGCACCGTCCGACATGGAATGTTTTGCCCGCCAGTATGAAAAATCCTCGCGGCTCAAGCTTGAGGGAGTCTTCACGCACTTCGCATCTTCGGAGGTTTTTGAGGGTCCCGTCGCTTCGCAGAATTGCCGACAGGAGGAAAGCTTTGACAAGGCAATCGAACGCTTGCGTGCGCTCGGAATTGATCCCGGCCTGATTCACCTGGCCAACAGCGCGGCCATCGCCTCCCGACCAGAAACCTGGGCGGACATGGTGCGCCCGGGCGCGATTCTCTACGGTTATCATCCCGGCTACGATCCGATTGAGCGTCGCTCGGAAGCCGAAAAGCAGCTGCCGCTTCGTCCGGTGATGAGCCTGCGCGCACGCATCATTAACATTCGTAATGTTCCGGCCGGCGACCCGGTGGGCTACAGTTCAAAATATCTGACCAATCGTCCCTCCAAGATTGCTGTGTTGGCCGCTGGCTATGGCGATGGCATCCATCGTTCGCTTGGCAACATAGGTAACGTGCTCGTTCGTGGAGTTCTTGCTCCCATTGTCGGCATCGTGTCGATGGACGTCACCATGATCGACGTCACCGACGTGCCCGGCGTCGCGCTTGGCGACGTGGTCACGATTTACGGCACCGACGGCAGCCACGTTCTTCCTGCAAACCTGGTCGCTCGCGGCATCGGCACCGTCACGTCGGACTTGCTCTGTGCCGTCAGCGCTCGCGTTCCTCGAATCTACTTGTCGTAGATATTCACATCCCCTTCTACATCTCGGCTTGTCATTTTTCGACGTTATACTAGTTCGCGTATTGACGCCTGCTACCGGCTGGCGTATAAGGGGCACGCAGCAAGCCCCCGCCAGGTCTCTCATCCGCTCGGAACCTAGCGGGCAGCGGTACCGATTTTGCAGTGATGCAGCATCCTGTGAGGTCGTATGAGCCGCACTCTGCCCGAATCACCCCGACCCGTGAAACCTGGGAATCATTCGCGAGACTTCGCCTCCATCCCAAAATCCTCTCCGTCGCCGCGGCCGCGGGACGCGTGGCTCTTCCGCGTTTTTCTGGTGGCCGCGACTTGCGGGATCACGGTGAGTCTTTCACCGTTTGGACTGCATGGCTGGCCAGCGGCCGGTCTTGGCGCGTTCTCGTCGCTCGCGATTCTGCTTATCGAGCACCGCCTCCGCAGCGCCTCGGCCGCAGCCCTTCTCGGGGGGGCAATTGGAGGACTGCTCGGAGCATTCGCAGCGCTGTTGGTGACGATGGTCATTTCCCGCACCTCCGAGCCTGAACCATCCAAGTCATTTCTTGAATACGCTTCTCTATTGGGATTCGGTTACCTGGGAATCATGTTCGGCTCGCAGAAGGCCGGATTCATCAAACCGGAGTCGCTGCAGGGCATTTTGCGCGCGCCCGGAACTGCATCCTCATCTCAGGTGGAAGGCAAGTTGCTCGACACCAGTGTCTTGATTGACGGCAGGATCGCCGATATCTGCGAAGCCCACTTCCTCGATGGCCCGCTGCTCGTTCCGCAATTCGTCTTGCACGAATTGCAGATGATCGCAGACTCCGCCGACAGCTTGCGGCGTCAACGCGGACGTCGCGGGCTCGAAGTTCTGCAACGCATTCAGAAAATGCAGACCCTTGAAGTCCGCATCATCGAAGACAATCCCAATACCTCGAATGAGGTGGACCGCAAACTCGTCGAACTTGCCCTGCGCCTCCGCGCCAGGATTGTCACCAACGACTTCAATCTCAATAAAGTCGCCAGCGTGCAGGGCATCAGCGTCCTCAACGTAAATCTGCTCGCCAACGCGGTGCGCCCCGCGTTTCTTCCTGGCGAAGGTATGCGCGTCTTCATTCTTCGCGAAGGCAAGGAAGTAAATCAGGGGGTGGCGTATCTCGAGGATGGCACCATGGTTGTCGTCGACGGCGCTCGCCGCCTGATCAACAAGACGGTGGACATTCTGGTCACTTCCGTTCACCAGACGCCCGCGGGCAAGATGATTTTCGGCCGCTTGGACGAACACAGCGAGGCGGCGCCAAGCGTAAGGCAAGCCGCCGTCGGCGGCCGTGGTTCGCGCTCTGGTTTCCCCGAGACCTCTTCTGAATAGGTCGCCGCGCTGCCCGGACAAACGCTCCGATTCTTCCTCTGACCCGCACATTCCGCCGGTTTCCCCCTGCCGCTCTGATTGAGGTAAACTCGAAGTCTTGGGGCGACGGTCGCAGAGCAGTCCGGTAGCCTTCGCTTCCCATCCCCAAAATTCGATGACCAGAATCACTGCCATTTTGCCCGCCGCCGGAATGGGTACGCGCATGGGTGGCGAAACGCCCAAACAGTTCCTTGAACTGGACGGCTTGCCCATCCTTTTTCATACGCTGCGACGGCTGGCTTCCTGCGACGCGATCACTGAAATCATTCTCGCCACTCGCTTCGACGAAATCCATCGCCTGGAGGAACGTTGCCGCCAGGAAAAATTCCGCCAGGCGGTTCGAGTGGTCAGAGGCGGCGCGACGCGGCAGGAATCGGTCGCCGCAGCGCTCGAACACGTCAGCGAAGACACCGAACTCATTGCGGTGCACGATGCTGTCCGACCGTTTGTCACGCGCGAGCAGGTGTCTCGCGTCATTGAAGAGGCGCGCAAGTGCGGCGCCGCGATCCTTGGCATTCCCGCGATGGACACGGTCAAGGAAGTGAAGCGTGGCAGCCTTCCGGAAGACGTTGCGCTCATCACCGGTACGATTCCCCGCGAGCGCATTGTCCTGGCGCAAACGCCACAGGTATTTCACGCAAAACTGCTGAAAGAGGCTTTTGCCCGGGCGGCAGTTGATGGCCTCAACGCTTCCGACGAAGCCGGTCTAGTCGAACGTCTGGGGCACGATGTTCACGTCGTGCACGGGACGGAACGCAACATCAAGATCACCAAACCTTCAGACATGGAGCTGGCCCGCTTCTATCTCGACCTGGAACGCCGAAAGGTCCGCCCGGCATGAGTGCTCTGATGAGCAATGCTCGCCGAGTCCGCTGCGGAATTGGCTACGATCTCCATCGCCTGGCCGAAGGCCGCGCTCTGATCGTCGGCGGTATTACGCTTCCGTTCGACAAAGGTCCGGTCGGACACTCGGACGGCGACGTGCTTGCGCACGCGCTATGCGACGCGCTGCTTGGCGCAGCGGGGCTCGGTGACATCGGCACTCATTTTCCGGACACCGATCCCAGATGGCAGGGCGCGAACAGCCTGATATTTCTCGAACACGCTCGCAAGCTTCTCGATGAAAAACAGCTCAAGATTGAGCACGTGGACGCCGTCGTTATTACAGAAAAGCCCAAGCTCGGCCCGCATTTTCCGAAAATGCGCGAAGCGCTCGCAAAATCCCTTGGCGTCACGCCGGAAACGATTCACCTGAAGGCTAAGACCAACGAAGGCGTCGACGCTATCGGACGCGGCGAAGCCATCGCCGCGCACGTCGTGGCAACGCTTAGTACCGCGTAGCAATCTGCGGTAGCACAGGGCACTCATAGGCGCCTGAGTCACGAAGGGCCTGTGCTCCGTTGTTGCGCCGGGAGCCGCCCGAGCCAAACGGCGCCTGCGATTCACATGCTAGTCAAGATATGCAAGAGTCCGTCATTCCGAGCGGAGTCTGCGTAGCGAGGAATCTCTCTTAATCCTTTGTGTCAACGTAGCCGATCATGATGAATCCCGAAACCGTTCCTACCGCTCCCGGAGAAAACAAATTCTCAGCCGACGACGTCGCGGAAATCCTTCGCGAACATGACTGGCAATCAAGCGACCTGTCGCCTGAACAATCCGCGTGGTGCGAACGCGCCGCAGCTCTTCTCGGCCACCAATCCCCCGACCGCGCTGCGCTGGAGAGCCTGCTGGCCTTGATTTTTCACTACGAAGCCCGCGAGATTCTGGCTCAGGTGGATTCCCATGTGGTGATGTCGCGTTACGCCGCGCGAGACGCACTGCGCCAATTGGCTTCACTGCTGCTCGATCCGGTTCCCCTGTCGACAGATCGTTTCCGCGAAGTAGTGGATAGAATGAAGTCCAATCTCGATATCCGCGGCCGCGAACTTTTTCAAACCTTACGATTGTCGCTGGCAGGCCGCTCCGGCAACGGGGAACTCGACCGGGTAGTCCTGCTCCTCGACGAAGCTGCTGCAGCCCACTTCTCCTCGCCCGTGAAGACCGCTCGCGAACGCATCATCGAGTTCTGCGCAGCAATGGATTGATTGATACTCGTTGTCGGAATCTCCGCCCTCAGTCTTAAGCATCCGGATAAGAGAGCCCTCCGGCCCGGTCGTAATGAGGAATGCCCGGTTGTGAAACTTCACTCCCCCGCTGCAAAGCGGCCTGTCAGTCGCCGCTTCCTACGTAGTAGCCCCTTTGGCAAGCGCCGCCGTGGCAAGACTTCCGCCCAAGCCCATGGTCTCAACGGCGGACGACGGCACAATCACCATCGAGCCGCGCTCTTTGATCGCTTCATACAGCATGTTCATCGCCCGTAAATGCAGAGCTACCGGATTGTCCTGGTAAGTCAGCGCAGCTTGAGAGAACTTTTCCGCAATCTCCGTTTCCGCCTGCCCAAGAATGTTGCGCGCCTGGCGTTCGCGTTCCGCCTGCGCCTGCCGTGACATCGCGTCCTCGAGGGCCTGCGGGATGCGTACGTCGCGAATCTCGACCGACTGTACCGTGATTCCCCAGGGGTTCGTTTTTTCATCCAGTATGCGCTGCAGTTCGCGTCCGAGCGATTCCCGTTCCGTGATCATTTGCGCCAATTCATGACGTCCGATCGATTCGCGCAGGCCGGTCTGGGCGCTCATGGTAATTGCCTGAACAAAATCCTGAACCTCCAGGATGGATTTCTCCGCGTTCCAGACCATCCAAAACACGATGGCATCCACATTCACCGGCACGGTGTCGCGCGTAAGCGTCGATTCTGCGGTCACGTTGGCGGTGCGGACTCTTTGATCCACGAACCGGCTCAGCGTGTCCACGATCGGGATCATGTGAAACCATCCCGGCCCGCGCAGCCCCACGTAGCGCCCCAGCCGCAGCACCGCTACTTTCTCCCATTGGTCTGCGACCTTGATGGAGAAGAGCAGATAAACGCCCGCAAGCAATCCCACAATCAGCGGGAGCCGGCTGCCGATGACGGTCGCGAGCCCCAGCCCTGCCGCACCAAAAACGACGAATAACGCCATCGCAATCCCTGGCACCTGATTCTTTTCCCTGTTCCACAACATGAGTCGTTACCTCCTCTTCTTCGTTGCGCCGTCGCTCCGCATGGTTCTCAGCTGTTCAATGAGTTCTTCAACCGTGAATCCTGCCGAGCCCGCGCGGGCCAGAAATTCACCAATCAATTGATTTAGACTACGTTGCCTCTCAGCCTCATCGCGCCGCACTGTTTGATGGCCTATGAAGGTTCCGGTGCCTTGTTCGGTTTCGAGCACGCCGCGAATTTCCAGTTCGCGATACGCCCGGATCACCGTATTCGGGTTGATGGAGAGATCGACAGCGAGTTGCCGCACGGTGGGCAGTTGATCGCCAGGGGCGAGCGAGCCTGCGGCGATGCCCCCGCTCACCTGGTCGATGATCTGGCGGTAAACCGGGACTCCGCTGCGCAGGTCCAGCGAGAAGCGGAAGGCCTTTTGTTTTTGCAGGCCCGCATTCATCATAGCTATAGT
>Ga0070698_100006784_pt1 | contig 12411 bp, 14 predicted proteins | sample KBSK1502metaG_FD_65477 | JGI IMG/M metagenome (GOLD analysis project Ga0070698, IMG submission 65477) | Corn, switchgrass and miscanthus rhizosphere microbial communities from Kellogg Biological Station, Michigan, USA - KBS K1-50-2 metaG | ecosystem: Host-associated > Plants > Roots >...
CGCCAACAGCGGGCGTCTCTCCCGATCGGGCCTTTGTGGTGACTGTCTTGCTCGATTATGCTGAGGTGACCGATGAGGCGGAAGTCGAGGGTGAACGTGAGGTGTCGGCGGTCTATGGCTACTTCAGGGATGCTGATCGCTTCGACTTCGCGTATGGGGCCGATTACCCCCTGATTGAGCCTGACTATGATGAGGATGAGGAGTTTGATGACGAGGAGTTTGGTGGGACAGAGGAGGAGCAGAGCTGATGAAGCTGGCGGGTAGCCGCTTGTGTGTTTCGAGCGGGGCGTGAAGGCCGATCACCAGAATCGATGCGTGCGCGCTGCACCTCGATGTCCCGCGTGAAGTCAATGTGCTGCTCTCCGACCGGACGATGCAGACTTGGGACGCACTGTTCCTGGACAACCTGGCTCGCGAGGGTATGCTGCTCCATGCTCGTGGTTCTCTTCCCGCTCCACTCGCGGCGAGGCAGTCCCTTCAAGAACGCCTTGAAGACAAAGGAGTCATATGCTGATAACCGTATAAGGAGCATCTATTTGACGCTCCCTCTCTTTCTATTATATTCAGTGCCTGCAAGCGCCAGTCAGCATCAGGATACCCGATCGTTTGCCAGATGATGCTATGTACTTCTTTTCCATCAAGCGCTCCGCGTTTCAGTAGCTTTGTAGCCAGCGCCTGGACAGCAGGCCAATGATCTGCTAGTAACTTCTGGGCCTCTTGCCAGCATGCTTCCTTGAGTTTTGAGCGCTGTTGTTCGTCAGGGCTGAGTTGGGGAAGCAAAGAATCTATTTTTTCTAGATCATCCTGCTCGCTCCCCTCTACATAATCGTCCTCTCCCCCATAAGTGGCGCAATAAAAGGCGAGTGCTAGCATACCGGCATAATAAGCCGTTACCGTCCTGGGATCAATCCTGCCTCTCTGTAGCCACTCATCAGGCGATTGATGGTCATCCAATTTGGGTGTGAGAAAACCAAAGCGACAAAAGCCCCTATAATCTGCTTGACTTGAAGCTATAGATACTTCCTCAACAAGGCCGCCAACTGCATGCCATACAACCGCATGGCCCGCTTCATGATAGGCGTAGAGGACACGCCTCTGCTGGTATATCTCTCTGGCTGACACTTTACTCTCCCGGCTGATAAGCGGAGATTGCGAAACCTCTGCTTTTGTTTATGGATAAAACAACTCCCCTAGCTCCTTTACGCACTTTTCTTGAGGCCAAAGGATCCCCTCTGTTTGAAATTATTATTTACCTCATGGTAGCGTCGAAGATAGCTCGTTCGCTCCCGCCAGGTTCTGGAGTTCCTGATCCGACCAGGTGGACCACCTGGGTTTCGCGTCAAAGGGGTGTTGAAGTTCGTACTTGTTGTCAAGAACGCTCCCGCCAACGAAGATGTTGCGCCGTTTAAACGCCTCGGGTGTTGTTGAGAGCAACCAGTCGCGCTGCGACAACTGGGAGCAGTAGAACCAGGGGCGTTCGAGAACGTAGTCCTGCTGCTGAGTCCATACAGGGCAAAGGAAGGACGTCCTGGAGCAAAGTTCCTCAACGACCACAGCACAAAACGCGGCCCAGCGCCTTCCTTCTTGTGTTGCGGCTGGTGCGGGCGGCTCGCTGATCAAGTCCTGGCGGTGATCCACGGCATAGCACCACCAGTCATGCAGGAAACAACCGAGGGCGAACCATGGATCTTCTCCCTGATCGATGCGCGCAGCCCCGTCAGCAATGGAATGTATTGGGTATGGAGGTGGAGCTGCCATTGGTATCACCCTTCTCTGCAATGTCCCTTTCCTCTCTAGTATACACCAAACAGAGGAGGCCCGTCGGGGGGAAAGCGCGCAATGACTCCAGATAACAGTCAACAACTGCCTCCCGCCATTGGTGCCTCTTTACGCCAGTTCGGAAAACAACGGTCTATGGCCTGGGCTGTATAAGCACTCTGTCGAATCTCGTAAAGTCGTACCTATCCATTTGCCTGGAAGTCTCGCAAAGTCATACCGGTCAAGAGCTTCTCTCGCAATTTCAATGCTGTCGTAAGCAAGGGGAAAGCTCATCATGATCAGATGTGAAGAGTTGGCAAAGACCTTGTTGGCAGGAAAGAACTACTGACAGGCGATGGTCAAAAACGTAACCATTTCATAACTGAATCACAACCGTCTTGCCATTGCCAAGTCCATGGCTTTCTTCTATAATCTGATCAGTGGATTCTGTCCCATATTACGAGGCAAATCAGACCTTTTGCTGTCCCATAGCGCGAGAGACTTCAAAGACGCTTGCAGTCCTCATGAGCAGAAGAAAGGGTATGACATGCGTAAACCTCATCTTGCATCTCTCACGGTGACTACACTCACCCTGCTTGCCCTGGCTCCCCTCGTGATGGTGACACATGCACGCGTAGCCGCTGCTGGCTCCAGTGGAGGCACCCCTCCTCAGGGAACCCAGTCCGATGCAGCCTACGCAAGTAGTTTCGCGACTCAACATGTGGCGAATGCATTTGTGACCACGCAGCAGACCAGTTGTTACACACCAGAGGTGCCCTATTTCGTGAGCGATGGCCCCAACGATGGCTATAGCGGCGAATCACCCTGCAACGGTGCCGCCACTACCGGTGAGAACCTTGGCCCCTATCCCACCCAGGCTGGCAGCAATCCTGGCTATCCTGCCACCGCTCCTATGCTGGTCAAGGATCACTCGGAGTCTGATCTTCGCGTCGACCCCACCAACCCCAACCACCTGATCGGCTCCTCCAAGTGGTTCGTCAGCCCCGAGGGCTACAATCACTTGCTTGGATTCTACGAGTCCTTTGACAGAGGCCAGACCTGGAGCGTCCAGGGGCATATCCCAGGTTATGAAGGCTGGACCGAGAACACCGACCCGGTCGGCGCCTTCGATGGCTTTGGGAACTACTATGAGTTGATCCTGGCCTACCAGTTCTTCTACAACGCCGACGGGACCCATAACTTCCAGATCAATCCGAACCGGGAGCCCAACCCGGCCCACCCAGCCGAGGTCATCTCTGCTGCGGTACGCAAGCACGGGGCGACAACAGTTAGCGACTGGATCACGACCCACAACGGCCATCAGGACTACGTCGCCACCTACGATAGCGTGGGCCGTGAGCCGGACAAGCAGTGGCTCACCATCGACACGAATCCGGCCAGCCCGTTCTACAACCGCATCTACGCGATGTGGGTCGTCTTCACCGGCCCACTCACCGCTCAGCCGCTCGTGTCATATGCGCAGGCACTGCCGGATGGCACGCATACCGACTGGTCGGCTCCCATCCGGCTGCCGGAGGTTTCGGCTAGCCCGACCGGCGCCACCTACTTGCTGCCCCATGTCACGCCTGATGGGACGGTCTACACGACCCTGACAACGACCAAGCCAGAGAAGAAGTTTAGCTTCGACAAGATCGCGCTCGATCGGTCCACCGACGGCGGGGTCACCTGGACGACGGTCTCAACGGTCGCCGACAACATCGCCGCACCGCCGCTGATCTACCCGAACACGACCTTCAGAGATGGGATCGAGAACACCTTCGCGGTTGGCACCCACCTGTCCGCACAAGGTCATTACCCGCTCTATGTGTCCTGGGAGGACTTCAGCGCAGGCGTGGATAACATTCTCCTCGCCGCCTCCTACGATGGCGGTCTCACGTGGAGTTCTCCTATTCAGGTCAACGACAATGCGTCGCCGGTCGATGAGTTCCAACCCAACCTGACGGTCGCAACTGATGGGACGGTAAGTGTGGCCTTCTACGACCGCCGCCTCAGTTGCCCTGCTGCTGGCACTGCCGAGGCTACGGGGGCCGGCCTCGCCCTGGACCAGGTCAACCCCAACTATAGTGGCAGCCTGCCTCCGTATGGCGCTACTAACTACTGCATCAACGCCAGTGTGCAGTTCTACAGTGCCACTCTTACACCATTCGGGCACAATATCCGGCTCACCCAGCACACCTGGGATCCGCAGTTGAATGCGCCACACCCGGGCAGTGCTTCAGGTATTGAGACTTTCATCGGCGACTACTTCGGCAATACAACGAATGGCTCGACCAACCTCTCGAGCTTTGTAAGCACCTACAACGATGGCTCAAATCCCCACTACCGACAGCAGCAGATCATTGCTACCGTCGCTGTTCCGTAAGCATTAGGGCAGGAGGAGAGGGAAGGAGACCTCCTCCTGCCTGAGGAGAACTGACCAGCGCAAGGAAGTTGGAAGTGCTTTTCACATAGTCTCGCACTAGGACTCGTTTGCAGTGCGAAATTCGTGAAGTCCCTCTACAAGCCGATTTACGGCATATAAGCTTAACAATATCGATCCGCCTGGGAAGGCACTCGAATCACTCGGTCAACTATTCCGCAGGACGATTGGCTCCTGGAGCGGGTTTAAGGCCTCCATTTCGCACCAGAAACTAGATGTGCATTTTTGAAAAAGGCTTACTCCTTGACATGGTACTTCTGGGCGGAACTCCTCAGCCAGTGCATACTCAGTTGACACACAAATTCACGCTATGGTATATACACTGGTAAGACAGGAGAGTCCTGTTGAGATGTACTCGGTTTTATTTCTCTCATAGAGGCGAAGCTTCGCCTAGAAGCTGGAGAAAGAGTTGAAACGAATCGCGTCTATCCTCGGCCTCTTGCTCATCGTTGTTCTCGTCGGTGTAGGTGCCACCACAAAAACCTTTGCTTCCCCCTCTCGTGCGTCTACTGTGACATACACCCACGTCTGTCCGGGTGTCATCGTCGGCTACGCACGCTGCCACGCCATCCGCGTGGGTGTCGGTCTGGCTACGGGTCCATCGGGTTATAACCCTGCTGACCTGCAATCGGCCTACAAGCTTCCCTCTTCAACAGCAGGCGGTGGGCAGACCGTTGCTATCGTCGATGCCTACGACGACCCCAAAGCGGAGTCAGACCTGGGCGTGTATCGTTCGCGGTTTGGTCTGTCAGCCTGTACGACCGCGAACGGCTGCTTCAGGAAGGTCAATCAGACCGGAGGCACCAACTACCCCAGAGGGAACAGGAGCTGGGCCCAGGAAATCTCACTCGACCTGGATATGGTGAGCGCCATCTGCCCGAACTGCCACATTCTGCTGGTGGAGGCGACCACCAATAGCTTCTCTAACCTGGCCACGGCAGTCGATGAAGCCGCCAAACTGAGTGCCAACGAGATCAGCAATAGCTATGGCGGCAGCGAGTATAGCAACGAGGTCAATGACCAGTCGCACTACAATCACCCCGGCATCGCCATCACCGTGAGTTCGGGTGATAGCGGCTACGGTGTTCAGTTCCCAGCGGCGTCCCGGTATGTGACCGCTGTCGGTGGGACGACGTTGAACAGGGCCAGCAATTCACGCGGTTGGAGCGAGACGGTCTGGAGCGGCGCGGGTAGTGGCTGTAGTGCTTATATCTCCAAGCCCTCCTGGCAGACGGACACGGGATGTAGCAGAAGGACGGTGGCCGATGTGGCTGCGGATGCCAATCCCAACACCGGGGTCTCCGTCTATGATACCTATCATGAAACCGGTTGGCTGGTCTTCGGTGGCACCAGTGTCTCCTCTCCGATCATCGCCAGCGTCTATGCCCTGGCTGGCAACGCAGGGAGTGTCACCTACGGATCGTATTCGTACAGCCATACCAGCAGTTTGTTCGATGTGACCAGTGGGAGCAACGGCAGTTGCGGTGGCTCGTATCTGTGTACGGGTGAAGTCGGCTACGATGGCCCAACGGGCAATGGCACGCCGGACGGCACGGGTGGGTTCTAAGCAGTTCGTTGGCCTGATTCCATAAGCGGCGAGTATCCACGAGGGGCCTCCCTACATGACGTTGAGAGAAGATGTAGGGAGGCCCTCTGTGATGCCAAGTGCTCTCAGGAATTGTTGTCGAAAAGCAGACGTATCTCCATCAAATAGATGAACATTCTGTTGTTTTCCCCCAGCCAATAAGCTCTACATTAATCTTTTTCAACTGGCTGCGGCCATTTCTTGAGACCGCACCCCTGTGTAAATTGTTTCATTCGATGAGGCACTTTTTTGCTAATTATTTGACGTACATCACGCTATGCCTTCCCAAAGTGAAAGTCTTTGAATCGGCCTGCGATGCTCTTTCCGCCGTTGCTAAAAGAGAAAAGCAATGCCGCCATTACGTCAAATAATTGTAAAAATTTGCTGCCATTGAATCAAACAATTTACACCTTAAAGGTCCAGGGAAGCCAAGCTCGAAGAGCAGCACTTGTCACAGAATATGGTATATCGCCATCGTACCATTGCTATTGGTTGGGGTAATGAGGAACTCCGGGTCTATTCTGGCGAAAAAGAAGAAGCATTGAGAGCACATCAGACCCTACTCTATTACCTGGAGCAATTCATGCTCACGCGACGGTTATTTGATGCTGTGTTCGAGGAGATGTCCACCCAACTACGAGCATTCTTGGCAGGCCTAAGTGATGGACCACACAAGGTTAGAATGAGCACGAAGACAAAGAAGAAACGGCAGCTTCGAGCACAAAGCCGACTTGCCCTCGCACGTCAGAAACAACTGGAGCGTGAACGGCGGAGGGATGTTGTAGCGCATCGGGCGCAGAAGCGGTGGGACAAGACACTGCGTCAGCTTGTAGCATTGGGCGCGACACTTGAGCAAAGTGAAGCGTCGACTGGCAGCAATGGCTCTCCTGGGTATCGCGTCGTCTACGAGGGACATACCTATCCCTTTCGCAATCGCTCTCAAGTGCAGCGCTGGGTGAAACGGACCCAGGAACAGCTAGAAGAGCAGCAGATGAGTTGGGCAGAGCGTCACGTTCTTTGGATGATAGAAAACAACTGTGATGATCAGGGGAGGCCCTGGCCAGAGTAGCTCCGAGATAGATCGGCTTGCATCTTTCCCACAATACGAGGCTTATGTGTCTAGTACACGTAGGCTGAAATCCTCCTGTAGTTTAAGCCGTCAAGGCCTTGCCTTGGCAGGTCCACTTGAACAGCTTCGCCATGGTACGGTTGTAATAGTCGATGAAGGCCAGGACTTTGGCCTGTAGGTCCTCAACAGAGGTGAACGAGCCCCGTTTGAGCAGCTTGCGCACCAGAATGCTGAGCCGGATTTCGATTTGGTTCATCCACGAACTGTGCTTGGGCGTGTAATGGAACACCACCTTGTGCGTCGGATCACTTAGAAAGGCAGCCCGGCTCGCCATCGAGGCCAGGATGCCACTCTCCCCCTTGATCCCCAGATCCTCGTCGATTCCGGAAAGCTGGGCCACGAGAGCGCACCAGAGACTCGGATTGATGGGTGTTCAACTGGTCACAGACGATGTGCCAGCGCATGGCCTCTTGATCGGTCGCGACCACCGCTTGCAGGTGTGCCAGGAAATCAGCCTCTGTCCTGGTGGGTCCACAGCAGGGGTCAGCAGCTTTCCGGTGACGACGTGGCGGCTCAGGATGAACGAGCGGGTGCCATGGCGCACGTACTCGAATTCGCGCCGTTCGACCTTACCCGGGGCCAAGGGCAATCCCAGATGCTTGCGTTCCAAGGCCTGCACGCCGGTCAACTCGTCGGTACTCACCGTCTGCTCTCCTTGCTCAGCTAAGCTCGGGGCCTCCTTATAGAGCGCGCAGATGGCTTTCACGGTTTCGTCTCGGTGTTCACCGACTGGCGGCGTCAACCAATAGCGGATCAGATGCGGTTTGAGGTCCCCTTTTTGAGCAGACGCGCCGCATGGCGCGGCAAATGTCCTGACGTGCGTTTGAACCTATAGTACCTCGTGGTTGACGCACGGCACCGGGCTTGCCTATACTAACCTGCAAGCGCTTTCATAGGCATACAACTTTTTTGTCCCGAGGCAGACGAGTATGGCAGGTGCGCGAGCCTTTATCGGCAAGATGATCGGGGGCTACCATGTTGGTGCTGAAATCGGTACCACTTCCTTGAGTTGCGTGTATTGGGGAGAGCAGGACACGCCTACGGAGCGTATAGTAGCCATTAAACTCTGGCATGCTCTCCACCTCTCCCCGCACAAACAGCACCAGTTTCTTCAGGAAGTGCGCCTGCTCAAAATGCTGAAGCACCCCCATCTGCTGCCCATCCTGGATAGCGGCATTGACGAAGACATGCCGTACCTGGTGACCGCATATGCTGCCAGAGGCTCTCTGCGGGACCGCATTGAAGAGCAGCCTCCACACCCCGTACCTCTACAGGAGACGCTGACCATCCTTTCGCAGGTGGGACAAGCTCTCCAGTACGTCCATCAACTTCATCTCACCCATGCGAACCTCACCCCTGAAAATATGCTCTTCAGTGCTCAAGGCGAGGCACTGCTGGCAGACTTGACCGTCCGGACGCTGCTGGAGGACTCCAGCAGCGTGTATCCGCATCACGTCCGCAAGGCCTGCTACATGGCGCCCGAACAGTTTCAAGGGGTTGTGAGCGCTGCAAGCGATCAGTATGCACTGGGCTGTCTTGCCTATGAACTCCTCACGGGCCGGGTTCCTTTTACGGCATCCGATATCTCTGCGCTGGGGCGCAAATACGCTGAGGAAAGCCCGCTGGCCCCCACGCTGCTCAATATGCTGCTGCCCCTGCCCATGGAGGAGGCGATCCTCAAGGCCCTGTCTAAACAGCAGGCGGACCGCCATGCCAGCGTCAAAGACTTTCTGGCTGCACTCGGCCCGGCTTCCCTCTTTCAGGCACGCCCGCTTCCTCTCCCTGTCACGGCTCGTCCTGCCCCACCCATCCACTCCTCTTCGCCACCCTTCGCTCAGCGAGCAGGTCCTGGGGGCCCATTTTGGGAGATCGGGCAGCAGCAGGGAGAAGAGGCCGGCCCGGCTCAAACGTCAGAGCCGCCTGGAAAAGGCGAAGAGGATGTGTTCTCTCGCGCTGCTTCTTCCGCAGATGTGCCTGAAGACGGAGTGATGGAGCAGGTTGACCTGGCTGAACGGGCGACGGCGATCTCGCCCGTTCTTCAGGGGCTTCCCCCTCAATATAGCAGCCGTGAACAGCCGCCTCTACCCATCACTGTACCCGTGAAGGCGCAGGCGGCCGTGGGAAAAGCCGTCCCTATCGGAGACGGAGAGGCATATCCCTCTCTCATTCACAGGCGCATGGGCAGCCACCTTGGCGAACATCAAGGTTCCAGGGTCCTCTGGTTGAGCATCGTAGCGATGCTCATCGTCACCACGATCATCGCGCTCTTTTCTTTTGTCCCCCTTCCAGGGCACTCTCCCAGGACGGCGGTGCAGGTCACGCCACAGGCGCCCTCAGCAATACCCTCGGCGGAACCGTCTTCGGTTCCCTCTCCTCTCCCGTCGGCAACTCCGTCCAGAACCCCTTCGCCAACGCCCTCGCCATCCCCTCGGCCCTCTGCGACCCTTTCCCCGGCGCCAACGCCACTAGCAGGGCTGACCGTCAGCCCTGGCGGCTTCAGCGCGCCAACGGACTGTCCCATGCGTGGACACCTGTACATCTGTACCGCCATCCTGGCCCTCTCGCAGAATGCTCCCGGTGGGCTGATGTGGTCAGCAGCCAGCAGTGGATTGCGCCAGGTCTCGTTTAGCCCGTCGTCGGGCACGCTCTCTCCAGGCCAGCAACAGCAGGTGCAGATTGCTGTACGCAGCGATTGCCCCGCCACAGGTTCCCTCCTGTTTTCAGCAGGAGGAAGTACCGTGACGATGACGTGGAACTGCTGAGCCTTGTTCCCTCAGTCGGCCCTCTCACTCGTCATCAGGTAGCGAGAAGGTCATCGTTGCGGAGTCATACACGAGCATGTTTTCCGCAATGCCACGGGCAGCCAATCCCTCCCTCGCCGCGACGAAGTCGCGGTTCAGGGCATCCATGGGGACGGTATCAAGCTGCTGCTCTTTCGCTCTGGCATAGCGCTGCCAGGCGGCATTCAATGCAGCCAGATGCTTGCGGATGTCCTCATTCATCGGCACCTCCTTGATTTACCTCTGCCGCTTGCGTGATTCGCTCTACGGTTTGGTCACGCTCTGAATCTGGTCCATCTTCACCTGCTCACTCATGCCCTCGTATCCCTCATCCAGGAGCGTCACGATTGCCATCTGAGTATCAGGATACAGCTTCGTCACTACCCCCCTGTATTCTCTGAGAGGGTTGGTTGGGCGTTGATCAGGTGACAAGGTATAGCTGATGATGTCACCAACAGCTATGCTGTGAAATTCCTCCGCGTTCATATGGCCTCGCTCCATGATGCTAGCACCGCCTGTACATCCGTTTGACAAGCAGGGACCCTCCTTTTCCTGCTCTCCCATCTCTAGTGGTAGTTGCTCCTGAGCCCGTGTTGGTTATGGGGGAGCATTTCGAGTAGCCAAAACGTGCAGATCGATATTGTCAACTTATTCGTAGGAGTGGGGATAATTGTTGAGTTAGACATGGTTCAAAACTGAACGAAAGCATGTGACAATGTGAGAGGAGGGAATTGTCAAAGGACTCCCTGGAAGGTATGGTAGAACAAAGTGAACCGTACTACCTACCAGCAGGGAGGAACCAATGATACATCCCCATTCTAGCACAGTGAGCCAACGAGCGCATTGGGTGAGCGAATTGCTCGCGCAGTAGGGAAGCTATGGAGTTGTCAGTCAGATGAGCCGGAGGTACGAGGTCTCGCGTCAAACGTTGTACCGCTGGAAAGCGAAAGGGCAGCGCGCGCTGGAAGCCGCCTTCGAAGCGGAGAAGCCGCAGCTTGAGGCGGCTGGGCGGTTGGACCGAGCGGTCCTAACGAGGCTTTTGGAAGGGCATGCCAGCTATCGAGGGATTCAAGCGTGTCTGAAGGGTCTGTTGGGAGAGCAGGCGAGCGCTGGACGAACTGTACAGCAGCCAGCGGGGCGAAGCGTATCTGAATGTGGTGGATGTGCACAGTGCGGCGGTGTGGGCGACGACGAGTCCAGTGGCGGTCGATGGCGAGAGTTGGACGCTGGTGTTGTGGGAGATGCAAGAGCAAGGACTGCGCTGGCAGACGATGGGAAGTTCTGGCGGCAAAGCCATCGGGGAAGCGATGCAGACCGTGGCCCCGACCCTGCTGGCCCAGCGCGATGTCTGGCATGTACTGCATGCCTGCCAACAGGTGCAAGGCCGCCTGGATCGCCTGGTGGACCAACTGCAAGCGCAAGCCAAGACCGTAGCGCGGCAAGCCGAGCGCCTCGCCAAGGGGCAGAAGCCACGGGGAGCTCATCCAATGAGTGATGTCGTCACGCATGCAGCTCGGCTGCGGCAGGCGCAGTACGTCGCGCACAGCCTGCGCTATTTGTCGAGTGAGTTGCGGTGGCTGCTGGACGTGGTCGTGCTGGCTCCCGCCGAGCAGGGGTCTTGTCCAGAAAGCCTAGGGGCGAGGAGCTCGAGGTCCTGCTCGCCTTGTGGGCAGAACTCTGTGAACAGGCCCCCGAAGGAGTCCAACGCGATCTCAAAGCGCTCTGGCGTCATCTCCAGTTGGCGCTGCCCCATCTGGTCGTGTTTGCCGATGGCTTGGAGCAGGCGCAGCAGGTGGCTTCTGAGCAGCTGGGAGCCGCTGCTGTGTCGCTGATCGGCTGGGCCTGGCAGTGCATCGGCAGCTCTCGACTGGCCTGCTCGCTATGTTGGCGGTCTGGCACAACCATCGGGTCGCTCCACGGGGTCTACATCAAGGCCAGAGTCCTTTGCAACGCAGTGGCTTCTCTGCCGTCGAGAGCGATTGGTTAGTCGCTTTGGGCTACCCGCCAGCCACTGGGGACGCGAGCACTTGCCACCTGGTGACTCTGGAACAGGAGGAGGCTCTGGTTGCTTAGTCCCAAACTGTCACGTTCATTTGAACCATGCCTTAAGCCGAATGCCTGTAAACCTCAGGTCTAGATATTCCAGTGCTCATTAAGCAACTTCGGCACAAATGACACGCTGTATCCCGTCCTTAATGATCGACGGGGTTATTATTTGAAAATGTTCGGAAACAGAAAAGGGTACGCAGCAAAGACGAACAGCATTGGTGCAGTCCAGGCTGCCGTACGTATAGCGTTCCAGCACTTATGTAAGGAGGTAGCCGAAATGGATGCGATCATCGGGAGGTACAAGGCACGTATGGAAGAGACGGGCTTAATTCTCACCCATCCCACGGGGGTGAGTTTTGATCTGACGCTGGAAGAGACAGTATGGCTTATGGAGTTCATCAAAGGCTACCAATCTGCAATAGCAGTCGCACAGCGTGACACAGAGCCAAGAATTGAGGGTGTTGTTGTGGATAACGAATCCGGTAGCCAGCTGTCCGATACCTAATAAACGGTAAGTTACGCCTCATCACGTCTGTGCAGTATTTCACTGCTGTGCTGGCTACTTGGGACATCTGTTCAGAAAAACGGAGAGACCTGTGCCAAGACTATCGGCCTCCCCTCTTGCCTTGCCATCACAAAGAGACGCGTGTGCAAAAAATGGAGAACCGGC
>Ga0070698_100006785_pt1 | contig 12410 bp, 8 predicted proteins | sample KBSK1502metaG_FD_65477 | JGI IMG/M metagenome (GOLD analysis project Ga0070698, IMG submission 65477) | Corn, switchgrass and miscanthus rhizosphere microbial communities from Kellogg Biological Station, Michigan, USA - KBS K1-50-2 metaG | ecosystem: Host-associated > Plants > Roots >...
GCCCTTGACAGGGGTAGGTGAGCGCTTCGCGCCGAGAGCGACCGGGGTTCTGCATTGATGAGCGTTACCGCAGCCCGGTCGCTCTCGCTCTACGAGTCTACCTACCCCTGTCAAGGGTCGATTCTCTCGGCATCGCTTGCTCCGCGCCCCTGGCATGAGCACCGTTTCGGCACCTCCACCGAGCCTCAAGCTCAAGAGGGATGCTTGATGAGCCTCTCGGCTCTCACGCCCTTCCGCCCCTACGTCTTGTCCTACTCCTGCTTCTGAGAGCGCTGCACCGACTTGAGCGGAATGACCTTCTTCGCTGGTTTTCGACTGGCCTCCAACTCGCGTGGCGTTGGCCCGGCGGGTGTTGGCACATCGGCGAGTTTCTCGATCAGTGCCTGGTGCAACTCAATGCCTTCGCTGACGAGCAACTTTTCCTCTTCGGTGAGCGACACGAATTCGAGCATGCGTACGAGGCTCGCCCGGCCTTCCGCCAGTTGGTCCTTCAGGGAAGCTTTGGGGCGGTAGTAGGGGCAGCGAGCACAGGCCATCCGGTGGGGACACTCTGCCCAAAACGGATTGGTACACCACCCGTGTCCAAGGTCGTAGTACTTCCAGCATTCCCCGCGAGCTGCCGCCCCACTCATGACGGCATCCTGGTCGAGCAGCACCTCGATGGTTGCCAGGTTCTGTTCCAGGTAGCCAGCCTTCGCCACCTGGTTGGCCAGTTTGGTGGGATCGACTTTGAGGTAACTTTGTGTGGAGGAGAGATGCTTGTGTCCCAGATAATCTCTGAGCTGAAAAATATCAAGCGGCTCTTTCGCATTGTAGAGCATGGAGGCAATGGTCGCTCTCGCCCGATGGCTCGTAATGGCTCCACGACTATCTTCCTCGGGGATGTTCGCCTTACGACATAAATGGGGGATCAAGCACCGATTAATGTAGCCTTTCGAGATACATGTGCCTCGGTAGGAGAACAGGAACTGGACCGCTTCGCCGGTCTTGCCATCGACGGAATGTGGTTGCTCACGCGGTCGGGTGCGTTCCCATTCGTTGATGCGCTTGCCAACCAGGGGGTGAACTGGTTTAGTGTAGGTGGTCATCGTCTTGTTCACCGGAATATCCAGGAAGCACACGGCGTCTTTTGGTAAGATCTCCCCAGTTTCTGGCACCAGCACATCTTCGTGCTGCCACCTGATACAGCCAACGCGTAACCGCACAATTTCATCGGAGCGTAACGCTGCGAAGCACCAGACCACAGCGATCGCACGCACCATTTCCAGGGGATAGACCAGGACATTGCTCCCAGTCGCAGGAAGATCTTCCGCTTCGAGATTCATGGCGGCCCACAAGAGCTTTGCCCATTGATCTCGCTCGACAACCCTGGGATCTGGTCCGATCAGATTACGTAATGAACGCGGGACCTGCAGGGCACGGCTCGGATTCAGCCGGATGGGAATCCATCCCCACTCCTGGCAATCGCGTAAGAATACACGCAAGCACTTGAGGAGTCTGGCCTTGGCATTGGGACGAAGGGGTTGCCCAATGCGCGCGTCTGGCAAATGAGATCGTCTTCCGGCACTGATCCATTCCCCGACGTTCATGTCCATTACGCTAGCTGTAAACTCGATCGCAACCCGCGTCGGGTAAAGTCGGCGGGACTCGTCACCTCTGGGTGAGACACATTCAGCCAGCGACCGACCTTGAGCAACAGATAATAACTGTGGGCTGCGCCTACTGTGGGACTGTGTGCTCGCCAGCGTTGACACCACGACAGCCATTCGTCTGAAATCTTCCCATCAATCTCACTCGTCACTGGCCTGGCTGCTCGCTTTGGGTCTGGAAGCGGTCTACTGATGATCCCAAGGGCAAAGAGGGCGCGGGAAATTTGAAACAGGTAGCCTCGCACACAGGGAAAGGTGCAGGTCTGGTTCACCATTTCGAGCAACTCGACTCGCAGCGCTTCCAGCTGAGGGCTGCGGTTGCGCAACAGGAGATAGCAGAGGCAAGCGATGAAGTCATGATGGTGTTTTTCCCAATAGCCCCACGTGTTGAGGATAGCTGTAAGCTGCTGGACGCATGTATCAATCGTCTCCGAGCCCCAGACTTTCCGCGCAATGGGGGCGATGGCAAACGGCTTGAGTAGGGGATCGATATCGGCAGGAGAACAGAGCAGATAGGCAAGGACAGGAAGCTCCCGGCGCGTTGGATGTTGTCCCACTCCATACCTTCTTCCATATCGCCGAGCAAACGCGGCATAGCTTGAGCCGATGATGTCGATCCATTCCTCTTCTGACCAAGCCCAGAAGGTCTTGCCACGGCGGTGCATTTCCATCACCATGACGCGCATTGTGTCATGGCAGATGATTGGATCGGGATGTGTCACCGTGAACACATCCTGAATAGGCTGCAGCAAGCGATGCAGGAGATCTTTCGTTGACGGACGCAACTGGAAAGGCCTCTGTCTCATGACCCGCTTCAGCTCAGTACGCTCGGTTTCAGTGAGGTGTGGAGAACGGTCATAGTGCGTGACATCTACTGGCCAGCAAAAGGCGTGAGGAGGCGGAGGAAGCGACGCTACAGGCTTGTTCATGATCTTACCTCCCCCAGGATCACCTCGATCCACTGCTCAAAGTTGGCCAGGCTCCGGGTCACGGCTGGAGTCGAGTTCGACTCCGCTCAAATGGATGTAGAGCATCGAGGTCTGCAAAGAGGCATGACCGGCATAGAGGGCAATCTGGTACAAATCCATGTGTGCTCTTGCCATATGGGTCAGGCGAAGATGTCTTGGCGTATGGGTGGTAAATGGTGAGAGACCGACCCGCTGTGCCATCTTCTGCACAATCTTGGACCACGTCACCAAGGCAATGGGGCTGGCGCTATTCCGATGCGACTCTGACAAGAAGAGAGGACCACGCTTGAATGAGAGCGCTCGTCTGTGGTGCATGTATGCTTCTAGCAAGCGGCTGGTCACCTGGCCATAGCCGACCACGCGCTCTCGTCCATTCTTCGCATGTTCGGCGCGAATCCTGATCTGGCGATAGGCGAAATCAAAATCGCTGATCTCAAGTGTGACCAGCTCCTCACGGCGCAAGGCTCCATCGTAGGCTAAGAGCAGCAAGACCTGGTTCCGCAATGACTCCTCTGTGAGGCTGCGCAACAGATCTTGCCACTCGGAGTCCGAAGGGATCCAGGGGAGTTTGTGGTAATGTCGGAGTAGCCCCCGGTCGCGTACTCCGCCAAAAGCTTTGCCTGGCACGTAATGGCCTCGACCAACTGGGTTGTCCTGCCGCAGTTGCTGCTCGATGAGGGAATCGCAAAACAGGCGTAAAACCGTGATACGCTGCTGCATGGTTGCGTTCGATAACCCTCGACCACTCTCAAGGGAGAGCATGTTGGCTCCCTTTGGATTGGGGCGGTGAGCGAGATCTTGGACGTAAAGGGCTACCTGCTCACGTGTCACGGCTTCAGGTTGAACGCTGTGCCTGGCACAGAAGCTCAGGTAATCGTTGAGGCAGCGTCCATACGCGTCTACCGTTTTTGGGGCGAGCTGTAAGTGAGCCTGCCTCTGGAGCCAATTTCTTGCTAGCTCGTGCTGTACCACCAGTGGGTACTGTTCCCAGCGTATCTCGGTCATGGGAAGCTCCTCCGAAGAGAAGACAACAGATCCTATCCCTACTTGATGTTATCACGGAGGAAGTCCAGGTGGAGGTGACAACTCTCATCCTGGTTCCCTAATGATATCTAAGGTTCGCTATCTGGCCCATCACCAGATCCAGTTGGGCGTTCGTGTGCGCGAGGGTCAGGGCTGTGGGGACCTCGTCTGGCGCCGCCCGAATCGGGCAACGGTACAGACCATGCTCAAACATCCCCTCTATGCGGGCTTCTACGTCTACGGACGGCGCCAGGACGATCCGCGCCGCAAACAGCCGGAGCGACCACGCACTGGTCGGGTGGTGATGACCACGGACGAGTGGCTCGTTCTGCTGCCCAACCACTGCCCGGCCTACATTTCCCCCGAGCAATTTGAGCGCAACCAGGTGCGGCTGCAGGCCAACCGCGCTCGCGCCGATGCCATGGGGGCAACGCGGAGCGGGTCAGCTCTCTTGGCCGGAATGCCGCGTGTGTGCTCGCTGTGGCTGTCGACTCACCGTCCATTACGATGGCGGTGGTCCCCTTCACACGTATGAATGTGTCGAGCGTTGGACACACTAGGGGGAACCGAGGTGCCAACACCTGGCAGGCCCGTGCCTGGACATCTTCGTCAGCCAACAGGTCCTCGCCGCCTTAGAGCCAGCCGCCTTAGAATTGTCGCTCACTGCCACTGAGCGGGTGGAGCAAGAACGGGCCGAGTTGGATCGGCTCTGAAAGCCTCGGCGAGAACGGGCTGCCTACGAAGTCGAGCGAGCAGCTCGAAAGTCACAGGCGGTCGAACCTGAGCATCGGCTCGTGGCCCGCACGCTCGAGCGCGCCTGGGAAGAGAAGCTGGTGGCCCAGCAACAGCTCGCGGAGGAGTATCATCGGTTTATCCAACAGAAGCCACGCATCCTTTCGGAAACCGAACGAGAGGCTATTCGCCGCCTGGCGACCGATATTCCCGCGCTGTGGGCCGCTCCAACCACCACCGACGCCGATCGCAAAGAGATTATTCGCCAGCTTGTCGAACGGGTCGTGGTGGACGTACAAGGGAACAGCGAGCGTGTGAAGGTGCGCATCGAGTGGATTGGAGGGGGCCACACCGAGGGGATTGTGATCCGACCGGTGGGCAAGCTGAGCGAGCTGAGTACCTATCCACAGATCTGCCACCAGGTCCAGGCGTTGACCGAAGCTGGCTGGGCTGCCACCGCGATTGCCCAGGCACTCTCCGACGCTGGCTTTCGCCCTTCCCGCTCCAGCACTGGCTTTCGCGCGCAGGCGATCACGCAGTTGCAACGCCAGTTGGGCGTAAGAGCCCCACGCCCGCGGGTTCGGCAACATGACGGTCTCTTGCCTGGTGAATGGTGGCCAACAGAGCTGGTTCGCACGCTCTCAATCCCACGTGGGAGTCTCTATCACTGGATCCGTCAAGGTGTGGTCCGGGCACGCCAGCTCGATGAACCCTTGCACCGTTGGGTGGTGTGGGCCGACGAAGCGGAGCAGGAACGCCTTCGAGAGTACCATCAGCGCGCGATTGGGGACGATTTCCGCCATCGCTGGGCTGATGCACCACTTGCCGAACAACTCTGATGAGGATAATATACAAGCGAATCACGAAAGGAGAGCGCAATGGCAAGCACTCAGAAACAGAAAACGGCATTTGGGGGTAGTGTGGCTGGGTTATTGAGCGTACCTTTGCCTGGATTGGGCGCTACCGCCGTATGAGCAAGGATTATGAGTACCTCACGACGAGCTCGGAGGCCATGGTCTATCTCACGATGCTCCGGCTCATGCTTACGCGCCTGGCCAAACAAAACGAACAGCAATTCATCAAGTACAAGGAGAAACGCGCTGCCTGACTTTTCGTACAGCCTCTAAATAAAAAACAAGAAAGATTATTAAATCAGCTTGTGAAGCTTTGGAACTTCCTAGATGTTCGTCTAAAAAGTTATAAACTGAAAACTCACGACTTCCGGCTTATTGTGTTACTGAATATGACACTAGCCGCCCAGCTAAAAGGTGGCTCCAATGACAACCTTCAAAGTAAATTAAGAATTCTAACAGAGGCAATTATCAACATCAACTATATTCTATCTGATGAAACAGACAAAAGCGCAAAGGCGTTTATTCTGGACAGCAAAAGATCACGCATCAAGGTGCTAAATAGATTAATAAATTTGCTGGAGCAGGATAGAGTGCCTTCCATGGCGCAGGTAAATTCGATTGAAAATTATAGAAATATGAAGTTGAGCTTGGAGCAGGAGCTTTCAGCGCAACAAAATCTTTTAGGAATAGGTAACGTTGCCTGGCCACCTTTAGAACTAAGGGCAATAAAAGGAAACTCTGATGAATTATATGCTACTGTTTTTGGCTACTTTTCCCAAGATAGTCATATGACAGCTGATAGCTTAGATAGATTTCTCAAGGAAGTTGAAAATGGAGCAGCGTTTACCACTGAGCCTGATCTTAGTGTGATAGATCAGGAGATACAAACGGCATTTGCTTACTACCTTATTTTTATCAATATCTGCTCTGAAAAGCTTGGTTATCCAACTCAAGAGGAACTGAAAGAATTCAATAACTCGGAAATGTTGAGCCTGTCCTAAATTGTGGCTCCCCCGCATTTGTCGTGCTCAGTCATTGTATTGATCGACCGAGAAATGAATGCAGAACGGCATCGAGGAATGTTTTCCCTAAAAAATCATTCCACATACATTGAGTGGGTGTACGCTGTCTGGCCAAGCCCGCTCTTGCCGCTTTCTCTTTATTGCTGAGCGCGACAAATGCGGGGAGGCTAAATTGTATGTTGCTTCGTAAGCAAGAGCGAGCTACCTTATCCCTGGGTTCAACTCGAGAGCCGCTTCATACTATTCGGCTTATCCTGGCTTAGTCCTTCAGGGCGAAGAATTGGGCAGACTCAGTTTTCACAAAAAAACCCGTATAAGAGAGCGGGCCTCAGGTAGCAAACGACATGAGGCCCACTTCTGTTCATCTTGATCCTTAACTTTTCTCGTCTCCGTCTTCATCCTCGTCAGTTCCAGGCATGGCCTCTCTCCTTTACAAGGCGTCAACATCCTACATGCTTGTCCTAATGGCCTTTATGCAAGACCGAACATATTTCTCGCTTCTTGTTTGCCTTCCTTTCCATTATGAAGACTGTGTGCTTTCGCTTTCCGACTCAAACGAGAGAATAGAGTGGTCCAGATCAGGGTCACGCGCCAGCCAGCGTGGCTGACTGACTGGCTCGGTGATCCCCAGCTCTGTCAGGTCGTCCAGCTGCTGGAGATCCACTTGTCCAACCATCAATCGTGCCAGTACCTGAGTGTCTTGTTGGATGGCACGCTCGACCCGTTGCAGACCACGGTGGTAGAGAGTATCCTGGGTATAGGCCACCCCGGCTACGGTGAGATCTGGGACACCCCGAAACGTTCTCAAGCAGCGCTGGCGGGCTAACTTCGGTGCGCTCGCCAGTGCTTTCTCCACACTGTTACTCGCGCCAGTGATGACTCGCTGAAGAACCAGGAACGATTCGAGGAACTGGTAGAGCTGTGAGAAGGTGAGCGGCCTGCTAATGAGGACGCCGCAGGCCAATCCTGTCGTCAGCGTTCCGATATAACCGCCGGTGAGAAACTCATCCTCGACTTTGCCCTGGATCTGCGCGGCTTGGCGATCATAGTACTTGGCAAGGCCCTCTTCGCTCATGCGATAGAAAGCCGTCCCTGTCCCCAACAAAGCGAGGCGTGATTTGGCTCCCATCGCGGCTCGAAACACGTGACACTCGATTTCGTGCGAAAGCAAATGGCGGACCCGTTCCAGCGAGAGCTGCCGGGCTGGAAGGGTGAGGCACTGGGTGAAGGACTCCACGTAGGGGCCGGGGGCCGCAGCATCGATCACGGTGCGCCAGCCGTCAAAGCCGTAATCACGCATCACGGCATCGAAAAAGCGTTGCACCGTCTGCGGCGAAACCATCCGGGGGGTCGCGGCAGACTCCGAGAGGTCTTCCTGGGCTACCGTTGCTTGTGCTGGAGCGGAAAGGATGGGGACAGGCGCATGGAGATGCTGGAGCAACTGCCAGACCGCTTCGCTGACTTCGGCCAGGTCAGCGCGCTGTCTGCCCAAGGAGATCAAGCGTGCGACTTGAACCAACGCGCGTTCCATTTCTTCGGATGTCGGTTCAGGGTGCAGCCCTCGATTGTTTTGCCAGAACGCCTGCGAGTTCCCCTCGTGGGTGGCCTGGACCAGTTGGAGCAAGAAGAGGTTTTCCTCGATCACCTCCAGGTAAAGACGCCGGACCACCACGTTGGGTTCGTCGCGGGCAATCTCCTCGGCCAGGACTCGCAGCCCCTCGATCTTCTGCATCACCTCCGCAATGGGAATACGGGGATAGTGCAATCGAGGTTCGCGCCCCTCGCCGAGCGCCGTCAGGATTTCGCGGTCTCGCGACTCTGCCATCAGTGCCTCTAGCCGTGACTGGCTCTTTTCGCTCGATGATTGCTCTTGTAACTGTACCCATGTTTCTCTCTCAGCGGGAGAGAAGGCCGCCGGAGCAAGCCACTGTAACGCATCATAGCGCACCAGTTCGCGGTAGCGCGCTGACCAGCGCCAGTCAAGCTGTTCACTGGGGGATGCCTCTCGCCACTGCCGGATTTCCGCCAGAGCTGCTTCGGCCTGTATGCGATAGGAGCGACGACTATCGCTCATATGGTGAGATGCTTCTTCGAACAAGTTTTCCGCCTCGTTAAGTTTTCCTACACGCAGGTAGAGTTGCCCGCGCTCTGCAAGCAACGTCCAGACCTCGCTCTGCAAGGAGCTGTTGCCTGATGCTGCGGCTTCCCGTTGCATCTGCTCGACAGCGATTTCATCAAAGTGTAGTGCCTCGCGGAAATGGCCTTGCGCTGCGAGAATTTGCGCTTTCTCGCTATAGGCCGTGGCAAGCGAACCGGGTTTGGCAAAGCCTGCCTCTTCCAAAGCAATTGCTTGCTCAATCGAGGCCCTCGCCTCAGCAAGCAATCCCTGCTGGCGCAAACGGTACGCCACATCGTTGAGATACTTGGCCTGGTTGTATCGATAGCTACTCCGTTTTCCTGGCAAATTTTGCTCCTCGACGCGCTTCCATAGGCCAATGCACCGGTAGTACAGGGCAATGGCCTGCTCCCGAAGCGTGTGCGCCTGTTCGTCTTTCTTTTGTTCTTGGGTATAATCACTCCATTCACCCAGCAGTCCGGCTCTCCTTGCCAGTAGAGAGGCAAAGTGACGAAGACCGGTCTGCTCCAGATCAGGATGGCGAGCAAAGGCTTGATCGAGGATGTCTTGAGCCTCGGCAAAGCGAAGTGCATGGCGTTCTGCTAACACAAGCTGCTGTACGAGATAGAGTTCCGTTGACATCTGGAGCTGTACCTGTCCACTGATAATGGCAGCGTAAATGGGTTGATAGGCCTGGGCACGCTGGGAAGCGGTGCTTTTCTGCCCGAGAGCAGGAGCAAGGCGAGCACGCAGCAGGATACCGCCGCACTCCTGTTCCAGTGTGGCATGCCGCTGCGCCTGCTCCAGCAGATGAAAGGCGAGACGGGCGATGCGCGCGGTGTGTCCGAAGCGATCAAGCAGCCAGCTCATCTGCAGGAATGATTCTGCGGCGGGGAGCAAACGCAGATGGTTCAGGTCAAAGATGATCAGTTCTGCGGTGACGGCGGCCTTTTCCTGGTCGTCTTCGATGCCTTGCTCACGCCAGTGGGTATAGGCCTGCATGACCAGGTCTTCCGCCTCCTGTCGCTGCTCCGGTGTGAGTTGCCGGCGCACGGTTTCGGCGACCATCGGCAATAGCTGCACGCGGTTGGTGTAGGCCGCCAGCAAGGAGGCATCGCGGAGTTCTTTGAGCCAGGCTGGACGCGGACAGAGCACGTGCAGCGCCGCTTTGCCCAACGGGATGGTGGCCAATGCGAGCTGTTCCAGCACACGGCGGGCTTCGGGTGAGAGTCGTGTTTCCATAATGTATTCTAACAGCGGAGTCAGTCTGCTCGCCAGGTGCGCCCCTAACAGCGATGGATCGTCCAGCAGCCGCTGGAGACGCCTGGCTCTCCTTTCTGGCGTCGGATACGCGTGAAGAATCCCGTCGCTTTCGTCGAACGCGCTCCACTCATTCAGCAGCAGCGGGTCGGCGAGCAGCCTGGCCGTCCATTCCAGCAGCAGGGGGATCCCCGCCATGCGCACCCCCACTGCTTGCAGCTGCTCAACCGGAAGCTCTTCCAGGCCCAGACGCTGCAACAGGCACACACTTTCCGCGAGCGAGAGTGGCGGCACGAAGGTCTCGGCGACAAACATGCTGTCGCGTCCCGGCCAGCCGCGCCACTCCTTGGTGGCCAGGAACACGGTCGTCTGGTGCAGGCTGCGGACAAACTGCGCCAGGAACGCTTCCCAGCAGGGGGCAAGGGTTCCGTTCGCTTCCAGCAGGCACTCCGCGTTATCGAGCAGCACCACGGTCGGACGGTGTTGTTGCTTCAGCTGAGCCAGCAGCGTGGCGATGAGCCGTTCACGTGCGGTTTCCACAGGAAGCGACGCGACGCCACAGGCGCCGAGCCACGTCCCGAGCAGCAGGTCCAGGGCGGCTTCGGGGCCGCTGTTCCATTCCGCAGGGAACGGCAGCCAGATCACAGAAGAGGAGGCGCGCTGAAAAGCGTCGGCCAGGCGCGTCAGTTCGCTGGATTTGCCCACGCCGATGGGACCTTGCAGGATCACCAGCTTTTTGGCCGGGAACGCCTGCACTATCTGACACATCCCCCTCAGCCACGTCTCCCGTCCGATCAGGTGACGCGTCTCGGCGATGAGGCGTTCCGCAGGCGCTTCGCTCTCGCCTGTAGCTGAAACAGCCTGCTGGTCGCTCTTCTCCTCTCCGTGAGTGGCCATCTGCTCAGCCTCCAGTGGATCAGGGGAAGACGAGGCCAGCGTTAGCTGAGGCCTTCGGCTCTCCCGCCGCAGCCGCGTTGCACGCAGCACATCCATCGCTTCCTGGGTGCGTGGATGCGGCAGGTGCCCCTCCCGGTGGAGAACTTCGTAGAGTTGCCGGTAGCATTCCTCGGCCAGGTGAAAGCGTTCCTGCTTGCCCAGCAGGCCAACGAGCGCGCGAAAGGCGTCTTCGTTGGTCACCTGCGCCTGCCAGAATTCCAACAGCAGGCGGACCGCCGCCTCGATGCCGCTTGTGCCCGCTTCCCAACTCGCCGCGCGCTTCCACTGCGCGTTCACACTTTGCCAGAGGAGTTCGCTCACTCTGCCGCGGCGCCAGTCGGCCCACTCGCTGTAGGGTTCGTGGCTGAGGAACGACCCGCGCATCCCGATCTGGTAGGCCGCCTGCCAGTCCTCCAGCCCATCCTCGCCCTGCTCATCCAATCGGCGGGCGCGGGCGATATAGTGCTCCATCGCTTCGACATCCAGCCACAGCAGCGGAAACGCTGCCAGCTGATACCCTGGCCCACTGTCCGGGGTGGCGCGCACCAGCGCCACCAGGCGCTTGCGCAGCCTGTGAGCGCCTGGGAGTGCGAGCAGGTTGGGAGGACAGAGGAGCTTGCGCAGCAGGCTGACCACATTATCGAGACGCGCGAGCGAACCGTCCTCTTCCAGGTCGTCCTCCTCGTTGAGGACGTTGACCCGGCGCAGGTGCGGCAGGGTCTGGGTGAGAAAGTCTTTGGAGGCGAATCCACCGGGCTGGCTGGCCAGCAGGGCCAGGAGGAGCAAAGCCGTCGTCATGCCTTTGATGTGGAACAGGTCCGCCGCCGGGGGTCCATAGATTGCTTGCAAACGTCCACCAAGGCCAGGGTGCAGCTCCTGCAACACTTCGACCACCAGGGCTCCACAGGTGCGCACGCGCGCCAGCGGGAAATCGAGCGACCAGCCGGGTGGGAGCAGCGCGGCCAGTTCAGCAGAGGGAGGCATCACCTCGGAGGTGGCGTGGGTGGTCGGAATCGCAGAGACGGAAACCAACGCTGTCACCAGTTCCTTCCTTAACTTACGTGTTTCAGACGCTCTTGAGTTCGCACAACGGCTTGCACACATGAAGCGAAAGCGTGTCCCAGTGAGCAGAACCATTCCCAGTATAGCACACCGGCCTGCGCGCTTCGATCCTGGTGATGGGATCAGCAAGCATGGCGATTCGGAGATTCCCCATCAGGGAAAGAGTTCGCTACTGTTGCGGCGCTTTCTTCCCTAATCATACCAAATGATACTCCGACCAAACTCCTACCTGGGAGGCGGCGCCGACCAGTGCGTCAATCTCGTCTCTCTGGCTGTTGTTGTGCCTTATGCCGGTTTCCTGCTGGAGACACAATCTGTCTCTCACCGCCTTTGGCCTTGCTCACGCAGTTCCTCCCGCTGAGTGGTGGAGGCATGCATGTGCTGTGTTTGGTCGGAGCAGATCGTTGCACGCAGCGTCTGGCAGGAACCTGGCAGGAGCCTGGCTTGCTATAGTTGAGAAAGAGGAAAGGCGACGCTGCTCGTCAAGCACTGCTTTTCTTGCCTGTTTGAAGAGTGATTCAGGCTGAACAAGAGCTGAGGCGCTATGCCGGCGACACCCTCCGCGGGTGTTTGCGACTGAACCTAAAGAGGTGAAAGCTGGTCTGTCCACTCCTCATGCGACACGCTGGGGTGGAGACAAACAAGGGATCAAACAGACAGAGGTGAGGTATGGCTGTATTTGTGATGGTCATTGATGACTCGCTCGTGATGCGCAAAATTGTGGAAACCTGCCTGCACCGGGCGGGCTACGAGGTGAAGAGCTTCCCCGATGGCGTAGAAGCCTTATG
>Ga0070698_100006786_pt1 | contig 12409 bp, 9 predicted proteins | sample KBSK1502metaG_FD_65477 | JGI IMG/M metagenome (GOLD analysis project Ga0070698, IMG submission 65477) | Corn, switchgrass and miscanthus rhizosphere microbial communities from Kellogg Biological Station, Michigan, USA - KBS K1-50-2 metaG | ecosystem: Host-associated > Plants > Roots >...
AAACACCCGATCCCATCCCGAACTCGGCCGTGAAAACCCTCTGCGCCAATGGTACTGCACCTCAAGGTGCGGAAGAGTAGGGCGCCGCCAGGCCCGCATCCCCCTCTCTCCTTACCCAACCAAGTTCCGCTGACGCGGGGTGGAGCAGCCCGGTAGCTCGTCAGGCTCATAACCTGAAGGTCGTAGGTTCAAATCCTACCCCCGCAACCAGATTTGTTAATATAAACGATGTATTATTAGAAAAAACCCGAAGCTAACGGCGCCCGGCGTTTCTGTGTCAGGGGGTGTCCGAAAATCACCCGGCGGCGAGTGTCCGTTTTCTCCTATGTGAGGCAAAATCCAAGGCTTCTGTGCGCGCGTCTTAGGAACGACCCCACTCAGCAGCGCGCCCTTCCGTTTAACCTCAGCCTCAGCCCGTCCCGCTGGTCGGCGCCTGAGGCCATCAACGCACGGGGAGCCTCGCTGCGATGAGCCCGGCTCCCCGAGCAGTCCGATGTCTCCAAGCCGGCCAGGCAAGCGCCGACCCGGCCTGGTAACGAGTTCCGACTGTTGCGATGCCGGCAAGCCGCGGCGAGGCAAGCTGATCGGCCGCTACCCGAGGTGACGAGATGGGGTCCGCTACTGATAGGTCGCGTGGATCGAGGCGGCTCCAGGTCCCCTCTGACCCTCGGTTACGCCGACAGAGACGCGCTGGCCCTCTTTCAAACCCGTGATGCCCGCCTGCTCACTCGCAAAGGCCCGCACGAAGACATCCTTCCCACCACTGGCCCGAGCGATGAAGACCGAATCCCTTAGTGACGTTGTGCCACTTCGCTGTCCCCATCTCTTGGACGCCCGTCCCCAAGGGCTGTCGGTCTGATGCGATCTGAAGCTCTTTCGCCGCGGCCTGGACGGAGCGGCGGTGCATAGACCAGATAGCCAAATGTCCATCAGGGTGTAGGCCAAGCGATTGTGCGCTTCCCAGCATTTCGGCTGGCTGTTCCTTCCTTCGATCACCCAATAGAAGCAATGGCGGCTGGGCCCATCAGGTATCGTCGTCTGCGTGGTCCCGGTGGCGTCGAGCCTCCCAGGTTAGCCTCTCGGTTCGAAGACGCACGCCTGCCTTGGAAAGAAGATAGAAACAGCCGTAAGCAAGCTGTAAGCGCCTTAGCGGCGACAGCAGCCTTGGTGTTTCGTAGAAGTCGCCCGCTAGAATCGCAAGCAGCCCATTCCGCGTGCTGAAAAGGTCGAACGAAGCCATGAATATGTCGCGGAGCACCGGCGTATTTATTCGGTAAATCAGCCAGGATAGAGACTTGAGTCCGCGCCACACGCGGCGTTCATAGTTGCGCATCAGCCGCCCGCCCAGTTTCCTGTCATCGAGCCAGGCGTGTGCCACCTCGGCACCGGAGGCGGCACTGCTCATCGCCATCATGACGCCGCTCGAGAACAACGGATCGATGAACGCAGCAGCATCACCAATCAAGATGTAGCCATCGCCTGCGTAACATCGTGAATCGTATGAGTAATTTCCTGTTGCGACCAGCGGGCCGATCGGTTCGGCATTGATCATCCGCTCCGCAACACTGGGGCTTGCCGCGACGGCCCGTGCAAAGAAGCTGTCGAGATCCTCCCTTCTCGTCCTGAAGAAGGATCGCGTGCCGACAACACCAACACTCATGACATCATCGGGCAACGGGATCATCCAGAACCACCCATACTGGAACAGGTGCATGGTGATCATCCCCTCCGCGCTGCCGTTTTGGCGGCACACATTGCGAAAGTGTCCGAACACGGCGGCCGTGTTGTTGTGCTTGTCCACCCGTTTGAGCCCGAGGCGCCTGAGGAGCAGGGTGTCTCGGCCCGAGGCGTCGACGAGAAAGCGAGGAAGCCAAGCCGCAGGCGCCCCGTTGGGACCGACCGACATCACCCTGGGGCGCCCCTCAGCACGGAGCTCGACCTCGGTCACTCGCGTCCCTTCGAGCACGGTTGCGCCAAGGCGGCGGCTGTTGTCGAGCAGCAGCTTGTCGAAATCGGCGCGCCTGACGTGATAACTGTAACTGACGCTCAGATACGGATTGTGAGCAAAGCGGAATGTCGTCGCCTGAGCGTGTTCGTCCGAAATGACCTCCGCACCAGGCTTGTACACGCCGATGCGTTCGACCTCGTCCGCAACACCGAGCCGTTCAAAGATCGGCAGATTGAGGGGAAGCAGCGATTCTCCGATGTGGAAGCGGGGGAAACGATCCTTTTCAAGTACGACGACGTGCCGGCCCTTCTGCGCGAGCAGCGCAGCGATAGTCGACCCTGCAGGGCCACCGCCGACAACGAGAACATCGCATTCTCGGAGATTTTGCATCTCTATGCTCGTGACGGCGCTCGCCACAGGAGTATCAGCAAGGAAAGCGCCACCAGCCCACCGATCAGCAGCCAAGCGTCATTAAAGGCAGCGACGAGCCCGGCGCGCTCGACGAGCGGCGCCACGAGGGCGCGCGTCGCCGCATCGACCTCGCCGATCGGCACGCCGGTGAAGCGCTCGGTCGGCAGGCCGACCAGACGGGCCGCCGACGGATCGCCGGCCTGGAGACGTGCAACGATTGCTGCGATATGGGTAGGCGCACGCTGTTCGAGCACGGTGTCGATCAGCGCCAAGCCGATCGCCCCGCCGAGATTGCGCATCAGATTGAACAGACCGCTCGCATTCGGGATATCGACGGGGTCGAGCCCGCTCAATGCCAGTGCGGTGGACGGCAACAGACACAGCATAATGGCGGAACCGCGGACCAGCTGCTGCCAGAACAATCCCCAGAAATCCGTCTCGAATGTCATAAAGCCATTGCCCACCAAGCCCACGGCGAGCAACGCATAACCCACGGTGACGAGCAGCCGGGGCGCGACGCGCCGTTCGAGGGTGGTTGCAACCGGTGCCATCACGAGCTGGGCAGCACCGGTCACCATCATGATCTCGCCGATCGCCAGGGCGTCGTAATTTCGGATCAGGCCGAGATACACCGGCAATAGAAAGGTTGCCCCGTAGAGGCCGATACCAAGAACAAAGCTGAAGCAGCACCCGATCACAAAATTGCATTCGCAGAATGCGGACAGGCCGATCAGCGGCGCCCGATGGCGCAAACAGCGCCAGATCATACAACCGCCGCAGAATACGCAAATCCCCGCCAGCAGCAGCGCTTCGGTGCTCCCCCAGCCGCGGTGAGGCGCTTCCTTCAGAACCAGTTGCAAACTGCCGAGAAAGACTGCAAGCAGCGGCAGCGCGAGTAGATCGACAGAGCCAAAGCGGCGCCAGTCGGGGCGGTCGATGTCCACGGTCCAGGCAACCAACAGGGCGACGATGATCCCTGTCGGCACATTGATCAGAAACAGCCAATGCCACGAGTAGCGGTCCGTGATGAAGCCGCCGACGGCTGGTCCGAGAGTCGGAGCGAGCATCGCCAACAAGCCTGCAACGAGCGTTGCCCGGCTGCGACCAAGGCCCTCGAACATCAGAAAAATTGCCGAGAAGACGAGCGGGATCAGAGCGCCGCCGCAGAAACCCTGCAGTACCCGCGCCGGGATCAGCGACTCAAAACTGTCGGACGCGGCGCAGGCCAGACTCGCAACAGTGAAACCGCCAATGCAGGCGAGAAAGGCGCCGCGCGTCGACATCACGCGCGTCAGCCAGCCAGTCAGCGGGATTGCGACGATCTCTGCAATCAGATACGCCGTCTGCACCCAGCTCAACTGGTTCAATTCGATGCCGAGGCCAGCTTGAATATCCGGCAGCGAACTCGCGATGATCTGGATGTCGAGGATCGCCATGAACATACCAATGCTCATGGCGGTGAAGCCGACCCAGGCCTTGACCCTGATCGAACCTTCCGACGTCAGGATCAAAGTCAACGATCGGGATCCTGGCATCTCGGTCACACCCCCCGGCGTGGCGCGAGGACATGTTCTTCGATCCGAATGCGTCGAGCGATCAGCATCAGGTTGAGCGCAGAGAAGATCGCCGCAATCGCGGCAGCGCCAAAGGCGAGTGGGAGAACTGCGATCTCTGCGACTACCAGCAGGTAATTCGGGTGTCGGAAATAGCGGTACGGGCCGGTTCGCACGAGTGGTGCATCAGGCAAGCTGATGATGCGCGTCGTCCAGTAGGCGCCCAAGCTCGCGATCACCCAGAATCGGCCCAACTGGAGAAGGGCAAAGATGCCGAGCAACAGCCAGTCCGGCGGTGTTGCTGCGGGCACGAATGCGGCAAGGCTCGCAAGCCAGCTCGCGTGCAACAGCATGTAAAGAGGGTAGGCCCCGGCATCGGCCTCGACAGCACCCCGCCGACGCAGCCGGGCGGTATTGCTCCGGGCGCGGGCCAGCTCGATGAGACGCTGCAATGCAACCAGAGTGAGCGCCCAGTAGAGCGCGGTCACCGGTTGTCGAGGACGACGAAGCCTGCGCTGAAGCCCGGCCCGAGAGCATTCATCAGGGCGCGCTCCCACTTTGCCCCGGTGGCGGACGCCTTGGCGAGCATTCGATCGAGCACAAACATTACTGTCGAAGCCGACATGTTGCCATAGTCGCGCAACACTGCGCGCGCTTCAATCAAAGCGCCTTGCCCCAGTCCGAAGGCGTGCTCGAGCGCCCCGATCACCTTGGCACCTCCAGGGTGGCAGACGAAACGGTCCATCTTGTCGATCGCAAGTCCATGACGGGCGAGGAAATGTGACGCGGCATCGCGGAGCTGGGTCGTGACAAGACTTGGGATGTCACGAGAGAAGATGGCTCTGAGCCCGTCATCGGCGACGTCCCAGCCCATGACGTCGAGACTGCCAGGCCAGGTATGTTCACCAGCGGCGACCATGGCCGGCCCCTCTCCGTCGGTCGATAGCAGCGCGGCCGCGGCGCCATCGCCGAACAGAGCGGTCGCGACGATATTGCTCTTCGACCAATCGTCGCGGCGGAAGGACAGCGCGCACAATTCCACGACAAGGAAAAGCACCATTTTGCCGGGAGCGACCGCGGCTTGACTGGCGGCGTGCGCAAGGCCAAGGACACCGCCCGCACAGCCGAGCCCAAAGATCGGTAAGCGCCGCACCGTTCTCTGGAGACCCATCCGCTCCATCAATAGCGCATCGAGGCTCGGGGTGGCGATCCCCGTGGTCGAAACGACGACAATGCTGTCGATATCATCCTTTTGGCGACCGGTCAGATGGAGCACCTGCTGGGTCGCCGCTTCGAGGAGATCAAGCGCGGAATCGAGGTAAATACGGTTGCGCTCGGGCCAGCCGTGCGGACGATCATACCAATCGATCGGCACGCAAGAGTATCGCCGATCGATGCCGGTGTTCAGGAATACCGGCAACAGGCGATCGAGGTCCGGCGAGCGCCCGAACAAGAGCTTAATCCGCTCGACCACGTCGTTCTGGTCGAGCGGATATGGTGGAACCGCCGTTGCGACGGCAAGTAGACGCGGGACAGCACGCATGAGGTCAACATCCCCCCTCCCGAAGAAGGTCACGCTATAAATCTCAGTGACACAGCTTGTCGTGGCTCAATCCGGCATCGCCCGCGTTGCCTGCGATAGGGTGCGCTGCTCCAGCTTCGTCGGCAAGGGCGAAGCGGCAGCTGTGGCGAGTCGGGGCGCCGATGCGCTTGAGTCCGCCTTGATCCGCATTCCATCATGATGTCATTATTGAGCGACTGGCTACATGATTTATCTCCCTCCGGTCCGCAACTTCATCCCCCATTCTCATCGGTGGCAACGGCCGGCGGCTGCTTACCTTCGCAGTGCGCGAAGCCAACATCGTGGCTTGCTCGGCAATTTCCCTCCGGCGCGGTGGTACGGCGCCGGATATTCCACCCAGCATGCGTCCACCGGTTCTCAAAGCCTATCTTGACCGTTTTGCCAGCGCGGTACAGCGCTTCTGCCGCGTCCCGAAGGGATCGGTGGCAGCATCATTTTACGATCTGGCGCGGCGTGGTGCCCTGTCTTTGAGCTGCGACCACTGGACGAGACCGTACACGGCACCCGGAGCAGTTTCGCGATGACAAGCCGCCGACCTGCTACGCTGTCAAACCCGGCGGGTAGCGACCGCCGAGGCGCGCGGAGCTCCACGGGAGGGTGTCCAACGGCTGCCAGCAAAACAAAATCGTTGCGTATTTCGAGCGGTTAGTCGGATCGTATTTGTTCGACAGAGCCAAGCGGAACGCGCTTGGCGAATTGAGAGGACAGCTTCTATGAGCCGGCAGGATCTAACTCGGATCATGCTTGAAGGTGCAGGAGCATCGAGGTGATCGAACAGACCCTCGACATCACGACCGACGCCGGCCAGATGGAAACCTTCATTTGTCGCCCCGAGCGCGGTGGCCCCTTTCCCGCGGTGTTGCTTCTGATGGACGCGCCCGGGATCCGCGAGGAACTTAAGGACATGGCGCGCCGTCTTGGCACCGTCGGCTATTATGTGCTCCTGCCAAACCTGTATTACCGGGCGGGACGCGACACGATCTACGGACCGAGCGTGCTCGAGCAGGGCAGCGCGGAACGCGAGCGCATGCGAGCCGTGCGCACCAAAATGACCATTCCTCCGGTCATGGATGACGTCGCCGCGATGCTCGCTTTTACGGATCGACAGAGCGAGGTCAGGAAAGGCCCCGTGGGCTGCCATGGCTACTGCATGAGCGGCCCCTACGCGCTGGCTGCAGCGGCGCGCTATCCCGAGCGGATCGCAGCGGCCGCCTCTTATTACGGAACTTGGCTGGTCAGCGATGCCGAGGAAAGCCCACACCGCTCGCTGGGCGAGGTCAGGGGTGAACTTTACATAGCCTGCGCCGAGCACGATGATCTCGCGCCTCTGCCAATGGTCGAGGAACTACGCACGCTGTTCAGTGAGTCCGGGGCTGCCGGCGAGATCGAACTTTACTCCGGTGTCCATCACGGCTTCGCCTTTCCGCAGCGCTGGTGCTACGACAAGCCCGCTGCAGAGCGGCATTGGGAGCGCCTGATTTTGCTTTACCGTCGTTGGCTCGGGTGAGTTCGGTTCCGCGGAAAAATCCCACACTCGGTTTATAAACCCGATCGGACCGGGGCTTGGTCCCCGGAAGCCGTGAGCCGCCCCATGAGGTCCGGTGGTCGCACGGATTGCCCGAGTGCTTCGAGCTTTTGCGCCTGGTGGAGAGTGGGCTCCGTCGCTTGGCGTTCTCCGGTCTCAGACTGCAAACAAAGATTGGCCTCATGGGTTCAAAACGCAGACGCATCGTTTCGGCGAAGATCCGGTTGAGCTGTCTCCTAACGAGGGAGAGCGCTGCTGCAACCTCCGAATCTGTCTTTCACGAAGCCTGAAGAGTAGTGCGTCCGCCGCGTCGGCGCTCGACTGGCCGCCCATTTTTAACCAGCCATAGCTGGATCTCTCGCCACGGGATGGCAATGATCGAGAACCATTCGGAGCAATGGTGGTGGACCGAGAAGTGCTCCTATTCGTCTGATTTCGGACACAACCGAGAAAAGGTATCAGAACGACAATTTCCTGACGGCTAGCGGACGGTCTGCTGACGAAGACAACGTTAATCTCGGCCTCAATGAGTGGTCGGGCGTGGCGGGCGAGATTTCCCGTCCGCGCAAGGGAGGGTGCCGATGGAGCAGCCGAGGAGGAGCAATCTCGTGTGGGAGCCCACGTCCTCCGCCAGCGATTGGCATCCGCGCGTCAGCCGACCTTCGTCCCGATCCCGGACTTTTGAAGCACCCGCCCGGATATCTCCGGGAATGTCGCTGACCCTAATTCTGCTGTCTTCGCTAGGCTTGTGGGCAGCGATCTGGGCGGTGGTCTCGTCGCTGATTGCACGCTGGTTCTAATTGGCAGCGGTCATCGCGTACCGCGAATAAGTTCCGCCCACCGGTCGAGCGCCGGGAGGATGTGGTCACTTTTCGCGGAAGGCAGCATCACGACCACGCGAGCAATACCCAGATCTCGATACCGGGCCAGCCGGTCGGCATCCTCCGTGGGGCCGAACAGCGTGACAGGGGCGGATTGCGGGTCGCGGCCGGCCTCCGACAACATCTGTCGGAAGCGGGGGAGCAACTCCTCGGCACTGCCCTCCGGCCCGCGACCGGCGATCGGCGCCCAACCGTCGCCATAACGGACGGCCCGGCGGGCGGCATGCGGGAAGGCGCCGCCGACGAGGATCGGAGGGTGCGGTTTCTGCACCGGCTTCGGCCACGCCATCATCTCGGGAAAATCGACCATCTCGCCGTGATATTCGGCCTTTTCCTGGGTCCAGATCTCCTTCATCGCCTCGATGCGCTCGCGCATCAGCTTGAAGCGGGTCCTGAATTCGGTCCCGTGATCGGCCATCTCCTCGGCATTCCAACCGCCGCCGACACCGAATAGGAACCGTCCGCCCGAGACTTGGTCGATCGAGGCGACGAGCTTTGCCGTCTGGATCGGGTCGCGCTGCTGAACCAGACAGACGCCGGTCGCGACCTTGAGGCTCTTGGTAACCATTGCCGCCGCGGTCAGCGACACGAACGGGTCCATCGCCTCGTAGTAGACCTTTGGCAGCTCCCCGCCGCCCGGCCATGGCGACCTGCGCGAGGTCGGAATGTGCGAATGCTCCGGCGCCCAGACCGACTCGAACCCGCGCGCTTCGAGCGCCTGTGCGAGCTCGGTTGCCGGGATTGCATAATCGGTGAAGAACATCAGCGCGCCAAAATCCATTCCGCTCCTCCGCTGTCGTCATCGTCTCGGTCAGAGGCCAGCTTAGCCGCGATCCAAGCAGCCGGCCAGTGCGGTGAGCGCGAGCCGCACCCGGTCATAAGCTGGCCTTCCCCTCCCCATCTGCCCGGTAGTGCCGGGTCTCGACCGGGACCATTCTTCCGACCATCTCGAAGAGGAGGAAAGATCATGCCCGACATTGCGCAAGACCAGCTCGCGCAGCTGTCCGAAGCGCTCGCCGAGCGCACAAGGCTCGCCCGGCCCTTAATCGCAGGGGTCGGCGCCCAGGGTCACCGGATGCGCTCGGGAACTTTGTGGCGCAAAGACGTCGTCGTCGCTTCCGAACAGGCGTTCCCGCCGGATGTCGCCCAAGCCAAGGTAACTTTGGCCGACGGAAGCAGTCTAACAGCGCAGCTCGCTGGCCGCGACCCCGGCACCAATATCATTGCGTTTCGCCTCGACGGCGCTCCCGACCCGGCGCCGCTCCAGGCCGCAGAGCCGCGTCCCGGCGCACTCGCTCTCGCTTTTGCCGCCGCTGAAAACGGCGTCTCTGCTCGCCTTGGCGTCATTCATTCGCTCGGCCCCACCTGGCATAGCCGGGCCGGCGGGCGCATCGACCGGCGGATCACCCTCGACATTGCCCTCGCCCGCCGCGAGGAGGGCGGTCCGGTGCTCGACGCCGCCGGAGGGCTTCTCGGCATCTCGACATTGGGGCCACGCGGGCAGGTTCTGGTGATCCCTAGCACGACCGTGGAGGGCGTGCTCGAACCGCTGTTGTCGAAGGGGCGGGTCGAGCGGGGATGGCTAGGCCTTGCTCTCCAACCGGTGCTTGTGCCGGCAGCCTTGCAGTCGCAAGCCGGTCAGTCGCGCGGCTTGATGATCATGGGTGTTTCGCGGGACAGCCCCGCCGCCCGGGCAAATCTCCAGCCGGGCGACATCCTTCTGGCCATCGCCGGCGAGAGCGTCAGCAGCCCGGCCATGGTGGCCGCCCGCCTCGGCCCGGAATCGGTCGGTCAGCAGATCGAGCTGCGGCTGATCCGGGCGGGCGGCATCCTCACCCTTGGCGCGACCGTCGGCAGCCGGCCAACAGGATGAGCGCGCCTACGGCAGCGGTCCCGAACCGGCTTCGCGTCTGCGTGCTGGCCTCCGATGCGCCGACCCGCGAGCGGCTCGCGGCGCTCGTCGCAGAGAGCGGACATCAACTCGTGGAGCCAGCCACGCCCGCCGATGCGGCGCTGACCGACGGCGGCTCCCAAGGCTGGGCGGCACCGGCATTCGTCGTCGCGCTCGGCGCAGCCGATGAGGAATTCGGCGGACTGCTCCCCGTCGAAGCCACGGCTGCGCAGGTCGACGCTGCGCTGCGCGCCGTCGCCGCGGGGCTGATCGTGCGCGCGCCGAGCCGGCCGGATCGGAGCTTTGCTTCGCTGCCCGAGGAAGCGCCGGTTCTGTTGACGCCGCGCGAGATCGAGGTGCTCGCCGCGCTGGGCAATGGCCTCAGCAACAAGGCGGCCGCCCGACAGCTCGGCATCTCGCCGCATACCGTCAAATTCCATATCGAAGCGCTGTTCCGGAAGCTCGATGCCAAATCGCGCGCCGAAGCCGTCGCCAAGGGATTGCGGTGGCAGATCGTAGAGTTTTGAGGCAGGAGGCGATATTCGCGGTTTTTCCCGTTGAGACGGGAATTTTGCCCGTTTGGCCCGAAAAACTGCCGTTTGTCCGTCAGAACGGTAAGATAAATCAGAGACTTGCCGGCCAATTCCCGTAGCGATGCCAACCGGGAATTTGTGCGGGTCTAATCGGGAATTAAATCGGCTGAACCGGGAATACACGGGAAAACACAAAAGTAGCAGCAGCAAGAGATACATCCCTTCGCCCCGTCGCAATCGGATCAAGCATAAATCCAACGAATACTGGACATTCTACCGCGCGATTTCGCCCTTTGTGAGGCGGGTCGCCGGCGCGAATGGAGCCCCGCTTTTTACGCACCGAGCTATGTTCTCTCGGGGGTTGACACTCTGCGAATCGCGCACGACGATCATCTATTAACAGCAGCGAGACACAACCGCACTTAAGGAGAAACCATCATGCCGACGCCGCAACGTGTCCAGTATTCCGACGCCATCGAACCGTTGGTCCAGTTCATCGAGGATACGCCCCCCGATGAGATTCTGGACCGGACCCTGGACAAGCTGCGCGCAGGGGTGTCGACGCAGACCATGCTGACCGCCTCGGCCCTGGCGGTGACGCGCTCCACCGAAATGCCGCCGGGTCATCACGGCGGCCCGCTGCACCCCTTGGCAGGCATCTACGCGATCTCGAAGACGGTCGAGCGCCTCGAGGGCGAGGAGCGGTTTGTCCCGGTGCTGCAACACGTGGCGCTCACCAATAAGCACATCAACCATCCGGCGATGGGACCGTACGCCCTCTTCGAATTCGAGCCGGAGGATGCCGGCGGGGTCGAAGCGACCAAAGCGGCCTTCCTGATGGCCGTGGGTCGCGGCGAATGGAACAAGGCGGACCACCTCTACCAGTGGCTGTGGAATCATGCGCCCCGCATCGAGGCCTTCGATCTCTTACTGAGCGTGGCGATCCCGAAAAATTTCAACGACGACCATTACTTCATGTTCCCCGGCACGGTGTGGCGCGCCTTCGAAGAGGGCGTTCTCGACAAGGAATTCTTCAAAACTGTGATGCGGCCGGTGGTGCGCTTTGTGACCCGTTCTCCGGTCGCCCCGCCGAACCCGATCGCCTCGCCGCTGCCGCAGATCGAAGCGCTGATCGAGGAGCACCAGCTGTTGAAGCGCATCTACCGCCAGCGCAGCGGCGAGGATGAAACGGCGGCGATCGGCGAGCTCGGAGAGGCGATCGCGGCAGTCGACGTCTTTGCCGATATTCCGGTGCTGATGGCCAAGGCCTTGGCCGGGGGGATTTCCCTGGAGGGTGCCGGTGAGGCGCTGTCGATCGGGGCAGCCGGTCTCTTCCTGCGCTCCCTCGGCGGCAATCCGATGGACGTCCACCTGCATACCAGCGTCAACCTGCGGCGCTATCTGCTGCGGCTCGACGGGATCAGCCTCAAGAACAAGCTGATGCTGCTGTTGACGTGGCAGTCGGGCCCGGAGATCCGCTCGACCGCGACGCGCATGGAGCCGTACCCGCAGCCCGATATGGAAGCAGTCGCCGCCTTGCCCGCGCGGAGCCAGGAGGAGCTGCTCGACGCCATCCGGCACAGCATCTACAACCAGCCGCCAACCGACTGGTCCAAGGTCAGCAATCTCGGCGTGATGCGGGCAGTGCCGGAGGTCAAGGAGGTAGTGAACCTGGCGACGCAATATGTGAAGGCCGGCTACGACCCGCAGGCCTTTATCGCGCGCCTCGCCGAGATCGTCTGCCACGACAATTTCACCGAGATGCACGCCTTCAAGCACCACCAGTCGATCGTCGAGGAATACAACTCGACCCGCGAGCCGTGGCGCTGGATGCACCTTGTCTGCGGCGCCCAAGCCGCGGCGATCTCCTTCGGCAAGAACATGACCATCTACGAGGAGTACCTCGAACTCCTCCACGCCGCGTAATCTCGGGGCAGACGAAACCGGGAGGCCTTGCGCCTCCCGGTTACCCTTGGAAAAGCGGCATGGAGCTGACACGAAAGTAGAAGTCAGCTCGTGCGGCGAAGCCGATCGCGCGGTGTACTTGGTGTGCGATCTCGGCGAAACGGCAACTCCGGGTGACCC
>Ga0070698_100006790_pt1 | contig 12405 bp, 10 predicted proteins | sample KBSK1502metaG_FD_65477 | JGI IMG/M metagenome (GOLD analysis project Ga0070698, IMG submission 65477) | Corn, switchgrass and miscanthus rhizosphere microbial communities from Kellogg Biological Station, Michigan, USA - KBS K1-50-2 metaG | ecosystem: Host-associated > Plants > Roots >...
TGGCGGCGGACGACGATCATCCTGTACGGGATCTATGGCGGGGTCGCGCTCGCCGGCGCGGGGCTGGTCGTCAATCACGCCGCGTTCGGAGCAGGTTCGAGCATCGTCCTCGCCGCGGTCGTCCTTGCTGCCGTCGTGGTCTTCGCGATCGGGCTCTTCGTCCTGGCCGGTGCCACGCCGGCGGCGGTCGGCCTGCTCGCGGACGTGTCCGAGAAGTTCCCCGGTGACCGCGGGGCGATCATGGGCCTGTACTCCGTCTTCCTGGGCGTCGGCCAGATCGGCGGCGCCCTCCTCGGCGGTGTGCTCGCAGAGCTCCGGGGCATGGACGGGTTGCTCGTCGGGACCGGCGCCGTCCTCGGCGTCGCGCTGATCCCGCTGTTCCAGCTGCGCAAGGTCGAGCACTACCTCGGCCCGGGCGAGCCGGCAACGCTCGACTGACGGCACGGGCGGCGGGGTGAGCGAGGACATCGCGCCCGGTCGGACTGCCCTGGCGCGCGGCCGGCGGGGCGCGGTGGTGGCGCCCCATCACCTCGCCACCGAGGCCGGCCTCACGATGCTCCGAGCAGGCGGCCACGCGGTCGACGCCGCGATCGCCGCGAACGCGGCCCTTGGCGTGGTCGCGCCGAACACGTGCGGCATCGGGGGCGACGCGTTCTGGCTGATCTGGGACACGACCGGGGGCGGCGAGGGCACGGCCCGGCAGCTCGCGCTCAACGGCTCCGGCAGGTCGCCGGGCGGCGCCGACGCGGCGCAGCTGCGGCGCGAGGGCCTCGGGATCATGCCCGTCCGCGGGCCTCGATCGGTGACGATCCCCGGGGCGGTCCGGTCCTGGGCCGATGCCCACCGCCGCTTCGGGCGACTGTCCGTCTCGACGATCCTCGCGCCCGCGATGGAGCTCGCGGATGGCGGCTTTCCCGCCTGGGCTGAGCTGATCGACGCCATCGAGCGCAGCGCCGGAACCTTCGCCGACGAGCTCGGATCTGATGCGCCGTTCTTTGCCACCTACCGACCGCACGGACGGCCGTGGCGCCGGGGCGAGGTCATTCGACTCCCCGCCCTTGCGGCCACCCTTCGGCACCTCGCCGCTGACGGCTTCGACGCGTTCTACGACGGCGAGCTCGGCGAGCGCCAGGCCTCGCTCCTGGCGGAGCTCGGCGTTGCCTGCGGCCCGGCCGACTTCCGGAACCACGCCTCGACCTGGGGCGAGCCGATCGCCACGACCTACCGCGGCGTGCGGCTCACCACGCACCCGCCGAACTCGTCCGGAGTGGTCGCCCTCGAGCTGCTGAACATCCTCGAAGCGTTCGAGCCACCACCCGGCGCATTCGGGCCGGACGGTCTCCGCGACGCCGCGTGGGCGCACCTCGCCATCGAGGCGGCGAAGCTGGCGATGGCCGACCGCGATGCCCACCTGAGCGATCCGGAGGCAGTCGAGATCCCGGTCGAGCGGCTGCTCGATAAGGCGCACGCAGCGATGCTGGCAGCGCTGATCGACCCTGATCAGGCGTCGGCGCCCAAGGCCGCCACCAACCCGCCCGGTGGCGGCACGGCCTACCTTGCCGCGGTCGACGACGACGGCAACGCCGTGTCGCTCATCCAGTCGAACTATCTCGGCTTCGGCTCGGGCGTGGTCGACCCCGAGACCGGGGTGCACTACCAGAACCGGGGCAGCTACTTCTCGCTCGACTCCGAGCATCCCAACGTGCTCGCCCCGGGCAAGCGGACGCTCCACACGTTGATGCCGTGCATGCTGTTCCGCGACGGCCAGCAGGGGCCATGGATCGTGGTCGGGTCCGAGGGCGGCGATGCCCAGCCGCAGATCCATGCCCAGCTCGTCAGCGATCTCGTCGACGGCGGGCTCGACATCGCGCAGGCTGTGGCGGCGCCACGCTGGTCGGTGGAACCGCGGTTCCATTTCGACCCGCCTCGGCAGGTCGTCGTCGAATCTCGCTTCGAGCCCGGATTCCTCGAGACCCTGGGGTCGATGGGTCATCCCCTGCTCCCGGCCGGTGGCTTCGAGCGCGGTATCGGTACCCAGCACGTGATCGAGCTCGTCGATGGCGGACCGGCTGCGCCCGACGGATCGGTCGCTGCCGTCACCGATCCGCGGAGCCACGGGCTGCCGGCGGTCTGGTGAGATGCAGTTCGGTGCGTTTGGGACCGGCTGGACGGCCGCGACCCATGTGCGATACTGCCCGGCACCGGTGACGCGCCGCGCTCACACGAAGCCGTCACCGGCCTTCCATCTTCTCGACCGAATCGACCGATCGGAAGGCTGCCCGTGACCTCGAACGTGGGCCAGAACTACCCCTACTCGAGCGAGAACGATTCCGACCGTGCGGCGCGCGTGAGCGCGGCGCTCGACGCCCACGAAGGGCTCGCTGACAAGGTTTCGGCCGAGACGACGCCGCTCGATGCGCAGGATCGGTGGTGGACCTGGAAGTGCCCGACGCCGGGCTGCCACGGGATCCTGCATGCGGCCGGGTACGCGCGCGACCTGCACGCGGTCTACGTCGTGTGCGACGGGGAGTGCGGGAAGACCTTCCTGCGCTGAGCTGGGCTGGGTTCGAACCCGAAACGTAACCCTTCCTGGGTACTCCATCGGTTATGGTGACGACCATGGCCGCGCATGCCGAATCCGCGTCGGGCACGATCACGCTCGCGGACTCGCGCCGGCGGCTCCTGCTCGACTCGCTCGGAATCATGGTCTCGGCCAGCGGCTTCGGGCTCGTCTACGGCCTGAGCGCCCGAGCGGCCGGCTTCTCGCCCCTCGAGGCCGGCGCGATGAGCGTCATCGTGTTCGCCGGCGCGTCGCAGTTCGTGGCCGTTGGCTACGTCCTCGGTGGCTTCTCGTGGCTCGCGATCGTGGTGCTGACGGCCTTCCTGAACGCGCGGCACCTGCTGTACGCGGCGGCCCTCGCGCCGTACCTTGCCGACAAGCCGCGGCCAGTTCGCGCGGTCATGGCCCACGTCCTCACCGACGAGGCGTTCGCCCTCGCCATCGCCCATTTCCGGCGGATCGGCCGGGCCGACATCCCGGGCTACTGGCTGGGCGCGATCGTCAGCACGTTCATTCCCTGGAACGTCGCGACGCTCGTCGGCGTGAGCATCGGCGGCAGCATCCCTGACCCGACCCGATTCGGTCTGGACGTCATCTTTCCTGCCGCGATGGGCGGCCTCGCTGTCGGCTTGATCACCGGCCGGCGTGAATTGGTCGCGGCCGTGTCCGGGGCGGCGATCGGCGTGGCGATCGGGCTGGCGTGGGATCCGGCCGCCGGGATCATTGCCGGCGGCGTGATCGGGCCGGTGGTGGGGATGGCCGTGCGGGCGCGACCCGACGAGCATGCCCGGGAGGGCCAGCTCGCGTTCGGACCGGAGCCACTGCACGAGCACGCCATGCCGTACTTCCCGCAACGTGCCGAGCACGCACACGACGACCCGGAGGCCGGGCTGCCGTGAGCAGCGCCCTCGTCCCGCTGGCGATCCTGATGGGTCTGGTGACCTACCCGTTCCGTGCCGTGCCACTCCTTGCCCCCGGCTTCGAGCGACTGCCGGAGCGGGCCAAGCTGTACCTGCGTCTCGTCGGCCCGTCGGTGCTGGCCGCCCTGGCGGCCGTCGACACGATGGTCGTCAAGTCGGAGGCCGGAAGCCCGAGCTTCCGGATCGGCTGGGAGTGGCTCGCGGTCGGGCTGTGCATCGCCGTCGTCGGGTTTCGTCGGAGCCTGCTCGTCGGGTTGGTACTGGCGGCTGGATCGATCGCGATCCTGCGCGCGACGGGTGTGGCGCCGCTCCCCTGACGTCCGGCCAGGCGCTCAGGAGCGCCGGGCGTCGACCTCGATCTCCACGAGCAGGGTCGGGTCGATCAGGGCCTTGACCACGACGATCGTCGCCGCGGGCCGGATGTCGCGGAACACCTCGCCATGGACCGTCGTGACCGGCTCGATGTGGGCGGCGTCGGTCACGAACATCCGCGTCCGCACGACGTCGGCCAGCTCGAACCCGGCTTCGCCGAGCGCCCGCCGGATGATCTCGAAGACGGCCTCCGCCTGGCCTCGCGGATTGCCGGGATGGAGGGACAGCCCGTCGCGGCCCGCGTCGGTGGTGCCCGAGACGAACGCCGCGTCGCCGACCACGACCGCGCGGCTGTAGCCGGCGCGGCCCTCCCATGGCCCGCCGCTCGAGATCAGACGGCGCGCCACGAAGCGACGACGGGGTCGCGCCCGACCTCGAGCAGGAGCGCGGCGAAGAGCGCCAATCGAGGCACGATGGAGTCGACCTCGAGGTACTCGCCCGGCGCATGGTCCAGCCCGCCGATCGGCCCGAGCCCGTCGATCGTGGGCACGCCCATGCCGGATGTCGTGTTCGCGTCGGACGCGCCGCCCGTCGGGACGTCCTTCGTCTCGAACCCGAGCCGATGGGCGATGGCGATCGTGTGATCGGCAAGCCGACCCGAGCGCTCCAGCTTCTCCATCGGGGCCCACGAGGCCATGGTCGAGATGTCGATGGTCACGTCTGGAACAGCGGGCGTGGCGGCGAGCTCACGGATCGCCGTGACGACCTGGTCCAGTCCCTCGGCGGTGGTCGCCCGGACGTCGATCTCGAGCTCGGCCCGATCGGGCACGATGTTCGGGCGGGTGCCTGCCTTGAACACGCCGACATTGGCGGTGACACCCGGCCAGCGGCCGTTGAGCGCCTGGATGCCGCGCGTCAGCTCGGCGCCCGCGAGGATCGCGTTGCGGCCCTTCTCGGGCTCGACCCCGGCGTGCGCGGCGCGACCGTGGACGGCGATGCGCTGGTCGGCAATGCCCTTGCGCGCCGACACGAAGTCGCCACTGGCGCGCGCGGCCTCGAGCACGAAGCAGGCGTCCGTGGTCTCTGCCAACCGGCGGATGTGCGGGGTCGACGACGGCGAGCCGATCTCCTCGTCCGGATTGGCGACGAAGGTGATCGACGCGAACGGCAAGCGATCGAAGCCGCCGCCGCCGAACGAGCGCAGCGCCGCAACCGCGCGCAGCCCGAGCAGCAACCCGCCCTTCATGTCGCTGACGCCCGGGCCCAGCGCCTTGCCGTCCTCGATCCGAAAGGGCCGCTCGGCGACGGTGCCGTCCTCGAAGACCGTGTCCATGTGGCCGATCAGCAGGACCCGCGGCCCGGCTGCCTGCCGGCCTTCGAACCTCCCGATCACGGTGTCGCCGAAGCGGCCCTGCGGGTCGGGAAGCCGCTCCACCGCCGCGCCGTTCGAGGCCAGATCGGCGGCGACCCAGTCGGCGACCTGGTTGACGCCGGCCGGCGAGTAGCTGCCGCAGTCGATGTTGACGAGGCGTTCGAGGTCGGCGAGGAATGCGGGCAGACCCGCCTCGGCGATTCCTCTGATCCCGTCCAGCTCGGCGTCGGCGACGAGGGAGCCGGGCGCGACGATGGTGCTCACGGCGCGAAGTCTAGGGTCGTGCGCGGACGGCCCGTTGCTATCCTCGCCGGACCGTGCGCCTGATCGAGATTCGCCAGCTCGACGGACCGAACCTGTACCGGCTCGAGCCGGCGATGAAGCTCGAGGTCGCGATCGGCCGGCGACGCACCTGGTACGGCAAGCGCGAGCCCGAGCGACACGCGCTGGTACGGCTCGCGGCAGTGGTCCCGCGCTCGGCCCAGCCCCCGCGAATCGCCGCCGTCGCCGACTGGATCCGCCGGCTGCGACGCGCGGCCCCCGACGGCAGCAAAGGCCCGGTGACGGTGCATCGCTCGTCGGATCCGGGGCATTGGATCGTCGTGTGGCCGTGGGCGCTGGGCGATCGAGCGAAGGCCATCGCCGACGGAACGCTGGCGCTGGTCGAGCGCGACGTCCAGCCAAACGCCACGGCCAGAGTGACCCCCCGGCAGCAACGCTCCATCGACGGCCTCGTCGCCCGGCTCGACGCCGCCGAGGGCGCGGGCCCGACCTGGATTCGCGACCGGGATCGCCACTACCCGGTCGTGTCGATCACGGGCACGAACGGCAAGACCACCACGACGAGGCTGATCGCCCACATCCTGCGCGAGTCCGGCAAGCGCGTCGGCGCGACAACCTCCGATGGCATCGTGGTCAACGGCGTGCTCGTCGAGCCGGGCGATTGGACGGGCCCTGGTGGCGCCGGCGCGATCCTGGGTCGAGATGACCTCGACATCGCGGTCCTGGAGACCGCTCGAGGCGGCATCCTGCTCCGGGGCGTCGGGTACGAATCGAACGAGGCGAGCATCATCACCAACGTCTCGTCGGACCACATGGATCTGCAGGGCATCCACACCCTGCCCGAGCTAGCCGAGGTCAAGGGCGTCATCGCGCGCATGACCAAGCCATCGGGCTGGGTGACGCTCAACGCCGACGACCGGCATGTCGCGGGGATCGCGCGGACGGTGCGGGCGCACGTCGCGTTCTTCAGCCTCGAGGGCGACCGCTCGGCCCGGGTCCGGCGACACCTGCGCGGTGGTGGCCGCGCCTACGTGGTCCGCGCTGGCTGGCTCGGCGAGGCGGAGGGGCATCGCTGGCGGCGGCTGGTTCGGCTCGCGGATGTTCCGATCGTCCTTGGCGGCGTGGCCCGGCACAACGTGGCCAACGCCCTCGCCGCATCAGGCGGCGCGCGGGCGATGGGCGCGACGCTCGCCGAGGTGCGCCACGGGCTGCAGACCTTCCGCCCGACGACCGACGCGTCGCCGGGCCGGCTCAATGTCTTCACCGATCGGCGGCGAATCGTGATCGTCGACTTCGCCCACAACGAGGCTGGTGTCCGGGTGCTGATGGACGTCGCGGAGGCGATCGCGATGGCCGAGGGCGCGGGCGTCGGCCCGGGGCGTGATGGACGCGCGTGGCTGACCACGATCGTCGGGCTGGCCGGCGACCGGCCGGATGACACGCTCCGCGGCGTCGGCCGCATCGTCGCCGGCTCCGTCGACCGGTTCGTGCTGAAGGAGATGCTCCACTACCTGCGCGGGCGCACGCGCGAGTCGGTGATCGGCGAGATCAAGTCGGGGGCGCGCGAGGGCGGCTGGGAAGGCGAGCTGCCGCTGCACCTGACCGAGGTGGAGGCACTCAGCGCAGAGCTTGACCGGACCGACGGCGCTGGTCGCGCAACGCCGCGCGAGGTGATCGTGCTCCTCTGCCATGAGATGCGCAATGACGTTTTTGCGCTGATCGCCGCCCGCAGGTTGCGCCCGGTCAACGATCCTGCGGAGCTGGCGCGGCTGGTGACCGGGGCCTAGCCCTCGGGCGCGTCCAGCTCGCCCGGGTCGGCGAAGGCGGTGGAGCCGACGTGCTGGCCGGCGCTGGCCATCGCCTCCCGGTAGACCGCCACCGAGTCGTCGACGCACATCACCACGAGGTCGCCCGGATTGGCCCGCCGGAGCGCGGCCTTCACCGCCGACATCTCCTCGAGGATCTTGTCGACACGGAGCGTACGGCCGGTGCCCTTCTCCCTCGCCTGGCGCACACCGTCGGCGACCAGCGTCGCCGTCGCACCCGGCTCCCGTCCGCGCAGGTTGCGGTCCTCGCGGACGATGATCTCGTCGAACGCCCCGGCGGCGAGGGCGCCGTATTCGCGCATGTCCTCGTCGCGCCGGTCCCCGGGCATGCCGATGACGCCGATCGCCCGTCCGTGCAGGCCCGTCCCATTGCCGGAGCCGTCGCCGTTCATGCGGCGCGTGAAGTCGGCAAGGTTGCGCATGCCGTCGACGTTGTGGCAGTAGTCGATGACGACGCGGACGCCGCCGACCTCGAGGTAGTTGAGGCGCCCAGGCGCCTGGAAGAACGAGGTCGTGAACGTGCGCAGACCCTGGCGGATGTCGTGCAGGTGGGCGCCCAACGCCCACGCCGCCGCCGCCGCGGCGAGCGCGTTCGCCACGTTCATGCGCGCCCGTCCGCCGAACGTCGCGGGTACGAGGTGCGTGTACAGCACCGGCATCGTCCGCGGGCCGTGGCGGAGCACGATCTGGTCGCCTTCGGGCGTGTGCCGGAGGACGAACGCTGCGCCCCCGCGGCCGGCGTGCCCGTCGACCCGGTCGTAGCCCGGCTGGCCCTTCTCCTGCTCCATCGAGAAGTAGATGACCGAGCCGCGTGAAGAGCCGCCGAGCCGCGCGACATACGGATCGTCGGCATTCAGCACGGCGGTGCCTGTGCGCGGCACGGCCTCGACGATCACGCCCTTCACGTCCGAGAGCTGGCGCAGGGTCGTGATCCCGCCCAACCCGAGGTGGTCCGCGGTGATGTTCGTGATGACGGCCACGTCGGCGCGGTCGAAGCCGAGGCCCTCGCGCAGGATGCCGCCGCGGGCGACCTCGAACACTGCCGTGTCGACCGTCGGGTTCTGCAGGATCATCCGCGCCGATTTCGGGCCGGACATGTCGCCGCGCCGGATCATCCGCCCGTCGACCACGATTCCGTCGGTCGACGTCATGCCCACCCGCCGGCCCATCAGCTTCAGGATGTGGGCGATCATCCGGACCGTCGTCGTCTTCCCGTTCGTGCCGGTCACGGCGAGGATCGGGATCCGGGAGCTCGCGCCGGGCGGGAACAGCAGGTCGATCACCGGCTTGGCGACGTACTGCGGCTCGCCCTCGGTCGGGTTGGTATGCATGCGGAAGCCCGGCGCCGCGTTGACCTCGACGATCGCGCCACCCGTCTCGCGGACCGGCACGGTGATGTCCGGGCAGATGAAGTCAATGCCGGCGACATCCAGTCCGACCACGCGCGCCGCCATCTCGGCGATCTCGATGTTGTCCGGGTGGGCCTCGATCGTCCGATCGATCGACGTCCCGCCGGTCGACATGTTGCCGGTCAACGCGAGCTTGACGCGCTCGCCCTTGGGCGGGACCTTGTCCATGTCGTAGCCCTGCTCGCGGACGAGCGCCTCGGCGGCGGGCGTGACCGCGATCCGGGTCAGCACCTTCTCGTGACCGATGCCACGGCGGGGGTCGGCGTTGGTCTCGTCGACCAGCTCGCGGACGGTGTGCTTGCCGTCGCCGACGACGGACGCGGGCACGCGCTCGGCGATCGCCGCGACCTTGCCGCCGATGACGAGGCAGCGATAGTCGTTGCCGTAGATGAATGTCTCCACGACGAGGTCACCCGAGCGGCTCTCTCGCCGCGCCCCGGCGAAGGCGTTGCGAACGTCATCGTCGCTCCGCAGGTCGAGATGGACGCCGCGCCCGTGATTGCCGTCGAGCGGCTTGACGACACACGGGAAGCCGATGCGCTTCGCGGCCACGATGGCGCCATCGACCGTGTCGACGACCTCCGACTTCGGGACGGGCAGGCCGGCCGAGTCGAGCAGGCGGTTGGTGAGGTTCTTGTCGGACGCGACGTCGACCGCGATCGCCGACGTTCGCGAGGTCATCGTTGCCCGGATCCGCTGCTGATGGATGCCCTGGCCGAGCTGGACGAGTGAGGCGCGGTCAAGGCGCAGGTAGGGGATGTCGCGCGACGCAGCTTCGTCGAGGATGGCCTGGGTCGACGGTCCGAACGCCTGCCGCTCGGCGAGGAGAATGAGGCTCTCGAGCTCCCTGATGTAGTCGAGCGCCTGCGCCGGGTCGCCCGGGGCGACGAGGTGGTTGACGATGCGGACCGCGAGCTTGCCCGCCTCGAGCCCGACGGCCTCTTCGCGGAACTCGTAGATGACGTTGTACTCGCCGTCGCGGCCGGTCGAGCGGGTCTTGCCGTGGTGCACGAACGTGCCGGCCAGGTTCTGCAGCTCGAGCGCGATGTGCTCGGCGACGTGGCCCATCCACGTGCCGTCCTTGAGGCGGGTGACGAAGCCGCCGCGCCGGTTGAGCGAGCAGGCGTGATCCGACAGGGACGGGATCCACGCCAGCAGGCCTTCGTTGAAGCCCGGAATCTTGTTCGATGGGAACTGCTCGAGGACGCCGAGGTCGACGAGGAGCTTGACGACCGGGGCGCGCGAGAAGTAGTTCGGGCCGCGCAGAACGCGGGTCTCGAGGATGCGCAGGGTCGGGAGGGGACCGCCGGCGCTCGCGCCCGTGCCGTTCCCCTTCGCGCGGCTCGCGCGGACGTTGGCCGCCTTCGTCCGGGCGCTCGCGGTCTTTGTCCTGGGCTGCTTCGGCTTCGCCGTCGTCGCCTTCGCCTCCGCGACGACGGCCTTCGTGTCGGGCGACGTCTCGCGCGTCGCGGCCTTCGCCAATGTGCTCTCCCCTGCGGCTCTCGTGAGACTAACCGATCGAGGCCTGCGCCGAACCGCAGGGGGAGCTCGTCAGGGATCGAGGTCGGTCAGGCCGGGACCTTGTCCATCCGCTCCACGAAGTCCGCGCGCCACGCCGGCGCCTCGAACGGATTCGCGAAGTACTCGGTCATCCTGGCGACCTTGTCGCCGCGCAGCTCGCCGATCCCGACGTAGCTGACCGGCACGCCGTCGCCGTAGTCGATGGTGCCCTCGACGACGAAGACGTCGCCGCCCCCGAGCATCCGCTTGTAGGTCATCTTCGGGGTCGTGCCGGACATCTCCGGGTAGTGCTCGGCCAGCTTGAGCGTGGCCTCGCGGGTGAGCCGCTCACCGGACTGCGGCCACTCCTCGACGAAGTCGTCGGTCGCGTAGTCCTGGACCAGGCCCGTCAGCGCCCCGAAATCGCCTGTCTTGAGGGCCGCTTCGAATTCCTGGATCATCGCCTGTCGGTCGCCCATGGTCTTCCCCTTCACGCGTGGACTGCACAGCGTGGTCCTGGCTGGACGGAAGCACAAGGTGGTTGTCCACCGAATGCCTCAGGTGGAGGCGACGTTCCCGCCCGGGAGGGCCTTCAGCTCGGGTGTCGCGATGCGCCGCCGGTGGCGCAGGTCGAACTTGTAGCCCGACGGCAGCGCGTGCAGGATCACGCCGCTGATCATCACCGGTCGGTGGCCCTTGACCTCCCACGCGTCCGTCTCGGCGCTGGCGCCGTCGATGATCGTGACGCTCCCGCGGCCGATCACCTCCATGACCCCGTCCGGCCCGACGACGCCTGCCGTGTCCTCGTCGACCCCGAGGCCAAGCAGCGAAGGGTTCTGGGCGATCACCGAGAGCAGCCGGCCGTAGCGGTTCCGCTGCTGGAAGTGCTGGTCGACGATGACGCTCGGCAGCACGCCGAGGCCGGCGGCGAGCGCGGCCATCCGGTGCTTCGGCGTCCCGCCCGACGCCCCGAACGCGATCATGTGGCTGGACATCGCCGAGGCGCCCGCCGACGTGCCGGCAACGACCGCGCCCGCCTGGAATCGCTCCAGGACGGCGTCGGCGAGCAGCGTCCCGCCGATCGTGGAGGACAGCCGGAGCTGGTTGCCGCCGGTCAGGAAGATGCCGCTCGCGTCACGGACCTGGCGGACGTACGACTCGTCGTTGGCCTGGTTGCGGGTCATGGCGTGCAGCGGCCGGACGGTCCCGATCCCCAGTCCCGTGAAGATCTCCCGGTAGCGCTCGCCGGCGAGGAAGCCAAGCGAGGACGCGGTCGAGATGACAACCACGATGCCGTCCGAGCCCCCGGCCAGCTCGACGAAGCGACCCAGGATCACGCGGTCGCGGACCTTGTCCTCGGCCCCGCCGATGATCATGACCGAGCCGTCAGACCCCTGGCGGCTCGTGGCTCTTGAAGGCACGTTGCGCGGGAGTTTACCGAACGACCGTCCCAGCGTGGGCCTCCCCCGAAAGTCCCTCAGCCGGCGGCAAGCTCCTGGGCGCGCAGCTCGCGAGGCCGCGCGTCCACGCGACGGAGGTAGAACGCGGCCAGGGCGAAGAGGGCGATCGCGGCCGCGAATGCCGCGCGGGGCCCATCGCCGGAGCGGACCGCGCCGCCGAAGAAGAAGAGCAGGGTCCCGCCGATGACCGAGGCGAACGGCCCGCCCGCGACGACCGCAATGTTGCTGATGCCCATGTACCGGCCTGACGCGGCCTTCGGGATGATGTCGGTCATCAGCGCCCAGTCGACGGCGAGGAAGGTGCCCGACGCGACGCCGATCGCGATGACCCCGAGCACGAACACTTCGATCGACGGCGCGATCGCCGTCAGCGCCATGCCCAGCGCGCCGATGGCGCAGGCGGCGTAGATCACCGGCTTGCGGCCGACACGATCGGACAGCTTCGCTGATGGGATCGTCGAGATGAGCGTGAGCAGGGCGACCGTGCCCGCCGTGACCGGGATCCACAGTCCCTCCTGGTCGCTGGTCAGGCCGAGGGACCGTTCCATGAACAGGATGTAGAAACCCAGGAGCATGTTGATCCCAGCGAGGAACATCAGGCGCGACAGCACGAGGTTCAGGAAGCTCTTCTCGGCCAGGATGTCCGTGCTCCACGCCGAGCGGGCGATCTGCCGCCACGAGCGGCCGCCTCGGTCGCGGGCGGCGCGACCTTCGCGGACCCACAGGATCGTGCCGATCGCTGTGCCCAGCTCGATCAGCCCGAG
>Ga0070698_100006791_pt1 | contig 12405 bp, 12 predicted proteins | sample KBSK1502metaG_FD_65477 | JGI IMG/M metagenome (GOLD analysis project Ga0070698, IMG submission 65477) | Corn, switchgrass and miscanthus rhizosphere microbial communities from Kellogg Biological Station, Michigan, USA - KBS K1-50-2 metaG | ecosystem: Host-associated > Plants > Roots >...
TGGGTCGCGCCGGTCACGCAGATCACGCTCGCGCGACGCGATGGCGAGCGCATCGCCGGCGCGATCGGACTCGCCGTCGGCGAAGATGTGACACTCGTGCCCGCGCTGTTCAATGGTGCGCAGCGGCTCGCCGGCGATTCGGCGGCCGTGTGGACCGCGAACAATAACCACGTGATCTCGATCTTGCAGGATGGCGCGTCGGATCGCCGCCGCCTACGCGCACGCGCGCCCGGCAAGACGACGATCACGGTCGCACTCGGCGAAGCGAAAACGACCGTCGACGTGGAGGTGGTGCCATGAAATACGTGCTCCTTGCCATCGCACTCTCGGGGTGCGGCCCGTTCCTCATCCAGCAATCTGCTCCACCGCCCGGCCGTTCGGCGCGACTCGACGAAGTGAAGAACTTTTGGGGCCTGCAACATTATCGACTCGAGATTTCCGAAGGCGTCGCGCTCGCGCTGACGTGCGATGACGCCGGCCCGTGCGCGAACATGAAGGTCGTCTCGGAGAACCCGGGCGTCGCCGAAGTGCGACCCGCATCGCTCTCCGCGCTGACACCCGTCGGTTACACCGGCGCGCAGCAGCCGGCCGCTGCGTTCGTGATCGTCGGCAAACAGCCCGGCGAGACGAAGATCCATCTCAAGGAGAAGAGCGGCGAGCGGGACGTTGTCGTTACCGTTGTCGCGCCACCGCCGGCTCCGAACGGCCAGACGGCGGCGACCGCGCAACGATAAGACGAACCTGTCGCTCCTAAATAGACGCACTGCGCCGTGTGTAAAGACACGACGAGCGCGTCCGCTTTGAGACACCTGCGACTGCGGGGCACGGCGACACGCTCGTCCTTTCGCGAAATTGGCCCCGGCCCGCGCCTTGCTCTAGCTTCGATACGTGCTGGCTGCCGTCGAAACGTTCGTCGCCTTCGTCGTGATCCTCGGTGTCCTGTTGCGTCCGCTCACGGAGCGACCGGCGTAGTCACTGCTGCAGGCACAAGACGGGATACGCCACCGTGCACGACGCGGCCATGGTCGCGCGCCATTCGAGGCGGTCGACCGAATCAGTGATGCCGACCGTTCCAAACCCTGCCTGGGTTGTCCAATCCGTGCAGTTCATCGAGTCGCCCGTCCAGATGTAGTAGTTCGCCGGCGAACGATCCGCATGCAGCGACGCGAACGAATCGAGGTACGGCGCGAACGCAACGTCCGCTGCTGTCGCCGCGAGCGGAATTCCATCGGGACGCACCCACGTCGGCCCGGTTAGCGAGAATCGACTGAACGCAGCGCCCGCCGAGCTGCCGAGCGCCGCGAGATACGTTCCCGGCAATCCCGCGGCGGCTGCCTCTCCGGCGCAAAGCGCGTCGGCGCTTGCAAGCCCGCCACCTGCGACGAAGCTACCCGCGCTCACGAACGCGAAGCGCCCGGCCTGCGGCTGCACCGCGACCGCAGCGATGTGACCGGTTTCGATGCAGACCAGCGAATCCTGTCCCGAGCACTCGTGCGTGGTGCCATCGAGACGAAATGTCTGCGTCGAGAAGACGATACTCGAGCTGACGAGGACGGTGTTCGACGTCCAGCCTGCGCAATCACCGAACGAGTCGCCGATCCGCGCGTCGCGCAGGCCCACGAGCTCGTTGCGTTCATCACGCCGCAGCGGATGAAACATGCTGCCATCGAACCAGTTCGCGGGCTGGTCGACGATCGGCACACCCGCGACATCGACCCAGCCGCGCGAGCCGTCTACCCGCGCGCGCACGTCTCGGCTCTGTGTCCCGACAAGCGCGATGAACCGCGCATCGAGGCCCGCCGCATCGGCGAACGCCTGGCAGCTGGCATCGGCGTTGGCGATGTCGCCAAACGTCGAATCGACATACGTGGATGTGAAGAACGCGTAGTTCGGGCGATCGGGGGCGCCATCGGCGCGCGGATCGAAATTGTATCGACATGCCGCCAGCGCGATGAGCGCCCACCGATTCACGGCGGCGCGTTCGCGACGAGCCCGACGACGACGGTGATGTTGTCATCGCCACCGCGATCGTTGGCGAGCTCGATGAGCTGCTGTGGCAAGCGGCGGTACCACGTCATCGCGACGATGCGCTCGAGCTCGCCGTGCTCGATGTAATTCGACATTCCATCCGAGCAGAGCAAGAAGCAATCACCCGGTGAGATCGGCACGCTCTTCAGATCCGCATCGATGTCGCGCTCGAATCCGATTGACTTCGTGATCACGTGGCGGAACTTGCTCGCCCTCGCCTCGGCCTCGCTCATCATGCCGTTCTTGAGCTGCTCTGCGATCCACGAGTGATCGTCCGTGAGCTGGCGGAGCTGGCCATCGCGAAACATGTAGCACCGCGAATCACCGGCATGGACGACATGCGCCTTGCCCGAGTGGACGAGCAGCGCCGTGAGCGTCGTGCCCATGCCGCGCAGCTCCGGCTTGATGAATGCCGCCTCGAAGATGCCCGAGCTCGCGCGCCGCACGATGTTGCGCAGTAGCTCGAGCGCCGGCGAAAACAGCACGGCCGCGCCGCTCGGCGACGCGCTGTCGACCATGCGGGGCGTTGGCAACACGCGCGCAGCATCGGCCGGCGCGAAGTCTCCCGTCGGATCGTCGACGTAGACCGGCATCTCCTCCGTCGTGCGCACGCTGAGCTCGCGCTGGCGCTTGACCGCCGCTTCGAAATCGCCGCTCGCATCGGCGAGCTCGTCGGCGAGCAGCTCGACGGCCATCCGGCTCGCCGTCGCGCCGCCTTGATGGCCACCCATGCCGTCGGCCACCGCCATCACGCCGAGCTTGGGATCGACGAGATAACTATCTTCGTTGCGTTCGCGCTTTCTGCCCGGGTCGCTCTGGCCCCACGCCCACAGCCGCATGGACTAACCAGCGTACTCCGCGCTTCGCTCGCTGATGTTGCCGTCCTCGCAACGCAAGAGCTTGCCCTTGCCATCGACCTTCGTCAGCAAACTGACGGGACGCGTCCACAGCTTGGCGACATTGCGCAGCGTATCGCGCGCCTGTGCGCCGTCGAGGTCGATGCCCTCGTGGATGTGCCGCAGCAACAGCTCGCTGCGGTTCTCGAAGTTGCCATCCTCGACGACGATCACCGGTTGGCCGCGGTTCGTCAGCATGCGAAGCAGCTGATCCTTCACCTTCTTGAACTCGCGACTCATGATCTCCCAGTTGCCGGTGCGCTCCTGGAAACCGAACATGTAGAACTTCTGCTCGACGCAGAACTCGAGCGTGAAGAACTCATCGATGAACGTGATGTCGTTGTAGAGCTTGCGAACCTCGAACACCTTGTTGCGGCCGAGCCCGGTGCGCCTGTCCCAGTTGAGCTTCTGCTCCATCGACGTGCACTCGTCCCACTCTTTGCCGAACTGGCCCTTGTTCCAGCGCTCTTCGATGTTGCGAAACAGCTCGACGCCGAGCTTGTACGGATTCAAGCGCCCCGGCGCCGTCGCGAGCACGCCGGAGTTTGCATCCGCGTAGTCGATGACCTCGGCCGCCGTCAGCGCCTTCTCCGTGAGGATGCGCGAGTGCCAGTACACAGCCCAGCCCTCGTTCATGATCTTCGTCATCGCCTGCGGCGCGAAGTAGTACGCCTCGTCGCGCACGATCTCGAGCACGTCGCGTTGCCAGTGGTCGATCGGCGCATGCTCGATCAAGAACTGCATGACATCGCGCGCAGGGTGCTCCGGGAACCGGCGCTTCTGCCGCTTCTGCTCCTCTTCCTTCTTCTTCTTCTGCGCCTCGAGGTAGCTCGGCGGGTTGATGAACGACTCCATGTAGCCCTTCGCGCGGAGTCGGCCGACCTTCTCGTTCGGATCCTCGTCGTCGTCGCTCGGTGGCTTCTTCGGCCGCGAGCGCACGATGTATGGGCTCATCGGATCGATCAGATTCTCGAGCGAGAGGCACGTGTCGATGAAATCCTCGACGGTGTCTTGGCCGTGCCGCGCCATGTGACGACGCACGCGCGCGGCGTGGTTCGCCATGCCGTCGATCATCTTGCGGTTCGTCTTCGAGAAGAAATAGTTGTGCTTGAAGAAGTCGACGTGCGCGCAGACGTGCGCCATCACGATCTTCTGATCCGTCGTCGAGTTGCCCTCGAGCAGATACGCGTACGCCGGATTGGTGTTGATCACCATCTCGTAGATCTTCGACAGGCCCCACTCGTAGCTCTTCGACAGCTGCTCGTAGTCCATGCCGAAGCGCCAGTGCGGATAGCGCGTCGGGAAGCCGCCGTACGCGGCGACCTCGTTCATCGTCTTGTAATCGAGGACCTCGTAGATGATCGGGAAGAACTCGAGGCCGTAGTTGCGTGCGTAGCCTTCGATCTCTTCCTGGATGTCGCGCAGGTACGCGGGGAATCGCCGTAGCGCCATGTCACTTCCCCTTACCGAGGAACTCCTTGATGGAGTCCATGATGGCGTCCTTGCCTTTGATCTCGCTCGTCACGACGCGCTCGTCTTCGTCGAAGTGCTCCGTCAGATCCTTGATGAACTGCCCCGATCCGTACGGCGACTCGACCTGGCCGTAGCAGAACAGATTCACGAACGGCAGGATCTCTTTCTTCAAGAGCTCGACGCACGTGTGCGTGTCATCGACGGACCAGTTGTCGCCGTCGGAGAAGTGGAACGGATAGATGTTCCAGCGATCGGCCGGATACTTCTCTTCGATCATCTTCGCGCACAGCTTGTACGCCGAGCTGATCATCGTGCCGCCCGACTCGCGCGTGCGGAAGAACGTGTCGCGATCGACTTCCTTCGCCATCGCATCGTGGATGATGAAGCGGCTCTCGATGCCGTGATACTGCGACTGCAGCCACGTATCGATCCAAAAGCTCTCGATGCGGACGATCTCTTTCTGCTCGTCGCCCATCGAGCCCGACACGTCCATCATATAGATGATGACCGCGTTGCTCTGCGGCAGCGGCTCGCTGCGCCAGCTGCGATAGCGCTTGTCATCGCGGATCGGGATGATGATCGGATTCTTCGCGTCGTACGTGCCCATCGAGATCTGGCGACGGATCGCCTGCTTGAACGTGCGGCGGAAGTGACGCAGCGACTCGGGGCCCGTCGTGCGAATGCCCGAGTACTTGTCCTTCCATGCGACGATCTTCTCGGTGCCCTTGGGCTGGATGCGTGGCAGCTCGAGCTCCTCCGCCATGATCTCGGCGAGCTCTTGCAGCGACACCTCGATGTCGAGCAGGTGATCTCCCGGGCGGTCGCCCGCTTGATGCCCCTGCCCCGGCTGCTCCTGGCCCTGGCCGAGCGAATCGCCGACCTCGCCTTCGCCCTGCCCGACGCCACCTTGCTGCTTATCGCCGTGCTTGAAGTGCGGGATATCGACGCTCGGCAGCGGAATCGCGACGGTGTCCTTCCCCTTCTTCGCGATCATCTCGCCCTGCGAGATGTACTTGCGCAGGTTCTGTTTGATCTTGCCGCGAATGATCTGGCGGAAGCGGCCGTGGTCGAGGTCGATCTTCTGGGTCATACCGCTACGTCCGCCGTTTCTCCGCGCTCATTCACAAAGCACAGCCTTCCTCCGTGCTTCTTCGTGCGCTGGACCATATCCAGCAAGCCTAGCGCGCGCGACAGCACGTCGGCGGGATCTTCGGTCTGTAGCTCGACGCAGAGCTTGGCTAGGAGCTCGGCCAACGTGTGGTTCAGCTCGACTGCCACCGAGCCCGTCTGCGGGCGAGGAGGATGCTGCCCCTTACCAAGCGGGTCGCTCAAGACTTGACGTCTCCTCGCGCAAAGATCGACGCGACGAAGTTCAAGACATCCGTCGCGCTGACCTCGTCATAGCCGAAGTTCTTGATGAGCCTCTGCTTCACGACGTCGATCTTCGCCTGCGTATCGCGGTCGACGACGTTCGACACCAGCGAGGTCAGCTTGATCGAGTCCTTCTGGTCCTCGAACAGCTTCGCCTCGAGCGCTTTGTGGAGCCGCTCGTTCGTCTTGTAGTCGAACGTGCGCCCCTCGATCGCGAGCGCGCCGATGTAGTTCATGATCTCGCGACGGAAGTCGTCCTTGCGGCTCTCCGGGATATCGATCTTCTCTTCGATCGATCGCATCAGCCGCTCATCCGGCTCTTCATCCTGACCGGTGTACGGGTTCTTGACCTTCTCCTTTTGCGTGTACGCCTTGATGTTGTCGATGTAGTTGGCGCACAGCTTGGAGATCATGTCCTCGTCGGCGCTGATCGCGCGCTGGACCTCGTTCTTGACGATGTCTTCGTACTCTTGCTTCACGACGCTGAGCAGCTCGGAGTAGCGCTTGCGCTGCTCTTCGCTGTTGATCAGCGAGTGGCTGCGCAGGCCCGCTTCGAGCTCGTTGAGCACCATGAACGGGTTGATCGCGCCATCGGCCTTATCGCTGACGAGCGCGTTCGCGATCTTGTCTTGGATGTAGCGCGGCGAGATGCCATCGAGGCCTTCGCGCTGCGCCTCTTTGCGAAGCTCTTTGATGTTGTCCTGCGTGAAGCCCGGCAGCGTCTTGCCGTCGTAGAGCTTCGCCTTCTGCAACAGCGACAGCGAGTGCTTCTTCGGATCCTCGAGGCGCGTGAGCACGGCCCACAGCGACGCGACGTACAGCGTGTGCGGCGCGATGTGCTTGCCGACTTTCTGCGTCGTGAAGTCCTTCTGGTAGATCTTCACTTCCTCGCTGACCTTCGTGATGTACGGGATGTCGACCTTGACCGTACGATCGCGGAGCGCCTCCATGAACTCGTTGTTGAGGAGCTTCTTGTACTCGGCCTCGTTGGTGTGACCGATGATGACTTCATCGATGTCGGTCTGCGCGAACTTCTTCGGCTTGATCTTCTTCTCCTGCGTCGCGCCGAGTAGGTCGTAGAGGAACGCGACATCGAGCTTCAAGATCTCGACGAACTCGAGGATGCCGCGATTCGCGATGTTGAACTCGCCATCGAAGTTGAACGCGCGCGGATCCGAATCCGAACCAAACGTCGCGATCTTGCGATAGTTGATATCGCCGGTGAGCTCCGTCGAGTCCTGGTTCTTCTCGTCCTTCGGCTGGAACGTGCCGATGCCGACGCGATCCTGCTCGCTGAGCACGAGGCGCCTGACGCGCACGTGACCCATCACCTTCTCGAAGTTGCCGCCGTAGTGGCGCATCAGCTCCTTGAAGATGAGGCGACACGCCGGATTGACGTCGCCCTCGATCTTGACGCGGAAGTCATCGTTGCCGAGCTTGAGCTTGCCAATCGTATCTTCGCGCCACTCGCGCGGGATGAGGCGCAGCGGCTCATCGTGCATCGGCGAGTGAAACACTTCCTGACCGCCCGCGAGATCGCCGAGCGCGCCCGGCAGGTTCCAGTAGTACGTGTAGAGCGCGCCGTCGGGCATGCGCGAGTACTCCTCGATGCCCTTCTTGAGCTGGCGCGCGATCGTCGACTTCGCCGAGCCGACAGGACCGTGCAACAAGATGATGCGACGCTCGGTGCCGTAGCCCTGCGCGGCGCTCTTGAGCACGTTCATGAGGCGCATCAGCGCGACGTCGAGGCCGAACACGGCATCGCGACCACCGTGCGCTTCGTCGCGGAAGAACTTGTAGCGGACGAGCTTCTTCTTGTTGTCGATGTACTCCTCAACGCCGTGCGACAGCACCATGTCGTATAGGCGCTGATATGCGGTACGCGTCACTTGTGGCGTACGTCGCACCAGCGTGAGGTAATCCTCGAAGCCGCCTTCCCAGGACAGCTCTTTGTACGTGGCGTAGTTCTGCAGCTCAGCGATCTGGCCGACCAGCGTCATGGGATCGACCGTACCACGTCTACGCACCAAGAGCTGTACCAGCGCTGCACAAGACAGCTGTGCAGATAGCGTGCGTTGACCTGCGGTTTCTCGACGAGAAAATGGTTGGAAGGGGGTTTGTATGAAACATCTAATCGCTTCGCTTCTTCTTGTCGCCGCATGCAACACCGATCCGCTCGCGCCCGGCGCCGGCTCGAAGCCCGGCGGCGGCACCAACACGCTTCTCGTCAACGGCAGCGCGAGTGCCGAGCCCAGAGAAGGCATCGTTCATGCGACGAGGCCGGAGGACTTCGAGACCGAGTTCCACATTCGCGTCACGCTCAATGGCAACCAGGTGCGCACCGGCACGGTCGAGATCGCGCAGCAAGAGCTGGTCACGCCGCTCGCGTGGACCGACAACGATGGCGGCATGTGGGTCGGCCGCGCGGCCGGCTACGCCGAGGTGTACGCGCTCGACGTCATCAGTGGCGCCGATGAAGTGGGCGGCGTGATCGTCGATGGTCCCGACTTTCACATCTTCACCGCACCGCTGCTCGGCGCGACGCTCGACTCGACGGTTCCCAACGCGGTTGAATGGAAGCGCGACGATGTTGCCGATCGCGCATCGTTCCGCGTCACCGGCATCGACCGCATCGAGATCGTCGACAACGAGCTCTACTCGATGGCGCCGAACACGATGGAGGCATCGTCGAGCGAGGTGCGTGACGCCTTCATCGAGCTGCGGCGTACGAACAGCATCGTGCCTGCGGGTGCGATTCCCGGCTCGGACTTCTCGGTCTCGGTCGAGAATGATCTGCAGGTGCTCGTGCAGCCGAACCCGGCGCTATAGCGTCTTCATGTACTCGAGCAGTGCGTCGACGTCGGCGGCCGGCAGCTCGGTGCCGTATTCGTGGCCGCGGTTGCTGTTGCCTTGCAGACGCGTGTCATACAGCACCGTGCCCGGCTGCCAACCGACGTCGGCTTTGTTGTAGATGTCGCTGCCGCGATAAAACGTCGTCGGGCGCTGCGCCGCCGGGCGCAGCAAGTCGCGCAGTGTCGGCACCGAGCCGTTGTGCAGATATGGCGCGCGCAGCCAGATGCCATCGAGCAGGCTCGTGAGGTAGCCGTTCGTCTTGCGGAAGTTGTCGAACGCCCAGCCGTAGCCGGAGAGATTGTTCATCGCGTCGATCGCCGACTGCGAGACCGCGGTGACGCGATTCGGATCCGTGCCGATTTCGGCAAGACTTACCACCGACCACGTGCGGCTGCCGCCCTCGGTGTGACAGCTCGCGCAGCGCTCGCCGAAGAGCTGCGCACCGCGCGCGAGCTTCGTCTGATCGATCGCGAACGGATATTTCGGCGACGGCAGCGTATCGAGCCAGCTCTGAATCGCGCCGATGCTCTGCAGCGGCACGAGATCCTTCGGCGTGCCGGCGCCGACGGCAACGAGCACGTTGCGCTCGAGCGCGCTACCGGCCGCGCCATCCCAGTGCAGCGCGTGCCCCTTGCGCGCGTTCTGGTTCCACACGGATGGAAAGTCGACCGGCGTCGCGATGTTCGGCACGTACGCCGGGCCGAGCAGCATCGCGCCGGAGAGGCCGATCGCGTCGTCGCGCCCGGGGCCCCAGGGTCCATCGCTGACGACGCTATCGAAGCGCGTCTGCAGATTTGCCGTGAACGCGCGCAAGAAGCTGCTGCCGTACGCGAGCGTGCGATCGAAGCCGGTGATGCCGAGCTCGTCGAACGCGCGCAGCAGCGTCGTGCGGTTGAAGCGCGTCGTATCGGCGATGCAGCGAAACAGAAAATCGTTGTAGCCCTCGAGGTCGAAGCGGATGTTCGGCGCGCCGAAGTAGAGCGTGCGCGGCGAGCCGTCGGCCTCGCGCACCGTGCTCGTGTGGCAGACCGAGCACGTGTTGCCGACGAGCGTCGTTCCGATGAGCGGCAGCTTGTGCTTGGAAAAACCAATCGGGACGTCGTGCCCTTGCTCGTAGATGAGACCGAAAGCCGACAGCGCCTGATTGCGCGGGTCCGCGCCGGCCGGCAGTAGGTCCGCACACACGATCGGAATCGCGCGCAGGATCGGCAGCGGGATGCCGAGCTTGTCGGCGCCGATCGAGCCGTACTTGAACTGCTCGACCGCGGGGCTCAGGATCGGTGGCGAGTACGCATCCGCTTTGCCATCGGTCGCGGTCGCGCACTGCTCGTCGAGCGCGCTCGCCGCCGTCTCGGGCGTACAGCTCTCCGCGAACGCCGCGCCCACTTCGTCGCCGTAGCAGTCGGCGACGTGCTGCGTCGCGAGCTCGCAATCGGCGGCCTTTTCGGCACAGCCATTGAAGAGGAGCGCAAGAACGAGGATCGGCTTCGACATGACCGCGCCGATAGGCAACGACCAGGCCAATGTGCGAGTAAGAAAACTACAGCGTTTTTATGCTCGCGTACCTGGCTACTTCAGTAGCCACCTGGCCAGTGCCGCTGCCACGCGGGCTTATGCGACGCCACCTGGACGTTTGCTCCACCGTAGAATGGGTCGTCTCCATGACGAAACGCGGTAAGTACGATCGCGCGCAGACCGCGGCGGAGCGCCAGAGCGAGCGAATCGAACGCGTGCTCGATGCTGCAACCGAGGTGTTTGCGGCGCGCGGCTACATCAACACGCGCGTCGATGACCTTGTCGAGGCGGCCGGCATCAGCCGCCGCACGCTCTATGAGGACTTCGAGTCGGTCGAGGCGGTGCTCAACGCCGTGTACGAGCGCGCGGTGCGGATCAACTTCACAACGATCTTTCAAAAGCTCGTCGCCATCGCTGATCCGATCGAGCGCGTACGCGTCGGTGTCGCCGCGTACTTCGAGATGATCGCCGAGAACCCGGCGGCCGCGCGCGTCGTGTTCGAGGAGTATCGCCAAGCGGGTGCGGAGCAAGCCGCACGCTATGAGCTCAACACATCGCGCTACGTGACGCTCATGCTCGAGTTTCTCAATGCCGCATACGCGGCGGGTCGTCTCGGCCGCGCGCCCGACGAGGCCAGCGTATACACGCTGATCAAGGGTATCGATGCGCTCGCGCTGCGAGCAGTCCATCGCAAGGAGCTCGAACAGCTGCCGGCGCTCGCGCCGGCAACGGCGAACCTCGTCATCGATGCATTTCGCGGCGACTGAGTTACTATCGTCTGATGAAGCGCGCACTGTTTGCCATCGCCCTGCTCGCCGGGTGCAAGGAAGAGGTCCTCGTCAACGTCAATTGCGTGACCACCGCCGCGCCGGCGGTCGAATGCGATCTCAAACAAACCAAGGGCAAGGCCGAAGTCGAGGCGTGCTGGGATTTCGTCGCGACGTGCGAGAACGGCGCTGTCGTGAAGGGCCACGGCTGCGGCAAAGTCAAAGACGGCGGCACCTCGAAGGCGACAATTCCGAAGGAAAAACTCGATGGCCTCGATAAGTGCCAGGGCTCTAAGCCTCCGACGGCCAAGCTCGAGAACATGACGATCGATGGCAAGCCGTCGACTTTGAACAAATAGCGATATGGTTTTTGGGCTGACTTGTTCTTGTTCTCGTGGAAGCGAAGCAGACCCAGCAGCCCGACGTATGGGATGAGGCGATCCGGCGTCACGACCGCCGGGTGTATCTGTCGGTGCTGGCGCTCGGCGTGCCGCCCGACCGCGCACGCGAGATCGTGCAAACGACGTGGACGCGGCTCATGGAGAAGCACGCCGATGGCTCGCTCGCCGAGCTCGATTTTCCGGGCCTCGCGATCCGCCAGGCGCGATTTCTCGCGCTGAACGAGCACGCGCGCGCGCGCGTCGAGAAGCGCGCGCTCGCGGCCGTGCCCGAAGCGCCAGCGCAGCCCGATGTCGATCGCGTCGTCGCGAGTCGGCAGGAGATCGAGCGCGTGCTCGATGCGCTCGCGACGTGCTCGCCGACGGCAAAGCGCGTGTTCCGTCTCGTCTACGCGACTCCGGGCGGAACCTGCGCGCGCGCCGCGCAGGAGATCGGGCTTTCGCTGCAACGCGTGCGTCAGATCCTGAGCGAGACGCGCACGCACATCCGTCGTGCACTGGAGGCAAGACCATGACGCCTACGCGCGAAGAATTGGAGCTGTACGTGTCGGGCAACTTTGACGGCGATGTCGCCGGGCTGGAACGCGCGATCGCAGAAGACCCCGCGGTTGCCGCGGTGATCGCCGACGAAGCGCGCTTCGAGAACGTGCTGCGCGACGCCGCAGCGGCTGCGACATTTTGCCCGGCGTGCGACGAGCTCGTGCGGCCCCGCCGAGCCGGTCCGGAGGAGCGAGGGGCCGCCCGCCAGGGGATAACCGCCGGGTTCGGGCTGCCCGGACCCGGCGGCGGCCGCGAGCGAGGACCGAGCGAGGCGATCGATGACCGCTGCGATAGCTGCGGCGCCGCCGTGCGCCCCGGCGGCTACATCGTCGAGCGCGTGCTCGTCAGCAACGCGCACGGCCGCATGTACGTCGCGCACGATGCCGATGGCAAACAGGTCGCACTCAAGGAGCTCGCCTTCGTGCAATCGCCGACGCCCGCTGCGATCGCGGCATTCGAGCGCGAAGCGAAGTTTCTCCGCGCACTCGAGCATCCGGCCATTCCGCGGTTCTGCGCGAGCTTCGAAGAGGGCCACGGCGTGCACACGCGCTATTACCTCGCGCA
>Ga0070698_100006792_pt1 | contig 12403 bp, 9 predicted proteins | sample KBSK1502metaG_FD_65477 | JGI IMG/M metagenome (GOLD analysis project Ga0070698, IMG submission 65477) | Corn, switchgrass and miscanthus rhizosphere microbial communities from Kellogg Biological Station, Michigan, USA - KBS K1-50-2 metaG | ecosystem: Host-associated > Plants > Roots >...
TGCGTATCGCTCATCCAGGTAAAAACAGCCGGTGGGCTCGTCCCCGTCGCACGCCTTTTGGAAGAGCGCGGTGGACAAGGAATCGTTCTGTGCGACGCCCGATCCGGCATCGTGCAGTCGGCCAAGCCCGACGCATCCCTCCAGCGCCTTGCCGTCACAGGATTGCTGAAACAGCACCGCGGCCCTGGGAATATCCTGGGGTACGCCCTCACCGGTGGCGAGGAGAGCACCCAGCTGGGCGCAGCCGGTCATGCTGCCGCCCTCGCAGGCCTTCTGGAACAGGGCGGCCGCGCGGGGGAGGTCCTGGGCCACACCGGCGCCCCGACGGTACAGCAGGCCGAGGCGGGTGCAGCCGTCCATGGCCCCGCCGTCGCAACCCCGGCTGAAGTGCTCGCGGGCGAGGGCGGAATCGCGCTTGATGCCGGTCCCACCCTGATAGAGGACGCCAAGCCGGGCGCATCCGTCGGCCACGCCGCCTTCGCAGGATTTCTTGAGGAGCTGCGCGGCGCGGGGCGGGTCCCGGAGGACGTATTCGCCCTTGAGGAGCTTCTGTCCCAGGGAGTCGCATGCCGCCGCGCCTCCCGCTTCGCAGGCGCGGTTCAGGCGCTTGGCCTCCTGGTTTCCAGGATGACAGGCCGAGAGCGCGATGCCCGCGGCGGCGAGCAGGAGAGGGCGAAGCGCGCCCCGGCGCGGATTCCCGGTCGGAGGAATCGGTACTGGCATCAACGCTCATCTGCTGTGGGTAATGATGGGGCGACTCTTGCCTCCGCGACTGGTACGACGGGTCGATCCCGGAAGTTTCGTTCCGGCGGTACCTTATGGGATGCGAACTGATTCAGAGCTGACCGTCCGCGGCCTGATCCTCGGCTCGGTCATCGCCGCCGTGTTCACGGCCGCCAACGTCTATCTCGGGCTTCGGGTTGGCCTCACCATCGCCTCCTCGATCCCGGCCGCCGTCATCTCGATGGGCGTGCTCCGGGCCCTCCGCACCGGCAATATCAAGGAGAACAACATCGTCCAGACCGTGGCCTCCTCGGGAGGAACGCTCTCGGCGATCATCTTCGTCCTGCCCGGTCTCGTCATGGTCGGTTGGTGGAGGAGCTTCCCCTTCCTGGCCACGTTCCTGGTCTGCGCGCTGGGCGGCATCCTCGGCGTGTTGTTCTCGATCCCGCTCCGGCGCGCGCTGGTCGTCAACTCGACGCTGCCGTTCCCCGAGGGGCTCGCCGCCGCGGAAGTCCTGAAGGCGGGAGCGACCGGCGACGAGGCTTCGCCCAATGCGATCGAGCGGAAGCGGGGACCTCTCATCGTGCTGGCCGGGGCGCTCACCTCGGCCGGCACCGCGATCGTGACCGCGACCGGCCTCGCCGGCGCGGGACTCGTCCGATTCTTCCGGGTGGGATCGGGCGCCTCGGGCGTGGACATCGGCTATTCGCTGGCGCTGTTCGGCGCGGGCCACCTGGTCGGCATCTCCGTGGGCCTCGCGATGCTCACCGGCGCCATCATCGCCTGGGGCATCGCGACCCCGATCCTGAGCCAGGGCGTGACCGGCGACGTGGCAACGGTCGCGCTCACGGTCTGGCGAACCAAAGTGCGCTTCATCGGCGCCGGCGCCATCGGGGTCGCGGCGATCTGGAGTCTGATCAAGCTGGTACGCCCTGTCATTGGCGGGCTCATCGCGACCGCCCGGGCGAGGAAGGCCGCGGTGACGGGAGAGCACGACGACCGGGACATCTCCCTGGGCCTGATCGCGCTGCTCTCCGTGGGGTGCCTGCTGATGATCGGCTGGCTGCTGCGCGACTTCCTCGGCGGCACTCCGCTGGCGTCACGGACCTGGTCGCTGGTCGTGGGTGGCACGGTGTTCACGCTGCTGATCGGCGGCTTCGTGGCGACGGTCGCGGGTTACATGGCCGGCCTGATCGGCGCGTCGAACAGCCCGGTCTCGGGAATCGGGATCCTGGCGACGGTGGCGGTCGCCGGGCTGCTCGCGCTCTTCTGGCAGCCGTCTCTCGGACCGGGCACCACCGACGCGCTGGTGGCCTTCGCCCTGTTTACGGTGGCCGTCGTCTTCTCGATCGGCACGATCTCCAACGACAACCTCCAGGACCTCAAGACCGGCCAGCTGGTCGGGGCCTCGCCGTGGAAACAGCAGGTGGCGCTGATCGTGGGTGTGATCGCGGGGTCGCTGGTGATTCCGCCGGTGCTGGACCTGCTGAACCGGGCCTACGGTTTCCCGGGCGATCCGAACCGCGCCGCGATCAGCGCCGATCCGCTGCCGGCTCCCCAGGCCACGCTGATTTCGACCCTGGCGCGGGGGGTGCTCAACGCCCAGCTCGACTGGGGGATGATCGGGATCGGCGCGCTGGTCGGGCTCGGCTGTGTCCTGATCGACGAGATCCTCGGTCTGCTCAAGCTGATCCGGATCCCGCCGCTCGCGATCGGGATCGGCATCTACCTCCCGATGAGCGCCACCCAGCCGGTGGTGGTGGGCGCGGTGATCGGCTGGTTCTACGCCCGGGCGATGGAGCGCCGCAGCAACGCCGAAATGGCCAAGCGATTCGGCGTGCTGCTGGCATCGGGGCTGATCGTGGGAGAGAGCTTGTTCGGCGTGCTGACCGCGGGTCTCATCGTCGCCACCGGGAGCGGAACACCGCTCGCGCTGGTGGGCCCGGGCTTCGCCGGCCCGGCGGAATGGCTGGGCATGCTGCTGCTCGCGGTAGTGGTCGCGGTCAGCTACCGGTGGGTGTCGCGCCAGTCTGAGGCTGTGCCCCGCGCGTAAGCCGCAGGGCAGGGGCATGGGGCCCCGCTTATCCTTCTGGAATGTCACGAAGGGGTGCCACCACCACACTGATCCGCGCGATTGGACGCGTGATGCTCTCGGTCACAGCGTCCCTGCTGGTCAGCTGCGATTCACCGCTCAACCCGTCCGTAGGGGCCGACCTGGCCGTGGTGGGCGGGGAGAGCCACCGGGTGGATTACCTCAACGCGGAACTGAACAGCCCAACCGGTACGGCGCCGTTCTCCCTCGGACCGATCCTCGCATCCGCTTACGATGAGTCGAGCCGGACCGGCTATTTCACCGTCTCGAGCGGGACGGGGACCGAGCTGCTTGCGGTCGCCTTCGTCAGCAATGGGATCGAGTGGCGGACGCCCATCTCCGACGTGGCCAATCCGGTGCTGTACGACGGGGTGCAGCTCGTCGGTGCTCCGATGGCGCTGCTTCCGGGCAACGCCACCCTGATCATGCGCGCGGTTCGCAACGGAGTAGTCGGCATTGCAACCTTTGCCGTTGCCAACCGTGCGCTGGGCGTCTTCCGGGGACCGCTGGATGTGCTGAATTTCGCCGCGCTTCCGCATTCCGGACATGTTGCCGCCGTGATCAAGACGGGACTGCGGGAGGATGGCCGAGCCAGCTCCAGCATTCTCATTCTGGATCCGCGGGACCTGCACACGCTCGACTCGATCGCTCCCGCTCCGCCCAACGAGGATCCGTTTCTTCCGTTCGAGGCCCCCGGCGGCGACCTCCTCTTCACGGGCAACTCCACCAACATCTATGCGTACTCGCGTCAGCAGAGGCGAGTGCTCGGTTCGACCGAGCGGCCGGTCGTGGGGGAGATGGCCCTCTCGCCCAACGGTCAGATAGTGGTCCTGAGCGACGCCGGCACTTTTCCGGACGATCCGGGCTCGGGCAGGCTGTTCGTGTTTCACCGGTCGCTGCAGCTGGTGCGGGTGATCGACCTCACCACATACAGTCTCACCGGCTTTCCTGTGGTCACCAGCCACCTGTCGTTCAGTCCCGATGGCCGCCGGCTGTACGTCGCGGCCGGCACGGCATCCATCGGGCCTGTCTACGGCGCCCAACCGGTCCAGGTGCTGGTGATCGAAGCCACGACGTTTCAGGTGATCAGAGCGATCCCTCTCTATGATTGGGGGTTCGTGAGGCTGTTCCCTCTATGACCATTCTCCGCGCGACCGTGATCGGCGGAGGCCTGGCCGGCTCGGAGGCCGCCTGGGCACTCGCCAACCGCGGTGTCGCCGTCACCCTGCGTGAGATGCGGCCGGTCGTGCCGACGCCCGCCCACCAGACCGGCACGCTGGCCGAGCTGGTGTGCAGCAACTCCTTCAAGTCGGTCGAGACCGGCAACGCCCACGGCCTGCTCAAGGCCGAGCTTCGGATCCTGGGCAGTCTTCTGCTGGAATGCGCCGACCAGGCGCGGGTACCGGGCGGATCCGCGCTGGTGGTGGACCGCAATGTGTTCTCCGGCGCGGTGGACCAGCGGCTCCGCGCCCATCCCAACATCACGGTGGAAGTGGGAGAGGCCACCGAGCTCCCCGCGCCCGGCATCGTCGCCACCGGACCGCTCACCTCCGATGCGCTGGCTGCCGCGATCTCCGCGCGACTGGGTACCTCCGCGCTGGCGTTCTATGACGCGATCGCCCCGATCGTGAGCGACGAGTCGCTGGACCACTCCGTGCTCTACAAGCTCTCCCGCTACGAGAAGGGCGACGGCGACGATTATCTCAACGCCCCGATGTCCCGGGACGACTACACCGCGTTCATCTCCGCACTCTCGGCCGCCGACCAGTTTCACGGCCACGAGTTCGACGAAGTGCCCTACTTCGAGGGCTGTCTGCCGGTCGAGGAAATGGCGCGCCGAGGCGCCGAGACGCTGCGCTTCGGCCCGATGAAGCCGGTGGGCCTGCCCGATCCGCGCTCCGGGAAGGAGCCGCATGCAGTCGTGCAGCTCCGGCGCGAGGACAAGGCCGGCCAGATGTGGAACCTGGTGGGCTTCCAGACCCGGCTCCGGATTCCGGAACAGCAGCGGGTGTTCCGGTCGATACCCGGACTGGCCGGAGCGGAGTTTCTCCGCTACGGCAGCATCCACCGGAACGCCTACATCAACAGTCCTGCGACCCTGGGGCCTGGGCTCGCCACCAGGGAGGGGGAGCCGGTGTTCTTCGCCGGCCAGCTCACCGGGGTCGAGGGGTATACGGAGTCGCTGGGCACTGGGATCCTGGCCGGCATCAACCTTCACCGATATCTCACCGGGAAGCCGCCGGCGGTACCGCCGCCCACGACGATGCTGGGCGCACTGCTCCGCTACCTCCGCGAGGCGGATCCGAAGCATTTCCAGCCGATGAACGCAAACTTCGGCCTGGTCGAGCCGCTGGCCACGCCGGTCAAGAAGGCCGAGAAGCGGGAGGCGCTGGTGGCGCGAGCGCTCTCGGAGTTCAGGGCATGGGTGGGGACGCTGTGAAGACGGGAGGACGGGAAGACGGGAAGACGGGACTTGGACCCTCCCGTCCTCCCGTCCTCCCGTCCTCCCGTCTGCTGGAAGAGTTCCTCACCCACCTGGAAAAAGAGCGCGACCAATCGCCCAATACGGTCAAAGCATATCGCCGAGATCTCGAGTCGTTCGTCGAATTCGCCGGGCGGCACTATGGCGGGCAGTGGACCTGGGCCACGGTGGATCGGCTGGGCATTCGCGGCTTCATGGGAGAGCAGGAGCGCAAAGGCCTTTCCCGCCGCTCGGCGGCGCGCTCGCTGTCGGCGCTGCGATCGTTCTATCGCTACCTCCAGGTGCATCACGGCATGTCCAACAGTGTCGCGCGCGCGGCCAAGAGTCCCAAGGTGGACAAGCGGCTGCCCACCTACCTGATGCGGAACGAAATGGAGGCGCTGTTCACGCTGGCGGAGGAACGCGCCGGCGGCGACGAGTTCACCGAGCTCCGCGATCTGGCGATGCTGGAGCTGTTCTACTCCAGCGGCCTCCGCCTGTCGGAGCTGGCGGGCATCGACCTCCGGCTGCTCGACCTGCTGAGCGACCAGGTCAAGGTTCGCGGCAAGGGCCGCAAGGAACGGATCGTGCCGATCGGCCGGAAGGCGGTCCAGGCACTCCGGCGTTATCTTCTCGCCCGCGAGGGAGTGGCGCGACGGCCCGGCGCGGACAAGCAGGCGGTGTTCCTGAACCGCAGCGGCAAGCGGCTCGGCGTCACCACGATTCAGCGGCGGATGCACCGGCTGTTCGACGGCATCGCCGCGAGCGGCCAGCGGGTCCATTCGCTCCGGCACACTTTCGCCACGCATCTCATGGATGCCGGCGCGGACCTACGGGCGGTGCAGGAGCTGCTGGGCCACGCGTCGCTCAGCACCACGCAGATCTACACGCATACGAGTGTGGAACGGCTGAAGCAGGTGTATCGGCAGGCGCATCCGAGAGGGAACTAGAGAGCTTGGGAGCTGGGGAGCTAACCGACGCATGAGTTCATTCCACGGCACAACAATTCTCGTCGTTCGGAAGGCCGGACGCGTCGCGCTGGGGGGCGACGGTCAGGTCAGCATCGGCGACACCATCGTCAAGTCCACGGCGAACAAGGTGCGCTCGCTCAAGGGCGGCAAGGTGCTGGCCGGCTTTGCCGGCTCGGTGGCCGACGCGCTCAATCTGTTCGAGCGCTTCGAGGAGAAGCTCGACCGGTATCCCGGGAATCTTCCCCGCGCGGCGGTCGAGCTGGCCAAGGACTGGCGCAGCGACCGGGTTCTCCGGCGGCTGGAGGCCCTGCTGGTGGTGGCCGACCTGGAGCACAGCTTCCTGCTCTCCGGCTCCGGCGAGCTGATCGAAGGGGACGACGGCCTGCTCGCGGTGGGCTCCGGGGGCAATTACGCGCTCGCCGCGGCGCGCGCGCTGCTGCCCGATCCCGCCGTTTCCGCCCGGGATATGGTGGAGCGGTCGCTGAACATCGCGGCGGAGATCTGCGTGTTTACCAATCGCAACCTCACGATCCTGGAACTGTGACCAGTGACCAGTGACCAGTTACCGGTGACCTGTGCCCGCCCGCGCGCACTGGTTACCGGTCACGGGTCACGGGTAACTCAGCCATGACCTCGCCCCTACCAGAAACTCCGCCGCCCCTGCCATGGCTGGAAGAGATGCCGCCCCGGCAGATCGTGGCGGAGCTGGACCGCTACATCGTGGGACAGGAGGCGGCCAAGCGGGCCATCGCCATCGCGGTGCGGAACCGCTGGCGCCGGGCCCAGGCGCCCGAGCCCATGCGGGACGAAATCACCCCGTCCAATATCATCCTCATCGGCCCCACCGGCGTGGGAAAAACCGAAATCGCCCGCCGGCTGGCCCGGCTCGCCGGCGCGCCGTTCGTCAAGGTGGAAGCGTCCAAGTTCACCGAAGTGGGGTATGTGGGCCGCGACGTCGAGGGGATGGTCCGCGATCTGGTGGACGCCGCGGTCAACCTGGTCCGCACCGAGCGCGAGGACGAGATCTATCCGCAGGCGGAGGCGGCGGCGGACGAGAAGCTGCTCGATCTGCTGTTACCACCTCGGCCGCCGACGGACAGACGGACGGACGGTCAGACGGACGACACCGAGGCAGGCCAGGAAGAGAGCCGCAAGCGCTCCCGCGAGAAGCTCCGGGCCATGCTCCTCGAGGGCAAGCTGGATGAGCGCGAGGTGGAAATCGAGGTCACACCGCAAGGCTACCCGCCGGTCGACATGATGCAGCCGCCCCAGGGCATGGAGGGCACCGACTTCAACATCACCGAGTGGCTGCAGAACATGCTGCCCAAGGGGAAGAAGCGGCGCACCGTCCGGGTTCAGGAGGCGCGGCGGCTGCTGGTGGACGAAGAGCTCAAGCGGATGGTCGACATGGACGACACCGTGAACGAGGCGCTGGACCGCACCGAGAACCACGGCATCATCTTCGTCGACGAGATCGACAAGATCGCGGGCGAGCGCGCCACCGGCGGCCCGGACGTCTCCCGCGAGGGCGTCCAGCGCGACCTGCTCCCGATCGTCGAGGGCTCCACGGTGCAGACCCGCTACGGGTACGTCCGCACCGACCATATCCTGTTCATTGCCGCCGGCGCGTTCCACGTCTCCAAGCCCTCGGACCTGATCCCCGAGCTGCAGGGCCGGTTCCCGATCCGGGTCGAGCTGACGCCGCTCACCGAGCACGACTTCGTCCGGATCATGACCGAGCCGGAGAACGCGCTCACCAAGCAGTACGCCGCCCTGGTGGGAGCCGAGGGGTGTACCCTGGAGTTCGCGCCGGATGCCGTCAGAGAGATCGCGCGGGTCGCCAGCGTCGCCAACGACCGGATGGAGAACATCGGCGCCCGGCGGCTGCAAACCGTCATGGCGACGCTGATGGACGAGGTGCTCTTCGAGCTGCCGGGCTGGCCGGAGAAGCAGATCCTCTTCACCGCGGAGCGGGTTCGGGAGCGGCTGGCCAAGGTGATCGGGGACGACGATCTGAGGCGATACATCTTGTAGGAGGCTGATGCGGCATGGCGCCCGACCTCAGATCCCGCCTGCAGGCCACCCTCGGCAGCGCCTACTCCCTCGAGCGGGAGCTCGTGGGCGGCGGTATGGCCCAGGTTTTTGTCGCGATGGAGAGTCGTCTCGGCCGGCGGGTCGTCGTCAAGGTGCTCCGGCCCGAAATTGCCGCCGGCACCAGCGCCGCGCGGTTCGAACGAGAGATGGCCTTCTGCGCCCGCTGCATCCATCCCCACATTATTCCACTCCTGACGACCGGCGAAGTGGGCGGACTGCCCTATTTCACCATGCCGCTGGTGGAAGGCGAGTCGCTTCGAGACCGTCTGACCGGTGGCGCCATCCCGATTGCCGAGACCGTCCGTCTGCTGGGCGAAATCGCCGATGCGCTGGCCTACGCGCACCGGCAGGGCGTCGTCCACCGCGACATCAAGCCCGAGAACATTCTTCTGCAGGACGGACACGCCCTGGTCGCCGATTTCGGAGTGGCCAAGGCGCTGCACATCGCGACGCAGGCGGGGGAATCGGGACCCCAGACGACCGGCGTCGGCACCGTGATCGGAACACCGGCCTACATGGCGCCGGAGCAGGCGCTGGGAGACCCGGGCGTCGATCATCGCGCCGACCTGTACGCGCTCGGCGTCGTCGGCTACGAGATGGTCATCGGGCATCCGCCGTTCACCGGCGGCAGCGTGCAAGCCCTGCTCACCGCGCAGCTGACGGCCACGCCACCATCGCTCTCCAAACTCTCCCCGGAGTGCCCCGCCGCCCTCGCCGCGCTCATCGACCGGTTGCTGGCCAAGGAGGCGGGCAAGCGCCCCCAGACCGGAGACGAGGTCGTCTCCACTCTCCGAAGCATCGCGGCAAGCTCCGGCGGGGCGCGCGGACTACGGTCCGGGGTTCTCGTGACGGCCGGTATCCTGGTTGCCGGGGTCGCGGTCGCGTACGGGTTGGGCCTGTTTCGGGGGCAGCCGGCCGGAAACCCCGCGCCGATCGGAGTCGCCACGGTTCCTTCCATTGCGGTGCTGCCGTTCGACAATATCGGTGGCGACTCGACCACGAATTATTTCAGTGATGGCATCTCCGAGGAGCTGATCAACGCCCTGGCCCGGCTCGAAGGGCTTCGGGTGGCATCCCGCACCTCGGCCTTTGCCGCCAGGGCCCGGAGCGAGGACCTGAAGGCGATCGGCGCGCGCCTGTCCGTTACGGTGGTGCTCGAAGGCAGCGTCCGTCGAGACGGGCCGCGGGTTCGAGTCACCGCGCGCCTGGTGGATGTGGCCCGGGACTCCCAACTCTGGGTGGGCGAGTACGAAAACCGGCTCGAGAACGTCTTCGCGGTGCAGGACACCATTGCCCGGGCCATTGCGGGAGCACTCAAGGTGACCCTCACCGGCGGCGGAGCGGTCGCTCTCGTCGCGCGCGGTACGACGAATCCCGAAGCGCACGACCTCTACCTCCGCGGCCGCTACTTTCTGGCGGTCCGGAACGCGGTCGGACTCCGCAAGGCCATTGCTGCCTTCAAGGCCGCCCTGGCGCTGGACTCAACTTATGCGCCTGCCTATGCCGGCCTGGCGGATGGTTACAGTCTCGCCGTCCCGTTCGGAGGGTTGTCTCCCGGTGAGGCGTTCCCGCCCGCCAAGGCGGCGGCCTATCGCGCGCTCGCCCTCGATTCCACCCTTGCCGAGGTCCACACGTCGCTCGGTATTATCGCGCTCTTCCACGACTGGGACTGGGCGGAAGCGGATCGGCGGATCTCCCGTGCCATAGAACTCAATCCGAGCTCGCCCCAGGCGCGCCTGTTTCACGCCTGGTATCTCCTGCTGATGGGGCAACCCGAGTCCGCCCTGGCGGAAATGGAACGGGCCCGCCAGCTCGATCCGCTCTCGCTCATCATCAATACCAGGAAGGCCACTTTCCTCCATTTCCTGGGGAGGGACGCCGAGGCGATTCCTGCCTTTACCCGCGCCCTGGAGCTCGACTCCACGTTCGCCTTTGCCAAAGCCGGGCTGGCGCTTTCCTATGCAATGGTGGGGCGCTTCGAGGAAGCGCTGGCGCTGAAGCCCGACTGGGAGGCGCTGCTGGGCAATTACGAAATCAGCCAGGTCGCGGTGGTTCAGGTGCTCGCCGGGCGGGTCGAGGAGGCCAGACGAACGCTGCGTCGGCTGGAGGACTATCGGAAGCGGCGTTACGTCGGGGCCGACGCCTTCGCGGCCGGCCACGTTGCGCTGGGAGAGACCGAGGAAGCATTTGCCGGCTTGGAGCGGGCCTACCGGGAGCGCTCGTTCAGTCTGGTCATCACCGCGGTGGAGCCGATGTTCGCGGCACTCCACGCTGATCCACGCTGGGCCCGGCTCCTGGCCCGTCTCAATCTTCCGCAAGCGGCCAAGGTGCCCGGACGGTGAGATGAAGGTGGTGACTGTCATTCTTTTGGTCACCCCGCACGCGCAAAGCCCCCTGTCCCGCGAAATGCCCCCGCGCAGATTCTGTCCCAACCGGAGAATGACCCGCGCAGTAGATGTCATCTCCTAGGCAAACTTCGACTTCCGTTCGTTACCCAAAACCCAGAATCGATGGCACTGGCTATGCTATCGGGCGGGCATGACGCAGAGCCATTCTCGCGTCCTCCCCAACTCAAGCCGATACACCCGCGGGTTTACCCTCGCGGAATTGATGATCGGTCTTGCAGTCATGGGTTTGTTGACGCTGACGGCGATGCCCCGGATTACCCGCATCGTCGACCGGGCGCAGGTCAAGAGCGCCCGCACCGCCGCATTCAATCACCTTGCCTCGGCCCGCCTGGCCGCCCAGCACGGTGGCCGGCTGGTCGTATTCAGGACCGCCGGAGGCACCATCTGGAGCGAGGCTCAGCCCCGCCTCGTGGCGCTCTTCGGAAGCACCCGCGACACTCTCGGCCCGGTGACCGATCTGGCCGGGCAGTACCGCCTGACCATGACCGCCACCTTCGATTCGATCGTCTTCGACCCCCGTGGACTGGGGACCGGGACCGGGATGATCCTGCTGACCCGGGGAACCTCCATGGACTCGGTGCTGGTCACGGGCCTCGGGAGCGTGATTCGATGAAAGCGCCCCGGGGAAAAGACGGCTTCACCATCATCGAAGTGCTGATCGCGATCAGCATCCTCTGTGTGGGGGTCCTGGCGCTGCTGCAATCGGCGGCCACCATCACCGTCATGCTCCGGGACGGCCGGCTTCGCACCCTGGCCAGCGCCACGGCCGCGAGCCGGATCGACAATCTCCGGCTGCTCGCCGGCTCGACGAGCCCGACCTGCACGGCGGTCTCCAGCGGCTCGGCCAGCTCCCCCAACGGTACCGAAAGCTGGACGATCTCCGGGGCCGGCCGGAGCCGGACCGTGACGGAAACGGTCAACGTCTCCGTCGGCACGCGGTCGCTGGGGATGACCGTCCGGGGGACCCTCCTATGTCCGTAACCCGCTCTTCCTCCACGCATGCCCGAGCCGGCTTCACGCTGGTCGAGATGCTCCTGGCCATGATCATCTTTCTGGTCACCGCCAGCCTGATCTACATCTCGATGCAGCTGATGGAAAAGGTTCAGCGGTCGGCCAGCGAGAAGGCCGGCAACCAGCTCACGGTTCGGTCCGGCAGCCAGACGGTGGCCGCGGAGCTCCGCGAGGTCAACAACGTGGTGTCCTCCGGGTCCTCCGACCTGGTCGCCATCTCCAGCTCGGGCGTGACCTACTGGGCCATGCGGAACTCCGGGATGACCTGCCAGGTCAGCAGCAACGAAGTCCGCATCCGATTGGGCTCGACCTACTCCGGCTACCGGCTCCCCGTCATGCTGCGCGACAGCCTGCTGGTGTTCAGGGACCGGGACACGACGTCGGTGGCCGACGATCAGTGGGTTCAGCATCCGATCCTGGGGCCGGCGTCGAATTCGACCTGTCCGGACGGCGCAGCGGCGCTCGCGATCAACGTTGGCGGGGGCATTGTGGTGGCCGATTACCAGGTACCCGGGCCGGTTCGCACCTTCGAGCTGATGCGGCTCGCCATCACCACCAGCGGCGGCCGCCAATACCTCGGCGCGCAATCCCTGAGCGGAGGCGGCGGGATGGAGCCGGTGATCGGGCCCATCACCAGTGGAGG
>Ga0070698_100006793_pt1 | contig 12402 bp, 11 predicted proteins | sample KBSK1502metaG_FD_65477 | JGI IMG/M metagenome (GOLD analysis project Ga0070698, IMG submission 65477) | Corn, switchgrass and miscanthus rhizosphere microbial communities from Kellogg Biological Station, Michigan, USA - KBS K1-50-2 metaG | ecosystem: Host-associated > Plants > Roots >...
AGCCGCGGGCTGGCGTGGCATCAAGGGCCGAGGCCGTGGCTGGCTTACTGCGGCAGAGTATGCGCGGGGGAGCCTAGAGCCCGCAAGCAGATGCTGTCAAGCCGCGCCGGACGGGCCTATAATCTCGCCACGAATCTTCACTGGCACTGAACGCGCCGCGGGCCGCCACCGCGGACGAGCCACACTTCACGAAGGTAGGTGCACCGTGCGTACTGTTACTTCGATCGCCCTTGGGATCTCGCTCCTGGTGTTCGGTGCGTGGAGTGCGGCGCTCTCCGCGCAGGGCGCAACCGTCCAGACCCACATCGGACACGTGCTCGACAGCTTCAACGGCACGCCGATGAACATGGGCCTGCTGCCGACCGCGATGGCCGAAGCCAAAACCGCCGCGCAGCACGCCGGGCTTGCCGCGAAGGCGACGACGCTGCCGATGGTGCAGACGCATGCCGGCCACGTCATCAACGCGATCGATCCGACGATCGTCGCGCAGGGACCGGGCGCCGGGTACGGCGTGAAGAAGGCGGCGCAGGGCGTCGCGCAGCACGCGGGTCTCGCGGCAAGCGTCGCCGACGCGAACGCGATGGTGAAGACGCACTCGATGCACGTCACCACCGCGGCCAACAACGTCGTCGCGATGTCCGACGAGATCATCGCGATCGCGCAGAAGATCCGCATGTCCACGTCGCTCGAAGAAGCGCAGAAGCTCGCGGCGGACATGCAGACCAAGGCCGAGCAGCTCACCACCGGCGTCGACGCCGACAAGAACGGGCAGATCAGCTGGCAGGCGCCCGAGGGCGGCCTGAACCAGGCGCAGCAGCACATGAACTTCATGAAGACGGCTGCCGGTACGCAGTAAAGGCTTTCGGCGCAGGGGCCGACCTTCAGGTGGCCCTCGAGCGATTTCGGCGTAGGGGCCGACCTTCAGGTGGCCCTTGAGCGATTTCGGCGTAGGGGCCGACCTTCAGGTCGGCCCAGGTGGCAGGTAGGAGACATGCGATGAGACTCGTCGTCGCGTTGACGTGTGGCCTGCTGATGGTGGCGCTCTTTGCGGTCTCGCCCGCGGCGCAGAACGGGCAGAACGCGCAGAACGCTCAAAACCGGCCCGCTGCTCCTGTCACCAACGCACCAGGCATTCCCGGCTGGGCGTATCCCGTCGCGGCCGGCGTGCCAGGACCGAAAGACGACGGCACCGTGTATCACGTGCCAAACAGCACGGTCGGCATGACGTTGACGCAGGCGCGCAACGCCTCCGACGTGCCCGACTGGCATCCCGACGAGCATCCGGCGATGCCCGACGTCGTCAGGAAAGGGCGGGTCGCGGAAGGCGTGCGCGCGTGCGCCTACTGCCACTATCCGAACGGCCTGGGACGGCCCGAGAACGCGAGCATCGCGGGCCTCCCGATCCCGTACTTCATCCAGCAGGTCAACGACTTCAAGCACGGCCTCCGCAAGACCTCCGAGCCGTCCATGCGTCCGCCGCAGCTGATGGCCGACACGGCGAAGAGTGCCACCGACGAGGACATCCGCGTCGCGGCCGAGTACTTCGGCGCGCTGAAGCTGAAGCCGTGGATCAAGGTCGTCGAGTCGAAGACCGCGCCGCGCACGCAGATTCTCGGCGGCATGCTCGTCCCGCTCGAGGACAAGAGCACCGAGCCGATCGGCGAACGGATCATCGAAGTGCCGGTCGACGCGCACCTCACCGAGCTGCTGCGCGACAGCCAGTCGCCGTTCATCGCGTACGTGCCGGTCGGCAGCATCGCGAAGGGCGAGGCGCTCGTCACCACCGGCGGCGCACACCTCGCCGGCGGCAAGATCGTCGCGGGCAAGACCGCCGCATGCGGCACCTGCCACGGTCCGGATCTGACCGGCTACGCCGACATGCCGCCCATCGCGGGTCGCTCGCCGAGCTACCTCGTGCGGCAGATGCTCGACATGCAGAAGGGGAATCGCAACGGCCCCGGCGTGAAGCTCATGAAGCCGGTGGTCGCGAACCTGACTATCCAGGACATGGTCGAGATTGCCGCGTACGTCAGCTCGCGCTCGCCCGTATCGTCCAGCCCGACAACGACCGCGCGGCGCTAACGGATCTGTTATACGGCAGCCTCATTGCACCCTCCGGAAAGGGGGTGCCATGGCTGAAGTACTCGCGTCGTTCACCACGCCGGTGCGCGACAGTTCCGGCTCGTACTTCGCGCGCGCGGTCGGACGGCTGGCGCCCGACCGCAGATGGGAGGGCTGGCTCGAGTTCGTGCCCGCCGACGGCGGCAGCGACGTGCTGGTCAGCCCGGTTGAATCACGTCAACCCGAACGGCAGTTTCTGGCTTACTGGGCCTCAGGGCTGACGCCGGTCTACCTCGAGGGCGCGCTGCGCCGGGCGCGGAATCCGCTCACCGTCCGCGTTCCTGTCATTGACGAGCCTGCGTCGGATCAGCCTGCCACGCGGCGCGTCGTCGCGCAGCGGATCATTCCGAAACCGGAGCCCGTGCTCGACCCGTTCGTCATCGGCGAACGCAGCCTTGACGTGCTCCAGCAGGAGCTGACCGCGCTCAATCGGCCGCGCCTGCTCACCATCATTTCGGCCTACAGCCTGGCCGGCGACGCCGACCCGTCGCAGTTGTCCGACCGCCAGCTCGTCGGCTTGATTGTCGCGGCCGTCGAGCGAACGCAGTCTCAGCGCTCGCGCTGACCAAGCTCGGCAGACGAAAGCCCACCCGCGCCGATCCGCGCGGGTGCCGTACGTAATCGGTCAAGTATTCGGGGCCCGGTACTGCCACCGGGCGACTCAATGTGGGGAGCAGAGTTGCACTGTACGTAGCGACTTACGTATGCGGTCAAGTAAGACTTGCGTCTACGTCGCCGCGGTCCGTCGTTGCCTCGTCTGCGAGTACGAAGATCAGCTCGAAGAACCCGAGGACGCCGACGAGATCGGAAAGCCGTGTTCGAGATGTTCAGCCCCAACTGAGCGCGTGGCGATCCGCGCGCGGCGAACGCGGCCGGTCGATGTCAATCCGCACGCCGCCGCGCTCGGACGCCTCGGCGGCCTCAAGGGCGGACCGGCGCGCGCGGCGAAGCTGTCGCCCGAGCGCCGGCGCGAGATCGCGCTTCACGCCATCCGGAAACGGTGGGGCTACGAGGAGTGATCGCCGTCCTCAACGAGATCAGCGCTTCGTCTTCTCGTCGAAGCTCGTGACGTGGTCGATGTCCGACTCGACGCACGGCGGGTTTTCGAGGATCAGCTCCTTCGTCGCCCGTACCGAGGTCCACGGGTTCATCGTCCACGGACGCGTGAAGACGTCCGGGTCCTCGATCGTCGCCTGGTAGCGCAGCGTGTCGCCGGCGCGCGAGATGCGCTCCGTCACGCGCATCTTCGTGCTGTGGAACCAGCCGTAGATCCCGATCCACGTCTCGTCGTTGAACCCAATCGTGTCGACGACGAGCGTATCGCCGTCCCAGCGTCCAATCGAGTCGCCGTAGTAGAGTCCCTCGAGGTTCTCGGTGTGACCGCGGCCGTCGGTCGGGATCAGGCGGAACGTGTTTCCGGCGATGACTTCGTAGAGGAACACGATGGGCATGCCGGGCGATTGCACGATCGCGTGCGGCGGGCCGATGCGCGGGACGCCGCCAGGCTTGCAGAAGAACGCCGTGTCCACCTTGCTTTCGTTCTTCGCGAGGTCCTCCACTTTCGGCATCAGCTCCGGCTTGTAGGGAGGCTGATTCGGGTCGGCGTACTGCGCGGCGGCGTTTCGCGCGTCGCCGCGCTTGATGAACGCGCCCCGCTCGCCGAAGCTGCTGCCCACCGGCGTGTCGGGGCCGCGGCCGATGGCCCAGAAGCCGTTGAGATCGGGATGGCCGTCCCGCAGCCGCGGCGTCGGCTTCTTCGCGGGGTCGTCGCCGGCGGCAGGCGTGGCGGCCGGTCCGGCCGCCCGCTGTGCCGCCACGTGCGGTGCCGCAACCTGGAAAGCGAGCGTGACGGCGACGGTGGCGGCGATCGCGATCGAGAGTCTCATGTTCATTCCACCTGCGGCCCGAGCGGCGCCCGCTGAACGATCTCGATGCGCGTGCCCCACGGATCGGTGATGTAGGTGATGGTGCTCCCTGTCGGACTCTTGCGAACCGGTTCATCGAGCTTGATGCCGTCCGCCTCGAGCTTCTTCACGAACGCCGCGTGATCCTTGACGTCGAAGCCGATGTGATCGAGCACGCGGCCGCGAGTCGGGGCCTGCTTCGCGTCAGCCGTGTTGAACCGGATCTGGACTCCCGGGAGGTCGACGACCGGGGCGTTGTTGCGCGTGTTCGTCTTCCCGCCGAAGGTCTTGGCATACCAGGCCTGGGCCTTGGGCACCTCCGCCGCGGGCACCGCCAGGTGGATATGTTCGTTGCGGATCGGCATCGACTGCGTCTTGTCTTCCAGGATCTCGATGCGCACGCCGTCCGGCGTCACGACGAACGCCTGGTCGAGCCGGTTGTTGCCGCCCGGAAGCACCTCCACGCCCGCCGCCTTCCACTGGGCGACGCGCCGCTGGACGTTGTCGACGATGAAGCCGACGTGGTTCACGACGGAACCGACGGTGCCGCCGTCGCCTTTCTCGGTGCCGAGGTTCAGGTTGATGTAGAGCCCGGGGAACATGATGAGCGGATTCCCGCCGGGCATGTACAACTTGCCGCCCATGGCCAGAAAGAGCTTCTTGTTCGCCTCGACGTCCTTCGAGGCGATATGCCAATGACCCATGGTCACGCCGGCCTGGTTGAACGGGGCCGGCTGCGCACTCGCCACGCCGGCGGTCAGCGCCAACGCGAGCAGGATGGCTGTCAGGACGGTTGTCTTCACGGTGCCTCCTCTACTTCTTCCGGCCGTAGTTGTCCTTCGCGGCGGCCTCGATGAGATTGGCCGTCTCGGTGTTCTCGCAGGATGTTTCCATGATGTGCTCGAACGGGGCTCGCACCAGCTTCACCGTCGGCGCCTTCCACGTGCCGGTCAGCATCTGGGGATCGTCCGCGGTGACGTTGATCTCGAGCGTGTCGGCATCGGCCAGCCGATACGTCTCGACCATGTGCAGCGCATCGGAATGGAACGACACGTCGCCGTGATGGTGCAGCCAGTTCCGGTCGCTGAAGTTCGTGACGTCCACGACGAGCGTGTCGCCCTCCCAGCGCCCCACCGCGTCGCCATGGTTCGAGGGAACGACGTCGTCGCGATGCGGCCGGCCATCGGTCGGGATGATCCGGAAGCCGTGATACGTCTCGATGAGCTGAACCATCGTCTTCGGCGTCTGCACGATCTCCCCGACGAGCCCGTTGCCGACGAGCGGTGTCGGCCCGATGATGCTCGGAATGCACCACAGCGCGGGGTCGTCCTTGTCGCTGAGCGTCTTGGCCTTCGCCATCGCGTCGGGCTTGTAGAGGCTGCCGAACGATTGCGCGCCGATCCCCTGGCGCTCGCCGTCTCGATAGACAGCGGTCGCCTGCGCCGGGATGAGATCGTGCCCGGGCCACCAGACGCCCGTCATGTCCGGATGGCCGTCGGCCGTGCGCGGGATTGGCTTGGACGCCGCGGAGGTGGCGCTGGCCGTGGTGGCGGACTGGGCGGCGGCCGGCGTGCGGTCGATCAACACCAGGCCCGCGATCGCCGTCAACGCGGCTGCCGTCAGCAGGGAAGCGAAATATGCCTTCTTCATGTCGAACATCCTCCGCTACCGGTTTGCGTCCGGCTCGTTGCCCTTGGGCCCGATGATGAACGATCGGCCGTCCTCGAGGATGATTTCCCGGGCCGCGCCTTCGTTCTTGGTCATGTCGCGCGCGTGACAGCCCCTGATGGTGACGAGCGATCCCACCTTGAACACGTCGGGCTTCACCCCGCTGCGAATGAGCGCCGTCGGCGTCTGCGCTTCGAACCCCCACTGCACGACCTTGCCGTTGGCGTCCTTGACGTCGAGATAGATCCAGGAGTGCGGGTTGGCCAGCTTCGCCTGGGTGATGACACCCTGGACGGTGATCAGTGCATTGGCGTCGAAGGCCGCGGCAAACGAGTGATGCGCCGAGGCGGGCGAGGCGGTCAGCGCCCCGATGACACCGATGGCTGCGAGAACCGCTGAAACCCTGCGGACCATCTCAACACCTCCCGGCACGACGGGCCGACCTGAAGGTCGGCCCCTACGGACATGGCCCCGACGATCGTAGAGGCGGACCTTTCCGCCTCCGCTACAGCTACGGCTGACCCGCCGAAGCCTTGGCGAAGGCGGGCAGGTCCGCCTGCTGTTAAAAATCCAACTGCGCGCCGATCTTGATGAACCGGCCGACCATCACGATCTGCGGCACGCGAAAGGTCCCGTAGGCCGTGCTCTCCGTCAGCACCGCGCTCGAATTCAGCGCGTTGTAAACGTCGAGGTTCACGGCCGTGCGGCGCTGTCCGAACCTGAAGATTCTACCGATGCGGAGGTCAACCTGGTTGACACGATCTCCGTAGAGCGCGGCGGCGGATGCCGTCGTCGGCGTGGCCGCCAAGGCATTCGATTGCAACAGGTTGACCTGGGCATTGGGCGCGTTCCCCGAGAGCGGCCGCCCGAGCGACTGCGCGGCCAGCGCGGTCGGCGCGTTGAAGGTGGCCTGGACGATCGGCCCGGGATTGCTCTGGATCGACCCGCCGACCTGGAGGTCGAGCCTGGGAATCGTGTAGGAGCCGAGGCCCTTCACCTGCGTCAGCCAGAGCGAGTTCATGTGGCAGTAGTCGAGCGGCAGCGCCGTCGTCGCGGTGCTGATCAGTTCAGGCAGCTTCGACACGACGTCGCAGTTGTCCGTGCTGGTGCGCCCCGTGCTGACGCCGCCCTGGACCGTGATGCCGCGCAGCACCCGCGCGTTGGCACTCAGGTCGATGCCGTTCCAGTGCTCGATCTGCCTGCCGTAATTGGAGGCCAGCGTCACGAAGTTCTGGGCCGGCACGCTGAACTTCGCCGGGCTCACGTTGGCGAGCCCGCAGATCTGATTCGCGCCGCCGCCGGGCAGCCGGCGATCGGCGGGCGCGGTGATGCAGTAGGCGTCGAAGTTGGCCGGCGTCAATGCCAGATTGTCAATCACGCCGAAGTTGCCGTACCACCGACGGAAGTAGCCGACGTCCACCGACACGCGCGGCAGCACCTGTTGCTGGACGCTCGTTGCCAGCTCCCAGTCGAAGGGACGGTTTCCCCATCCGGTGATCGCGTTCGGATCGTAGGTCGTGCTGGGGCTCGCCTTGCCGAAGTTCGGATCGTTCAAGGCGCCGCACTCGCCGTTGGCCGGCGCGCTCGTGAGATCGCAATCGGGGACGAAGTTCCGGTTGGCGTCCGCCCACGTCCGCGTGGTGCTGTGGACGACCCTGTTGTAGGGCGCCTGCGTTCCGTAGGTGAACGCGGGACCATCCGAACCAATCAGGTATTTGTTCACGCTGACCTTGAGCGCGGTCCTGCCGTTGCCGAACAGGTCGTAGGCCGCGCCCATCCTCGGCGTGATGTCCTTCCAGTTGGAGTTCGGCGTCCTTGGCAGCGTGAAGTTGCGGGCGGGCGCGAACTGAATGGGACCGTACGTCTCCTCCGGGAAGCTGCTCTTGAACGCGTCGAGCCTGACGCCGCCCGTGATCGTGAGGCGCGACACCGTCCACCTGTCCTGGGCGTAGATCCCGAGATCGTGATCCAGGTTCCAGCCGTCGTGATAGGGCGTCGCGTAGAGGGTGATCAGGTTGGGCACGCCGTTGTTGAACCGGTAGTACAGGTTCTTGTTCCCGTTCAGGAACAGCAGCGCGTCGATGTCGCCGTTCCCGTTGTTGAAGCCGACCTTGAAGGCGTGCGCGCCGGTGATGTACGAGGCCGCCGCGCGATATCGCCAATCGTGCTGCCACCTGTCGGCGAACCCGGCGGGGCGCAGCTTGTAGTTGATCTGACTCGATTGCTCGAGGACGCCGACGACGTCCGGACTCGTACCAGCGTAGGGGAACCAGCCCCATCGGTGGTACTGGTGGAATGCGCCTGCCTCGAGCAGCAGTCGCGAGGTGACCGGTGAGGTCCACTCCGTGGTCATCAGCTGATGCGGCCAGCCCCAATGGTTGTCGAAGCCGGGCGATGTCGTCGCGCGGATGGCCGACGGGCACGTGCACATGTGCTCCTTCGCGAAGGAGAACCCGAACTTGTTCTTCTGCGTGGCCTGCCATGTCAGTCGGACGTTGCCCTCGTTCCACATCCCGTCGTTGGAGACCCGATGGTTCGAGTCCTGGTTGAGCGTCCAGACGTTCGGCTCGTTGTAGGTGGTGTCGAAGAACATCCCGCCGACCCAGTTCTGCGCGATCTGCAGCCGATGCGACGCGTAGAACCACAGCCTGTCCCTCGCGATGGGACCGCCGAACGCCGGGTTGAGGTCCACGACCTTCTTGAGCGCGTTCGGCGTCGTGAAGCCGCGGGCCTTCAGGTCGGCGGTGAAGTTGCTGCTCTGCATCGACTCGTTCGCGAACGACGCGAACACGAGACCTCTGAACGTGTTGCCGCCCTCCTTCGGAATCACGTTCACCCGCACGCCGCCCTCCGCCGCCTCCGCCGAGACGCCGGAGCTGTCGATGGTCACTTCCTGCGTGCTGCCCATGTTGGGCACGTACGGCGTGTTGTTCACGCCGGCCGACAGCATCATCGAGAGGCCGTTGATCGTCGTGCGCTGGTCGAGGCCGCGGCCGCCGTGCGACGCCAGTTGCGAGACCGCGTTGCCACTGCTCCCGCCGACGTCCTGGGTGCCGACGCCGTTGAGGGTGAGACCTCCCGAGACGCTGATGCCGGGGAGGAGGACGCCCAGGTTCTGCAGGAGGCGGCCCGTTGGAACGGCGTCGATGACGGCGTGGTCGAGCACCTGCTGACGCGTGGTGCTCTGGATGTCGACGATCGGCGTTTCGCCGCTCACGGTGATCGTCTCTTCGACCGCGCCGACACGGAGGTCCGCGTTGACGGTTGCGGTGAACGACCCGCTCAACTCGACGCCTTCGCGCCTGACGCTGCTGAAACCCTGCAGCGCGAACGTCACCGTGTAGCTGCCGGGGCGCAGGTCGACGATCTTGTATTGCCCGGTGCCGTCCGTGACGACCGAACGGGTCTTTTCGATGAGTGCGGGGCTGGAGGCTTCAACGGTGACGCCCGGCAGCACGGCGCCGGACGCGTCCTTGACGAGGCCTGCGATGGAGGCCTGTGCGTGAGCGGCCGAGGGAACCACGATGATCGACGCGAGCGCGAAGAGGATCCGGAACCAGGCGCGCATTAGTCCTCCATGTTCGGTACGAGAACCCGCGGCAGGCGAACGGACGATGGTCGCTGTATCGGCGACGCCACACTAGGGCGAATGGCGTGCAAGTGTCAACGGCAGAGCTGAGATCGGTGCGGCACGCCGCCTCGCGCGATCGCGAAAACACAATACTGTGTTCGCCGCCACAATCTGGAAATCCTCCGCGCTCGGATCAGCCTCAACCATTCGCGTCCAATACATTGACGCGACGAGAATTGTCCGGATCGTACTGATTTGGCGTTCGAGTTGCGTCGACAACGCACGGCCCCACCAGTTCTTTCCCCCGAAAGAAAAACCGACGCTCCCTCCCTTCGCGAACCGTTGCACGCGTCACGGTGAGCCGTTGTTACAGGTGTGCACGTCCACCGGCAGCCCGGCGCGCGATGAGCACGATTGGATTGGAGGGACAACCGATGACCGCACGAACCGGACACTCGCTTCGCGACCCGCTCGAGAGCCTTCGCGTCGGCTTTCAAGTGATCGACTTCGACTGGCGGTACCTTCACGTCGACGACACAGCCGCGGCGCACGGCCGGTGCAAGGCCGCCGAGCTCGAGGGGCGATCGATGCTGGAGCTCTACCCGGAGATTGAGAGCACCGCGATGTTCTGCGTGCTCGAGCGGTGCATGAACGACCGCGTGTCGGAGGAATTCGACAATCTCTTCACGTATCCCGATGGGGACTCGCGCTGGTTCTACCTGCGCGTCGAACCTGTGAGGGAGGGGATCTGCGTGTACTCGGTCGACATCCACGAGCAGAAGCTGTGTCGCTTCGAGATGGAGGCAGCGGCGCGCGCGTGGGGCATCCATCCGTTGACCCGGCGTCAGTGGACGTCGTTCGCAGGGGGGCCGGCGGCGGAATCGTGACGGCTTGCGCCACCCGTGGGCGCCGACTACAGTTCCGGTGCGCATGGCCTCCGGACCGCGGGTGCTCGTGGCAGCGCTGTTCGTGCTCGTCCTCGTGGGCGCGTCGCTGCTGCTCTTCCGCTCGCTCGAAGCTCCGGCGCCGGCCCCGGCCCAGACAGCACCGCCTGCGGGTGGAACCACCGGCGACGTGCCTCCGCCGCCGCCACGTCCCGTGCCGCCACCGGTCGAACCGGGAGGCGGCGTTACCGGAAGGGGAAGCGGCGGCAGCGGATTCGGCCGGGGCGGCCGCGCGTCACAGCCGCCGACACCGATTGCCGACAGGTTCGATGAGGTCGATTCCGCGCTCGGTGAGCTCGTGCAGGGGCGAATCGCGTTCAACACGCCCGAGCGCATGGCGTACGGCGACACGCGGTCGATCGCGCTGGTCGCTTCACCCGCGATGGATGCCGACACGCTGTCCGCCGAGTTGCGGAACCGCATCGGTCGAGCGGACCCGGTCGAAGTCGCGACGCTGCAGATTGCGCCGCTCATGGAAGCGCGGCTCGAAGGCGCCCCGGCGTTCGAGGTCACCGCGCTGACGCCGGCGCAGCAGCCGGTGAGCCGATCGGCGCCAACGGAGTGGCGGTGGACGGTCAGGGCGGCGCAGACGGGACGCCACCAGCTTCATCTGACGATCAACGCGATCATCACGCTCGCCGGGGAACGCTATCCGCGGTCGCTCGACGTGTTGAACCGCGATATCGACGTCGAGATTACCGCCGGCCAGCGCATCGCGATGTTCCTGGGGACGAACTGGCAGTGGCTGGCCGGCACAGTGTTGATTCCGCTGGCCGTGTGGCTCTGGAGCCAGCGGCGCAAGCAGCCCCGCAGGCGGCGCAGCTAGCGCGCGTGACAGCTAGCGGACGGGAAAGTCGTTGAGCGTCTCGCGTTCGCGCCGCGGCAGCAGCGTCGCCGGCGACGATCGCTCGGCCTTGGCGCGCATCACCCGCTGCAGCGTCGGGTCGTCGAGAAACATCGCGAACTCGGCAAACTGATCGCCGATCGACCGGATGGTCTCGGTCGTCGCCGCCCGATTGGGCTGGCCTCGGGCGAAGTCATCCGCCAATGCGCTGACGCGGCTGGAGAGCGCCCGCAGCCGGGGGGCCGTGAGCGGGTGGTTCGCCTCCTTGGAGAGGTAGGCCTGCCAGGCGGCCTCCGACGGGAAGTCCGCGCGGTTGTCAAAATAGAAGATCCCGGCCTGGAAGAAGATCAGCGCCCCCATCGGAATCTCGGACACGCGGCGCATCAGCTCGAGCCCGAACTGGTCGGCCTGCGTCTCGTTGGCCTGCGAGACGGCGACTGGCACCGCGTCATTTCCGGGGTGCTGGAACCGGATGTGGCCGAGCTCGTGCCCGAGGATGAACGCGTAGCCCGTGTTGCGAAGCCGCAGCGACAGGTCGTTCACGCCCGGGTCCGTCAGCGCATCACCCGGGATGCCGAGCGCCTTCAGCGGCGTGGGATACCGTCCTCCGAACGCGGCCGCCTCCTTGTACTTGAGCATCGTCACGTATTCCTCGATCGTCTCGAGGCGATAGCCGCGGCGCTGCAGCCAGGCATACGCGACGCAGAGATCTTCGAAGAAGAGCAGCGAGACCGCCGGCATCGTGACCACCCGACCGCGTGAGACGTAGCCGATCACCGGGTCGCCCTCGAGCGGTGTCTGGAAGGTGACACCCGACAGCGCACGTTGTTCGTCAGGCGTCAGGTTGGGTTTGAATGCCTTGATCCAGACTTCGTTGACGCGCGAGGCGAGACGCGGCTGCTCCCTGGCGACGACCGCCCGGTCGTACATGTTCGCGATGGTCTGCGCGTCCGCGCCTGCCGATTCAAGAGCGACGAGGCACCCGAGGCCGACGCAGACGTGCACGAATCGCGGGGTGATGGCCACGCTTCACCTCGGGCACTGCGCGACGCCCTGCCTGATGACGGTGATTGAACCGTCACCGAGCGTGACGCGGCCGTTGGGCGCGACGTTGATGGCGACCATGTTCGGCTGGCCCGAGATCGATAGGTAGCGCAGCACCATCTGCCCCCGGATCGTCGTCACCTCCCACGTCCCCTCGTCGGTGAATCGACTGACCTGCTCGTTGTCGAGGACCGTATGCCGGCGGCTCTCGCCGAAGGTCATGTAGCGGCCGGATCGGCAGAAGTGCACCTGCAGGGTGAAGAACGTGCCGTAGAGCGGTCCGCCTTCGCGGTAGGTCACCAGCAT
>Ga0070698_100006794_pt1 | contig 12402 bp, 10 predicted proteins | sample KBSK1502metaG_FD_65477 | JGI IMG/M metagenome (GOLD analysis project Ga0070698, IMG submission 65477) | Corn, switchgrass and miscanthus rhizosphere microbial communities from Kellogg Biological Station, Michigan, USA - KBS K1-50-2 metaG | ecosystem: Host-associated > Plants > Roots >...
ACGAGTCGCCGCGGCGCGGCCGGTCGACCAAGGACCATCCGTTCGGGGAATTCGACGGCTGCATCGGCGGCTGGGAGATCGAGGGCGAGCCCTACACGCGCGCCCCAGGCACCGAGTTCAACTGGTGGCGGGCTCGCATGGTCGGGGGCCGCACCAACCACTGGGGCCGGATTTCGCTCCGCTTCGGGCCGTACGACTTCAAGCGCAAGAGTCGGGACGGGCTGGGTGACGACTGGCCGATTTCGTACGAGGAGGTCGCCCCCTTTTACGATAAAATCGATCGGCTGATCGGCGTGTTCGGCAGCAAGGAGAGCCTTCCGAATGAGCCCGACGGCGTGTTCCTACCGCCGCCGCGCCCCCGCTGCCACGAGCTGCTGGTCAAGCAGGCGGCGGACCGGCTGCACATCACCTGCATTCCGTCCCGGCTCTCGATCCTGACGCGCCCGCTCAACGGCCGGGCGCCGTGCCATTACTGCGGCCAATGCAACCGCGGGTGCCGCGTGAACGCCAACTTCACCTCCACCAACGTGCTGATCGGCCCCGCCCTCACCACCGGCCGGCTCACGCTCGTCACCAACGCGATGGCCCGCGAGGTGACGGTGGACAAGGCCGGCCGCGCCTCGGGTGTGGCGTACGTCGACAAGACGACCGGATCGGACCAGCATGTCCGCGCCCGGGTCGTGGTCGTCGCGGCCAGCGCGCTCGAGACCGCGCGCCTGCTGCTCAACTCCAAATCGTCCGCGTTCCCAAACGGCCTGGCGAACGGCAGCGGGACGGTGGGCAAGTACATCACCGACACGACCGGGACGGACGTGGGGGGCTTCATCCCCAAAATGATGGACCACGTCCCGCACAACCACGACGGCGTGGGTGGGATGCACCTGTACATGCCGTGGTGGCTCGAGGACCAGAAGCTCGACTTCCCGCGCGGCTACCACATCGAGGTCTGGGGCGGGACGCAGGTCCCGAGCTATGGCTTCGGCGGCGGCATCCAGCGGTACCCGTCGGGTGGCGGCTACGGCAAGCAGCTCAAGGACGATTATCGCCGCTACTACGGCGCCACCGTCGGCTTCTCGGGCCGCGGGGAGATGATCCCCAACGACGACACCTACTGCGAGATCGATCCGCGTACGGTCGACCGCTGGGGCATCCCGGTGCTGCGGTTTCACTGGAAGTGGTCGGACCACGAATACAAGCAGGTGAAACACATGCAGGAGACGTTCCGGGCGCTGATCGAGGCCATGGGCGGCGAGGTGTTCTCCCCGATGCCGGGGCCCGAGCGCGGATACGGCATCGCGGCGGGCGGCGTCATCATCCACGAGCTGGGCGGCGCGCGTATGGGCGACGACCCGAAGACGTCGGTGACGAACCGCTGGTGCCAGGCGCACGAGTGCAAGAACCTGTTCCTGGCCGACGGCGCACCGTTCGTGTCGCAGGCGGACAAGAATCCCACCTGGACGATCCTGGCCCTGTCGCTTCGGACCAGTGAATACATCGCGGATCAGATGAAAAAGGGAACCCTATGAACGGCCGCCGCGCAGGGACGGATCTTGGGGGTGAGCCGTGAAGCGCCGCGAAGTGGTGCGACTGTTAGCAGTTGCGCCCGCAGCCGCGGCGTTTCGGTGGACGCCTGAATCGCTGCGCGAGGCGGCAGCCCGGACACGCGACGCGCTGGCGCGCGGCCCGGTCTACGAGCCGAAGCACTTCAGCGCCCACGAATGGGAGACGGTCCGTCTGCTCGTCGATGTGATCATCCCCAAGGACGACCGCTCCGGGAGCGCCACAGATGCCGGGGTCCCCGAGTTCATGGACTTCATGCTGGGGGACGATCCCGACCTCGAGACGCCGATCCGGGGGGGACTGGCGTGGCTGGACCACGAGTGCGACGATCGCTGGAGCAAGACGTTCGTCGCGTGCAGCGATGCCGAACGGACCGCCCTGGTGGACGACATCGCGTGGCCGAAGAAGGCCAAGCCCCAGTATGCCGCCGGCGTCGCCTTCTTCAACGCCTTCCGGGACCTCACGGCCTCGGGCTTCTTCTCGAGCAAGCTGGGCGTGCAGGACCTGCGCTACATCGGCAACACCTTCGTCGCCGAGTGGAAGGGCTGCCCGCCGGAGGCGCTGGACAAGCTCGGCGTGCACTACACCGACTGACGGGAAAAGGGAAAGGGGTCACGCGAAGCGTGGCGGGCAACAAGCGTCTCGGAATCGGGTTCGTGGGCAGCGGCTTCAACGCGCGGTTCCACTTGCAGGGGCTCCAGGCGGTGCGCGATGCCGACGTGCTCGGTGTGTGGAGCCCGAACGGGAAGCACGCCGAGGACATGGCGGCCCTGGCGCGGCGACTCGACCTCGGGCCCGCCAAAGCCCACCGCTCAATCGCCGAGATGGTGGCCGACCCGGGTGTCGACGCGCTGTGGCTGTGCGGACCGAACCAGGCCCGGATCGAGAACGTGGAAGAGATCGTGGACGCCGTGACGCGCGGCAGGGGGGCGCTCAAGGGCATCGCCTGCGAGAAGCCGCTGGCGCGCAACGTCGCCGAAGCGCAGCGCGTCACCGAGCTGGTGAAAAAGGCGGGCCTCGCGCACGGCTACCTGGAGAACCAGCTGTTTGCGCCCGCCGTTTCGCACGGGAGGGCGATCATCTGGGCACGGGGCGCGTCGCTCACCGGCCGGCCGTATCTCGCGCGCGCGGCGGAAGAGCACAGCGGACCGCATATGCCGTGGTTCTGGCGTGGGGACCTGCAGGGCGGCGGCGTCCTGAACGACATGATGTGCCACTCGTCGCTGGTTGTGCGTCACCTTCTCACCAAGCCCACCGCCCCGCTCGCGACGGTGCGGCCGGTGCGCGTGACGGGTCATATCGGCAGCCTCAAATGGAGCCAGCCGGCCTATGCGAAGCAGCTGCAGCAGCGCATGGGCAAGGAAGTGGACTATACCAAGCGGCCCTCGGAAGATTTCGCGAGCGTGATGATCGAGTTCGCGACGGACGACGGCGCTACCGTGCTCGGTGAAGCCACGACGTCGTGGAGTTTCGTGGGCGCGGGGCTGCGCCTCTCCGCCGAGCTGCTCGGCCCCGAGTATTCCATGTCGTGGAACTCGCTCGACAGCCCGCTCCGGCTGTTCTTCAGCCGCGAGGTGAAGGGTCAATCCGGTGAAGACCTGGTCGAGAAGCAGAACGCGGAGATGGGGCTCATGCCCGTCATCTCGGACGAGGCGGCGGTCTACGGCTACGAGGCCGAGGACCGGCATTTCGTGCGCGTGTTCCTCGGGCGCGAGGCGCCGCAACTCACGTTCGACGACGGCCTCGAGGTCGTGAAGCTCCTGATGACGGCCTACATGAGCGCCGAGCAGGGGAAGACGCTGCGGTTCCCCCCAAAGGATCTCGAGACGTTCGTGCCGGCGGTGGCGAAGGGAACATGGAAACCATGAATCAAATGCGGAATGCGAAATGCGGAATGCGGAAGGTCGCGACGGGCGTCGCTCGGCGAACGAACTTTCACTGCAATTCCGCATTCCGAATTCCGCACTCCGCATTCTTGCTGATTGGAGCTTTCCTGCCCGCTACGGTAAGCGCGCAACAATGGCCCGTTCACTCTATGGACCGCCCCCGCCCTGCCGTCGTCGATCCCGGCCCGGAGCGTCCACCGGTGGCGCCACCGTCGGATGCGATCGTGCTGTTCGACGGCAAGAGCCTCGCCGAGTGGCGGTCCGAGGACAGCACGCCGGCGAAATGGGTGGTGCGGGACGGCTATTTCGAGGTGGCGCCCCACACGGGCGCGCTCGTGACCAAGCGCGGCTTCGGCGACGTCCAGTTGCACGTCGAATGGGCGACGCCGGTGCCGGCCACGGGCGAGGGCCAGGATCGCGGCAACAGCGGCGTCTTCCTGATGACGCATTACGAAGTGCAGGTGCTCGATTCCTATCACAGCGACACGTACGCCGACGGCCAGGCCGCCGCCGTCTACGGACAGACCCCCCCGCTCGTCAATGCGAGCCGCCCGCCGGGCCAATGGCAGACCTACGACATCATCTTTCACCGACCCCGCTTCACGGCGGACGGCGCGGTGCGCGACTCGGCGCGCGTGACCGCGCTGCACAACGGCGTGCTCGTCCAGGACAACACGATCATCACCGGCTGGACGGTGCACGGGCAGCGCGCCCATTACGCACCGCATGCCGACCGGCTGCCCCTGCTGCTGCAGGATCACGGCCATCCCGTACGCTATCGCGACATCTGGATCCGCGAGCTGCGCGAGCACCAGTGACCGGATGATGCGTCGAGCGGTGTTCGTCGTCGTCACGGCGGGCGGACTCATGGCTGCGCCACTCACGGCGCAGGTTCCGGCCGCCGCCGCGGACATGCTGCGGCGACTGTACGCCTCTCGCGAGTTCGCACCCGAGCACTTCGGTCCGGCGCGCTGGATCGCGGGCGGGACGGCGTACACCACCGTCGAGCCGGCCTCCGACAACGGGGGATCCGACATCGTGCGCTACGAGACGGCGACGGGCGCGCGCAGCGTCGCGGTCACCGCGCGGCAGCTCATCCCCCGGGGCGCCACGGCGTCCCTCGACATCGACGACTACGACTGGTCGAGCGACGCGTCGAAGCTCCTCATCTTCACCAACACACAACGGGTGTGGCGCCAGAACACCCGTGGAGACTACTGGGTGCTCGACCGCACCGGTGGGGGAACGCTGAAAAAGCTGGGCGGCGACGCGCCGGCGTCGTCACTCATGTACGCCAAGTTCTCCCCCGATGGCAACCGCGTCGCGTACGTGCGGCAGGGGGACCTCTACGTCGAGCGCCTGGCCGATGGGCGCATCACGCGTCTCACCACCGGCGCCGACTCGCTGCACGTGAACGGCATGACCGACTGGGTCTACGAAGAGGAGTTCGACCTCCGGGATGGCTTCCGCTGGTCCCCCGACGGAGCCCGGATCGCCTACTGGCACTTCGACATGACCGGCGTGGGCAGATTTCTGCTCACGAACGACACCGACTCGCTCTACCCGTTCGTCACGCCCGTGCAATACCCAAAGGCGGGGACCACGAACTCCGCCGTCACGGCCGGCGTCGTGAGCGCGGACGGCGGTCCCACCAGGTGGTTGCAGGTGCCCGATGATCCGCGCGGGAACTACCTCCCCCGCCTCGGATGGGCGGGGCCGCAAGAGCTGGTGCTGCAGCGCATCAACCGCGCCCAGAACACGGATCGCGTCATGCTCGCCGACGCGAGCACCGGCGCCGTCCGCACCGTCCTGGTGGAGCGGGACAGCGCGTGGCTCGACGTCGTTGACGACCTGCACTGGCTCGCTGGCGGCAAGGAGTTCACCTGGCTGAGCGAGCGTGACGGGTGGCGTCACGTGTATCGGGTCAGCCGGGACGGCCAGACCGTGCGCCTCATCACGCCGGGCGCGTTCGACGTGATCGAGGTCGCCGCGCTGGACGAGCCCGGCGGCTGGCTGTACTACATCGCGTCGCCGGACAATGCGACCCAGCGCTACCTGTACCGCGTGCCGCTCGATGGCCGCGCGGCGGCGCAGCGCCTCTCCCCCGTCGATCGACCGGGCACGCACTCCTACGACATCTCGCCGGACGCCCGGTGGGCCTGGCACACTTATTCGACGTTCGACACCCCGCCCGTGACCGACCTGGTACGCCTGCCCTCCCACGCCACGGACCGCACGGTCGTTGCGAACGAGCGACTGCGCGGGGCGGTCGCGCCGCTCACGTCACGGCGCGGCGAATTCTTCCGCGTGGCGCTGCCGGACAGCGCGACCCTCGACGGCTGGATGATTCGGCCACGCGACTTCGATTCCACCAGGACCTACCCGCTGCTGATGTACGTGTACGGCGAGCCCGCCGGGCAGACCGTGCGCGACCAGTGGATGGGTGGCCTGGGGCTGTGGTTCCGGATGCTCGCCGATCAGGGCTACGTTGTCGCGAGCGTGGACAACCGCGGCACGCCGGCGCCCCGCGGCCGGGCGTGGCGCAAGGTGGTGTACGGCGCCATCGGTGTGCTGTCGAGCCGCGAGCAGGCCGACGCCGTGCGCGCCCTGACACGCTCCCGGCGCTACCTCGATTCGACCCGGGTGGGCATCTGGGGGTGGAGCGGCGGCGGCTCGAGCACGCTGCAGGCGATGTTCCGCTACCCCGACGTCTATCAGGTGGGGATGAGCGTGGCGCCGGTGCCCGACGAGCGGCTGTACGACACGATCTACCAGGAGCGCTACATGGGCCTGCCGCAGGAAAACGCGGGGTACGAGACCGCGTCGGCCATCAGCCACGCCGAGGGACTGCGCGGTCGCCTGCTCGTGGTGCACGGCTCCGGCGACGACAACGTCCACTATCAGGGCACCGAGCGGCTGCTGAACCGGCTGATCGCCCTCGGGAAGCCGGTCGACTTCATGGAGTATCCCAATCGCAGCCATTGCATCTGCGAGGGCCAGGGCACCACGCTGCACGTGTACTCCCTGCTGACGCGCTACTTGCTCGAGCACTTGCCCGCCGGTCCGCGCAGCCGGGGAGGAGCCTGATGCTCGCCGCCCTGCTCGTGGCACTCGCGCTCGACTCCGGGTTCACCGTCGTCCCGCGCCCCGTGCACCTCACGCCGAGACCCGGCACCTTCACGCTCACGGCGGGAACGGTCATCGCCACCGACCAGGCGAGCCGCGCCCTCGGCGCGATGCTCGCAGACTATCTGTTTCCCGCCACTGGCTTCCGCCTGGCCGTGCGGGGGGGCGCCCCGGCCCCGGCGGGTGCGGGGTCGATCTCGATCCGGCTCGACACCACGCTGCATGCGCTCGGCGACGAGGGGTATCGGCTGGACGTGAGCCGCGGCGCCGTCACGATCCGTGCGGCCCGACCGGCGGGCGCGTTTTACGCCATTCAGACGCTGCGCCAACTCTTCCCCGCCGCGATCCTGCGACAGGCGAAGGTGACCGGAACGGCGTGGACTATTCCAGCCGTGTCGATCGAGGACTATCCGCGCTTCAGTTGGCGCGGGATGCATCTGGACGTGGGGCGCCATTTCATGCCGAAGGAGTTCGTGAAGAAGTACATCGGTCTCCTCGCGTTCCATAAGATGAACCGCTTCCACTGGCACCTCACCGAGGATCAGGGGTGGCGCATCGACATCAATCAGTACCCGCGGCTCACGCAGGTGGGCGCGTGGCGCAAGCAGACGATCATCGGCCGACCGGACCGGCGTGACTCGACCACGTGGCGGTTCGACGGCCAGCCGCACGGCGGCTTCTACACCCAGGACGACGTCCGTGAGATCGTGGCGTACGCGCAGGCGCGGTTCGTCACGATCGTGCCCGAGATCGAAATGCCGGGGCATTCGCAGGCAGCGATCGCCGCGTATCCCGAGCTGGGGAACAAGGGCGACACGCTTTCCCCCTGGACCAGCTGGGGCGTGGACGAGAACATCCTCAATCCCGGCGAGCAGACGATCCGGTTTTACCAAAACGTGCTGACGGAAGTGATGGGGTTGTTTCCGGGCCATTGGATCCACATCGGCGGCGATGAGGCCCCGAAGGCTCAGTGGAAGACGAGCCCGCTCGCGCAGGAGCGCATCCACGAGCTCGGCCTGAAAGACGAGGACGAGCTGCAGAGCTGGTTCACGCGCCGCATGGACGAGTTTCTCACCGCCCATGGCCGCTCGCTCATTGGCTGGGACGAGATTCTCCAGGGGGGGCTCGCGCCGAATGCGACCGTGATGTCGTGGCGCGGCACCGAGGGCGGCATCGCGGCGGCCCGGGCAGGGCACGATGTGGTGATGGCGCCCGGGTCGCACACGTACTTCGACCACTATCAGTCCACCGACACGACGCGCGAGCCGCTGGCGATCGGCGGATTTCTTCCGCTCGACACGGTGTACGCGTTCGAGCCCGTGCCCGCGGAGCTCACGGCAGACGAAGCGCGCCACGTGCTCGGCGCGCAGGGGCAGGTGTGGACCGAGTACATCCCGGACCCGAAGCGGGTCGAGTACATGGCGTTCCCGCGGGCGTGCGCGCTGGCGGAGTTGCTGTGGACGCCGCGCGAGGAGCGGGACTACGCGGACTTCACGCGGCGGCTCGCCACCCATCTCGCGCGGCTCGCCGTGCTGGACGTGAACTATTGGGCGCCGGGCAGCTGAGCGACGCCACCCGTTCCTGACACACGCCCGTCGCGGCTTCGGTATAGCTTTGAAGGAACCCGTCGATGCGAGAGGAAACGCAATGATTCGTCCGTCACTCGCCATGCTCATGCCGCTCGCGGCGGCACTGGTCGCGTCCCCGACCCCGGCTCCGGCGCAGGAGGCGAAACCGCCCGAGCCGCTCGCAGTCGGCGCCGCTGCACCGGACTTCGCGCTCCTGGGCGCGACCCGCTACGGCGTGCTGCGAGCCCCGATCCATCTCAGCGACTTCAAAGGCAAGACCGTCGTGCTCGCGTTCTTTTACAAGGCGCGAACCAAAGGGTGAACGATCCAAATGCATGCGTACCGTGATCAGTACGCACAGCTGTTCCACGACGGCCGCAACGTCGTCCTCGTCGCCGTCAGCGTGGATGCCGCGGACACGCTCGCCGCGTGGGCCCGGGACGACGAGTTCCCGTACCTGTTCGCGAGCGACTCGGGCGGCGTGATCGGCAAGACGTACGGCGCCCACAGCGACAAGTACGGGCTCGACAACCGCACCCTGTTCGTGGTGGGACCGGACGGCAAGATCGCGCACGTGATGGCGCCGTTCCGGGAGATCGACCCGCAGTCGTACAAGGAGCTGGCGGGGGCGATCGATCGGATCACCCCGAAGACGGGGGAGTAGGCTCGCTCAGTCGGTCGCGATCCGCTGCAACACGGCCGCGATGTCCTGCTCCGCACCGGTGCCGGTGTAAGCCACCGTGCCGGCCTTGTTCACCACGACGATGTACGAGGTCGTCGGTGCGTCGTAGGCCCGTACGGCCGCGCCCGCGGCGTCGTACAGCACGGGGAACGGCAGCGGGTGCTCCGCGAGATGCCGCTTGATCGAGGCCGGTGACTGGTTCACGCCCACGCCGATGGCGACGAACCGCACCGTGCGGCCGTAGCGCGCGTGCGCCGCCTTGAGCGACGGCTCGAGCGCCTTACAGAGCGGGCACCAGGTCGCCCAGAACTCGAGCACCACCGGCTGGCGACCGATATACTGACCCAGGTCCACCGGCTTCCCGTCGAGGTCCTCCACGGCGACGACCGGCGCCTTCGTGCCGACCGCGAGGCCGACGTCCTGCGCGCCCAGCGGCGCGACCGCAGCCGCCACAACGGTCCCCACGAGCCACAGGTATCTCATCACCACACCATCCCCGCTTGAATGAAGTAGTACTCCGCCATGATCAGCAGGATCACTCCCGCCGCCCGCTTCGTCCACGCCATCCATGCCCCCGCCCGCGGCAGCGCCGTAACCGAACCCGAGAACAGGCCCACCCCCACCAGCAGCGCGGTCATCCCGAGCGAGAACACGAACAGATACACGAACCCCAGGAATCCGCTCCGCGTGGTGGCCACCCAGGTCAGCACGGCCGCGAACGCCGGCGCCCCGCATGGCGCCGCCACGATCCCCGACGTGGCGCCGAGCAGGAACACCGCCGCGTAGGATCCGCCCCCGAGTCCCGAGGCCCATTGCACCAGACGGGCCGGGACCACGACGGGGAACACATCCAGCATGGCAAGCGCGAACACGAGCAGCAGGTTCCCGATCACGAGCCGCGCCCAGGGACTCGCACTCACCGTGCCGAACAGCGATCCCGTGAGCCCGGCGACGAGCCCCAGCACCGCGTAGAACAGCGCCAGGCCCGTGACGTAGGCCAGAGTGAGTCCCGCCGTCCGCGCTCGGGACGCTCCCGGCGCGCTCGTGCCCGAGATGATCCCTGCGGTGATGGGAATCATGGGATAGATGCACGGGGTAAGGCTCGTGACGACGCCGGCGCCAAACAGCGTGACGACCGCGAGCAGCGGATGGTGGCTCAGCGCCTCGCCCAGGCCCGGCGTGTCCATGCCGCAATGTAGCAGGCGGCATGAGCCGCCGGGTCACGGGGCCGAGGCCTACACGGTCCAGCCCGCGCGGTACTCCGAGCGCACGTACTCGGCTGGGACCTTGGTGTTCGCGACCTCACCGGTGTGCGAGTCGATCTCGAGCACCTGGGCCGTGCGCAGCGCGAGGTTGCCGAGCAGCACCATCTCGGTGAGCGGCCCGGCGTGATCGGGGAAGTTCGAGCCCGCGGGTGTCCCGCCCTTGCACGCCGCGATCCACTCGGCGTACACGCTCTCGAGGCGCGGGTACTTCTGCGCCGGCGGGTGGGCGGTGATCTCCGCCTGCCGGGCCTCGTCGAGCAGGCGCGGGTCCTCGCCGTAGATCCCGGCCACGAGCTTGCCCTGGTCGCCGATCCACAGCTGGCCGCTCGAGTCGAACGGCCACAGCGCCGGGTCCGTGACCTCCTTGGGGCGCGGCGGGTACAGGCTGCCGTCGCGCCACACGACCTTGACCTCCGGTCGATTCCCCTTTGCCGCGAACGTGTAGGCGATGCGCGAGACCGCCGGCGCGGTCTCGCTGAACAGCTTGGTCGATTCGGGCTCGATGCGGGTGGGGTAGCCCAGGCCGAGCGTCCAGAACGACGCGTCCATCGAGTGACAGGCGATGTCGCCCAGCGCCCCGGTGCCGAAATCCCACCAGCCACGCCACTTGAACGGCGCGTAGGCCGGATTGTACGGCCTCGCCGGCGCCGGACCGAGCCACAGGTCCCAATCGATCCAGGGCGGCGTGTAGTACTCCTCGAGCGGCCGCTCGATGGCCTGGGGCCAGATCGGGCGGTTGGTCCACAGCTCGATCTCGCGTACCGTGCCGATGGCGCCCGCCTCGACCCACTCGCGGATCTGACGGGTGCCCTCGCCGGCGTGACCTTGATTGCCCATCTGGGTGGCGACCTTGGATTTGCGCGCCGTCTCGACCAGCTGGCGCACTTCCCACAGCGTGCGTGCGAGCGGCTTCTGAATGCGGGTGTGCTTCCCCATTTTCATCGCCATCATCCCAGCCACGGCGTGCACGTGATCGGGCGTCGAGACGGTCACGGCGTCGATGTTCTTCGCTTCCTTCTCGAGCAGCACGCGAAAATCTTTGAAGCGTTTGGCCTTGGGGAAGGCGGCGAAGGACTGCGCGGCCTGGTGCTCGTCCACGTCGCACAGCGCATAGATGTTCTCCGTCTTCCCCACGCCCTTCACGTCGTTCGCGCCCATGCCACCCACGCCGATGCAGGCGATGTTGAGCTTGTCGCTCGGCGCCGTGAAGCCGCGTCCCAGAACGTGTCGGGGAACGATGGTGAAGGCGACGCCGGCGCCCACGTCGCCGACGAACGTGCGTCTCGAGATGCGTTTGCGTCCCATGATACGACCCTCCTCAGTCGGCTGCCACGGGCTCGCGCGCCGGCGCGGCGTCGGGGCGGAAGAGCACGGCGAACACAACCAAGACGATCGCAGCGAACCCGGCGGGGAGCAGCCAGAAGCTCAGCCATTGCTGCAGGGTGAGGCCCGCTGCGGCGCCCAGGAATCGATTGTAGACCTGGCCGGAGACCCAGGCGCCGATGAGCATGCCGACGCCGTACGTCACCAACACCAGGAATCCCTGCGCCTGGCCGCGGACCGCAGGCGTGGACTTCTTGTCGACGTAGATCTGCCCGGTGACGAAGAAGAAGTCGTAGCACACGCCGTGGAGCAGAATCCCGAGGACGATCAACCAAAACAGCGTAGCGGGGGCCGCGAGCGCGAACAGCGCGTAGCGTAGCGCCCAGGCGCCCATCCCCACCAGCAACATGCGCTTCACGCCGAGCCGCGCAAACATCAGCGGCATCGCCAGCATGAACAGCATTTCGGACATCTGGCCGAGCGTCATCAGGGAGGATGGATTCGGCAGCGCGCTGGTCACGGCGTTCGTGGTGTGCAGGTCGTAGACCGCCACCTTCGCAAAGATCGGAGCGTAGGTGTAGTACACGGCCAAGGGAATGCAAATCAGGAATGAACACATGATGAACACGTAGAACGGCGGGCTTCCGAGCTCTTTGAGCGCATCCAGCCCAATGATGCTCTGCACCGAAACCCGCCGGCCTGCCGCGGGCGGGGGCGTGTGGGGTAAGCTGAAGCTGTAGAGACCCAGGAGGAGACTCGCCGTACCGGTCGTGTAGAGCGGCAACGGTGTCGTATCTGGCAGCTGACCCGCCGTGAAGCGGCTCAACACGAAGCCGATGAAGAGACCGGCGACGATCCAGCCGATCGTGCCGAATACACGAATGAGGGGGAACTGCCGCTCTTGGTCCTCGATGTGGTGAAACGCCAGCGAATTCGCCAACCCGAGGGTCGGCATGTAGCACAGGTTATAGAGGAGGAGCAGCAGAATGAAC
>Ga0070698_100006795_pt1 | contig 12402 bp, 11 predicted proteins | sample KBSK1502metaG_FD_65477 | JGI IMG/M metagenome (GOLD analysis project Ga0070698, IMG submission 65477) | Corn, switchgrass and miscanthus rhizosphere microbial communities from Kellogg Biological Station, Michigan, USA - KBS K1-50-2 metaG | ecosystem: Host-associated > Plants > Roots >...
GTCGATCCCGACATGACCATCGTCAGCCCTGGGACTCGACGGCACTAGATCCGAGCTGCTGGGTAATGAGGCCGGACAGCTTGGCCAGCTCGGAGCTGACGCTCACCCCGGGATTCTGCGCGAAGTCCCCGGTGACCGTGTTCAGCGCCCTCGCGTAGACGGTGAAGTTGGTGTCGTTCGGCAGCGGCACCCCGTACTTCGAGTAATCGTTGAACGCGGCCTGGAACGGCGGCGCGTAATTCACGAACGGCGCCTGCTGGCCGACGCTGAGGTCGGGCGGGACGAACCCGGACCAGATCGCGGTGTTCAGCTGGTTCTGCGGGTTCTCGGCGAGCTTGATGAAGTTCCAGGCCATGGTGGAGTTGGCCGAGACCTTCGAGATCGCGAACGCCCAGCCGCCGATGGTCGAGGCGGCGCCGGGACCCTGGCCGTTCTCGGTCGGGATGGGCGCCACGCCCACCTGGGTCGCGCCCTGCGGCCACGGCGCCGCGGAGTTGGACTGGACCCAGACCGTCGGGTACCAGTTGGATCCCACCGCGATCGCGAGCTTGCCCTGCTTCATCAGCAGCGGCGGCTGGCCGACCGAGTCGGTGCGGAAGAGCTGCGAGATCGGGGCGCCCAGGCCGTTGCTGAACATCGACTTGTAGAACTGCAGGGTGGCCCGCAGACCGGGGCTGTTCACGACCCACTTGCTGGTCTTGGTGTCGAACATCGTCGGGTTGGTCGAGCCGTCGATCATGTTCCCGATGCCCTGCAGCACGTTCGTGGGGCCGGCCGCGACGCCGGCCGCCAGCCAGAGCGGCCAGACGCCGGGATCCTTCTTCTTCACCGCCTCGGCCGCGGTCAGGATGTCCTGCCAGGTCTTGGGCTGCCAGGGCAGCTTGATCCCGGCGGCCTGCAGCATGGGCTTGTTGTAGAGAATGGCCGAGTCGTTGTTGCCGGCGTTGACCGCGTAGACGTTGCCGTTAATGGTGCTCATCGCCTGGACGCCTGCGGGCATGCCGGTCCAGAAAGCCGGCGCGGAGCTGCCGCTGACGAACCTGTTGAGCGGCAGCAGGTAACCCGAGCCGCTGAACTCGCCGACGTATGTGGTCGGAAGCTGTATGACATCCGGGGTTGTCGACGGACTGCGGAACATGACGGCGGCCTTGTTCATCAGGTCGACGTCGGTGCCACCGGTCCCCAGCAGGTTCAGCTTGACGCCGGGGTACAGCTGCTTCCATTGCTTCGCGATTCCGCCCCACCACTGGTTGGCGAGCGCGTCGGAATTGAACACGTAGTTGTTCGAGAAGAGGACGGTCAGTGATTTCCCGCCCGAGCTCGAATTGGCCGGGCCGCTGCCGCCGCCGCACGCGGCGAGGGCGGCCAAACCCAGGATGACCACCCCGGCGGTGATCGCTCCGCGGATATGACGACGGTGGTCGCTGTGTCTGATCATCGGCTGTCTCCCTTCAGCTTGGTGGGTTATCCGAGGCGCAACCCGCTCGCGGTGTCGAACACCTTCATCTGCTGCGGGTCGAACTGGACGTTGATCGTCGCCCCGGTCTCGAGGCCGGAGCGGGGCGGGAACCGGCAGATCAGGATCTCCTCGCCGACACGGACCGAGACGTGCGTCTCCGACCCGAGCGGCTCGATCAGTTCCACCAGTCCTTGGAAGGCCGGCCTGCCGTTGGAGCCGGCCGGGCACGGCTGGATCTCCTCTGGCCGCAGGCCGATGGTCACCGCGTCACCGTCCATGCGCTGGAGCACGGAGCCGAGGTCCCCGTTCACCGGGACGCGGCAGGACAAGAGGCTGATAACCGGCTGCTCCCCGTCGCGCAGGACTGTGGCCGGGACGAGGTTGATCTTCGGGCTACCGATGAAGCCGGCCACGAACGCGTTCGACGGCTCGCTGTAGAGCCGCTCGGGCGGCGCGACCTGCTGCAGCCGGCCCTCGTTCATCAGCGCGATCTGGTCGGCCATCGTCATCGCCTCGACCTGGTCATGCGTGACGTACACGGTCGTGACGGGAAACTGGGCGTGAATGCGCTTCAGCTCGAACCGCATCTGCGCCCGCAGCGCCGCGTCCAGGTTCGACAGCGGCTCGTCCAGCAGGAACGCCTGCGGCTTGCGGAGCAGGGCGCGCCCCAGCGCCACCCGCTGGCGCTCGCCGCCGGAGAGCTCGGCGGGCTTGCGGCCCAGCAGCGAGGCGATGCCCAGCATCTCCGCGACGGCCCGCACCTCGCGCTCGATGGCCTTGCGCGGCTCGCGGCGGATGCGCATCCCGAACGAGAGGTTCTTCTCCACGGTCAGGTGCGGGAGCAGCGCGTAGTTCTGGAAGACCATCGCGACGTCCCGGTCCTTCGGCGGCACGTCGTTCATCACCTTGCCGCCGATGCGCACCTGGCCCTGAGTCGGCTTCTCGAACCCGGCCAGCATGCGCAGCGTGGTGGTCTTGCCGCAGCCGGACGGGCCGACGATGATCATGAACTGCCCGTCGGCGACCTCGAGATCGACGTCCTGGACCGCGGTCTTGCCTTTAAAAGATTTCGTAACGCCCTCAAGGCTTATGGTGGCCACCGAATCCTCCGGATTAGCCCTTGACTCCGCCGGCGAACGAGAAGCTGCCGCTGAGCCAGCGGGAGCTGATGATGTACATGATGATCACGGGTACCGAGAAGAGAATTCCGTAGGCGGCCAGCGGGCCGAACTGGACCTGCCCGTTGGCGGTGATGAATTCATAGATGCCGACCGCGCCGGGCGTGTCCCCCGGGCTGGAGTCGAGCACGAGCGGGATCAGGAATGCCCCCCACGAGTTGATGAACGTGAGAATGGCGGAGACCAGGATTCCCGGCATGATCAGCGGGACGACCACGCGCAGCAGGATCTGGAACTGGCCCGATCCCTCGACCGCCGCAGCCTCCTCGAAATCCCGGGGCACCTGGTCGATGAAGTTCTTCAGCAGCCAGATCGCGAACGGCACCGACGTCGCGCCCAGCACCAGCGAGGTGTAGAACGGCGAGTTCAGCCAGTTGATCTTGACGAATATCTGGTAGATGGGGATGAGCAGGAGCGTGACCGGCAGGCCGGTGAGGAAGATGACCCCGACCAGGAGCAGGCCCTTGAGCGGCACGTAATGGCGCGACAGCACGTACCCAGCCAGGGTCGACACCACGGTCGCGACGACCGTCGAGACCCCCGCCAGGTAGAGGCTGTTCGCGATCGCACGGCCCGCCCCGGCCTGGAACGCCGCCCGGAAGTTGTCCAGGGAGAACGCGGGCGAGGACAGCCCGGACGTCGCGTGCGGGTTCAGTGCGGCCAGGATCAGCCAGACCAGCGGCAGCAGGAAGGCCATGCCGAGGACGGCCATGATTACGCTGACGATGATCTTGTGACCGCCGGGCTCGCCGCGGACGCGCCGCGCCGCCGGGCGGCCGGGACGCGTGTCCACGGGGCTGTCGGTGGCGTCGGGAAGCTGGCCGGGCAGTGACGTCGAGGTCATGGCGGGCTCCACGGGGTGGTCATCTCGCCCGCCGCAGTTCGGGGCGCAGCTGGCGGATGTAGAAGACGGAGAGCAGGGCGCCGATGAGCATCAGGGCCAGCGCGATCGTGGTGCCGTAGCCGAGCGCGTTGAACTGGAACGCCTCGATGTACATGTAGACCGGCAGGATCGCCGTCTGATTGCCGGGACCGCCCTGGGTCATCGCGAAGATGAGCGTGAAGTCGGAGATCGTGCCCAGCGTGATCAGCAGCATGTTGATCATCAGGGTCGGGCGCATGATCGGCAGCGTCACCCGCAGCAGCCGCTTCCAGTAGGACGCCCCCTCGAGCTGGGCGGCCTCGTCGGCCTCCTGCGGGACGTTGCGCAGCCCTGCGCTCAGCACCAGCATCGAGAACGCGGTCCCGCGCCAGGTGTTCGCCACGCTCACGATCAGCAGCGGCGCCGTGGACAGCAGGTCGGAGTTCGAGTGCCCGGTCAGGACGCTCAGCGTGCCCCCGGCCTGGCTGAACGCGTACCAGATGAACGCGACGGCTATCTCGGGAAGCACCCAGGCCAGCACGACGACGGAGCCCACGCTGGCCCTGACCGTGACGTGCGCCCGCTGGCCGAGCAGCGCCAGCGCCAGCCCGAGGATGGTCTGGGCGATGATTCCCGAGCCGACGACGAAGATCAGCGTCAGCTTGACACTGGACCAGAACACCGGGTCGTGGATCATGCGGCGGACGTTGGCCAGGCCGGTGAAGCTGTAGTTCTGCGCCGTCGGCCCGAGCAGCTCCAGGTTCGTGAAGCCCAGGTAGATCGCGTAGCCGATCGGCACGAGGAAGAGCCCGATGAGCAGCGCCGAGGCGGGCGTGAGCCAGGCCAGGGTGCTCGCCTTCAGGCGCTGCCGCTCCCGGATGCCCGCCGGGGCGACGGCCGCATGGCGCCGGGTCAGCGCGGTCATCGGCGCCTCCTTTCAGCGTTCGAACTGCGGCAGGAACGGGGCGTTGGCCGCGAGCATCTCGCTGGTCAGCGCCTCGATCTCGGGTGGCTCGAGGGTGGCGTCCAGCAGCGGGTCGGCCGCCATGACCTGGCGCAGCAGGTCGTGGCGCCCGGTGAGCGCCGCCTCGGCGGTCAGCTCCTGGACCAGGGCGTGCCGGCTGAGCACCGCGGCCAGGCCCGGCGGGAGCTTGCCGATGCCCAGGGGATGCACGCCCTCGGCGTCGACCACCGCGGGTACCTCGACCGCGACCGTGGCGGGCAGGTTCGTCACCAGGCCGTCGTTGATCGTGTTCACGATGAAGGTCTCGCCGCGGGCCTCGATGACCGACGCCATGACGTCGGCCACCACGATGCCCCAGTCCTCGGGCCCGTGCGGCAGGTCGCTGAGCCGGTGCGGCCCGCCCTCGGCCGCCCATTCCGCGGCCACCCGCTCCCAGGAGCTGACCCGCTCGCGCTGCGCCGCCATGTCGTAGACGCCACGCCCGTAGCGCATGGCCAGGCCCTGCGCCCGGCCCTCGTAGGGCTGCTCGAGACGCTGCAGCTGCGGGAAGAACTCGGCCCAGTGCGCCCAGCAGTAGGGCACCACACCGAACGTCCGGATGACCCAGCGCACCAGCGGATCGGGGCTGCGCTCGGCCACCAGCGGGATCGCGTCACGCCCGTCACGCAGCCGCAGCGACAGGATGCCCGTGCAGTGGTTGATGCCGCCGACCCGGAGCGGCAGGTCGATCTCGTCCTCGGCGGCCCCGGTCTGCATGGCCAGCCAGGCCCGGCTGAATGGCAGCGGCGAGCAGGAGCACAGCGACACCGACCGGACCGCGGACGTCCTGGCCATCGCGATCATGTTGGCGCTGGCCGGGTTGGTGTAGTTGAACACCATCGCGTCCGGCGACAGCTCGGCGAGGTCGGCGACCACCGACGCCACGACCGGCGTGTTCCGCAGCGCGCGGAAGATGCCGCCCGGGCCGATGGAGTCCGCGATGTGCATGAACACGCCGTACTTGGCGGGTAGCTCGATGTCGCTATCCCACGCGGCCATGCCGCCCACCGAGATGGCCACGATCACGAAGTCGGCGGCGCGCAGCGCGGCCCGCTGGTCGGTGGTCGCGGTGATGTCCAGCTTGGCGCCCTCGGCCGCCGCCAGCTGCGTCCCGAGATCCCGCATGACCTCGGCCCGGCCCGCGTCGACGTCCATCAGCCGCAGCTCCGCCCCGGCGAAGCAGTCGATCTCGATCAGCCGGCGGATCAGGCCAGGCACGAACATGCTGCTGCCGCCGCCGATGACGGTGATCGTGACGCTCATGGTGACTCCCCGACGTGGCGCCGGGCCCAGGCCGCCCGGAGCTCGCGGTTGCAGACCGGGAGCTCGTCCCAGGCGGCGCCGGCCGTGTAGATGCCGCGGATCGCGGCGAGCAGGATCTGCGACTGCCAGGTTCCGATCTCGAAGGTGGCCCCGGCCAGGTGCGGCGTCAGGGTCAGGTTCGGCTGAGCAAGCAGCGGGCTGTCGGCCGGGATCGGCTCCTCCGGGTACACGTCGAGCGCGGCCGCTCGCAGGTGGCCCGACCGCAGCGAATCGGCCAGCGCGTCGTAGTCGAGCACGGTCGCGCGGGCGGTGTTGATCAGGATGCTGCCGGGCTTCATCAGGGCCAGCTCGTCGCGGCCGATAACGATCGAGGCGCTCCTGGCGTGCAGGCTGACCACGTCCGCGATCGGCAGCAGCTCAGGCAGCGGGGTCGGGATGAACCCGCGGTCCTTGATCGTCTCGGCCCCGACCGCGGGATCGGCGACGTGAACCTCGCGCACCAGGCCGCCGAACCGGCGGGCGACGGCCTTACCGACCGCCCCGAAGCCGACGAGGCCGACGGTCAGGCTGGACAGTTCCCGGCCCCGGTACATGAGGTAGGGGATCGGCCCGGCCGGGTCGTCGGGCCGCCAGACGACGTCCCCGGGAGCCGTCACCGCAGGGGCCGGCCGCGAACCGGTCTTCTTGCTGGTCAGCGTTCCCGAGACGATCTCGTGGTGCGACAGCGCGATGCTGCGCACCGCGGCGAGGCACAGGCCCAGCGTGAAATCGGCCACCGCCTCCGCGTTGCGGCCGGGCGCATGCACCACCAGCGCGCCGCGGGCCGTCGCGGCCGCCACGTCGACGTTGACCGGGTCGCCGCGCACGCACGCGATCAGGTGAAGGCCGCTGAGCTGGGACAGCAAGGCCTCGTTGACCGGCTCGGCCTCCACGATCAGCACCCCGACCGACGCGCGCTCCGCCGGGGGCATCTCCGCGACCGCGGCCGACACCCAGCGCACCCGCCGCAGTTCCCAGGAGCGCTCGCGGGCCAGCGCGTCGGCGGTGGCGGGCGTGAGGTCCGCGCTAACGAGGGTCAGCATTGCTCACCGCCGCGTTCCGGTAGTGCTGCTGGTAGCGCGCCATAGCTGCGTCGTGTTCCGCGATGGTTTCTGCGCGGGGCTCGTACATGCTGATGTGCTCGTCTCCTTCATCGTCGTGGCCGGGCAGGTTCTCGCCGGTGACCACGAGCGCGCCGGCCCGGCCCAGGATCCGGTCGAGCGGGCGCACCCGTACCTCGGTTCCCGTCACGTCGGCAAGCAGCTGCGCCCACGACGCGCTGCGGCTCATCCCGCCGGTGGCCACGATGAACGGGGGGGTCGTGCCCGACTGCCGCAGCAGGCCGCTGAGCGTCCCCCGGATCGCCAGGCAGATGCCGTGCAGGCAGGCCTGGTAAACGTCCTCGCCGGTACACGAGTCCCGCAGCCCGATCACGGTAGGCGGCCGCCAGGACACCTCGGTGAACGGGCCGAAGAACGGCTGGCCCGACAGGACCGTGAGCGGCTCGTCAGGGCCGCCGCGCTCCAGCGTGAACCCGCGGTCGGCCAGCGCCTGCGCCAGCATGCCGCCCGACATGCCGCTGAGACCGTCCAGGCGCATCGCGACCAGCCCGGTCTGGCCGGCGTTTGCCTCCAGGATCCGCTGTCCGGCCACGACGTGGTCGCTGATCAGCAGCGGGTAGAGCTCCTGCGCAGGCCCCGCCGTCCGGGCCTCGGGCACGGCGAGGACCACCGGGGCCGTCGTGCCCGCCACCACCACCGGGATCCCGTCACCGGCGGCGGCCGACAGGGCCGACATGTGCGTGTCACCCCCGCCGATGTGCACGGGGGTGCCCGCCGCGAGGCCGGTCTGCTCGGCCACGTCGCGCAGCAGGCCCCCGGCGCGGCTTCCCGGGGGGAGCAGCCCGGGCAACACTGCGTTAGAGATACTCAGCGAGTCGAGCAGGCTGATCGCCCAGCGTCCGCCGCGTACGTCCAGCATCTGGCTCATCCCGGCCGACGACGGCTCGCTGGCGATCACGCCGGACAGCCGGTAGACGAACCAGTCATGCAGCTGGAGCACGTTCCGCGTGGCCCGCCACGCGTCCGGATAGCGGTCTCGGGTCCAGAGCAGCTTCGGCAGCCCCCACCCCGGGGACGGCCAGTGGCCGGTCAGCCGGTAGAGCCCGTCGGCGCCCAGTGGGGCGGCGGCCTGCTCGACGTGGTTCCGCGCCCGGCCGTCCAGGTTCAGCAGGCCGGGCATGACCGCGGCGCCGTCCGTGCCCACGAGCACGAACGGGATCCTGATCGCGCTCACCGTGATACCCAGGTACCGCCCGGCCGGCTGGTCCACCCGCTGCTGCAGCTCGCGCAGCGCGGCGACGGCGGCGAGCCACCACCCGTCAGGATCGAAGAGGCCGGGGTCAGCGCCGGGCTGCGGGTCGGGGTAAGGCGCCTCGGCCTGGCCGAGGCAGACCTGGCGAGCGGCGTCGTACGCGCTGGCCTTGGCGGCGCTGCCGCCGATGTCCAGCGTCACGACGATGCTGGCCTTCGTCGCGGTCATTGCGTCACCTCCGCCCCGGCGCCCGGGTCGGCCCGTTCGGTTACGGCCGTTTCCTTGGTCGGTGCTTGCCCATCACGTCGTCCATCTGGCTGGCGCTCAGGACCACGGGCGTGCCGACGGCCAGAGCGCGGTAGTACAGGCCCGCCAAGGTCTCAACGGCCTCCGCGACGCTCGCCGCATCCTTCAGCGAGCGGCCGCCTGCAATCAGGCCGTGATTGGCCATCAGCGCCGCCCTCGCCGGGGCGGGGAACGCATTGCGGACGTTGCGGGCCAGCTCGGGGGTCCCGAAGGTCGCGTAGTCGGCCACGGCGATCTCGTTCGTGCCCGCGATCGCGATCATGTAGTGCACGGCGGGGATCGGGAGCCCGAGGACGGCCAGCGTCGTGGCATACGGCGAGTGGGTGTGCACGATCGCGCCCACGTCCGGCCGCTCGGTGTAGACGAGGCAGTGCAGCGGCGTCTCCGAGGACGGCCTGCGTTCCCCGCTGATGACCGAGCCGTCCGGGCGGACGAGGACGATGTCGGACGGCTCGATCAGGTCGTACTCCATCGACGACGGCGTGATCAGCACCTGGTCGTCAGGCAGGCGGATGCTGAGGTTCCCGCTGGTCTGGCTGAGCAGGCCGCGCGCGAGCAGGTCCCGGCCGCAGGCGACGAGCTGTTCCCGAGCGGCCTGCTCGGGAGAGGCCATCCCGTCGCCGGCGGCCGCGCCGCGGGAGCCTGGCTCAGCCGGCATGGGCCGACGCCTTCCGGCTCTCCAGCAGCGGCGCCGCTCCGGCAGAGTAGACCGGCTGGCCGGGGCCGAGCGGCAGCACGGCGGGCGCCCCGTCGGCGACGGACTGGTAGGCGGCCAGGGCGATCTCCAGGGCCCGGCGGCCGTCCGGGCCGAACGACCGGAACGCGCTGCGCTCGCCGGTGATCGTGTCCACGAGATCGGCGAAGATCGCCGGGGTGAACTGGGTCCGGCCGGGAGGCACGTGGTGGGTGACCGTGGGCCCCTCGACCGATCCCACGCGGACCGCGCGCACGCTCGAGCCGAAATAGCCGGCGCCCTCGTCGTAGACATAGAAGATGTAGCCAGCGGTGCCGTCGATCTCGAAGCGGGCGGTTCCCTCGCCCCAGGCGATGTTGACCAGGCCGGTGGCGCCCCCGAGGGCCAGCTGGCAGTAGGCGTGATCGTCGACGCCGCTCTCGGCGAACCGCATCTGGGCGGTGACCGACCGGGCGGGCTCGGCGTGCATCAGCTCGGTCAGGTAGAACGAGTGGACGCCGATGTCCATGATCACGCCGCCGCCGGCCAGCGCCGGGATGAGTCGCCAGCCGGGCCGGAACTGCTCGGCCCCCATCCACGGCCGCGAGCCCAGCCCGCAGATCTCGGTGGCGACGACGTCGCCGATCTTCCCCGCGGCGATCAGCTCGGCGGCCAGCCGGTGCTCGTAGTAGTAGAGGTAGTTGTGGTAGATCGCCAGCGTCACCCCGGCGGCCTGGCAGGCGGCGATCATCTCGTCGGCGGCCGCGAGGCTGAGCGCGAACGGCTTCTCGCAGACGATGTGCTTGCCGGCGGCCGCCGCGTCCCTGACGATCTGCGGCCGGGTGGTCGGCGGCGTGGCGACGCTGACGATGTCGACGTCGCCGCGCTCGAGCAGCGCGCGGTAATCGGAGTAGGCGGCGCCCTCGGGGACGCCCGCGATCCGGGCGGCGAGGCGCGCTCGCTCCGGCGCCACATCGGCCGTGGCGACGATCTCGACCTCGTCTGATTGCCGCATCGCCGGAATGTGATCCCGCTCCACAATCCAGCCGCAGCCAATGAGCCCGAACCGCATCGGCAGCCCCAGTTTCTGGAACAGCATTGGTGAACAATTGTTCACAGCCAAAGCTATTGTTCAACAGCGTAACCTCGCGGATGATCGTGTCAAGAGGTCGCGATCAGGGATTAAGAGGAAGGGACGCACGCCCGCGGCGGCGATGATCGGCGTCCGCGTCCGGTAAGGGACAGTGACAATGAGTGATTACGAAATGACTATCGGTGGCCGTGCGGTCGCCGCGGCCGGATCTTTCAGCGTGCGGAACCCGGCCACCGGCGACGAGCTGGCCCTGGCGCCGGAATGCACGCGCGAGCAGCTCGACCTCGCGATGGGCGCCGGGCAGCAGGCGCAGCCGGGCTGGCAGGCCGACCCGCCCGGGCGCCGCAGCGGGCTGTCGGCGCTGGCCGACGCGATCGAGGCCGACCTCGCGCAGCTGGCCCTGGTCATCACCAGTGAGCAGGGCAAGCCGCTGCGCGAGTCCCGATCGGAGGTGCAGGACGCGGTCTCCGACCTCCGCTATTTCGCCGGACTGGAGATCACGGCCGAGCAGATCGGCGGCGGCCGGGTGAGCGTGCTGCGACGGCCGGTCGGCACGGTGGCGGCGATCACGCCGTGGAACTTCCCGCTCGGCACGGTCATCGCCAAGGTGGCGCCCGGCCTCGCGGCGGGCTGCACGATGATCGTGAAGCCGTCCCCGTTCACGCCGCTTTCCGCCCTGCGGCTCGGGGAGCTGGCCCGGGACATCCTGCCGGCCGGGGTCCTTAACGTTGTCGGCGGGAGCGACGAGGTCGGCGCGTGGATGACCGCCCACCCGGTGCCGCGGATGGTCAGCTTCACCGGCTCGATCGCGACCGGCAAGCGAATCGCCGCCGGCGCGGCGCCCGACCTCAAGCGGGTGACGCTCGAGCTGGGCGGCAACGACCCGGCCATCGTGCTGGACGACGTCAACGTCGGCGACGTGGCCGACGGGGTGTACGACAACGCGTTCGCGAACTGCGGTCAGGTCTGCGTCGCGGTCAAGCGGGTCTACGTGCCCGAGCGGCTGCACGCCGAGTTCGTCGAGGCGCTGGCCGCCCGCGCCCGGTCGGCGAAGCTCGGCGACGGGCAGCACGAGGACACCGACCTCGGCCCGCTCTGCAACCAGATGCAGTTCGACCGGGTCAGCGACCTGGTCAGCGACGCCCGCCGCCAGGGGGCCCAGGTCGCAGCCGGCGGCCGGCCGGCGGGCGGGCCCGGCTACTTCTTCGAGCCCACGGTGCTGTCCGGGGTCGGCGACGACTGCCGGATCGTGGCGGAGGAGCAGTTCGGCCCGGCGATCCCGGTGCTGCCCTACCGCGACCTGCCGGACGCGGTCCGGCGCGCCAACGACACCCACTTCGGCCTCGGTGCCTCGGTATGGACGAGCGACCCGGAACGCGGCGCGGCCCTGGCGCCCTCGATCGAGTCCGGGACCGTGTGGGTGAACACGCACCAGGCCGCCGTCCCCGGCCAGCCGTTCGGCGGCCTCAAGTGGAGCGGCGTGGGCGTTGAGGGCGGCCCCTGGGGGCTCGAGGCCTTCACCGACCTTCAGGTGGTGCACGTCCGCGGTCGCGGCTGAGCGGCGGGCGGGTCTGTTGGTCGGATCCCCGACGGTCAGGCGGTCAGCAGCGGGTCCAGGTCCTCGCGGATCTGCTCGGGGGTGACGGTGGGCTCGTAGCGGCGGACGACGTTGCCGTCACGATCGATGAGGAACTTGGTGAAGTTCCACTTGATCTCGTCGGTGCCGATCGCCTGGGGCCGGGTCCTGGCCACGTGCTCGTACAGGAAGCCGAGCTCCGGGCCGAACTCGCCGGGCGCCTCGGCGCGCAGGTAGGCGTACAGCGGCTCGGCCTCGCTGCCGTTCACGTCGATCTTGCTGAAGACGGGGAAGGTGACGTCGTAGTTGGTGCTGCAGAACTCCTGGATCTCGGCGTCGGTGCCCGGCTCCTGCTCGCCGAACTGGTTGCACGGGAAGCCGAGGAGCTGCAGGCCGCGGTCACTGGTGTCCCGGTGCAGCGCTTCCAGGCCCTCGTACTGCGGGGTCAGGCCGCACTTGCTGGCGACGTTGACGATCAGCAGCAGCTGGCCCGCGTAGTCCCGCAGGACCTGGGTACCGCCGTCGGCGGTCTTCACGCTGAAGTCATGCACGTTCATGGGCCGTCCAACCGGTCGATGTCAACCCGCGCAGCGGGCGGGGGCTGGTACGACCCTAGCCTGGTCCCCGCCGCCGGGCC
>Ga0070698_100006798_pt1 | contig 12400 bp, 6 predicted proteins | sample KBSK1502metaG_FD_65477 | JGI IMG/M metagenome (GOLD analysis project Ga0070698, IMG submission 65477) | Corn, switchgrass and miscanthus rhizosphere microbial communities from Kellogg Biological Station, Michigan, USA - KBS K1-50-2 metaG | ecosystem: Host-associated > Plants > Roots >...
AGCGGCTGAAACTGCATGTCGATCTCGGCCTGTCCCGCCGTCGCGACCTCGTGGTGATGCGCTTCGACGACGATGCCGATCTTCCGCATCTCGTAGACCATCTCGCCGCGCAGATCGTGAAACGTGTCGGTGGGGCTCACCGGGAAGTAGCCGCCCTTGAAGCTTGGCTTGTATCCGAGGTTCGGCTCCTCGTGGCGCGCGGTGTTCCACGCGCCTTCCGCCGAGTCGATCTCGTAGTAGCCGCGATGCTGGTTCTGTTCGTAGCGGACCTCGTCGAAGATGAAGAACTCGGGTTCCGGGCCGATGAAGCAGGTGTCGGCGACGCCGCTGTCCTTCAGGTACGCTTCGGCCTTGCGTGCGATGTTGCGGGGATCGCGCGAGAAATCCTTGCGCGTGATCGGATCGACGACGTTGGCGATGACGCTGATCGTCGGACGCGCGTAGAACGGGTCGAGCCGCGTCGTGTCGGCGACCGGCACGGCCATCATGTCGGATTCGTGAATGCCCATCCAGCCGCGAATCGACGAACCGTCGAAGCCGAGCCCTTCCTCGAACGTGCCTTCATCCAAGTGGTCGATGGGGAATGAGCAGTGCTGCCAGGACCCGAGCAGGTCGACGAATTTGAGGTCGACCATTTCTGCCTGGTTTTTCTTGGCGTAATCGAAAAAATCGCGGGGTGTCTTGGGGAAGTCGTCCGAGGCCATCGATACACCTCACCTTCCGTCAAAAAATTTTCCGTGGGGATTTTGGCGAAGCATAGCGCGGAACGGCGCGATCGCATCGTTCTGACGATCGCGTAGGAGATTTTAGGTGCTCCGACATATTTGTGCGGCGCGAGCCATTGCGCCGCTCTCGCGGCGTCGGTCATAATCGCGACTCATCGTACGTGGAGCTCCCGCCGAGTCCCCTCGCGTCGGTCGCCTCCATCATTCAGCGACACACCGGACTGAAAGGACCATCACTGCTATGGGATCTGCAGCGTTAGCCGAAGCCGCCAAGAGCATTCGCGACTGGTCGATCGAGAACCGCACCGCGTCGATTGCGCCGTCGAAGACGGCCGAACTGTTCGGCAGTCTCGTGTTCAACGACAAGGAGCAGAAAGCGCGCCTCCCGAAGTCGGCGTACAACGCGCTGCGCGCGACCATCACACGCGGGGAACCGCTCGACGTCTCCACGGCCGACGCGGTCGCCACCGCGTTGAAGGAATGGGCGGTCGAGCACGGCGCCACCCATTACACGCACTGGTTCCAGCCGCTCACGGGCATCACCGCCGAGAAGCACGACTCGTTTCTGACGCCGACCAACGACGGCACCGCGCTGGCGGAGTTCCGCGGCAAGGAGCTGATCAAAGGCGAGCCCGACGCGTCGAGCTTTCCGTCCGGCGGCATGCGCTCCACGTTCGAGGCGCGCGGCTACACCGCGTGGGATCCCACGAGCCCGCCGTGGCTGCACGTCAACGGCAACGGCAGCAGCGTGACGCTGGTCATCCCGACCGCGTTCGTGAGCTGGACGGGCGAAGCGCTCGACAAGAAGACGCCGCTCCTCCGCTCGATGGAAGCGGTCAGCAAGCAGGCCATTCGCGTGCTGAAGCTGTTCGGCTCGAGCGCCGAGCGCGTGTTCGCCACCTGCGGGCCCGAGCAGGAGTACTTCCTGATCGATCGCAACTTCTATTTCGCGCGCCCGGACCTGATCAACGCCGGCCGCACGCTCTTCGGCGCGACGCCGCCGAAGGGCCAGGAGATGGAGGACCAGTACTTCGGCGCGATCCCGGAGCGGATCCTCGCGTGCATGGCCGAAGTGGAGCTGGAGCTCTACAAGACCGGCGTGCCGGTGAAGACGCGCCACAACGAGGTGGCGCCGAGCCAGTACGAAATCGCGCCGGTGTTCGAGAACGCCAACGTCGCCGCCGACCATCAGATGATGACGATGGAGACGCTGAAGAAGATCGCGCCGAAGTACGGCCTCGCGGCGCTGCTGCACGAGAAGCCGTTCGCGGGCGTCAACGGCTCGGGCAAACACAACAACTGGTCGCTCTCCGACGAGTTCGGCAACAACCTGCTCAGCCCCGGCGACACGCCGCACGACAACATGCAGTTCCTGGTGTTCTGCACCGCCGTGCTGCGCGCGGTCGACCGCTGGCAGGGCATCCTGCGCGCGTCGATCGCGAGCGCGGGCAACGATCACCGCCTGGGCGCGAACGAGGCGCCGCCGGCGATCCTCTCCGTCTTCCTCGGCGACCAGCTGACCGACATCTTCGAGCAGATCGAAAAGGGCGCGGCGAAGTCCACCAAGCATGGTGGGACGCTCGACGTCGGCGTGAGCGTCCTGCCGAAGCTGCCGCGCGACGCGGGCGACCGCAACCGCACGAGCCCGTTTGCGTTCACCGGCAACAAGTTCGAGTTCCGCGCGGTCTCGTCGGGGCAGAACATCGCGATGCCGAACACCATGCTCAACGCCGCCATGGCGGATGCGCTCGACGGCATCGCCACCGAGCTCGAGGCCGCGACGAGGAAGGGCGAGGATCTGAACAAGGCCGTCGCGAAGCTCCTGACGAAGATCATCAAGGAGCACAAGCGCATCGTCTTCAACGGCAACAACTATGCGGCGGAGTGGGAGAAGGAGGCGGGCAAGCGGAAGCTCCTCAACCTGAAGAACACCGTCGACGCGCTGCCGGAGCTGATTGCGAAGCCGGCCGTCGCATTGCTCGAGAAGTACAAGATCCTCAACGAGCGCGAGATCCACGCGCGCTACGAAGTGTTCCTCGAGAACTACAACAAGACCGTCAACGTCGAAGGGCAGTTGATGGTGCTGATGGCGAACCGCTACATCCTGCCGGCGGCGCTCGAATACCAGAAGCGGATCGGCGAGAGCGTCACGGCGGTGAGGCAGGCCGGCGCATCGAGCACGCAGGGCAAGAAGCTGCTGAAGACGTACGCGAAGCTCGTCGACCAGTTCAAGGCGCTGGCCGACGCGCTCGCGAAGACGCTCGAGAACCACGCGTCGGGGTCGGCCGAGAAGCACGCGAAGTACATGCGGGACAAGGTCGTCCCCGCGATGGCGAAGCTGCGGACCATCGGCGACGAGATCGAAGTGCTGACGCCGCACGAGATCTGGCCGCTCCCGACGTATCGCGAGATGCTGTTCGTGAAGTAGTTTCGTCGCTGGTCGTTCGTTCGGTGGTCGTTCGCGGGGGCCGGCCTTCGGGTCGGCCCCTCCGTCTGTACGGGCTCCGTGCGCGCGCCGGCATGTCGAGCATCGGGGGAGTATCGAACGGCAACCCCGCCCACGGTCCTTGCGCGATCGACGGCATCACGTACGACGTTCATCGTCCCGAGGTTCATGCTCTGCGGCGACAAGATTCAGCGTCGGCGCGGTCTGAGCCGAACAGATGGCCTCATGGGGCCGCGCCCGGAAAAAGAAGGCATGGTCGTAAAGCTGGTACCCATCCTGCACAGCAGCCACTGTCGACCTTGGCGGCCATCCGGCTCGCGTACACGAGCGGGCCGGCATCGATGGTCAGCCGCTCGCAGCGCTCACGGATTTCGGCAGGGGTCTTTCGCGAGGTAGCGCCCTTACCCCCCTGGGAGTAAACGCCGAGTTCGTGTTCGGTGCCGCGGAGGCCCTCTGTGAGCGCGCCGGTCACAGTCGTCGTAACAGCACTGGAATGCCCGTCGAAAACGAGGACACAACCGTGCGCCTGGAACCAGAATGGATCGGACAGGCGGCGCAGCAGCTCCCCCGGACCGCGGCCGGCAACGATGTGTGTCGCTATCTCGCGCGCCAGGCGCGTCATGCGCGTGAAGAGCCGCGCGGGTGCCCGGCCCGGATGTAACGGCAGGTTGGCAAACCCGGCTCGACGGGGCATGTAAGCAGTTACGGAATTTTGCGGCGGAGATAAGAGCGTACGGTCCGGGCTTCTGGATCCAATCCAAAGTTCCGGATGACCTAACTAAACCAAGCGTCGCGAGCCGGAATCAGGTGTTGACCCGACTCGCGTGCGCGATAAGAAGGATGTGAGTCGGGTGTTCACCTCACTTCGACTCGCAGCCGGCGGTCAGAAGCCGATGGGCATTCTCGAGAAGCTTCGTCCCACCCCTCGCTGGAAGCACGCGGATCCCTCCGTGCGCGCGGCGGCTGTGTACGAACTGGGCCCGGACGAGGGTGACGCGCTGCGCGCGCTCGCGCGCGAAGACGCCGACACGCGCGTGCGCCGCGCCGCGGTGACCCGTCTGGACGAGGCCGACGTGCTCGCCGACGTTGCCCGCACCGATCCGGACGAGGAGGTCCGCGGCGAAGCGATTCGCGGGCTCGCGGGGCTGGCCGCTGAAGCCGACGATGTCTCGGCCGCGACGGATGCCGTGCGCCATCTGCTCGCCCTCGGCCGCGTGAAGGAAGTGGTCGTCGTCGCCCGCGCGAGCACGAGCGAGGCGGTCCGCGAGGCGATCGTCGACTTGCTCGAGGATCAGAAGGCGCTCGGCTCGCTCAGCCGCCACGCGGCCGACAACTCGACGCGGCTGCGGGCGCTCGCGCGCGTGACCGACGCCGAGGAGCTGCTGAACGTCGCGTTGAAGTCGGAGCACACGGACGTCGCGGTCGCCGCGCTCGAGCGGATCGACGGCGCCGAGCCGCTCGGGGCCATCGCGCAGCGCGCGCGCAACAAGGTCGCGGCGCGCCGTGCGCGCACGAAGCTGCGCGCGCTCGAGGAGCCGCCGCAGGCGCCGCAGGCTGAAGCCGCGTCGATGAGCGCCGCGGATCGGCAGCGCGCGAAGGATCTGCTGCAGCGCGCCGAGGCGCTCGTCGCCATCCCGGATCCGGACGAGGCCTCGGCGAAGCTGGCCGACACGCGCCTCGCCTGGGCCGAGTTCCAGGCCGACGTCGTCGTGGATGCGGCTGCCGCGCAGCAATTCGAGTCGGCGTCCGACGCGGTGCGTGAAGCGATTGCCGAACGGCAGCAGGAACGCGCGGCGGAGCGGGAGCGCGCCCAGGCGATTGCCCGCGAGCAGGCGGACCGCGTGAACATCTGCCAGGAGATCGTGGGCCTCGACGGCGAGCAGGCGATGGACCGCATCGCGGAGCTGAAGGTCCGGTGGGACGGGCTTCCGCCGATGCCGTCGGAGTACGCGGCGTCGCTCACGCGGCGCTTCCAGGATGCGTGCCGCGCGTTCGAGGATCGCGCGCGGCGGCGGGCGCTGGCGCAGGCGGCGGCCGGCCGTCTCGAGACGCTTGCCACGGAGCTCGAGCAGCTGATCGGATCGACGCAGCCGCTCGAGGAGGTCGTCGCACGCTGGCGGGGTCTCCGCCGCGATGCAGACGTGCTGCGCGAACATGTCTCCGCGAACCCCGAAGCGGGGGCGCGCCTCGAGCAGGCGGTCGCAACGCTCGAGCAGAAGGAGCAGGAGCATCAGCAGCTCAGGACGAAGGTCGAGCAGGACAACCTGAAACGCCTCCAGCAGGTCGCGCGGCAGGTCGAGACGCTCGCGGCGGCCGAGCAGATGTCGCTGAAGGCCGGCGACCGCGCGCTGCGCGACATCAAGACGGCGATCGAGGATCGCGCGCCGCTGCCGTCGAAGAAGGATCGCCAGGAGCTGCAGGCGCGCCTCGATGCGGCGCGGACCAAGCTGGGGCCGCGCGTGCAGGAACTGCGCGACGCCGACGAGTGGCAGCGCTGGGCGAATCTCCAGGTGCAGGAAGAGCTCTGCAAGGAGATGGAGGCGCTGAAGGCGGAAGAGAACCTCGATGCGGCCAGCCGCCGGATGCGCGAGCTGCAGGGGCGCTGGAAGCAGGTGGCGCTCGCGCCGCGCGCACAGGGCGAGGCCATGTGGCGGCGGTTCAAGGCCGCTCAGGATGACGTCTTCGCCCGCACGTCGGCCCACCTTGCGGCGCAGAACGAAGAGCGCGGCGCGAACCTCGTCGCCAAGCAGGCGCTCTGCGAGCGCGCCGAGGCGCTGGCCGACTCGACCGACTGGGTGAAGACGGCGGCCGAAATCCAGGGCCTGCAGGCGGACTGGAAGAAGATTGGCCCCGTCAGCCGCGGCCACGAGAAGGCCGTGTGGGAGCGCTTCCGCGCGGCGTGCGATCGGTTCTTCACGCGGCGGCAGGAGGATCTCAAGCACCGCAAGGAAGAGTGGACCTCGAACCTCGCGAAGAAGGAAGGGCTCTGCGAGAAGGCCGAGGCGCTGGCCGATTCGACCGAGTGGGAGAACGCCGCGTCGCAGCTGAAACGTCTGCAGGCCGAGTGGAAGACCATCGGCCCGGTCCGGAAATCGAAGTCCGAGGCGGTCTGGCAGCGCTTCCGCGGCGCGTGCGATCGCTTCTTCGACCGCTACAAGCATCGCGACCAGGTGGAGCTGCAGCAGAAGGCGGCCGCGCGCGATCAGATCATCCGCAACCTCGAGGGGCTGCTTCCGCAGAACGGCAGCGCCGGTGATGCGCCCGAGAACCTCTACGCCACGGTCCACGACGCGCGGACCAAGTGGCAGCTGGCGCCGGAGGTGCCGCGGCAGATCCAGCAGGACCTGGCGGCGCGGTATCACCAGGCGATCGGACAGTTGGTGGGGAAGTGGCCGGCGGCGTTCTCCGGCACCGATCTCGATCCGGATACGACCCGCAAGCGGATGGAGAAGCTGCTCGCGAGGGTCGAGGAGCTGCTGCCCGCCGCGCAGCAGCGCGCGCAGACGCGCCAGCTGACGCCGACCGAGCTGCTGGCGGAGAAGTGGCGCGAGCGCCTCGCGGCCAACACGATTGCCGGAAGCCGCGCGGCCGAGGAGGGCGAGGAGATCCGCTGGCGCAACGCCGAGCAGGAAGTGCGAAGCGCCCAGTCACAGTGGACGCGCCTCGGGCCGGTGCCGCCGGAGGTGGCGGGACCGCTCAACGAGCGGTTCCAGCGCGCGGTTCGACGCTTCTACGACTCACGGCGGAAAGCGTCGTAGGTCAACTCCCAACTTCCAACTCCCAACTTCCAAGGAGATTGCTTCGAAGCAATCTCCTCAGGCTCGCCACTCAACGAGCTCGCCAGCGACCCGCCGATCGAGCAGCGCACGCCAAGCTGACTAGAAACACGAAGGGCCGGCTGAAGCCGGCCCCTACGTACAAGTACAAGAAATCTCCGTGTCTCTGCGTCTTCGTGACTCGTAATGCCCGCGGAGGAGTGAAGGCTCTACCCTGTGGATGTGTGAAGGCTCTACCCTTCCAGGTAGGTATACCCGTGCAGCCCGTCTTCGTAGAAGCGCAGTAACCGCCCCGCGCCCTCGTAGTCCATCCGCCCCGCGCGGACGGCCGTCTCGACGTCGGTCCGCAGCTTCGACATCAGCGAGTCGGCATCGAACTCCACGTAGTCGAGCACTTCCTTGACCGTGTCGCCCTTGATCAGCGCGTCGAGCCTCGCGTTGCCGTGCTCGTCGAGCGAGACGTGCACCGCGTGCGTGTCGCCGAACAGGTTGTGCAGGTCGCCGAGGATTTCCTGGTAGGCGCCGACGAGGAACACCCCGAGGTAATAGTCGTCGGCGTTGAGCGTGTGGAGCGGCAGCGTCTTCTTCACGTCGCGGCGGTCGACGAAGCGATCGAGCTTGCCGTCGGAATCGCACGTGATGTCGCCGAGCACCGCGTGGTTCTGCGGCTTCTCGTTCAGCCGGTGAATCGGCATCACCGGGAACAGCTGCTTGATCGCCCAGCTGTCGGGGATCGACTGGAACAGCGAGAAGTTGCAGAAATAGGTGTCCGACAGCTGCTCGTCCAGGTTCTGCAGATCCTCCGGCACCTCCGCCATCGTCTGGACGAGTTTCTGGAGCTTGGTGCAGATCGCCCAGAACAGGTTCTCGGCCATGCTCCGCTGATCCAGCGGCAGGTAGCCGCCGTTGAACAGGCTGAGCGCCATGTCGAGCGCCTGCTGGGCGTCGTGAAACGCCTCGAGCGCGTTTCTCGCGTTGACGTTGTTATAGGTGTCGATCAGGTCCGCGATCGGCTGCTCCCAGTCCGGGTTGGCCGTCGTCGGGACCTTCTCGTCGCCGAAGCCGGAGACGCCGAGCACGTTGAACACCAGCACGCTGTGGTACGCGACCACCGCGCGGCCGCTCTCGGAGAAGATGGTCGGATGCGGAACGCCGGCCTCGTCGCACACCGTCTGGATGTGGTAGACGACGTCGTTGGCGTACTCCTGGAGCGTGTAGTTCATGCTCGACTCGAAGTTCGTCTGCGACCCGTCGTAGTCCACGCCCAGCCCGCCGCCCACGTCCAGGTACTGCAGCCCGGCGCCCAGCTTCGCCAGCTCGGTGTAGCACCGCGCCGCCTCGTTGAGCGCGCCCTTGACGATGCGGATGTTCGTGATCTGACTGCCCAGGTGGAAGTGGAGCAGCTTGAGGCAGTCCTGCATGTCGTGCGCCTTGAGTTCGTCGAGACCACGGACGATCTCGCTCACTGTCAAGCCGAATTTCGAGCGAAACCCGCCTGACGACTGCCAGCGGCCGCTGCCGCGGGCCGCCAGCTTGACGCGCATCCCGATCTGCGGCCGGACGCCGATTTTCTGCGCGGCTTCGAGAATCAGGCCCAGTTCGGTGTATTTCTCGACGACCGGGATGATGTTGCGCCCGATCTTGAGCGCCAGCATCGCCGTTTCGATGAACTCAGCGTCCTTGAACCCGTTGCAGATGATCGGCGTCTCGTTGTCGGCGACCGCGACGACCGCCAGCAACTCCGGCTTGGACCCCGCCTCGAGGCCGAAGCGATACGGCCGCCCGAAGTTGAGCACCTCCTCGACGACCTGCCGCTGCTGATTGACCTTGATCGGGTAGACGCAGCTGTAGCCGCCCTGGTACTGGTGCTGCGCGATGGCGCCCTGAAACGCGGTGTGAATGTCGCCGAGCCGATGCTTGAGGATGTCGGTGAAGCGGACGAGGACGGGAAGGCTGATGCCGCGCAGCTGGAGCCGGTCGACCAGCTCCTTGAGATCGATCCCGCGCGCCGGATCCTTCGTCGGATGAACCTGGACGTGCCCCTCGCCGTTGACCGAGAAGTACCCGTTGCTCCAGCGTGGCACTTCGTAGAGCTCGCTCGCGTCGTGCACGGTCCACGCGGTCGTCGACGAGGTGCTCGCAGCCAGCGGAGGCGGCGCGGGGCGGCCGTTCGTCATCGTGCTCATCTGGCTTTCGATGATAAACGCTTTTCGCTCAATCCGATCGTGCTTATCGGTCACGTGCGCAAATTTCTTGGAGGCCGGCAGCGTCCACACTTATGCTGACGGGATGAGCGACCGCATGCCCGCCATCAAGGTCGTGATGATGCCGAAAGACACCAACGCGCACGGAACGATTTTCGGAGGCGTGATCCTCTCGAACATCGACCTCGCGTCGGGCGTCGAGGCGTTCAAGGTCGCGCCGCATCTCTACGTGACGAAGGCCATGCGCGAGGTCGAGTTTCACGAGCCCGTGTACACGGGCGATCTCGTCAGCTTCTTCCCCTCGCTGGTGCGTGTGGGACGCACGTCGGTGACGATCCGCGTCGAGGTCGAGGCCGAGCGGTGGGGCTGGGATGCGGCCAAGCGCGGGATCGGGCGTGGCGAAAAGGTCAAGGTCACTGAGGCGGAAGTGATCCTCGTGGCGGTTGACGCCGAAGGGCGTCCGGTGCCGGTTCGCCCGGAGCCCGTCAAGGCATGAGGTGGGTCAGCAGCCGCGGCGCATCGCCCGCGGTGCCGTTCATCGACGCGCTGTTTGCGGGCACCGCGCCCGACGGCGGCCTCTATATGCCCGAGCGGCTCGACCCGCTCTCGACTGACCAGCTCGACGCCATCCGTGCGGCCAACGGCGACATCGTTGACATCGGTACCATCGTCGGCTCGCACCTGCTGCGGGACGAGATCACGTCCGCGGACATGCGCGCGCTGGTCCGCGACGCGCTCGATTTCCCGATTCCGCTGGTCCAGGTCACCGACAACATCTGGGTGCTGGAGCTGTTTCACGGGCCGACCCTGGCATTCAAGGACGTCGGCGCCAGGACGCAGGCGAGACTGCTCCACCACTTCACTGACGGGACGCCGCTTACAATTCTGGTCGCCACCTCGGGCGACACCGGCAGCGCCGTGGCCCAGGCGTTCCACGGCGTGCCCGACACCCGCGTCGTCGTTCTGTATCCGGAAGGGAAGGTGAGCGACGTCCAGGAAGCGCAGATGGCCTCGCTCGGCGACAACATCATCGCGGTAGCCGTGCACGGGACCTTCGATGACTGCCAGGGGCTGGTCAAGCAGGCGTTTGCTGACGACGACCTCCGGTCGTACGTCTGGCTGACACCGGCCAATTCGATCAACCTCGGCCGGCTGCTGCCGCAGGCTTTTTATTATTTCGTGTTGGCGGGTCTCGGGCCCGGGCCGGCTGGAGCCGGCCCCTACAGCGGGCCCGTCGTCTCGGTTCCGAGCGGGAACTTCGGCAACCTGACGGCTGGGTTGATTGCCAAGCGCATCGGTCTGCCGGTTGCGCGCTTTGTCGCGGCCACCAACGTCAACGACGTCGTGCCCGAATACCTGAGGACCGGTGATTACAAGCCGCGCCCGTCGGTCCGCACGGTCGCCAACGCGATGGACGTCGGCGCGCCGAGCAACTTCGAGCGCATGCGCGCGATGTACGGCGACAACTTCGAATCACTCCGCTGCGACATCGTCGGCGCCGCATTCGACGATGCGACGGTGGTGGCGGAAATCGGCGACGTCTACCGGCGGTACGGGTATCTCCTCGATCCGCATGGAGCGATCGCGTGGCTCGGCCTGCGCCAGACGCTCTCCGCGGGCGAGCGCGGCGTGTTCCTCGCGACCGCGCACCCGGCCAAGTTCCTCGAGGTCGTCGAGCCCGCCATCGGCGAGGCCGTTCCGCTGCCGCCCGTGCTGGCCGACGCGATCAAGCGTCCGCGTCACGCGGAACGGCTGAGCGTCGACTATCCGGCGCTGAAACGGCTGCTGCTGGCACAGTCCAGATAGCCCTTTCTCCTGGTCCTACTTTTCACTTCCTTCCTTACTCATCACTTACTTTCCACTTCGCACTTTTCACTGACTTTTCCACTTTTCCGCTTTTTCCACTTTTCCACTTTAAGATTTCGGGATGCCGCCGCTCGACACGTTCCGACCTGAGCCGGGCTCGCTGCCGACGCGCGATGCGATCCCGCCCCGCTACCAGTGGGACCTGACCTCGATCTGCAAGACCTGGGATGAGTGGCAGCAGGGCTACAAGCAGCTCGACGCGGCGATTGCGGCTTTCCCCTCCTTCCAGGGGACGCTGGCGAAGGGGCCCGACCGGCTCCTCGCCGCGTTCACGGCGATGGACCACATGGGCGCGCTCAGCTATCGCGTGTGGTACTACGCGTCGCTGCACTACGACGAGGACCAGCGGAACAACGAGATCAACGCGCGGCGCCAGCAGGTGCAGATCCTGTTCGCGAAGCAGCAGCAGGCCAGCTCCTGGTTCAACCCCGAGGTGCTGGCGATTCCGATCGAGACGATACGCGGCTGGCTCGATGCGAATGCCGACCTCGCGCTCTATCGCTTCGCCATCGAGAGCCTGTTCCACGAGCAGGAGCACGTCCTCGACGAGCCGGGCGAGCGCCTGATGTCGTTCGCCGGACGCTTCAACAGCGTGCCGTACGACAGCTACTCGGCGCTGACCACCGCCGACGTGAAGTACCCCTCGATCACGCTGACCACCGGCAGCAAGGTGACGCTGACCTACGGCCAGTATCGCGCGCTGCTCGAGACCAATCGGAACCAGGACGACCGCGCCAGCGCCTATCGCACGTTCCACCAGGCGTTCGCGGACAACCAGAACACGTACGCGGCGCTCTACAACGGCGTGCTGCAGCGCGACTGGTTCCACGCGCGCGCGCGCGGCTACAAGACGACGCTGGACGCGGCGCTGCACGGGAACAACATCCCGACCTCGGTCGTCGAGAACCTGATCGCGGTGACGAAGGAGGGCGCCGGGCCGCTGCGGCGCTACCACCGGCTCCGCCGCCGCGTGCTCGGGGTGTCCACGTATCGCCTGTTCGACGTGTTCGTGCCGCTGGTCGAACACACGGTCAAGTATCCGTACGACGAGGTCGGCGCCTGGATCGTCGATTCGGTCTCGCCGCTCGGCACGACGTACCAGCAGAACGTCAGGAGCGCGTTCGACGGGCGATGGATCGACGTCTTCGAGAACAGCGGGAAGCGCAGCGGCGCCTACTCGGCGCCGGTGTACGGCGCGCACCCGTACATGCTGCTCAATTACAACGAGACGCTGGACGCGGTCTTCACGCTCGCGCACGAGATGGGCCACTCGATGCACACGCTGCTGTCGCACCAGACGCAGCCGTTCGTGTACGCGGGCTACACCATCTTCGTCGCCGAGGTGCCGTCAACGCTCAACGAGGCGCTCTTCCTCGACCTGAT
>Ga0070698_100006799_pt1 | contig 12399 bp, 9 predicted proteins | sample KBSK1502metaG_FD_65477 | JGI IMG/M metagenome (GOLD analysis project Ga0070698, IMG submission 65477) | Corn, switchgrass and miscanthus rhizosphere microbial communities from Kellogg Biological Station, Michigan, USA - KBS K1-50-2 metaG | ecosystem: Host-associated > Plants > Roots >...
ATCGCTGTAGCGCAACACTGTTGATTAACGTCGTAAGCGGCTATATTTCCGCTTGAACCTGTATGAACCGCATGCGCGGAAACCGTCGCTATTCCTAGCGTCGGCGGATTTGCCGCCGGTATTACTGCATCCTGGTCTGTCACTACCTGCACTCTATCATTCCCCGTTAATGTTGTACCTGCTGGTACAGTTTGTGTGGAGAATAAACCGTTGTAGAAAGTGATCGCGCCGGTGGCTTGTTTCGGGTATTCATGGCCTCTGCCCGTGGCTGGCACTGTGACCGATTGTACAAGCGTAAGCGGGGCAAGTATCCGCCCTGTTTGCAGTGTTGTTGCTGCGCTTACCTCCTGCGATTTCAGGATGAGGGTGATGTGTGCGAGAGGAGGGAACAAGAGAACGTGCAAAAAAGAGGAGAACACAATGAGAAGAACTATGCTGATAGGCGCGTAGGCAAGCCATGTTCCCCTGTATGCTTTCCCCTGGGGCGGCTGCGGTTCCTGCGCTGCTTCCCCCGCGAGGGTGGTGTCGATAACGTCGGCCTCTTCGTCGAGTGGTTCCTGCCTGGGAATAACGATGAGTCCATCTGGGAAGTCATAAACAAGGGAGTCCGTGAACTTGTGAACATGAACCGTAATGCCCGGTCCTTCCTGGGCAGCAGCGTAGGGTATGGTCGTGTCCAGTTCACGCTGATCTTGGTTTTCCTCGTCTTCTTGTCCGGTGCTGCTCATCCCTGCAAGTATCCTGTCAATTTCCTCTTGAAGACGCTGCGTATTCTTGCTCTGCATGATTATACCTCCTCTTTTTTGCTTGCGCTACAGGTGTACTTTTTCCCCTACTTTCACTGGCCGGAAGCTGCCATTTTCGTTGATCATCACAAGGGTTTGATCCTGAATATGTACCTCCATGTCTAAGAGGCCCTTCCCGTTCACGTCTTTGAAACTCAGCGTGACCGGCGTTAAATCCTGGCCGTCGCCAAAGAGTGTGGTGATGGGGTAAATTCTGGCTTTGGACGGGTCTCCCCCAGGCACTTCTATGACCAAGACATGCCGGTTTAAGTTGACGGCGATAAAATGGCTTGGGTTGCTTGCGCTGTCACCATGCCCGACCACCTCGTCTGTCTGATAGGTGCGCGGGCGGCTGTAATGCCAGTCGTTGAGTGTCGTCTGAACCCAGGTAGTTGCGTAGGCTAACGCGATCCACAAGAAAAACATCACGATCATGCCCGCCCCTAGCCACACAAGCGGGTGCAAGCGAACGCGGGTGCGCCCTCTTTTTGGGGGTCGCGGTCGTGGCCTTTCTGTTTCCTCCTCAATGTCACCGGTGTACACCGGCTGCTGGTGGCGGGTGCCTTGCGGGAGACCGCGCACAAGTGAGGATCGTGCAATAAATGGCTCGTTATGTGTATGCTTCACGTATTGTACGCCTGGTATCGCTTCAAGATCCGGTACGGTTGGCCGAAAGCGCAGTGCGGATCGCGGGGGCTGCGCCGTCGCATCATCATCATCGTGATTGCGGCCTCTGCCTCGCGGTAGCCCGTCAGGAGGTACTCGTGAATTTCCGCGTAAATTGCGCTGTCTCGCCTCTGTTTACGTTGTCGCTCCATAAAGTTGTGTCCATCTCCCCTCCCTCAAAGCGTCCAATCTAAGAGAAAGTTGGTGGCCTCCTGCTCGGCCATTAGTCCCCCTCTATTCGTTCTTCATCAATGAGGTTTGCCGCTTCTCTTAGCGATAACTCGCCCTCAAGTATGCTTCCTAACAGCCGCTTCACTTCCTGTTGTTTCCAATGACATTTACAGGTGGCATCCCTGCAAAAAGGCTGTTCAAAGGAGTGAAAATAGTAAACGGGTATCGTCTGTACGGGGGTTGCTGTATCCGTCACCGGTGGAGATAGTAGCGGGTACTCCGTAAGTGGTAGGCGAAACGGTGTGCCGCCTTGCATAACTCTGCCTTTCTTCAATTGACAGGGCAAGGCCAGTCGTTTTATACTGTAAACAGACCTTAGCCCGTCCTGGCAAGCAGAACGCATAACAAACGCTCTGCTGCCAGTGTGATGAAACACAACTAAAGGGACGGTAAGCTTTATGTTTTGAACTGCCGTTGCTTGCGAGGCTGACAGTTCGCGACATCGAAAAAAAGGTCTAAAGTGGGGACGCCTGGGGTTCTACTCTAGGCGTTCTTGCATCACCTCCTTACCAGCGTACCTGTAACCCCTCTATTTCCTGCACTCGGATGGTGCGTCCTAGTGCGTCACTTAGAGCCTGAGCTATTGCGCGAGCGGTTCTGACGTTAATACGCTGGCCGCTCTCCGCGTTACGGATGGTTTGGTCGTCTACTCCTGCGGCTCTTGCAAGTTCAGGGATACCCATTGGTACGCTCTCTCGTAGTTCTGTTAGGTTCAAGGGTACACTCTCCTAAAAAGCAATTATAAGAAAGTATACCCGATAATCCTCGAAATTTGAAGAGAAATGGAGATTAATATGCTCCAATGGGACGCGAAACGTAAAATATGGTTGTTCTATCTCTAGAACAAGAATTCAAAATAATGGGTTTTTAAGGTACTTCACAGGTTTATATGTTCATTAGGGTGTGTATCGCATTTTGGCCTTTTTTGCAATGCTCATATGGGAGTGTGAAACGCTATTGTTAGATCATATTTTCACGAACCAATTGGTTCGTGATAGCAAAACGTTGAACGCCTGTTTTACGTCCTAAAAGGTGTGTAGCAATAAGCCCAATGTCGGGATATACTAAGGGGAACATGGCGTTTTCAGATTTGGCGGAGCTATCCAATAAGCGATCTTTTACGTCCTCTACCGCGTTACCATCATGGGATGGTCATTAAAGCCCTTCGTGAGGCTGCGAATATGACGCAGCCCAGACTTGCGCAGCTTTGGCCCAAAGAGGGCGGGGTCAATGTTCGCTATGTGCAAGATATAGAGTCTGGTAAAAAGCATATTACCGATCAATTGACGCTGCGAAAACTTGGTGAACTGTTAAATATTCCCCTCTGGCAATTTGGTCTTTCTGAGTATGACCCGTTTAACCCCTTAGCTCTGCCTGGTAGTGGTAACGCAATGTATGATGAAACCTTGAATACCATTGAAACGCTCATTTATCAGACCTGGCGCTTTCGCTCGGTCGCGCTCTTGGACCACGCAAAAGACTGTTTACACCGCTTAAATCAGCATTTCGCCTACTTTCAAAAACACCTGCCGCCGCCTCTCAAACTTGAGCGCCGCTTTCTGCGCCTTTACGCGCAAATGCAACGGTTAAACGCTGTTACCCAGGTGGAGTATAAAGTGTATAACAGCGCAATAACAACCTATGAAGAGATGTTGCAAACTGCAAAACAAATTAGCGATCCAGTGACGATTGCCCTTGCTCTTATGAGCCTGGGAACTGAACACGACCGAAAAGAGGCGAAACAAGAAGCGGTAAGCTACCTGGAACAGGCCCGCGACGTGTCTTTTGGGGCAAGCAAACACATTGCGGGCTTTGTCAATGCCTATCTTGCCCGCGCATATGCGAGCGCCGATGATAACCTTCATTTCCAGCGTGCCGTTGATACTTCCTACATGCTGGCCGCGTCATTAAAAGGGGCGTATGGCGATGGGACGGATTTTGTCTTTGGCAGATTAAGCAGTGTGCTTGCTGAGCGCAGTTGGGGGTATTTGGAGCTTGGAGAACCGCAAAAGACGCTTGACATGAAAGAGGAAATAGCAGCCCAAATTGAAATAGATCAAGACATGCGGCTTCTGTCCTGGATACCGCTTGATTGGGCGCGTGCTCATCTGATGCTTGGGGATGTTGAACAAAGTATAGCCAATGCGAGAGAGTTTTATGCCAGCGTGACCGCTATGAAGTCACCACATGCCATGAGCCGCGCCTATTCCTTTGTGCAAGAGTTAGAAGAAGCTGGCTTTGGTGATGTGCAAGCGGTTCGTGATTTCAAAAACGAACTGGAAGAGGCACAACGAGAAAAGAAGGCCGAGGAAAGATAACGCATCAGAATAGGGGTGCGCTCCAGTAGGACTCCATTAACCGTGGACGGAAGCCCCAGGGAGTGACCCTATGAAGGGATGATAGAAACGCGAGAAGTCAACACTTCTTGGAATGACTACAGATGCTCGGTCAGCCCCAGAGCTATGGCCGGAGCGAGCTGATGAGAGCGATGCACTCCATCCCCGGTAGCCGCAACGCCTGATGAGGCCGATGGAAGTTGTGGGTAGGGCTGCAAGCTTACAGAGAGTCACCGAGATGTATGCTCGTACTCTTCTTAGCTACCTGGGATAGGCCTGCTAACACGCTTGCGGCATCGTGTGTGGTCCCCGAGGCTCTGGCTGAACAGGGGCAGGACGAGGGAAGGAGCAGCCAAACTACCCCCTCGTCCTGCACCAACGACACAGTTACGAAACACAGCAACTACGATTTTTGACTTGCCAGTGATAGAACTGCATGGTATCCTCTTTATTGAGAGCCTATAGACGGCCTCGCCTCTTGCTTAGGTTCTGGCTTGCAGGTAGGACCTAAGCAAGCACCTCCTTAACGCTCCTCCTTCCTTTTACTTGATGACGTTTCCTTGCTACGATGCCAGAGAATGCCTGCATTGGTTCTTTTCGCAGTACCAGATTTTTGTTCATGCGCTCCAGATCGTCCTGCGTCTAGCCTGCCGGGCATGGCCCAAAGGCCTTGGCCATGCTGATCTGTGGTGATGTGCTCATCTTCTGGTTCCTCGTACGACCGCACGGGAGTCGCATGGATGTTGGACATGTGACAAAGCCATGTCTCTTTGCAGGCGTTCATACGCTCGATATTCGCTTCAGGTCATGTGGACTGCCTCGCGCGATACCTCCTTCTTTCATTGACAGAACGGGCAGATCAAGCCACCCATCACGAGCGAGAATCGCTCTTTGCTCTGTCCAGCGCTGGAAGCGTACCTGGTGGTACCAGAAAGAGTATAATAAATCTATTCATACGCTGTCAAACGTAAATAGCGTAAAAAATGTATCTATAGTTGTATCCAATTGTCTTTCATGTGCTCCTTATGTCTATCGTGTGTGATAGATGTATTTTCCTGTTTTGATGAAATTCGTTTCCGAGAGATTGGCATCCCTTTCCTTCCAGTGACATGTTCGTGTGGCGGGAATACGTACAGGGAATGCAAGCCTGTGTACAGCATGCCTGCGGGAGACGAGGAAGATCGAAAGCCTCTCTTCTGCTCATTGGCCCCGATCCGAAAGCGACAAAGCATCCTCCTCATCTTTCTCTGAATCGGGGACGCTCCTCTCCGCGCGAACAGTGAGTGTCTATACTTTACAGTGAAGCAAGCAGAACCGGCAACAACGAGTATTCAAGCAACATGTCTATGATTGTCTACTATGTCTAAAGCATCTAGACAAGCAAAAATTCATTCCCTATACTATAGATGTTGATTGGTGAACTCCCCCACTTTGGGAGTTGCAGAGTCGTTCGCTGCACCAGGGATGCGTCTCTGGAAAGAACGAGGAATGGTCGCCTGGACTTGTCGGTGTTTCGCGGAGTCTAAAGACTAGGTGTGGTCACCTGTGGTTCGCTGTGCTGAGTTGCTCGCCGGAACCCGAACGATGAGGGGTGGTTCCCTGGGTTCACGCTGAGGTATCGCGGGACTCTATCAACCAGGATCGCTCTCCTCGACTGCCTAGCGGTTGAGTCATTGCTCCCCTGGCAGTCTCAACGAGCAAGCTCCTGTTGTTCTCCGTAGGATATGTGTGTAGCGCCTCTTCGTAGCGCGTCCTGGTAGGATAGCCTGGTCGTGCGGGCCTGCCAGCAGTGAGAGTCTGACCGGCAGGAATGGATGTCGTCTGTGTAGATCGTTCTCTGGAGGTTGGTTTTCTGCCCGAGTCGTTGGGTGTTTCCTGCGCCGAAGAAATGACAAGTGAACAAGGGTCATCTTGTACGGATAAACAGGAAAGTAGCACAAAGCAGATCGCGGAGCGTCCTTCTTTGCTACGAAACAGTCACAGCTTCGGAAAATCTCTCAACTCAATCACTATCTTCCTAACATCTAAGGAACAGAAAGGGTACAGGCACGGGCAAACGACCAGGAGCCAAGTATGCCGCCATCCGGCGCCTCAACGCGCTCATGGCTGACCACCAGAAACGTTCGGAGGCCAAAGACGAGGCCCGCATGCGTGGGGAGTCGCTGTTTGCGTTCAGCGATGGGAAGATCCACGCCTTTGAGTCGCGCGAGAACTATCAGAAGATCGTGATGCGCTTCATCGACTGGGTGCGCGAGCGGCATCACATGCGCGACCCGGCGCGCATCGACGAGCAAGCCGATGAACTGGCCTCGCTTTACCTTCTAGAACGCGTGGAACAGGGGTATAGCGCCTGGACGCTCCAAACCGAACGTTCAGCACTGCGCCTGTTTTTCCAGGATCGCCGCCTCGCGGATAGTGTGGAACTGCCCAAACGGCGCCGCGAAGCGATCAAGCGCTCACGCCGGCCAGCAGTACGCGATAAGCATATCAACCTGGATCACTGGCGACATGTCATCAACTTTTGCCTGGCCTGTGGCTTGCGCCGGGAGGAGCTGCGCGACTTGTATGTACGCGAGGTCTATCACCGCAAGCAAGATCAGCAGCTGGTGGTCTTCGTCCGGCGTGGCAAAGGTGGTAAGGATCGAGAAGTGCCCGTCTTCCCTGGTCGTGAGCAGGCGGTCCTCTCGCAAGTCACAGATCGTCACCCTGATGAGCATGTCTTTGCCAGACTCTCCAGCTTGCTAGATATTCATAGTTATCGCCGCCAGTTCGCGCAGGAATTATATGAATACCACTCTGGCCGACCCTTACCGCCACTGGAAGGTCGCTTACAGTCGGTGGAACTGGACCGGGCTGCCGCTCTGGAGGTGAGCCGCCGCCTCGGGCATAACCGCATCGATATCATCTTCGGACACTACATTCGCTGATCATAGCAACTGTCGCGTCAACTGACGCTGTAGCTGACGGCACCCGCACCCTACCGCTGTTTGTGGGCCCGGACCTGCTGCAATCGGGTCACGTCGTTTTGATAGAAGAGCGGTGTATCCCCACGATAGACCGCGAAGATAATCCCATCCTCGATCCACTGATGCACCGTCTGTCGCCGCACCCCAAACAGCTTGCGCAGATCTGTGACGGTGAGGAGCTTGCCCGGTCGTTCTTCCTCAAAGAAGCGTAGCAAGGCAGCATGCGCCAGGTTCCCCAGTGCACTGCGTTGCCATTTTGAAGGCAGGCGAAAGCCCTGGGCAGCGAGCGGCTCGCCGTAGAGGCAACGAGCCACAAAGCTAGTTGAGGCACGCACATCGCCTTGATAGGGATACGCATAGCCTTCGACATACTCTGCAATAGCTGCCAGATGCTGGCCCAGTAGGGTGTCACGTAGCTGTTCTTTCGTTGGCTCTGCCGGTCGCTTTCCGCCGGCAGGCTGGCAGTGGTGGATCAGTTCGCTCACGCGGGCGTGCATGCGCGCAAGAATGTCGTCCACGATTCGCTGATGTGTCGGTGTCATCGCTGTGCTCCGTCCGTTGTTCCATTATCTGCCTTGTATACGGACGCGTCAATTGACGGTTGCAGGAAGGCAGGTGAGCGGCAGACGCCCGCCCTGCTCCCGCCAGCTTCCCTGTGCAGCCTGCCCGATGGCCGCGTGTGTTCAGTGCTTCTACCGCCCGTTCCGTGCTCATTGAGAATGCTGCGGAGACGATGGAGCTTGAGCTCTTCAGCCACTATCACCCCTTAGCTTCCCCTCGTATTTTGCGTTCAATAGCTTCAGCACGCGCTTCCAGTACTCGTGCTTTCTCCCTTCGTCCCATCCGATAGAGAAGCGTGGCGTAAGCGCGCAGCATGGGGATGAGATCCGGATACATTGGCCCTTGCGTTTGTTCCAGGATGGTCAAGGCGCGCTGATACAACGGTTCAGCCTCAACATACCGTCCCCGCATTTGAGCGAGCATTGCCAGGCCGCAGAGCGGCTGAGCCATATCGGAGTGGATGGGGCCCTCGGCCTTTTCATAGATAGCAAGGGAACGCCGGTTACACTGCTCTGCGCGCTTAAAGTCCCTTCGCATCATGTAGGTATCCGCTAAGCAGAAGAGGCAGAGCGCAACTTCAGGGTGGTCAGGCCCCAGCACTTGCTCCAGGATCGCCAGGGCGCGTTCCTGGTACGCTGCCGCACGATCAAACCGCTGTTGCAGGTAGAAGTTGGTCGCAAATGCACTCAGACTGAACGCGATGAGGGGATGTCCCGGTGGAAGTGTCCGCTCTTTCATAGCCAGGGCACGCTGGTAAAGGGGCTCCGCCCGTTGCGTGTCCCCTTGATCGCGGTAAACTGTTGCCAGCTTCGACAGGGCTGCAGCAAGGTCGAGGTCTTCGGGGCCCAGGGTCTTTTCAAGCATGGCGACCGCGAGTTCGCCCAGGCGACAGGCCTCGCGCAACTCGCCTTGCGACCAGTGACAGCTTGCCAGGTTGGCCAAGATGCGCGCCCGATCCGGATGTCCCAGGGGATATACTTTTGCAAGAATATCCTCGGCCCGCTTGAAGAGATTCTGGGCTTCGGCGTGCCTGCGCTGTTCCTCATACACCAGGGCGAGATTGTTGAGGACCGTTGCAACCTCAGGGTCTTCCCGTCCAAACAACTGCTCGTAGCGCACTAAGGCTTGCTTATAAAATTGTTCTGCTTGCCCATACTGGGCGCGTTGCCGCAGGTAGAGGCTGGTGCGCGAGAGCAGGATGGCCGCCGTTTCACTCTGGAGTCCCAACTGTTCAATGAGTTCTGTGCAGGCGAGCGCGTGTGGAATGTAGCGTTCGGCATGCTGCCAGGTATCGGATCCTTCAAGCGCAAAGGCGTGTACCATAGCCTGCACTGCCCGTTCTGCCCATTGCCGCTGCACTGCCTCGTCCCTCATGTCTTTCATGTCTTTGAGGACTGCCTGCACGAGGCGATGGGTGCTCAGGGTCCTTGCCGACGCATTGCGGCGTAGCAAAGAATATCTCGAAAGCGTCCCGAGCGCCTCCTGGAGTTGGATGGGATCGGTCGCCACCGGCTGCAGAAGAGCACCAGCGTGGGATGCATTATCCACGATGAGTTCTTCCGGGATAGCATCGGGATGCAAAAAGGCGCAGAAGCGCAGCAACTCAGCAGCAGCCGGGTTGACCTGTTGTACCTTGTCGAACGACAACTCGAAGGTCGTGGTGACCGAGTCCGGGTGTCCAGAAACCGCAGTACCCCTCCGCCAAAGCAGGGCTGCCCGCCGCGCCCGGTAGAGGTCGAGGTACTCCGCTATGCTACATCGGGTCTCCTCGATGTAGGCCCCTGCCTGGTCGAGCGCAAGCGGTAAACCATCCAGCTCTGCGGAGATGTCCCTGGCCTTTTCCTGGTCCTGCTCAGATGCAGCATCGAGCAAGGCCGAGCGTGGGATCACTTTGGCCCGACGCAAGAGCAATGTGGCACCCTCTTCCTCTCCCATTGTTTCAACGGCTACTTTGTTTGCCCATACCCCGACCGCCTGAGCGCGAGTAGTTATCACGATATGCCCTTGCCGCCTTGCATTCTCATCAGGAAAGATCATGTCGAGAATAGCCAGGTCTTCTACATTGTCCAGGATCAGGAGCCAATTTGCCTGTGAGCTTAACCAATGGTGAAACGCAAAGAGGACCTGCTGCTGATTGCGTGGTTCCAGCACGGAGAGGCCCAGTTGTTGCACAACGTGGTCCAGGCGCGAAAGCAGGACTGCCTGTGAATCCGCTCCAATCCAGATCACTGACTTATACTCGTCACGGTAGCGATAGGCATATTCCAGGGCAAGCTGGGTCTTCCCAATGCCACCGAGCCCGCTCAACGCTTGCGTGAGGAACGCCGCTCTCTTGGTATGGAGCGCCTTATAGAGTGCCTGGAGCGTCTGCTCGTAGCCAGTATAATAGTCATTGCGGCGATAAGGTACAAGCCAGTGCTGGCGGGAGACATCGATGGTCTCCTCGGGGAATCCCAACTCGGAGAGCTTCATCTCGTAGAGATCGGACAGTCGGTACTGCCAGGCGCGACTAGTACCTTGTTCGCCACGTTCCCAGCGGCCTACGGTGCCAGAATCAACATCCAGCTTGGCCGCGACGTACTCCAGTTTCCAGCCACGCTTTTCACGCGCCATGCGTAACAAGGTGTTTGGCGGTCCTTTCGTCATATTGTTCTTCTCATCTTTCATACAGGACGTTTGCGTTCAGGTTTACCACGCTACGGAACAGCTCTCTATGAAGAACGCTGTACGCACAAAAAAGCTCACACGAAAGGATTCTCGGCGGCTCTGCCTCTGGACTCCGAGTGCTTGCCTCTCTCGCCTGGTTCTGATTCTACACAAGAATTGGTGACGCTACAAGGGTTTCCCAGCCTAACACCCTCTCACGCCTGGTAACGCCTTCTCATGCCAGGGTAATGCGCCTGCTGATGCCTCTCGACGCCCTTTATACCTGGCCGACCGTCCAGTATGCTTTCTCTGTAGGCGGAGTGGACGCACGTATACGTCCATCCACAGAAAGATGCTCATCAACCAGAGAAAGGAGAGCGTTATGCTACATAATCAGGAGACCCCACGACAGGCGTTACTGTTGACCATCAGCCAGACAGCAAAACTGCTCAGTTTAAGCAGAGCCATGGTTTATCTCCTCATTCAACGGGGCGAACTACACTGCATTCATATCGGGCGGGCCGTGCGCGTGAGCCAGGCCGAACTCCGTCGTTGGGTGCAGGAGCGCGAGCAAGCAGAACACCCCAGGTGAATGGCGAACAGGAGACCCTTGCAGGAAAGCAAGAAAGGAGCAAGCAGCCATGCAGTTCCCCTTCTCCCCCGACGACCTCCGCCATCGTGAGCAACGAGCCGAGCAACGAGCCCTGGATCTGATGCGGTACACCACCTATAAAGAGTGCCTGGAGGCCTATCACCTTGCTACCGAGATCGTGATCGAGCAGCCCGGGAAAGAGACCTTCACCATCCAGGGAGGCGCTCTCTTTGATCGACGCACGGTGAGGAAATGCCTGGCAAGTATCAATCACCCAACGGACATCTACCAGCTGACCGAGGTGGAAGAACTTCTGGTGTCTCAGTACAAGCGGTGGATCTTGACGGAGTATACCCCGCGCTACCGCTCCATTACAGCAGAGGCGGACCTCGAGTGGATTGGGCAGGTAGCGGTCCTCGCAATCAGGCGCTACATTCTGGAGTCGAAATACGAGGCGTTTGTCCGCGAAGGAAGAGAGACTTATGCGGACCCCGGCGTAGCGGTGGCGATGACAATGCTCATGACCTACCACGCCTGGAAAAAGGAGGTGCCGCGCCCCATCTACCCTAGCAAAGGCAATTCAGAGCACTCGCAGGAGCTCATGCAGCAGTGCTTCGACGAGTACGAGCGGCGCTTGCGCAACAAGCAGCCCTTGCTGCCAGCAGCGCAACCGCCCCATCCTCCGCTCCTGGGAGAGCGGGAAGCGCAGAGAAAAAAAGTGCGAGGAGACCAGGATGGATGACAAGGCTCAACAAGGCTCATGTTCATACGAACTGCCGGATGAGATGACACGTGCGTTTGTGTCTCGCAAAGCGGATGAGACACGTGGCCTGCTCAAACGGACGGCCCAGCATATCCTTGCCATTGGACGAAACCTGCACGAGGTCAAGGAGCGATTACCGCATGGGCAGTTTCTGGCCTGGCTACAGGCTGAGTTCGCCATGAGCGAGCGGCAGGCCAGGAATTTTATGCATGTTGCCACCCGCTTTGGCACCAAACCGGAAATACTTGCCGATTTGTCGCTCACCGTCATCTATGCACTGGCCGCGCCCTCCACCTCTCAGGCGGTGATTGACCAGGTGGAGAGCAAGCAGATCTCACCCACCCTTGAGGCAATCAGAGCGGCCAAGGAAGCGGAACGGCAGGCCAGAGAGGCAGAGCAGCAGGCACGCGCAGAAGTGCAGCATACCCAGCAAGCACTCTGCTCGCTGCGCGAGGAAACGCAAGCCCAGCAGGAAACCATTGCGCAACTGACGAGCGACATCGACGCCCTGCAGGAGTATATTGCTGACCTCTCCATCCAGGCAGCGCAAATCACGGAAGGAGAGCAGCCTGGAGCTTCACCAGAAATCACAACACCGTTGGAATCGCTGCGCCAGCAGGTACAGCACTTGACCCAACAGCGAGACGTACTCACGCTGCAGGTGACGCAGCTCGCAGAGGAAGCCAGGGCTGCCGCGGTGAAACGCGGTGAGGAAGAGCAGGACCGGCGCGTTCGCCTGCACTGGTTTCGCCTGACCACCACCTTCCAGGCCAGTCTCCGCTCCCTGTTAGCCGAGTGGCCTTCCCCAGTGGACACGCAGGCCTTTGAAGCCGATGACTGGGCGCGCCCTCCT
>Ga0070698_100006801_pt1 | contig 12397 bp, 13 predicted proteins | sample KBSK1502metaG_FD_65477 | JGI IMG/M metagenome (GOLD analysis project Ga0070698, IMG submission 65477) | Corn, switchgrass and miscanthus rhizosphere microbial communities from Kellogg Biological Station, Michigan, USA - KBS K1-50-2 metaG | ecosystem: Host-associated > Plants > Roots >...
ATCGCTTCGTTCGCTGGCGACAGGCAGGCATCTGGGATCGGATCATGAATGGCTTGGCGACGGCTCACGATGCGGCCATGCAAATGATCGATACGTCCGTTGTACGCGTGCACCAGCATGGAGCGTGCATCGCGGAAAATCATGAGCAGCACATGGGCCGCTCGCGAGGCGGACTGACCAGCAAAGTCCACGTGGTGGTTGACGCCAACGGACTGCCTGTGCGGCTCGGCCTTACCCCGGGCGAGGCTCATGACAATCGGCTCCGTTCGGTGCTTCTGGCCGGACTGCGCCCGCAAACAATTGTGCTGGCAGATCGTGGCTACGATGCCGACTGGATCAGGCAGTTCGTCCGGGAGCAAGGCGCGTGGGCCAACATACCGCCGAAGAAAAATCACACGAGCCCCATCAACTTCAGCCCCGATCTCTACCGCTCGCGTAACCTGGTCGAGCGGTTCTTTAACAAGATCAAGCAATGCCGGCGTATTGGCACCCGCTATGACAAGCTCGCTGCCAATTACCTCGCCTTCATCAAGCTTGCCTCGATCCGACTCTGGATACGGGCTTATGAGTCCACGCCCTAGTCAGCGTCGATCCGGAAAGCCGCATGGCGTGCTCGGCGCCGCTACCGCAGCGGTACAGCCTGTTCTCGCCAGCGATATCCCAGGGCGGCGGAGGTCTCGATTTCGCCGAAGGTCGGGTCGATCCTGCAGAACTTGCGGCGGATGCGCTTGATGCTTGATCGGACGTTGATCCGATATCCCAGACCCTCGAGCCCGGCCATGAAGCCTTCGTAGTATCGAAGCTCGTAGATCACGCGATAGGCCTGGTAGCGACCGGCGGACGTCGCCAGGAAATGCACGATATCATACTCGCTGATCGTGAGGCCGACATCGACCTCCTTCCAATAAGCCCGGCCGACGGTTGGCTTGAGAATCAGATTGCCGCAAACAACGAGGCGCTCCTCGGGCCGGGGATCGGCGGCAGGCTTGCCGCTTTCGGCCACCAGCCTGAGACGCCTCGCCAGAACCTCCACGCCGCGCGTCTTGTCGATGAAGTCGACCGCGCCCTCGGCGAAAGCCTTGCTTTCGTGGTCGACCAGGGCATGGCCCGTCAGGAACACGACCGGCAAATTTACGCCGTGCCGGCGCAGCTGCGGCAGCAAGTCGATGCCTGAAATTTTCGGCAGCTTCCAATCGAGAACAATGACATCGGCGTCGGCGGCGATATCGAGCGCGCCGAGCAGCGAGTCGCCATCGACAAAGCTGCGAACGGCAAATCCGTGCCATGACAGCTCGTCACCGACAATCTGGCGATAGTCCTCGTCGTCTTCGACGAAAAGAACACGGATCGGATCCGTTTTTGCACTCCTGGCCGGTCTAGCTAACGGGCTTGGTCGTCGGGAAAAAGGATGGCCCTGGTGTCCGCGCCGCCCATGACGGGGGTTCGGCCAGCGACCCGTTCCCTTATACAGATTGTAGCACGACCCTCCCGGACTTCCATATCTGGTATACGCGCGGGACACTCGATCCTGTGGATCACCACGCAGCTGACGCGCGCCTAGCCGACTGCTCGGGTCCGCAGGATCATGATTGGCCGGCCTGTTTTCGCACTTGTCGCAGCAGCGAGCGGTCCAACAGGCCGGTTTCCTCCGTCTGTCGGGCGGCCTGATAGCGCTTCACGGCGGCCAGCGTCCGAGAGCCCGGCACACCGTCCAGCGGACCAGGGTCAAAGCCGAATGCCTTCAGCCAAGCTTGCATCTCGCGCACCTCATCGTTGCTGAGCGGGCGAGCGGCGCCGGTCGGTGTGCTTCGGGGGTTCGGCCTGGTCTCCTCGGTGGCCGACAGCGATGGCGCTACGGCAGATGCAGATACTGGAGGCGTTGGCGCAACAGGTGCCGTTGCCGGGGGCGCCGACGCCACGAGCGTTGGTGCTACAGGCGTTGGTGCCTGGGCTTCGATGCAGTTGGCGTCTGCTACCGGTGCACAAGCGGGAGCACTGGAGCGCCCAAAAAGGTAGCCGCCGGCAACAAAGGCGGCCACGAGAGCCAATTGGCCGAGGACGCGGGGCCCAAAACGATCGTCGTCAACCGCACGGGGGACCATGCTCGCCAAGTTGAAGCGAACGACCCGGCCCCAAAAAAGCAACTTCCTGCGAAGCCCCATTTCGGTGTCCCTTTTGTTTGCGGCACAACCTGCGCCGATGGTCGTGCGGTTGCGCGAAAGACCAGTCCTGTTTGATCTTCACCCTGTGCAATGACGTATCGACTGTTCATTGCTTGTTGCGGACGTTGCGAAAAAAGAATGCCTGCGCCGCCGAGCCGCCGGAAGTGTACCAACTGTCTCAAAAGTATCAGGGTGCGCGCGCGGGAGCGCCGCGCCAGGCGACCTGGCGTCGGCGGAGGTCCCGCATCACATGCTCGCTCGCCGTGAGGTCACCGCCGTCGGCCGATCAATTCCCACCGCCGGACCGCACCCACGACGCGGCACGCTCCAACAGGCGCCGTGCCCGGATGACGACCGGCAGGTCGATCATGCTGCCTTCGAAGGCCACGGCGCCGGCCCCGTCGGCCGCCGCGGCCTCGAAGGCCGCGATCAGCCGGCGCGCGCGGTCGAGCTCGGCCGCCGACGCGCCGTACTCTTCATTGATGATCGGCACGTGCGCCGGGTGGATGCAGGCGGCCGTCGTGAAGCCCAGCGCCTTGGCGCGCCGCAGCCCCGCGCGATAGGCGTCGAGGTCGTCGATGTTCGCGAGCTGTCCCATCGACCCCATGGGCAGGATGCCGGCCGCACGGGCCGCCGCCAGGCCCTGCATGGCGAAGACGTACATGCTGTCGGCCGTGGGAATGGCGCCGAGCTCGGTCGCCATGTCCTCGCCGCCCACCGACATCCCGGCCATCCGCGGCGCGGCCGCGATCGCGAAGAGATGCGGCAGCGCCGCCGGCGATTCGATCAGGGCGAGGAAGCGGGTGTGGCCGATCGGCATCGCGAGCGCCGCTTCGCGGTCCGTCACCAGCTCCGCGAGCAGGCGGACATGCTCGGGCCCCATGACTTTCGGCAACATCAGGGCGGCCACGCCGGGCATGACGGACGCGGCGATATCGGCGACGGCGAGGTCGAGCGGCCGGTTGATGCGCACCACCACGTCGGCCCCGCCCTGGGCGACGCGCGGCACGGCCGCCAGCAGGGCCGCGCGAGCGGCCGGCTTGTGCGCGGGCAGGACGGAGTCCTCGAGGTCGAGGATGATGGCATCGGCGCCGCGCGTGTGGGCTTTCACCACGAAGCGTTCGGAGGTCACCGGCACGAACAGCAGCGATCGCCAGGTTGGTTGGGGCCGGGTCATGTGATGTGCTCCCTTGTCATAAAGTCATGCCTCCCCCGTCTCTGCGCCTTCTGAGGCGCATACGGGGGAGGTGCCCCGTCATACGGGGCGGAGGGGGAAAGCCCCAGGGATGATTTTGAAGACCATGATCTGAAAGCCGCAGGCACCTCGACCGGAGCCTTCCCCCTCCGGCCCCCTCATCGGATAGAAGGGGGCCACCTCCCCCGTAAGACGGGGGAGGCAAATGAATGCCGCTTGATTTCTCGGTGCCGATTTCACGCCCCGCCGGATTTGCGCTAGGCTTGCCGCTGCCTGAAGCAAAACAGACGGGGAAACGCGCCATGACGACTGCAGTCCTCGAGGCAAAGACCACCGCGTTCGATGTCGACGATGTCGAGTACCTGCGCCACGGCGACAAGCCGTTGCTGGCCAGCGTGTTCAAGCCGCGGGGCGCGGGGCCGTTCCCGGCCCTGGTCGAGTGCCATGGCGGCGCCTGGTGCATGAGCGATCGCACCACCGAGCGGCTGCGCCACGAATTCATGGCCTCGCACGGCATCGTGTCGATCGCCCTCGATTTCCGCTCCGGCAACGAGGATGCCTATCCCGCCTCGGTGCAGGACATCAACTATGCGGTGCGCTGGGCCAAGCTCAACGCGCGCGAGCTGAAGACCCGGCCCGACCTCGTCGGCCTGTCGGGTCAGTCGAGCGGCGGCCACCTGGCGATGCTGGTCGCCATGCGCCCGCACGATCCGCGCTATGCCGCGATCGCGCTGCCGGCAGGATCGGCCGCGCAAGACGCCAGCGTGCGCTGCGTGATCATGTCCTGGCCGGTGATCAACCCGCTCAGCCGCTACCGCCACGCCAAGCGCGCCGAGGCGAGCGCCAATCCGCCGGCATGGCCGAAGTCGATCATCGCCCGCCACGACTCCTATTGGCGCACGGAGGCGAACATGGCGGAAGGCAACCCCACGCTCGCGTTGGAGCGCGGCGAGAAGGTGCTGACGCCGCCGGCGATCTGGTTCCAAGGCCAGGGCGATACGGTGCACGACTACAAGGACACAGAGTCGAATTTCGACGGCAACGAGCCTCAGCGTTTTTGCGCCAACTACCGCAAAGCCGGCGGCGCGATCGCGCTCGAATACATCGACATGGAGCGCCACGCCGGCAGCTCGCCGGATCTATCGAAGAGCGGCGACATGTTCGGGCGAATGGTCGAGTTCATCGAGCAGCACGTAAGGGTCTGATCGAGCGATGTGGTCATAAGGTCATGCCTCCCCCGTCTTACGGGGGAGGTGGCCCGTCATACGGGGCGGAGGGGGAAGGCCCCCAGAGATGATCTTTAAGATCAAGATCTGAAATCGGCAGGCGCCTCGACTGGGGCTTTCCCCCTCCGGCCCTTCGGGCCGCCTCCCCCGAAGACGGGGGAGGCGAATGAATGCTATTTGTCTTCTCAATCGGAACACGCTCTAATTCTTGAGTTCCATGTCCTCGTAAGAGGGGAACGGACTCATCCAGACGTCAGTGATCGTGTGTTTGGCGATGCGTGGCCCGATGCCGTTCAGGGTTCGGAGGTCCATGACCGGCGCGTACATTGCCCGCTCGATCGTGAGAAGCTGGATCCTGTGCAGCAGCGCCTCACGCCGTTCGACGTCGCGCTCCGACGCCTGCTGCTGAAAGAGCTCGTCGATGTCGGGATATCCGCCGTAGGCGTAGCCGCCCTTGGACTGCATGAACGTCTCGACGCGGCTGGCGGCGTTGCCGGAGTTTCCGGCCGCGGTCATGAACAGGCCGCGCAGCTTCTTTTCCTGCCAGGCCGCGTAGAACGCCGCGCGCTCCATCTGGCGCAACCTGACGCGGATGCCGGCCGCGTTCAGGTCGTTCACCACCGCCTCGGCCACCGTCGGGAAGCCGGGGATCGCGGCGAAGTCCCCGGCATCGAACCCCTTTGGATAGCCGGCGTCGGCGAGCAGCTGCTTGGCCTTGCCCGGGTCGTAGGCCGGCGGCTCGACCTGCAGCGCGAAGTCCATGACCCGCGGCACGATCACGCCCGCCGGCGGGCAGAAGCCGAGGCACGCCGCCTCGTTGATCCGCTTGCGATCGAGCGCCAGGTTCGCCGCGAGGCGCAGCCGCTTGTCGTGCCACGGCGACTTGGCGTCCCATTGCTCGGTGAACTCGATCCAGAAGATCGACGCGTGCTTCGACGCCACCACCTGCAGGCGCGGGTCGCGCCGGATCTCCTCGGCCTCAGGTCCGTCAAGAACCAGGGAGATGTCGGCCTCGCCGGTTTTCACCATCACGGCGCGCGTGGTCGCCTCGGGGACGCTCTTCATGATCAGCGTCTTCACGTTCGGCACGCGGCGCCAGTAGGCGGGCCAGGCTTCCAGCTCGACCTCCACGCCCGGCTTGTGGCTGACGAACCTGTAGGGGCCGGCCCCGATCGGATGCTTCCTGAAGCCATCGTCTCCGACCTGCGCCAGGTAGTTCTTCGGCACGACGATGCCGGCGGCGCTGGCGGTCGTGCCGTAGAACGTCATGAAGTCGGGCCACGGCTCCTTGAGATGAAAGCGCACCACCAGGGGATCGACGATCTCGACGTGCGCGACATGTTCCTGCAGAACCTTGGCCCCGGCGCCCTTGTAGCGTTCGAAGCTGAACTTCACGTCTTCCGTCGTGAGCGGGTCGCCGTTGTGAAACTTCAGTCCCGGACGCAGCTTGAACTGGTAGGTCTTGCCGTCCGGGCTCTCCTGCCACGACTCGGCGAGGCTCGGGCCCATCTTGTGTCCGGGATACGGCCGGACGAGCGCATCGTGGATCGCATAGAGCATGCCGAACGGCGTGATCTGCGGCGGCGCGGTCGACGGATCGAACCAGCTCGGCGAGATCGTCACGTGCCAGGCGATGGTGGCTCGGCCCGACGGGCCCGCCGCGGCGGCCGTGGCGGCCATCGCGCCAACCGCCGCGACGGCGACGAGCAGACATCGGCGGAGGGCGCGAGGCAGGCGCAGGACCTGGAACGAAGCCATGACAACCTTCCGAGCGGCAAAAGGATCACGCAACTGGAACGGTGCAGCGACGATGGGTCGAGGCTGCTGCGGAGTCAATCTCGCGCGGTCGCCCGCGATGTCAGGCGGGTCCGGCAGGAAGGCATTGTTGGGCTCGGATCAATCAAGCACTCACGGACTCGCGCTTGATTGCATCGAGCAAGGCCGTCATCTCGGCTGGAGACTTCACGTGGTGGACCCGCTTTGAAGCCGCCACATCAGCGACAAGCTGCCGGTACCTGGGCGTCAGTCGGCGATGGCAAAGCCACAGCACCCGGTAGCTGTTCATGGTGCTGCTCCACATCGGACTGCCTTCCGGCCAGCCCTCGGGCGTTACGAACAGACCTTTGATCAGGCGTTTTGTCACCCACCGGTAGTGCGTGACGAGAGGCAGATCGACGTAGACCAGCGTGTCGGCTTGGGAGAACCGCTCCCAGGCAGAAGCAACACAGCCAAAGCCGTCGATGATCCACTCGTCCTGACGCAGCAGGTCGGCATGCGCCTTCAAGTACTCTTCGTGCGGAACTTCGCCGCCTCCGGACCGGTACTGGATCGTGTCCAGCGGGTACAGCGGCAGCCGCGTCAGATCCGCCAACCGTCTGGCAAGCGTCGATTTTCCGCCGCCGGCGTTGCCGAATACCGCGACTCTTTTCATAGGGCACGCTCAGTCAACAGAACCTTGTCAACGACGCCGCGTCGGGTCGTCCGATACCTGCACCAGGAGCTTGCCGAAGTTCTTGCCTTTCAGCAGGCCGATGAAGGCCTCGGGCGCGTTCTCGATGCCCTGCACGATGTCCTCGCGGTACTTGATCCTGCCGGCCTTCACCGCGGCCGGCACTTCCTTCCAGAAGCCGTCCATCTGGCCGAAGTGATCGGACACGATGAAGCCCGTCACCGTGGCGCGCTTGACCAGCAGCAGCCGCCAGTCGGGGCCGGGGCTCATCTGCATCTCGTTGTACTGCGAGATCAGGCCGCACAGCGGCACGCGCGCGAAGTCGTTGAGCTGCGGCACGACGGCGGCCTGCACCGCGCCGCCGACATTCTCGAAATAGACGTCGATGCCCTTGGGCGCGGCGGCGCGGATCTCCTTGAACAGGTTGGCGCCGGCGGCGCGGTAGTCGACGCAGGCGTCGAAGCCCAGCTCGTTCACGACGTAGTCGCATTTGTCCTTGCCGCCGGCGATGCCGACGGCGCGGCAACCGTGCAGCCTGGCGAGCTGGCCGACCACCGAGCCGACCGCGCCGGACGCCGCCGAGACGACCACGGTCTCAGCCGCCTTGGGCTTGCCGATCTGCATCAGGCCCCACCACGCCGTCATGCCCGGCATGCCGAGCACCGACAGCGCCGTCGACAATGGCGCCGCATCGGGGTCGAGCTTCATCGACATCGCGCCGTTGGACACCGCATAGCTCTGCCAGCCCGAATATTCGGCGACGAAGTCGCCTTCCTTGAACCGGGAATTTTTGGACTTCACGACCTGGCCGACCGTGCCGCCGCCCATGGCATCGCCCAGGTTGACGTTGGCGGCATAGCCCTTGGTCTCGGCCATGCGCCCGCGCATATAAGGATCGAGCGACATCCAGATGGTGCGCGACAGGTACTCGCCGTCCTGGGGCTCGGGGATGGGCGCCTCGACGACGTCGAAGTTGGCGGGGGTCGGCTCGCCCTGGGGACGCGACTTCAAGAGCACGCGACGGTTGGTGGCCATGGGTTCCTCCTGTTTGCGTCCACGCTAGCACGCGCGGCGAAGCGTGCTAAGACGCGAACCTCGCGCGGCTAAATGAAACGGGAGATCTGTTCATGATCGAGGCAATCAGCGCGGTCACACTGGGCACCCACGAAATGCCCCGAGCTGTCCGATTCTATCGCGCGCTGGGGTTCGAGGTCCTGCATGGCGGCGAGGATTCGTCATTCACCAGCTTTCGAGCGGGGGCGAGCTATCTTAACCTCATCGCCCAGCCTGCCGAGCGGCGCTGGTCCTGGTGGGGACGCGTCATCTTCCATGTCGCCGATGTCGATGAACTTTACGACCGTGCGCGCGCTGCGGGATGCCAGCCCGCGACGGCACCGCGCGACGCCGAATGGGGCGAGCGCTTCTTCCACCTGGTCGACCCCGACGGCCACGAACTCAGTTTCGCTCGGCCTTTGCGATCCTCGGTGTAATTCGATGAGCCGCCGAGACAGAAGGCCACCACTCCGGCATCGGCTTCAGCTGGGGTCCGACTTGGGCGATCGGATCTAAGGGATGGCAAGCGATCGACTAACCGGCTGGCGACGGTGGCGCACCGACCCCCTGGTCCTCTCCGTCAACGCGCTCGGCATCACCCAGATCACGGCCTGGGGGACGAGCTTCTACTGCCTGGGCGTGCTGGCAAAACCGATCGCCAACGAGACCGGATGGGCGATCAGCACGATCTTCCTGGGCTTCAGCGTCGCGCTGGTGGTGATGGGCCTCCTGTCGACCTGGGTCGGGCGGCTGATCGACCGGATCGGGGCGCGCGCCGTGATGTCGATCGGCACCGTCATCGTCTCCGCCGGTCTGCTCGGCCTAAGCCAAGTTCGCGACGTCGCGACCTACCTGGCGGCCTGGGCGGTGCTGGGCGTCGGCATGCGCTGCTGTCTCTACGACGCGGCGTTCGCGGCGCTGGTGCAGGCGGTGCCGAGCCGCGGGCGGCTGGCCATCTCCTACCTCACCCTCTATGGCGCCTACGCCTCGACGGTCTTCTGGGTGATCGGTCATTATCTGAACGAGGCCCATGGCTGGCGCGGCACGCTGATCATCTTCGCCGCCATCAATCTCGCCGTCTGCCTGCCGCTCAACTGGCTCGGCCTGTCGCGACGCGAGCCGGCGACGGAGCCGGCGAGCGAAACGGCGACGACCAAGGCGGCCGAGGCGTCGCCGGACGGCCCGCTGCTCGAGGGGCGCCTGCGCCTCGTCGGCATCGCTCTTTTCGCCCTCATCATGTCGCTCAACGGTTTCGTCTTCGGCGTGGTGTCGCTGCAGCTCGTTCCGCTGCTCGAGGCCGCGGGCCTGGCGGGCGCGACGGCGGTGTGGGTCGCCTCGCTGAAGGGCCATGGCCAGTTTGCCGGCCGCCTGGTCGAGATCTTCTTCGGCCGCAACCTCAGGGCGGTGACGGTGGCGCGCATCGCCATCGGCGTCCTGCCGCCGGCGCTGCTGCTGCTCATGGTGGCACGGGGCGAGCTCTGGCTGCTCGTCGCGTTCACCTTGCTGCTGGGCGCCTCGCAAGGAGTGATCACGATCGTGCGCGGCGCCGTCCCGCTGGCGCTGTTCGGAACCGAGGGCTACGGCGCGGTGCTCGGGCTGATCGCGACGCCGATCCTGCTGGTCAATGCCTTCTCGCCAACCCTTTTCGCGCTGATCGTCGACCAGGTCGGTTGGCACAATGCACTGTATGTCCTGCTGGCCTGCTCGATCCTGACCTGGCTCGCCATCGAACTGATGTCGCGCTGGTATGAAGGCGCGCGGGCGGGCAATCGTGCTCTTGCCGACCGCGAGCGTCCCGCCCGCCCATGAGGCGCCTATGAATGCGCCGACAGGAGCGGGCCAGAGAGCGTCCTGCTCAGCCCTGCCAGAGCGAGCCGCGGATCACGCTGCAGAAGTTGCCGCGATGGAAGTGGGGATCCTTGTCGGCCAGCACGTCGGCCTTGACGTTGCCGAAGGTCGTGTCCGGCTTGTGCTTGATGCCATCGTAGAAGGCGCCGATGATGTCTTCCTTGAAATGGGGCGTGCGCGGCCAGGCCGCCACCACAGCCTCGCGTTGCGCCTCCGGGAACTCCTCATAGGCGATGCCGAGCACGTCCATCTCGACACCGGCGGTGACGAGGGCGATGACCGGGTGCATGTGCACGGGAATGCCCGGCGTCGTGTGGAGCGCGATCGCGGTCCACACGAGGTCGATGTCCCCTGGCGCGATGCCGCGGGCCCTGAGGAAATCGCGCGCGGCGTTCGCGCCATCGACCTCGAAGCGTTCGGTCGGGCTGCTGTGCTTCTGCGTCAGGCCCATGTCGTGGAACATCGCCCCGGCGTAGAGCAGCTCGCGGTCGAATTGCAGACCACGTCGCAGGCCGGTCAACGCGCCCCAACAATAGACCCGGCTCGAATGGTTGAAGAGCAGCGGGGACTCGGTATCACGGACAAGCTCGGTGATCTCCTTGCACAGCTTGCTGTCGGGCATGCTGCCCACATCGACTGTCGTCGTGCGGACGGCGGCCTTCGGGACTCGGGCGATCTTGTTCATGTCGATGCTCCTTGATCAGGCCGCCGATTGGTCACAAGACTCTCCTCTACTGAGATGCTTTGGTCCGAAGGCGCTAGAAGCCGAGATCGCCGAGGCCGGGATGCCCGTCGGGCCGGCGGCCGAGCGCCCACCGGAACTTGCGGTCAGCCTCGGCGATCGGGTGCTCGTTGATGCTGGCGATGCGGCGGCGCATCAGGCCGTCGGCGTCGAAATCCCAGTTCTCGTTGCCGTAGGCGCGGAACCAGTTGCCGCTATCGTCGTGATACTCGTAGGCGAAGCGCACCGCGATGCGCTCTTCGGCGAAGGTCCACAGCTCCTTGATCAGGCGGTAGTCGAGTTCCCGAGCCCATTTGCGTGCCAGGAACGCCTCGATGGCTGGCCGGCCGGAGATGAATTCCGCACGGTTGCGCCATTGGCTATCGACTGTGTAGCCGAGCGCGACCCGGGACGGCTCACGGCTGTTCCAATTGTCCTCGGCGAGGCGCACCTTCTCGATGGCACTCGCCGTGCTGAAGGGAGGAAGAGGCGGACGCGACATGCCTGAACGCTCGGGGATCGTCGATTGAGCTGCCGGCCAAGACCGTATGCTCGCCGATCCCTACGATCTTTCGGAAATGCCGCCGTCCTTATCGATTGGCACGGTGACCGGCAGCATTCGCCACGCGCCTGGATGAAAGTCCAAATACTCTCTTTGCCCCGCTCCAACGCGGCATACGTTGGACGATGACCCGCAGCCAGGAGCATCCGACATCATGAACATCGATCTTTCAGGCAAGACCGCCATCGTCAGCGGCTCGACCGCCGGCATCGGTCTTGGCATCGCCAAGGGGCTGGCCGCCGCCGGCGCGCAGGTCGTCGTCAATGGCCGCAGCCGAGCGGCGGTCGACAAGGCGGTCGCCGACATCGCCGCGACGGTCCCTTCCGGCCGCGTAAAAGGCTTCGCCGGCGACCTCGGCTCGGCGGCCGGCTGCGATCGCCTGGCACGCGCCTGGCCAGGTTGCGACGTGCTGGTGAACAACCTCGGCATCTACGGTCCACGGGATTTCTTCGAGACGACGGACGAGGAATGGGCCCGCTACTTCGAGGTCAATGTCATGTCCGGCGTGCGGCTGGCGCGGCTCTACCTGCCGGGAATGGTCGAACGACGATGGGGCCGGGTGATCTTCATCTCGTCGGAGTCGGCCCTCAACATCCCGGCCGACATGATCCACTACGGCATGACCAAGACCGCCATGCTCGCGATCGCCCGCGGCCTCGCCAAACGGGTCGGCGGCACGGGAGTCACGGTCAATTCCGTCCTGCCCGGCCCGACACTGTCGGAAGGCGTCGTCGAGATGTTCAAAGACGAAATCGCGGCGACCGGCAAGCCTGTCGAGGAGGTCGCCGCTGACTTCGTCATCGCCAATCGGCCAAGCTCCATCATCCGCCGTCCCGCCAGCGTCGAGGAAGTGGCCAACATGGTCGTCTACGCCGCCTCGCCCCAGGCCTCGGCGACGACAGGCGCCGCGCTTCGCGTCGATGGCGGCGTCGTGGACACGATTGCATGATCGCGGGGTGCATGATCGGCGAGCGCATGATCCTGGGGCGCATGATCTTGCGCATGATCTGGCGCATCGCCGCGTTGCTGGTCGGCTGTGCCGGGCTTTCGAACGCCGTTGCGGCGCAAGGCGACGACGCTGCCTATTGTGCGCAACTGGCCAATCTGGCCTTTCGCTATACCGGCAGCGCCGGCGGCGAAGGCCGTCTCGCGCCGGACCTCACGACACTCGGCGCCGTGGA
>Ga0070698_100006802_pt1 | contig 12397 bp, 6 predicted proteins | sample KBSK1502metaG_FD_65477 | JGI IMG/M metagenome (GOLD analysis project Ga0070698, IMG submission 65477) | Corn, switchgrass and miscanthus rhizosphere microbial communities from Kellogg Biological Station, Michigan, USA - KBS K1-50-2 metaG | ecosystem: Host-associated > Plants > Roots >...
CTCTTACCTCATCGATCCAGGAAAAATCGCCAAGGCGCCGCAGAGCCAAGGCGCCAGTAAGAGAGGGGTTGGGGCCCGGCTCTCCGCGGCATAGCTTCGACAAGCGCGCCTGATTCTTTCGCGGTCTCATGGCTAACGCCCGCGCCGTGCGGCAGCAGCGACGCCGGCGGGCTCACGAGCACATCCTTCGGGTCAACTACGACAAGGCTGCTAGTTCGCGACTCGCTGGTGGCCGTAGCAATCGACGATGTCGCAAGCGCCCGCGCGACCGCGCGAGCACCGGGCGCTGTGCGCGAGAACGGGAGCTCAACGCGTGCGATATGCCGGATTGGCCGATGGGCCTGACACGATGGGCGATGGGGATCGGCCTTCCATGATCCTTCTGACTGGCGTCTTGGCTCTGCGGCGCCTTGGCGATTCCCTTGCGCACTATATGGTCCGTACAGGGTCACGTCGGGCCCTCATCGGCGATCAGCGAGACGTAGAGGTCTTCGATTGCGGTCGGGCCGTGCGCGAGGAGTGCGGCCACGTCGTCGCGGCGTTTATCCGCCACGAGCTTGCCCTTATCCATGATCAGGATCCGATCGCACAGGCGTTCGGCGACACCGAGCAGGTGCGTCGACATCAGGATCGCGCAGCCGCGGTCGGCCGCGGCACGCAGGGTCGCGCGCGCCGAGCGCGAGGCATGCGGATCGAGACCGTTGAGAGTCTCGTCGAGGAGCACGAGCTTCACGGGCCCGACGAGCGCGGCCGCGAGACCGACGCGTTGGCGCATGCCGAACGACAGCTCGCGACACGGGCGGTGCGCGATCTTCGACAGCGAGAGCTCGGCGAGCACCGCAGCGGCCGCGGCGGCGTTCGCACCGCGCGCCTCCGCGATGAACCCGACATGCTCCTCGACGGTGAAGAACTCGTAGAGCGCGGGCGGTTGATCGGCGAAGCCGACCTTCGCGCGCGCCGAGCGCGGCGCACTCGCCATGTCTTCGCCGTCGATCTTGATCGTGCCGTGGCTCGGCAAGACCGCGCCTGCCATCGCCGACAGCGTCGTGCTCTTGCCGGCGCCGTTCGGGCCGAGCAGGAGCGCGATCTCGCCGGCCGCAAGCTCGAGCGAGAGGCCGTCGACCGCGACGCGTTTGCCATATTGGATCGTGAGCTCGGAGACGCTGGCGATCACTGACCCCAGGTGTACACCACCACGTACAGGATCTTGGTCTGTGACCTCGCAGGAACCACGGTGCGCAGCGAGATTTGTTGCGGACCTTCCTTGGAGGCGATCACGCCCTGCGTGTTGGCCTGCGGGTATGCGAGCGTCCAGTTCTGGCCGCGGTAGAGGTGCTCGCGGATGAGCACCGATGCCGGCGTCGGGCGCTTGTTGACGAGCGTGATCACGAATTCCTCGACGACACGGTGGCGCTCGTCATCGATCGTCAGCTCGCGGCGCTCGCGCGTGCCGGCGACGCCTTCGGCCGTGCCGACCGCGATCGTGTCGACCTCGGCGACGCGCGTCGCGACATCGAACAGGCGCGATTCGCCGAGCACGATGAACGAGCCATTCGCGCGGCGCTCGAGCAAGCGAACCGGGCCAGCGGGCAGGCCGGCGGTCGCTTCCTTATCTCGCTGCACCTCGAAGCTCTCGGTGACGCGGGATGACGCGGCGCCCGCACCCATGCGGACATCGCGCAGTGGCGTCGCGCCCGGATTGTCGAGCTTCGTGCCGATCGGATCGTAGACGAGCACCGAGCTCATCGCGCGCGTCGATGCGCGCAGCAGCTCGACGCGCGTTTCACCTTCGCCGATCACGAGCGACCCGAGCTCGCGCGGCGCGGCGGGTGGCGTTGAGCCTTGCGCGGCACCCGTGAGCGCGGCGGCGAGCTGCTCGGCAGACTTGCCGCGCCACGGCCCGAGCTCGGCATCGATCAGGCGCGCATGGCCAGCGCGTAGTGCGATGCCCGATGTGTTGCGGATCGCGAGCGCACCGCGCAACGTCGCGTGGTCGCGCTCGGGTGTTGCCGTCATCGTGTACGCGACATCCCACGCGATGCGATTCGTGATGTAGCCGATCACGATCGAGTAACGCCCGGCGCGCTTGGCTTGCACATCGAGCGCGAGCTCCGCCGGCTTTGCCGGTGGCGGCGGTGTGGCGGCGTCGGCGTCGTCTACGGCCTTCTTCGGATCGAACGCGAGATGGATCGCCGTGATCGCGAGACCGCCGCGATCGACGACGATCAACTGTTCCGCGGAGACACCCGCCGGAATCTTCACCTTGAACGTTGCCGAGGCCGATGTGACATCGAGCGCGATGCGCTGCCGGATTAGCGCCCAGTCGCGATAGAGCGTGATGTCATCGCCGAGCGGCCGCGTCGTCTTCGTCGGCGCGCGCGCGCCACACCCCGCGAGGAGCACGACGACGACGAGGCGGTACACAACAAAACTATAGCGCCCTAATCGTCACCACGAATAAACGACTGTATAGGTCACTGACTTCTTGGCACCTGCCGGTAAGGTCAGGCGGTATTCGTTCACTTGCGGGCCGGCCCGCACGCTGCGAATGCTCTCGTCGGCTGGATCGACGCGCCACAGCGGCGTGCGCCACATGAACTCGCGGACCACGGCTTCGATCGGCTGCTTGCCCTTGTTCTCGACCTTGACCTCGACCTTTTCGGTCAGCGTGCGCGCGCGTTCGTCGGCGTTGCATGTCGTCTTGCGTTCGCCGATTAGCTCGCCGTGTGACGCGAGCTTGACGCGCGCGAGGCCCGCGCTCGAGCGCAGCTGATCCTCGCCGAGCATCTCGAGCCGGTCGGGCGATTTCGCGGGCCGCTTGAACACGCGCACTCGCCCGTCGGGGAGCTGCTTGCCCGCCGGCAGATCGATCTCGAGCGCGACTTCGGCGCGACCTTGGCCCGCCGGTGTTTGCGTGAGCATCGAACAGTCATTGCCGAGATAACCCGTCATCTGATTGTTCGCGGAGAGATCTTGAATCGCTTCGTACGTGACGACCGTGCGCGTCTTCGCGGCGACGCGCGGCGGCATCAGCTCGACTTGCACGGACTCGCCGGTGCCAACATGCACGAGCGTCGGCACTGTGAAGCGCGTCGCCGGCATCGGCCGCGGCGGGTTGTGCGCGTAGACCTGCAGGCCCGGCGTCGGCGCGACAGGCATGCCGCCGCTGACGAGCGTGAGCTCCGCGCCGTCGAAGCTCGTGCCCGTCGCGTTCTTCAGCGTCGCCCACGCCGAGAAATCGATCGTCTTTTGCGCTTCATTATAGATGGCGAGGTAATCGGCGCTCCACGTGAGGCCATCGGCGCGATACGTGAGCTCGACGGTGTGCTTGCCGGTCTTCTTCGTCGCAAGCCGCCACACGAGGCTCGGCTTATCGACGGCCTTGCCCGCGGGCATGCGGATGTCTTGAACGTAGCCATCGCGGCGCATCACCTGCAGCCGGCGTTGATCGGCGGCGCCGACCTCGAGCACGAGCGCTTGCGGATCGACGGAGCGCAGCGTGCCGGTGACATCGCCCTTGGCCGTTACGATCGTCACCTGATCGCCGATGTGGCGCGCGAGAATCTCATCGGGCGTGTTCGCGCCCGGCATGAAACGCTGCTCACTGACGCTGAGCCCGCCTGGATCGGTGAGACTGCGCAGCTGCACGGTCGCCGGATCCATCGTCGACGCGATGCCGGTGATGCGAACCTCGCCGTTCTTCGCGACATCGATCTCGCGTCGCTCGGTGATCATCGCACCGCTTGCTTGCGGCGCATTTCCATAAGTGGCGCCGCCGTACGCCGAAACCGGCGGTGGTGGCGTTGCCCACACGGTGATCGTCGTTTGCGCGCCCCCTGCGGCAACATCGGTCGTGGCGAGTGCAAGCACCACGGCTCCGCGCCACGCAAGGAAGCGACCCATGCATGGAGCATAGACGACGCGGATTGTGAGTGCCGCCGCATCCTTGTGTATAGTTCTTGCGTGGCGGTCGCGACCTACCCGGGAACGGTGTCGCCTTTGCGGGGCCTTGATCCGTTCGGCGAAGCCGAGCGTGATGTTTGGCAAGGCCGTGAGGCGGAACGAGATGAGCTGTCGCGCATGGTTACGGCCGACGGCTTTCGCGCCGGCCTGTTATTTGGCGAGCAGGGCGTGGGCAAGACCTCGCTCGTCCGCGCCGGGCTCATCCCCGAGCTGCGCGACCACGGCATCGTCGCGCTCGCCTGCGAAGACCTCAGCCAACCCGCGCAAAGCTTCGCCGCGGGCCTGACGAGCTTTGGCATCCAGCCAAATTCCGGCGAGCAGCCGATCGCGTTCTTGACGCGCGCGATGTCGAACGCGGTGCAGGGCCAGAAGTTCGTGTTCATCGTCGATGACATCGATCTCGCGGCGCACGACGACCGGATCACGTCGGAGCTCTCGGAGCTGTTCGCGAAAGTCGTGAGCCGCTCCGCGGGCCGCGCGCGGTTTCTATTCATCTGCGCGAGTGATCGCCTCAACACACTCGGCGCGCTCGAGCGACGAACCGGCTCGTTGTTTCCGCCGTCGAATCGCTACGAGCTGCCGCGGATCCCGGCGGCGGCCGCGACGAAGATTTTCGATCGCGTGCTGTCGCTGTCGGGCGTCGCCGCCGATCCGGCGCTCGCCGATGCCGTCGTGCGCGGGCTCGATCAAGGCCAAGGTCTCATCGCCGCCGATCTTCAGATCGCCGCGATGGCAATGCGCGATCTTCGAATCACATCGCAGGCCGCGCTGCAGAAGCTCGGCGGTGCGACCGAGCTCGAATCCGCATGGCTGCACGACGCGTGTCGCTCGACGGGCAACGAGCGCTCGGCGCTGCGCCTGTGTGCCGAGCTTGCCGCCGGCACGCACGGCGCAGTCACAACCGAAGCGCTGGTCCAACGCACGAATATCGATGCGAGCTTTGCGCAGCAAGCGCTCGGCGTGCTCGAGCAGCGCGGCGTGATCGCGCGCGGCGATGCCAGTGCGCAATCGTGGATGTTGCGCCACGAAGTGCTGACGCCGCGCATGCGCGTGATGGGTGCACCGGCGCGCGCAGCTGCGCGCCGCGCGTTCGAGCTGCTCGGCTCGAAGATCCAGAACAAGCAGCGGCTCAATCTGCTCGAGCTCTACTCGCTTCGGCACGAGGGCATCGCGCCGACGTCGCCGGCGGAAGTCGAGGTCGTCAACCGATCGAAGCGCTACTACCTGCGCGTCGCGGGCGCCGTTGCGGCGGCGCCGCTGCTGATCCTGCTCATCATCTTGTTCTCGATGCGTGGCCGCGTGTTCTTCGATCTACAACCCGGCCCCGGTGGCGATCACGTGTTCGTCACGGGCGGGCGGCCCGGGCTCGCGAGCTTTGGCTGGCTGCCGGGTAGCCGCTACGGCCAGCTCGTCGCCGATACAGGTCTGACGAAGCCGATGGTTGCGCCCGAGGCGTGGAAGAAGATCGCGGGCCACGACATCGGCAGCTCGCGCGGCAGCTGGGATGGTCAGCTCAAATCGATCATGGCGCCGCAGCTCGCTGGCCTCGTCGAATACGCGACGAGCGGCAACGAAGCGACGCTCGAACAGATGCGCAAGGCGGCGAAGGATCCCGAAGACCTCGCGGAGCTGCTCACCGCGCTGCGTCCGATCGCGCGCGGCACGCCGGGCGAGATCCAGCTCGTCGAGGCGTCGCTCGCGATGCCGCAGCCTGCGGTGCAGCGCGCGGCCGTGCTCGTCGCAGGTGCCGCAGCGCAGCGGCGCGACGTCTATCACGACACGCTCGTCAAAGCGCTGATCTCGGCGGATCCCGAGCTGCGTCGCATCGCGTTCTCGTCGGTGCGCAGCCTCGGCGAGCGCGGCAAGGCGCTGTTCGCCGCAGCGCTCGGCCACGATCCAGATCCGGCCGCGCGCCGCGAGCTGCTCGTCGAGGTTTCGAGCGCTACGGATAGCGAGAAGCCGTCGGCGACGAGCGCGACCTCCGTGCTCGCCGATGCCGAATCGCCACCGGCGCTGCGCGAGCGCGCGAAGTCGCAAATCAAGACGGGTCTCGTGCAGGATCCACTCGGCACCGCGACCGCGCTCACGACGGGCCTCGTCTCGCAAGATCGCGCTCCTGTCGAGGCGCGCGTGTTCGCGATCGAAATGATCCGCGACCTCGATCCGATGCCGAAGGTTCCAAACATCACCGAGGCTGCGCGCACGGCGTTCAACTCGCGCTCCGAGACGGTCCGCGCCGCCGCATTGCCGCTATATGCGAAGGTCGATCCGGCGCGTGCGAGCAGCGACCTGCAGCCGATGCTCGAGGACAAGAAGCTCGATAAGCGACTGCGCATCGCCGCGGCACTCGCGTGGGGTGAGGTTGCGGGCCAGAACAAGGACGCCGCCGGCGGGGCACTCGACAAGCTGCTCAACGACGACGACAACGATGTGCGCGCCGCCGCCGCGGAGGCCGCCGGCAAGCTCGGCCGCCAGTATCAAGAGCGGCTGACGAAGATGGCGAAGCAGGAGAACTACACCGTGCGCATCGGCGCGGCGAAAGGCCTCGCGAACAGCGCGCTCGCCGGCGCGAGCGGCCCCACCGCGATCATGGGCATCTACGCGCTGTGGAAAGAGAAGGGGCGGCCACGGCGCGAAGCGGCGCGCGTGTTCGCCGATCTCGCGAAGAAGAAGCCGGGCTACGTGCTCGAGTATCTCGGCGTTGCGGCGCGCAGCAGCGAAGATCCGCAGCTGCATCCGATCGGCGTCGAGGGCTTGTGCCACGCGGCGACGATCGGCAGCCCCGAAGCGCGCCGTGCGCTCGCGCGGTCGACCGAAGATCCCGATGTCAACGTGCGTAGGCTCGTGATGAACTGCGTCGCGGATGGTCCCGAGCCCGCGAAGAACGGCGCGACGATCGCGGCGAAGTTGATCAAGGATCCCGATGGCGAGATTCGCGGCACCGCGGCGCGCGTGCTCGCGATGTCAGTCGGCAAGGGCAACAGCGTGCCGCCGGTGATCGCCGAGGCGCTCGTCAAGCTTCTCGAGGATTCTGATCGCGAGGTCCGATTGATCGGCATCCGCGCGATCGGTGGCCTCGGCCAGGATGTGCCGAAGGCCGCTGCCACGGCGATGGCGAAGCTGTTCGAGCGCGCCGATGAAGGCGAGAAGATGGCGCTGCTGCGCAGCGCGAAGGCGGTCGGCGCGGCTGATATCGTCGAGCGCGCAGTCGCGGATAGCTCACCGCTCGTGCGCGTCGCTGCCGTCGAAGCGGCGCTCGGCTCCGGCATGCGCGCCGGCGCGACGCTCAGCGCTGCGCTCGCCGATGCCGACGTCCAGGTGCGAAAGGCCGCGCTCGAGCGCCTCGCATCGCAGAAAGACAAGATCGAGCCAGCGGTGCTCGACCGCGCGCTCTCGCTCGCGGCACGCGATCCGGATCCCGAGCTAAGCCAGCTCGCGCTGACGACGATCGCGCGCATCGCACCGAAGGAAGCGGTCTCGGTGCGGCTCAAGCGTTCGCTCGCGTCGCGCGCCGAGCGCGTGCGCGCGCAAGCTGCCGCGGCGGCGATCGGTCTCGTCGATCGCGATGCCGACCGCACGACGCAGCTCCTCGAGCCACTGCTCCAGGATGCATCGCATGACGTGCGCGTCGCGATGCTGCCGGCGCTGTCTGCCGCGTACGCGAAGACGAACACGCCGGAGAAGCTGCGCAACATCATGGCGAGCTCGGAAGGCAACGCGATGCGCCGCCTCGTCGCCGCGGGTGCATTCATCACGCTCTCGAAGACTGATGCCGGCAAGGCGGCGTCGGAAGTCCAGCTCAAGAAGCTCGCCTCCGGTGGGCCGCCGATGGCGCGCTTTACGGCGAAGCTCGTCGAGGGAATGATCGCGGGCAAGGCGGACGGCATGACGTTCTTGCAAGAGCTTGTGCCCTAGCGATGCGTTTCTTCGTGTTCGCCGTCGCGCTGTCAGCGTGTTGGACGGGCACGCCGCCACCCGAACAGCCGGTCAGCGCGCCAGCGCCGCGCGAAGCGCCGAAGTTGACGATCAAGCTGCGCCGCACGGCGTGCCTCGGGACGTGCCCGACGTTTCTTGTCGTCGTTCACGGCGACGGGCGCATCGAGTGGGATGGTCGCGAGAACGTCGCCGCGATCGGATTTCGCAAACGCCACGTTCAGACGCGCGCGATCGATCAGCTCGATCGCATGCTCGCGAAGGTGCAATTCTTCGAGCGCAACGAATCCGGCGAGCTGCCGATGCCGCCAGACTGCACGACGGTAGGCACGACGAAGTCTTGCTCGTTCGAGAGCTCGTTTACGATCTGCAGCGACACGTCGCGCTCGATCATCACAGTCGCGCGAGACGGCGCGACCCACACGGTCACGAACGATCACTGCGGCGAACGCACACCACTGGACGATCTCGAAGATCTGATCGATCACGTGGCGCAGCTCGACGAGTGGATCGGGCGATGACCGATCCGTATCGCGGCTCTACATACGACGTTCCGGCCGATGCACCGCGCGATCCAGGCATTGTCGGCGATGTCATCGCGCAGTTCGCCGATCCGAAAGCGTTCTACCGCGAGCTCGTGCAGAACTCGATCGATGCGGGGTCGCCATCTGTGCAGATCGAGCTGCATTACGACGACAGCGCGCACAAGCTTCGCATTGCCGTGCGCGATCGCGGCGAGGGAATGACGCGCGATGTGGTCGAGAATCAGCTGCTGGTGCTGTTCCGCTCGACGAAGGAACAGGACCGCACGAAGATCGGCAAGTTCGGGATCGGGTTCGTGTCGGTGCTCGCGCCGAATCCCGAGGTCGTGATCGTCACGACAGCGCGCGATCAGCGCCGCGTCGCGCTGCATCTCTATCGCGATCTCAGCTACGAGCTGTTCGACGCCGGGCCCGCGTCGCAGAACGGTACGACGGTCGAGCTCGAGGTCACGCTCGCGCCCGAGCAGGTTGCCGAGTTCGTCCGCGATAGCGAGCTGTCGCTGTTGCGCTGGTGTCGTCATGCGTCGGTGCCGATCGAATTTACGGTGCACGTGCTCGGCGAGGTCGCGACGCGACGGATCGATACGCCGCTCGCGCTGACCGATGCGATCGTCGAGGTGAGGCGGACGACGGATGATGGGCAGCTAACGGCTGTCGTCGGGATTGGCACGGCGCAAATGCCGTACGTCGGGTTCTTCAATCACGGCCTCACGCTGTACGAGACGACATCGCCGCTCGTTGGCAACGTCGCGGCGAAGATCCAGGATGCCCGGCTCGGCCACACGATCAGTCGCGACGATGTCAGGCGGGACAAGCATTTCGAGCGCGCGATCGAATTCGCGCGAACGCTCGCCGAGGTGGATCTGCCGCGTGCGGTTGCCAGCGAGCTCCGCGCCGCCGCGGAGGCCGGCGACGATACGCGCTATGCCGCACTCGCGGACGCGATCGTCCTCGCCGAGCTGGAGCTGCCGATGGCGAGCTGGTGGTTTCCGCTCGTCGAGCCGTTCGGCGGGCGCCATGCGATCGCAGCGACCGAGCTCGGCACGCGCGTTTGGGTGAGCATGCATTCGTCGCCGGTCACCGCTGCGCTCACGACGCAAGGGACACCCGTCTTGCGCGGCAGTGGCGAGTCACTGCTGCTCGCGACACTGCGCTACGCAGTCAGTGAGGTCCACACGGAGCTGACGTTGATCACGCCGGTCGATGGCACGGATGCCGATGTCGCGTTGCTCGCCGCGCTCGAGCAGGTCCTCGATGTCGCGCATCGGCCGCCGACGTCGATCATGATCGCGAAGCTCGACGGTGCGCGCGCCGATCGACTGGCGGTTGCTGGAACCGGGTCGCTGCAGCACGTCGTCGATCGCGAAGAAGCGGGGCGCGATCCGTTCGCATTCTTACGCAGGCGCGTGCTCGTGCTGTCGGCCGAGCATCCGCACATGCGTGCGGCGCGCCGTGGCGATCCGGTCGTCGCTGCGTCGCATCTCGCGCGTGCGGTGCTGCTCGAGCACGGCCTCCTCGACGAGGACCGCTCGCAAGCGATCCTCGATCACGTGCTCGAGCGCGTGGAGAGTGAATGAGGCCCGCAGCGCCGGGGCCGCAGCTATCGGCGGGACGCATTCGCGTCGATGCCGGGCGTGCAATCGCGAAGCTCCGCGAGTACCAGCTCGCCGATCGCACGGCGTGGATCCTCGAAGCGATCCGTGCGGCGGTCGCATCGCACGCGACGCGCATCGAGCTCGCGGGCGACGCGAATGACATCTGGCTTTCCTGGGAGGGTCCGGCGTGGGCACCGGCGCTGTTGCCGCGTCTGTTCGACGAGCTCGTCAGCCCAGCGCCGGCAACCGAGAACCAACACGTGCGGCTGCTCGCCGCTGCGATCAATAGCGCGCTCGGCATGAACCCGGCGTACATCGACGTGCTCGCGATCGGCGAGACGGGCGCTACAACCGTGCGCTACACGCCCGACGTGCTCGTCGAAGAGGGCGAGCTGCGCGAGGTGGAGGCGCGCGAGGTGCCCGTGCCGGAGGGCGCAACGCCCGGCATCCGCGTGCATCTGCGTCGCCGCGTCGGGCTCGATGTCCTCGCGTACTTCGTCTACGACCCGCCGGAGCTCGCGCTGGCGCGAAACGCGTGTCGCGATCTGCCGGTGCCGCTGCACGTCGGTGACGTCGTGTGTTCGCGCGCGAACGACGACGACATCCTGCAGGTGCCGCTCGGCGAAGGTCTCGATGGTTTCATTGCCGTGACAGAGCGCAACAAGCTTGGCCGTGCGCTGTTCGAGGTCGCCGAACGCGGCGTCGTGCTGGCGACGTACGAGCTCGATCTACTCGGCGGTGGTGGTGGCGCACTGCCACTGCGCGTTTATATCGATGCGCCACGGATGCCGACGAACGCGTCGCGCTCGCAGGTGCGCCGCGATGCGCACCCGATCGAGAGTGCCGAGCGTCGTGCTGCCGAGCTCGTGCCCGAGGTCGTGGCGCAACTCGCAAAGCGCGATGACGAGCGGGCGCGTCGCGCGCAGCTCGCGCTCGTCGCGACGAAGATCGCCGGTGTCGCCTGGCACACCACCGTGCGCGAGTTGGGCGAGCCGCTGCGTCAGCTCGCACGGTTGCCGCTCGCGCGCAATGCCGTCGGAGAGCCGCGCGCGCTCCTCGAGCCGTGGCGGGACGAGATCCACACCGGTGACAAGCCGTTCGATGCTGCGCTCGCGCCGTGGCTCGGCAAGGTGCTGTGGGTGCCACCTGGCGATCCGGCGGCGTGTTTGATCGAGCCGCTCGCGATCGATGCGCGGGCGACGCGTCGACTCGCGCGCTGGGCGCGGCGCCAGTTGCGAGCAGAGCGCAAGTTCTACAGCCATCGCAAGCGCGACGCGCGTGTCGAGAACATGGAGCAGCCGCGCATGCGAATGCGGATCGCCGCGCGGCCACCGACGACGTGCGTGCCCGACGCGTTCTTCGAGGGCATCGATGGCGAGGTTTGTGTGTACCCGACGGGCAAGCTCGGCTCGCTCACGGTGCTGCTCCACGGCCGCGAGCTCGAGTGCATCGAGTTCGACAGCCCACTCGCGTTCGATGTGGTGCTCGATACGAAGCGCGCGACGCCCGGCGATCGCTATCGCGGCATCAAGCGCGATGCGCACTATCGGCGCCTCGAAGCTGCGATGCGCGGCGCTGTCGTGCGCGCGCTCGAGTGCCTCGCCGTGCGCGGTCGCGAACAGCTGCCGACGGGTGTCGAGCTCGGTCCCGAACCAGGAGGCGATGTCGATGCGGCGCTGTTTCGGGCCGCATTCGGTGTCGTCAACGAGCTCGGTCTCGTCCTCGGCGAGCCGCTGACGAGTGCGCGCGCATACCGCGCGATCGATGGCAGGTTGCACACGCTCGGCGAGCTCGCGACGCAGCGTGCGATCGGAGTCGTGCCCGCGGACGTGCGCGTCGACACGCCGGAGGGTCGCATCGTGCTCACGCTCGACGACACCGAGCGCGCTGCGCTCGACAAGCTCGTCGGCGCGCGGATCGTGCCGTATCGGCACTCGCGGACGCCGGCGAGCATCCTCGCGCACCGGCTCGCGGCTTCGTGCGGCGGTGCGCTGGAGATTCGCGATGGCGATGTCACCGGTGCGATCGCGCCGGCAGAAGAATCGACATTGTGGCTATGCCACATGGGCGTCGAGCTCCACGCGACGAAGTACGAGCACAAGCTCGTGCCGTGCACGATCGTGGTCGACTCCGATGCGATCGTGCCCGACAGGAAGTGGACGAAGATCGTCGACGATGCGGGCGTCACGAAGCGCGCGTTCGTCGGCTGGGAGATCGAGCTCGTGCGCGCGATCGCGCGGGCGCTGTTCGGTGAGCGGCCGGCGACATTGCTCGGCAGTGACTTGACGCTCGCCGGTCCGCTCGGCAGCGCGCTGTGCGCGGCGCTGCGCAACGCCGCGGATCCGCGCGAGCTCCTCGGCAACG
>Ga0070698_100006804_pt1 | contig 12396 bp, 11 predicted proteins | sample KBSK1502metaG_FD_65477 | JGI IMG/M metagenome (GOLD analysis project Ga0070698, IMG submission 65477) | Corn, switchgrass and miscanthus rhizosphere microbial communities from Kellogg Biological Station, Michigan, USA - KBS K1-50-2 metaG | ecosystem: Host-associated > Plants > Roots >...
AGGTCGTAAAGGATCTTTTCACGATTAGCTTTTTCAACTTCCACAACCACGACTTTACCGCCGAAGGAAAAGCTGAAGTCGCATTTCTTTCGGATCGTTTTGGGCAAAGCCAGTTGTATTAACTGACCTCCGCTCGCAAGCAGGTTTGCTTGCAGTTGGGAATCGAAGTCGAACGTAAACTGATTACTGTTGCGCTTGCCGATCGAGTATGGAAAGCGAATCTCAACGCATCCATCGAGCAAAGGACGTAAGAACTCATAAACCTTGGACCCTTGAGGAAAGAACTCGAAGTTGCAAGCGATCAGTTCCATGAGTTCGCTCTGGCTCCCGTTATACCTCAATCTCGCCGCTCATGAGGCGCGGTAAAAGGAGATCGCGAGCGGCGCGGAGTTTTTGGTTTTGGAGCGTCAAATTTGCCCTTAATTCGAACATTGGTGAAGCAAGTTCATCAAAATCTGAAACGAGCCGACGGGGAGGGATGAGAACTTCCACTTTGTGAACGCTCTTTCTATCAAGCGTTGGAACGGAGACACCTCCGTTGTATTGCTTAAGGTCCATTGATCTGAGCAAAAACAACGCGAACAGTGGAGTAATGCGCCTAAACTCCTTAACCCAGAGAGCAGTATTGAGTGGCCAGTAGTCTTCACGAACGTAACGTACTTCGCCGAGCGTTCCGCTTCGACCGGTCACAATACCTGGCCCATTCACTCTAGCCTTATTGTGATAACCATTAATTCCAGTCGACCCATATATCGGCACCTCGCCGTCGTGTCGTTCTTGAATAGGAAGATCGAAGCCCCGTTGAAGCAACAACGCCTTCTCCAACGGAGATCGCTCCCATCCCTCGGGAATCCCATTTGTAATAGGAGTGTGTTCGTGGCCGGGAAAATGGAGGTGGACGAACCACTCCTGGTAATGCAGTCGCGCGGTTTCTTCCAACAAAGTCATCCGCCGCCGGTTGTTTTTGATTAGATCATCATAAGAAGAAAGCACATTTGCGATTTCTTGCTGAACAAGTAGAGTCGGCTTTGGGATCTCAAAACTTTGAATCATTTCTTTGGTGAGTGCCTTTCGGGTACCACCGCTACCAGCAAGGGAAAGCATGATTGACTGCATCCATGGCGAAATGAAGAAATACTTAAGGAAACATGCGTCAAAGGCGTCAGGGTTTGGACGCACTATCGCAACGTGCTGATTCACGCGAGCTGGAAGCACAGACTTTGGAACTTGGCAGCAACGAGCAACCGAATCGCCCGTTATGTTCAAAAGGAGATCTTCTTCCTCGACAGTGACCCCGTTAAGACGCTGCGCCTCCGTATCACCGAGGAACGCCAAGCCTTCATTCGTGAAAAGCCCGTTATAAACATTCTGGCTTCTGATCAGCGCTACTCCTTCGGATTGATAAACTTGGTCGCCACCACGCGGCGTCGAACCGCTCCCGATTTTTGAGCAGTACCTTCCGAGACGAACCCTTTCCCACTGCGACTTACTCACGCACCTAACTCCTCGAATTTTTCTTGGATCCTCTTCGCTAGCACGACTGCTTCATTGTTCAACTCGGCAAGCTCAATGTGAATGTCGTTTAGAGTTTGATCGAAATCAAAGTCGTCATCTACCCTTTGAGAAGCAACGCTGACGTACCGACCCGGCGTGAGGCTCCAATCGGCTTCCTCTATGTCCTTCCGGTCAATAAGCTTTACTAGTCCCGCCACCGGGACAAGCTGCGCTTCAGGAAAGCGGGACAATAACCAGTGAGCCTGACGTTCGAAGTACGACGTTAACTTGAGTTGCTCCACTAATTCCTTGCGCTGCACGTCGAGTTCTTTTTCCTGTTTGGCAATAGCTCTGCCATCCCAATCTTCGTGCTCTCTCGCGTTGGCGTCTTTCTCTGCTCCATCAACTAATCGCGTTGCGAGTTTGAAAACGATGTCCACATCCTTGACGAGATCGCGACAAGCGATCGAGAGTTCTTGTAGTTCATCAAGCAGTTTCGTTTGATCTGCAAGCTTGGACGCGCATGCCGTCTTCCACTCCGTTCCAATTCGTGAGTTCAATCTGTCGAGGCTCTCGAAACACGATTTGGAGGTTTCGTCGCGCTCGCTAACCAACGCTCGAAGCTCTGAATCTGCTGACAGCGTTTCAAGAAAAGATTTGGTTGCAGTTATGAGTGCGTCGTAGCTGGATCGAAAGAAATTGGACTTCTCGGCAATGGCCGCAGCCTCAACGAGCGTGCGATCAAGATACTGTTGGACAAGTGCGATGAATCGGTCTTGCTGCCCACGGTAAAGCCAAACGATAGCGCTTATGTTCTGTAGCTGTTCCGGCGAGAAGTCGTAAATCTTACGGGTGACTTTTCTATAAATATTTCGCGCATCGATCATGAGCACTTTGTCGCGTCGATCGGCAGGCTTGCCTCTATCGAAATGCCACAACTCACAGGGAACCGTTCTGGTATAGAAGAAGTTAGAACGTATAGAAATGATCACATCAACATCGCCCGTCTCAACAATCTTCCGCCGCACGTCCGCCTCTTTGTTGCCGGCACTGCTCGCCTGCGACGACATCACGAATCCGGCGCGCCCGCTCTCATTCAGGTAACTCCAGAAGTAAGAAATCCAAAGATAGTTTCCATTCGAAACCTTCTTATCTTTGTTGACACCTGGCAGACCAAACGGCAGACGTCGATCAGTTATCACCTTTTCAGCGTCAACCTTGTCTACATTGAAAGGCGGGTTAGCCATCAAGAAGTCGCACTTATTGAAGAGTTCGTGCGGATCTTCGTAAAAAGTGTTCGCCTCTTTGATATCTCCTTCGAGCGCATGCACCGCGAGGTTCATCTTCGCAAGACGAAGATTGCTTGTCTTAAATTCATGCCCGTAAAACGTAACTTTGTGAGCCGGGTTTTCACCATGCTCCTCAATAAAATGACTCGTCTGAACGAACATACCGCCCGAGCCTGCTGCCGGGTCGAAAACAATTCCGTGGTCGGGTTCGATAACGTTCACGATCATTTGTACAAGCGACGGTGGTGTAAAGAATTCACCGTTGTCCTGCGCACCCTGCATGGCGAACTTCATCAGAAAGTATTCATTGATACGACCAAACACGTCTCCACTCGCGGTGCGCAAAGCCTCGCTATCAAAGACGCGCAGCATCTCTTCGAGAAGAGTGTTGTCAAACCTAGCGTAGTCTTTCGGTAAGACATCATTCAGTGGCTGAAAATCGCGTTCCACAGCCTCCATCGCATTGACGAGAGCCTGGCCGAGATTGGCTCCTTTGGGAAGTTGAACCAGCTCGTCATAACGAGCTTCTTTCGGGAGCATCAGTGCCCGCCGCTTCTTGAAATCGGCGGCCGTCAATGGACGCTTCGGCATCCTTCCTGCGGCCTGCTCTGACTCGATGTCTCTTAAAGCTTCGTTGTAGCGATTCGTGGCGTGACGTAGGAAGATGATGCCAAGAACCGGCATGCAGTATTCGTTAGCTGTCAGCTTTGAGTTCGCGCGCAAGTTATCAGCCGCGTCCCATAAATGTGCCTGAAGAGTTTCGATGTTTTCAAGCGGGTTCTGCATTGAAAGTTCGGTTGTTTTTGAGCATCCGTTTGCCGCCGTTTTGGATTCCTTCAGTTCGTCGTTTTCACCAACCGACCAGAGCAATGTTTCAGGCTTAGGCTCAGGTACATTCGCCTTTTTCCTGGAGTCACGCTTCTTTTTTTTGCTTGTTGGATTGATAGTTTCTGGTTCTGCCATTCTTCGCGTAGTGAGAGAGATTAGAATCTTAAGATTTCTAACTTGATTAATAAATAATCAAGAATGGATGATCGCGTCGGAGTTATCGTACGCGGCTTTGTGGGAGCATACCGTATCGCGCCGTTATGCAACGCGCTTATTTTGCCGTAGACGCTTTATGTTGACAAGCAGATCAATTTGCTGACCACGAATAGATATGCAGTCTCAGATTTTCAGGACTTCGACGCCAAAACAATTAAGGGTCACCCTGGATACCGGCAGGGTCATGCAGTAACTCGAAAAGAGGTTGAGTCAGTTTATGTAAATCAACAACCGATCCTCGCCATACCTCTTAAACGCGAACTCATACGGCAGAGGCCGGAAATAGAGCAGCGAGGTCTCGAAATTCATCAGACTCGCGAAGTCGTACATCTCATGAAGTTTTGCCGGCACCTTGTTTGCCAGGGCGGAGTCGTTTACCGGAAGCAAAACCATCAGCTTGAACCTGTCTTCGAACCACGTGGAACTCCCAGCCACGTCCACGCTCTTAATATTGAAGTTGCCTAACTGTTGGACCGACTTGAACAATGTGTCGTTAGCGAAAGTAAACTTAAAGGGAAAACCGAATTCAGTGATGCTTTCGGCGCCTGTTCGTTTTGGATTCCCTCGTACATCTTCATACCGAGCGCCCAAGCTGCGATTGATCGACGCAACTTGCGAGTCAAGAGCCACGACGAGTTTCTTCTCGACCAGTACGTCGAGAAACGATTTGGTCTTCTCGTTCTTTTTCTTTGTTAGCTCAGGATCTCCGACCAGTTTTAATATTGGCTCTTCATCTTTTTTCAAATAGACGAGGATGTAGGCCTGATGCTCGGTATGCTCGTGTGGCCCACCGTTTTTCTTAAACACGAAATCGACTGTTATTGAAGGACGTCCACTATTGTCGTCGGAGTAGATGGAAATCTTCGGCAAATACGATTCCCACACTGGCGCATCTCTTTGTCCAAACGCCGCGGATACACAAACGAGCACGATCAAAATCGACAGGCAGGCGATTCGCATACAACACCTCTTTCCAACGAACAGGACTTGTGCAACCGTGATGAGACGATGGCGTAGATCTACAGTCGAACTAACCCCGACAGTATGAGCCCGAGAAACACGAAGAACACACCGAATACAATTAGCTGTAACCGGGGCGACACGCGCTCATCGGATTTCGCATCTTTCTTGCCGAAGTACTTGTGCATGAAGGCAGTGACCTGGTCCATCTTGTCCTGAGGTAGTAAGCCGGTGATGAACGCTGCCGCTCCCGCTGCACAAGCGATGTAACCGTATAGCTGGATCTTATCCATGCGCGCGAGTATAACATCGCCCAAACCGTACATTTCATCGGCGTGAGTGAGCTTGAGCTAGCTTGTACGCGACTCGCTGACATGGCCACGCAGGGGCGGCCACGGAGAGCCGCCCCTACAGTACGTACGATGGCGTTCGTACTGCTCGAGTATGTAGGAGATGTGGAACGTAGTGTAGGGGCGGCCCTCCGTGGCCGCCCTTGCGTGGAACTCTTTCCGAGCGGGAACTAAAATATGCATTCGGACTTATCGAACAAGTTCGACGTGATCATCGCCGGGTGAGACTATTGAACATCGAAGTGAACGATGGCTCGCGTCAATTTGGCGACTGCCTCTTGTTTTTGTAAACGATCCAAATTGCCCTGATGATATTCTTGAGGCCGTCCTATCTCATTGCGAGCTTGTGCTTGGTACGGCTGGAGGCTAAGTCATGAAGAAATGCCTGCTACTGATTACGATGGTAGTCCTCGCATCTGTCGTGCCCGCGAGGAGCCGTGTAGATGCATCTGCCGAGGAGTACGCAGTTTACTCCGCTGTGATCGCGGAGATGTTTGCCGGCGACCGAGTTACGTTCGACACACAAGCCAAGATCAAGCTGCTGGTGATCAAGGACATGACCGCTACCGACGTTGCCAGAGATTTCCTGGAACAGAACGAAGTCTATTTCGGGCGGATGTTCCCGACGTTGGCAGAAGGAGTCGTCAAGGATTACAAAGCCAGGAACAAGGTACCCGCCCGACTCAAAGACTCGTTCGACCTCAACATCAAACATGTTGTGGTCAAGAAAGAGGAGATCGAGAAGATGTTCGCGGGCGGTGGTTGGTGGCAGGAGTTCTACAAGAGATATCCCGATTCCGGCGGCCTGATCGTTCTGTCGCGCGTGGGTTTTAGCCCGGCGATGAACCAGGCACTGGTCTACATTCAACACGGGTGCGGCGGTTTATGTGGAACAGGACACTACGTCCTGCTGGAAAAGAGCGGCGAGCGCTGGCAAGTGGTCAAGCGAAGCATGGTTTGGATCTCTTAGAGAAAAGATCAACTGAAGAGTTGTTCGATTTCAGCTGGAAATCTGCGTCGAGGAGAATTGTCCTGCTGGCGAAAAGATGGCAACGCCAGATCGTTTTTAGCTGCCTTTGTGATCCGGTGGTAGATTGCGCCACCTTCACGTCGAAACTCACGCGTAACTTCCTCAACAACGTTTGGAGGGATGTCTGATTTCACCTACATCACCGGCTTCTCGACTTTGAAGTCGACGTTGTATTCGTAGGTGATCTGCGACTTCTGTTTGTACGAGCTGACCGTCGTCTCTGAATCTATTTGATGTGGCAATCCGTCGCTCGCACCGATCCAAGCCTTACCCGTGACGTTCCATTTCTGGCCGGAGATATCTAGCTCCATCGTGTATGTGTAGGCATGACATGGCACACTGTTAATCGTGTCAGTTCCGATGTAGTGCACATCCTTGAAGGCTGATGCCATCACCTCGCGCATTCGCTTTTCCATGGCTTGACGTTGAGCGAGCCCAGGAAGCGAACCCGCGGTCCAGTTTCCGTTGTTCGATCTGCTGTACCGTTGATCTCCGATGGTAATCAGTTCCGAATTACCGGTCGGCCCGTTGGTCCAGGTCGTGTGCGTACGATCCGCAGCGGCAAATTCCACCGTACGCGTGCCGGCTGGTAAGTCACGGCCATCGGCGGTGCCGGATGAGTTTTCAGTCAGTCGATAAGGGAAAGCGGTCTTCAGCTGCTCAAGCGCTCCGCCCAAGTCTTTCCGCGCATCGCTGCTCGGCGTGAAAGCTGTGCCGTGCGAAGAAGAATCTCCGGTTGGCGATGCGTTATTAGTGGCCGGGGCTTTTGATTGATTGAAGTTGCAAGCTGTGGTAAAGGCTAACGCGAGCAAGAGAGGAACCCAGAACGGGAGTCGACGACGAGCGTTGAGTGTCATTGTTCTTCCTCCACGCATCGAATATCACGTCCCACGGTCAGTGTCGAGAGTGATTGTCGTCACTTGAGATGCGACAGTCGGAAATTATTCGCGGATCGCGTTGGTACCGGTAGCGACCGAGTCATTGCAACTCAAACTTAGACGTCGTACTTGGATGGGGTCAGTACCGTCCGCGGTAGCGGATGGGTAAACGCTGGGGTTCACGATTGATAAATTGATCTCGCATGCTGATCGGTGACCCATCCGCTACCGCGGACGGTACTGACCCCATCCAAGTGCGGAGTAAGGGAACGCTATTGAGCCTTGACCTCGGGTAGCTTTTTGAAGCCTTTCTCCAATGCTTTTCGCAGCCGATCGACTGCAGTCGTCGGATCGCCGGGGAAGATCGGATCGGTGTACAAGAGCACTTCACCGTTTCGCGCATCCACGATCCCAATCTGTAATCGCAGGTAAGCCGGAGTTCCGCCAACCAGCAAGGTGAAAGCAGTTTTGCCTCCCGAAAGTTTTTTTCCTTCGCCGCGAATGAAAACGACCGCGTCGGTGCCCTTCTCCAAATTCAGGTTCAGCACTTCATCGCCCATCGTGAAGCGACCCTTCTTAACGTCGCTGCGCTTCTTCATGATGTTAGGCAACAAAGTGTCAAACTTGGTTTGAAAGTCGGCGACGTTGTACTTCTGCTGCTCATCGGCCGATGCCCCTGCGGCCGGCAAAGTTGCGACGTTTTTCTTTTTCGACAAGACTTCGGTGACCATCGCTTCTACGCGCGAGCTCAACTCGTCAGACTCAGCCGCCATGCCTTCCGGACCTTTCATGCTGTCGCGGACGACATTCACTTTCGCCGGCAAGACAACAACGCGACGAATCGTAGTCTCTTTCGACTGGATCTTCGGGTGAAGAAATTGAGCCTTGGCCTGATGCAAGCCGGTCACGGGGAGCAGTGCTACCAGCACAAACATCAACACGAAAGATCGAGCACTCATTTGAGCTTCTCCTTTAACGCTTCAATGCGTCTTTGAATTCGTTCGCGATCAGTCGCCGCGGGCGACAGCTCGAGATACTTCTCGTATTCCGCGACGGCATCGGTGCGTCGTTCGAGCTTCTCGTACAGCATGCCCAAACCGCGATGTGCAACCGGCACGGGATTGTCAGCTTTCAACGCAAGCTGATACGTCTCTTCTGCGAGTTGTTGATGTTTTTGCCAGTTATCCTTACCCGCGGGTGTCGCAAGCAGATCGCGCTCCTCTTCTTCAAATGTGCGCTTCTCGCGTTTCTTCGCGGCATCCTTCATCGCGCTGTTCGTCAATTCCTTTTCCGTTAGCAGTGGCGTGCGTGGTCCGAGTGCGCGGTAACTCTCTGCTAACCAAAACAGATTCTCCGAATCGGCACGGAAATCTACCAGACGCTGCGCGAAGTAAACGGCGGAACGAGTGCGTCTTGAATTAACCGCGAGCTGAACGTTGTGACGCATCACAGATTCCATGTTCCGAAAGTACAGCGCGCGTTCTCGATTCAACTCCATCTGAGGCGTCACGGTGTCGGCGCGCGAGCCGAGATAACTGCTCAGGTATTTGATTCGCTCATCAAGCGACGGATGGTCGTTATAGAACAGCCTGATATTCTCGCCCTCGATATCTTTATCGAGCAGCTTCATTACGTTGACCATTTCTTCAGGCGGGTACTCAGCGCTGATCATCATGTCGATGCCTTTGATATCAGCCTCGCGCTCGAGGTCGCGGCTGTAACCGTAGATCGTCGCCATCATGATGAATGGAGCTACGGTCGTTACAACCGTGATGACTGCTCCGACCACGCTCAAAGGCGCATACGCGCCGACCGCCTGCATAACGTTCATTGTGAGAAATTTTTTGCGGTTGCTGCGATTATGCAAATACGTATGTCGCCGCATTACGTGCGTCAGCTCGTGAGCGAGGATCGCCGCCAACTGCGATTCGTTGTCAATGAGAGACATCAATCCAGTGGTCACATAGATCGAGCCGTTCGGGAGAGCGAAGGCGTTCGGCTGCGGGTCGCGGAGAGCGCGAAATCTCCACTGCACTTTTTCGAGCTCGAGCCCACGTGGAACCAGCGATTTGCCGATACGACGCAGATACGCATTAACCGCTTCATCTGCGAGCACGAGGCCATCCCGCTCAAACCGAACGTCGAGCAGATCTACCTGCTCGAGCACCTCCAAATCGACTTCGCCAAACTTGAAATCTTCCTTCAGAGGCGGAGGCGTGGCTTCGACCGGCGCAGTTTTCTTCTGCGCATGCGCGACCGGACAAACTGAAGCGAACACAATGCAAAGGCAAAGTGCTGCAACGATGAAATTTGTAAGCTTGCGGGGGAACATAGCAGGCAACTTCCAGAGCTAAAGATGTGCTAGACGATACAAGCTGGCTCGAAAGTTGTAAATCGAAATTTCGAGCTTAGATCGCTACATCATCTACTGCGAAATTCTCCTCACCTGTTTCAGTCATTCTCCGCACAATCTCTTTCGAATAGGCTTTGCCACAAAACAAAAATCGCAAACCTGGATCGGGTCAGTACGGGGAGCGGTAGCGACCTGGTCAACCATCATAGTCAAAAGTCGTTAGGAAAAATCACATGCTAATCACTGACCAGGTCGCTACCGCTCCCTGTACTGACCCGATCCAAGAACGAGTCGGCACACTCATTGCTCAGCCGTGTGAAGGATCGGGAATGCCAAATCGAAAATTCCTCAGGAGCCACTGTTCATGAAGAAACTTTGGGTGATTTTCATTGCCATCTTTGTCTGTTCCTTCGGCGTGCTTGGCTGGGTGGGCACAGAAATATTTCGCCAGGCGCCGCCAATTCCGCGCGAAGTCGTCACGACTGACGGACAGGTGCTCGTCTCCGGCAACGACATTCAAGACGGACAGAATGTCTGGCAGGCCATGGGCGGAATGGAAATGGCCTCAATCTGGGGCCACGGTTCTTACGTAGCACCCGACTGGACCGCGGACTACTTGCACCGTGAATCGCTCTTCATCCTCGACACCTGGTCCCAAAAAGATTTTGCGGCCACGTACGACAAGGCGTCTTCGGAGCAGCAGGCAATCCTGCGTCAACGTCTTCAGGACCTCGTGCGCAGGAATAATTACGACGCAGCGAGCGATCGTTTGACTATCGAACCGATTCGAGCCGAAGCTGGACCCGGTACTGGCGTAAATGTTTGCAGCAAAAGCCTTGTATTAGGGACAAACTTGAGGGATAGTGGACCACCTCTATGCCGCAATTGTTTGGACCTCAAAATCTCAAGCTTTGGATAATCATCGCGGTCCTGGTGATCCCGTTCTTCGTGGTGGGCTCCAGAGCTACGCTGGATCCAAAATTATTAAAGGATGACGTCAAACCCAGACGTCCACTAAAGATCCTGGAGACAGATCCCGATCCGGCAACGAAATTCAAGGATTGGAAGAACGCAAAAAGTGAAATGCATACGAGCCTGAAATGGGATTTCGCATTTCTCTTCATCTATCCCACTACTCTTTCCCTGCTCTGCCTGATCTTTGCCCACTACTTGAGCGATGCCCATATCATTCCATTCAAAATTGGCGTGGTGGTCATATCGCTGCAAATAACAGCGGCAATCTTCGACTTCTTCGAGAACGTAATCGCAGGTCGAATCATCGACGGCGTCGCGACCAAGCCCTGGCCATGGATCGCGTCGTGGTGCACGTTCTACAAATTCGCTTTTATCGGAGTCGGACTGCTTTACGTTGTCGTCGGTATCGGAGCGTGGATCTATCTCAGCGTCACCAACAGACATTAGATTCTCAGGCAGTGCTAACGGCACTGAAGGTCTTGAGCGCAGATGCGTCTCACGGCGTGTACGGCGGAGTTGAAGGCCGTAATGATCGAGCCACCCTTGGTTCCAACCACCAGGTCGCCAAGCAGGTACAGTCCGGGAACATTCGTTGCGCCGGCGTCGTCGAAAATCGGTCCGTGTTCATTGAACGCGATCCCCAACGTCCGCAGAAAATTCGTCGGCGTTGTTCCTCCGAGCGCGTAAATCACACGGTCGAACGTCCGCGGCAACACCGTCTCTTCACGGAAAACAACGCGCGGCCGGCCCTGCTCGTCTTCGATCTTGACGATGTTCGTGCTGCGGAGTATTTCAACGTCTCTGCGCTCCTCCATCGTCAACAACAAGACGCGATTCTGTTCGTTCACGCGAACAAACTCCGCTTGCCGGTACGAAAGCGTGATTCGATTACCCGCCGGATGCAGATACTGAACGTACTCCGCCGCAGTATCACCACCGCCGACAACAAGCACACTCTCATTTCGAATCGGAACCGACGTGATATCAAAAAGAAGTCTTTGACGAAGTGCCGGCGGGAAGGTGTAATCCTGCGGCCTGTTGGGCCGTCCGAAAATACCAATCGCGACGCCGAGCACTCTGCTTTCAAACGTCCCGCTCGAAGTATTGATGCGAAATCCGTCGCTCACCCGCTCCATCCCAAAGACCTCAGCCTCGTACTTAATATTGACTTTGTAATCAGCAATTACCTTGTCGAAGTATTCGATGGTCTGAGCTTTCGTCATGTCTGAGAGACAGAGCAGCCCCTCACATTTGGCTTCAAAGCCTTTGTAGTTTGCGGTAGTAATCTTTTGTTCGGGATAAAGCTGCCGGATGGCCCAGTTATGGTTGTGAGACTTTTCGAGGATCAGGATCTGATTCGAGTCGATTCCAGACGCATGTCCTTCGGCGGCCAAAGCAATTCCACCTGGACCAGCACCAATGATGACCAAATCGTACATAAGCTCTCCAGCTTAATGTAACACCTTCTCATTTGGTGACGGAGCCCTCAGGCAACCGAGATCGGTTGCGCGGCAAACTGTTCAATTGGTCCAGGTTGATTTATGAACTTGCGTAAACTCGCCCTCGCTTTATGTAACTGCGATCTCGAGGTGCCGGACGATCGTCCCTTCAACGCTGCAATCTCGTCGTGTCCCAATCCTGCGATATCGTGAAGGACGAATACTTCCCGGCATCCCTTTGGTAATTTTTCCATTACTTCCGATAGCAGGATTCCATCGGCGATTCGCTTGTGGTGCGGGTCGATCAAAAACGTGCTGATCTTTGCGTGTTCGTCCTCTTCTTCCACTACCGTTTCAGGACGCACTTTGCGTCGTCGAAAGTGCATCAACACCTGATTGACCGTGACGCGATGCAGCCAGGTTGTGAACGCCGCATCGCCGCGAAAGCTGTCGATTTTGCGAAACACGTTGATGAAAACCTCGTGCGTGAGGTCTTCTGACTCCGACACGTTCCTGGTCATGTTCAGACAGATGGAATACACACGCCGGTGATGCTCGCGGTAGATCTCATCCAGAGCTTCACG
>Ga0070698_100006806_pt1 | contig 12393 bp, 10 predicted proteins | sample KBSK1502metaG_FD_65477 | JGI IMG/M metagenome (GOLD analysis project Ga0070698, IMG submission 65477) | Corn, switchgrass and miscanthus rhizosphere microbial communities from Kellogg Biological Station, Michigan, USA - KBS K1-50-2 metaG | ecosystem: Host-associated > Plants > Roots >...
GCGGCGAACGTGTCGCCGAGCCGGCGCGCGATCGATGCTGCGATCGGGCTTTCGTTCGTGCGTCGCAACCTTTCGTTCAGCTACGAGTCGACGCTTGGCAAGCCGCCGCCGGGCTATCGCCAGCTGATTCCCGTCGCCGGCGCATACATCGATCTCACGATCTTTCCGCTCTCGTTCAACCACAAGCCGAGCGGCCTCATCAGCGGCCTCGGCCTGACGGCGCTTTACGATCGCGTGCTCATCATTAATTCGCAGAAGAAGTACGCCGATGCGCAGGGCATGCAGCAGGTCGCCGATCTCGATACGTCGGAGGAGCGCTGGGCGCTCGGCCTCGTGCTGCGCTACCCGTTCAACAACAAGGACCCGAAGTCGGCGGTCGTCGGCGGCCAGCTGACCTATGGCCAGCAGAAGTTCCTCGTCGAGCAAACGCTGCCGAACATGGAGAAGACGGACATTCCAAACGTCCAGTACTCCATGCTGTCGCCGGGTGCGTTCATTCGCTATCCGCTCGGCCAGAAGATCATCCTCAACGCCGACCTCGCGTTTCACATGGTGCTCGGCGCGGGTCCGATCACCGAGCAGGCGCAATACGGCAAGGCGACGGTGCTCGGCTTCGATATCGAAGCGGGCGGCGATTACATGCTGACGTCGAACATCTTCCTGCGCGCCGCGCTGCGCTTCGAGATCATCAGCCTGAGCTTCTCGGGCGACGCGATGTCGCAATCGAACACGCGCGACACCGACCCCGAGCAGGACGTGACGGGCGCCAGCGATCAGTACATGGGCGCCTCGATCGTCGCCGGGTACCTGTTCTGAGGTGTTCGTAATGGTCGCCGCTTCACCAGAACGAGACCCGGACAGCGAGAGTGATGACACCGCGACGGATGGCGAGGCGCGCTTCGTGATCTACAACGTGCCGTGGGAGGCGTACGTCTCGTTTCGCGACGCACTCGACGAAGCGTCGGGCGTTCGAATGACATACCTCGACGGTACGCTCGAATTGATGAGCCCTTCGCTCCTCCACGAAGACGCAAAGACGATCATCGCTCGCCTCGTCGAGGTGTGGGCGATGGAGCGCGATGTCGACTTGCGAGGTTTCGGCGCCACGACGTTTCGACGTAAAGCGAAGAAGCGCGGGCTCGAGCCAGACGAATGTTACAAGCTCGGCAAGCTCGAAGACGACTCGATTCCCGATATCGCGATCGAGGTGATCGTCTCGCGACCGCGCATCAACAAGCTCGCGGTGTATGCCGGGCTCGGCGTTCCGGAGGTGTGGGAATGGCGTCCCGACACGAAGACAATTGCAATTCATCGGCTCGTCGATGACAGCTACGAGGCGCGCGAGCGCAGCGAGGTTCTTCCAGAGCTGGACGTCGCGCATCTGGCGACGTTCGTGCAGCCCGGCGAGAATCAAACGGCGCTCGCGAAGGCCTATCAAGCGTCACTGCGCACGCGGTAGGGCGATACAAAACCCTTACAGACCGCTCCCGGTAGTCAGCGCGTTCTCGTCACTAACAACTCGCCGGTCCTCACTCGCGGTGCCGGCGGGTCCGGGCAAACCGGACCCGCCGGGTTCCCTATCGGGCACCGCTGCGTTCCTCCGGACCGGCTCGTTAACCCGGAGATTCGTAATGTTGACTCGCTTGGCTGCATGTTTCTTATCATTTGGTTTGCTTGGCAATGTTGTGGCGGCGCCCGAGGCCGAGGCGCCCGCGATCACGATGCGCGCGGCGCCGGAGAAAGCCGCCGTGCGCAAGGCACTCGAGAAGCGTCGCGCGAAAAACCTCGCCGCGTTTCGCTCGTATCGCAAAGGCGGCGTCTATCCGCACAACACGTGGCGGTTCGGACCGCTGAACGTGTGGATCGATAAGCAGGGCCACCTCTGCGCGGCGGCGACGATGATCGATAAAGACGGCAAGCATGAGCTCGTCGTCGAGACGGGCCGCACGAACAACCAGATCCGGCTCATGAACGTGACCGAAGGCGCGCTGCTCGATTGGATCATGATGTCTGGCTTCACGATCGAAGAGATCGATCGCATCCAGATGCCGATGATCGGCGACGAAGGCCGCCTGCCCGACGAGATGCGAGATTGGAGCGCGGAGGACGCGCGCCTGCGCAAGGCATACGCGGTGACCGACGCATGGCTCGTCAAACGCGCGAAAGCTGGGCTCGATCTCGCGACCGAGCGCGTGCTGCAGAACCCCGAGCTGGCCTGGCGGCTCGTCGACGGTACGCTCTAGCGGTGGTACAAACCGGCGATCATGAAGGCCGCCGACGTTCGCCGTACGTTCCTGGATTTCTTCAAGCAGCGAGGCCACGAAGTCGTCGCCTCGAGCTCGCTCGTGCCCGCGAACGATCCGACGCTCTTGTTCACGAACGCCGGCATGAACCAATTCAAGGACGTGTTCACCGGCGCGGAGACGCGCGGCTACAAGCGTGCGGCTTCTTCGCAGAAATGCGTGCGCGCCGGCGGTAAGCACAACGACCTCGATGAGGTCGGCAAGACGCCGCGCCACCACACGTTCTTCGAGATGCTCGGCAACTTCTCGTTCGGCGATTACTTCAAAGCCGATGCGATCGCGTGGGCGTGGGAGTTGCTCACGAAGGTGTACGGGATCGATCCATCGCGCATGGTCGTCACCGTGTATGGCGGCGATAAGGAGCTGCCCGGCGTCGCGGCCGATGATGAAGCGCGCGAGCTGTGGAAGAAGGTCACCGGCTTTGGCGATGACCGCGTGATCGGTCTCGGTCGCAAGGACAACTTCTGGCAGATGGGCGAGACCGGACCGATGGGGCCGTGCACCGAGATCCATTTCAACTACGACGCGAACGGCAAGTGGCCGACCTCGGATCCGAAATCGTGGCAGGGCTGGCTCGAGATCTGGAACCTCGTGTTCATGCAGTTCGAGCGCCGCGAGGTGAACGGTCAGCTCCACAAGTTGCCGGCGCCGTCGGTCGATACCGGTGCGGGCCTCGAGCGCGTGACGAGCGTCGTGCAGAACGTGCGCTCGAATTACGACACGGATTTATTCCAGCCGATCATCGCCGAGGCGGCGGCGATCGCGCGCGTCGAGTACGGCAAGGGCGGCGAGGGCGACATGGCGCTGCGCGTGATCGCCGATCACGCGCGCTGCTCGGCGTTTTTGATCGCCGATGGCGTGCTGCCGGATAAGACCGAGCGCGAATACACGCTGCGTCGGATCTTCCGGCGCGCGGTGCGCCACGGTCAGCAGCATCTGAAGATCAACGAGCCGTTCATGCACAAGGTGTGCGATCGCGTCGTCGATCTGATGGGCGATCAATTCCCCGAGCTGCGCGAGCGCCGCTCGCTGATCGGCAAGGTCACGCTCGAGGAGGAGACGCGGTTTCGCGCGACGCTCGCGCGCGGCCTCAAGCAGCTCGAGGGCGAGCTCGCCGATCTGAAGAAGACGGGCGGCCACACGCTCGCGGGCAAGAAGGTGTTCACGATGTACGACACCTTCGGCTTCCCGGCGGACCTCACGCAGATCATCACCGAGGAGCACGGGCTCACCGCCGACATGGATGGCTTCAAGAAGGAGCTCGCCGAGGCGCAGGAAAAGAGCAAGTTCAACATCCACGACGAGGCCGTCGAGCTGATCTTGAAGCAGCTCGCGAGCGAGCTCGGCGCGACGAAGTTCATCGGCTACGAGGGCCGCGGCACGAGCGGCGAAGGTGCGTTGCGCGCGATCGTCGTCGGCGGCAAGCGCGTCGATAAAGCGGAACAGGGCGCGAAGGTCGCGCTTGTGTTCGATCAAACGCCGTTCTACGGCGCATCGGGCGGTCAGATCGGCGACACCGGTTGGGTGCTCTCGAGCGGTGCGAAGGTTCGCATCGACGACACCGAGAAGCCGGCGGGCGACATGCACGTCTTGATCGGCGAGATCACGACGGGCGCGCTCGCGGTTGGCGATCGCGTGAAGTTCGAAGTCGATGACGAGCGCCGCGAGCGCATTCGCGCGAACCACTCGGCGACGCACCTACTGCATCACGCGCTCAAGCACGTGCTCGGTGATCACGTCGGCCAGAAGGGCTCGCTCGTCGCGCCGGATCGCCTGCGCTTCGACTTCACGCACTTCTCGCCGATGACGGCGGAGCAGATTCGCGAGGTCGAAGATATCGTCAACGCGGAGATCCGCGCGAACAAGGATTCCGTCGTCGAGGTGCTGCCGCTCGACAAGGCGAAGCAGAAGGGCGCTGTCGCGATGTTCGGCGAGAAGTACGGCGATCAGGTGCGCGTCGTATCGATCGGCCGCGAGTCGATCGAGTTCTGCGGCGGTACGCACGTGCGCCGCGCCGGCGACATCGGGATGATGAAGATCCTCAGCGAGGCCGGCATCGCGCAGGGCGTTAGGCGCATCGAGGCGGTGACGGGCGCGGGCGCGCTCGATTACCTGCGCAAGCTCGAAGACGAGCTTTCGCGCACTGGCGCGCGCCTCAAGGCGTCGCCGTTCGAGGTCTCGCAGCGCGTCGACAAGCTCCTCGCCGAGCAAAAGGAGCTCGACCGCGAGATCGAAAAGCTCAAGCAGCGCATCGCGTCCGGCGGTGGCGGCCGCGATTTGCTCGCTGAAGCCGTGATGATCAAGGGAATCAAGGTGCTCGCCGCGCAAGTCGATGTCGACGATGCGAAGGTGTTGCGCGACACTGGCGATCAACTGCGCGACAAGCTCGGCTCGGGTGTCGTCGTGCTCGCCGGCACGGGCGGTCCCGAGGTCAAGCTCGTCGCGATGGTGACGAAGGATCTCGTCGACAAAGTGCAAGCGGGCAAGCTGCTCGGTGAAGTTGCGGCCGCGCTCGGCGGTCGCGCCGGCGGTCGCCCCGACATGGCGCAAGGCGGCGGCAAGAATTCAGCGCAAGTCCCGGCGGCGCTCGCCGTCGCACGCAAGTGGGTCGAAGAGCACGTCTGAGATGGGCGGCGGCAAGGCGAAGGTCGTGCAGGTGCCGTTACCGCCGACCACGCGGCAATGGACGCCGCGCGAGCGCGCGATCGTCGAGCTCCATCTGCACTACCTGACGCAGGTGTGGAGCGTCAGCGACTGGAAGATCTACAACCAGTACAAGAAGCATCTCGCTCCGGAACATCGCGCCGAGGTCGATCGGCTCCTCGATATGATCCTGATCGGCAAGCCGGGTCCATTTCGCGAGCTGCACGAGACGATCATGGCGGCGATCTGGGACGCGACCGATTGGCTCGCGGTGCTCGACGATCCGAAAGCGTGCGATTTCGATGACGCCGAGCAACGTGCGGCGTGGGAGGCACGCGTGGCCCGGGTTCGCGCGATCGAGTAGCGGCTATGTCAGCGAGATCATGGGACGGCTCGCGCGTATCCGAAATCACCTGTTTGACGTGCGCGCCATGCGAGCGGGATAATCGCCCCCTTGGCGCCCGACGACAATAACGGAGCGCGTCCGGTGGGGCCGGTCGTGCTTCGCGTGAAGCTGCGCTACGAGGATCTCGATGCGATGGTGCAGCGCTTCGCGCCGAATATCGGCAAGTCGGGCCTGTTCCTGCCGACGAAGGCGCTGCAACCGATCGGCACCGAGGTGAAGTTCGAGCTGCGCCTCGCGAACGATACGCCCGTGCTCGTCGGTCTCGGGCGCGTCAAAGATGCGCGTGGTCCCGATCCCGAAAATCCGGGCGCGGCGTACGGAATCTCGATCGCGCTCATGCGCGTCTCGCGCGATAGCCGCGACGTCATCATTCGCATGCTCGAGAGGCGGCGCGAGCTCGGCTTGCCCGAGGTCGGCGTGCCGCTCCCCGACGACATCGATGTCGCGCGCGAGATCCGCGATTCGATGGCTTCGGGGCCGCAGGTCACGCCGCCGCCGGTTGTCGAGCAGGCCGCGCCGAAGAGTCGCAGTGCCCCCGTCGCAGCTCCGATCGCAGAGCTGCCTCCGGAACGCCAGCGCACGCCGCGGCCGCGCATCGAAGATCTGATCGGCAAGGCAACAGCGGCGACGTCGAACGTGGCTGCGCCCGCGATGCCCGAGCTCGACGAGCAAGTCGATGTCGAGCGCGCGTTATCGCGCGCGCGTGCACTCGCAGGTGGTGACCTCGATCGTGAGCTCGCCGCGTTGCGCGAGACCGCGGCGGCGCCGCTCGGCGAGATCAGCGTCGAGGCGGCATCGGCGGAGCTCGCGCGTCAGCTCGGCGGCAGGCCGATCGCGCGGCGCGAGCGCAGCGCGCGCGCGGCCGGTGATTCCATACCATCGCTCGCCGCCGGAGCCGCGCCGGTGCGCGTCGTCGAGGCGCCGCAGCCTGAGGCGCTGCCGCCGCTTGCGGTCGACACCACGCCCGTACCGCGGATCGATCCTGAGGAGGCGCGTGACGCGGCGGCCGAGGAGTTCGCGGCGAAGACGCGCGCCGAAACTGAAATGGCGCCATCGGCGACGCTCGCCGCCATCACCGATGCTGCGATGGATGGCGGTGACGGCGTATCGGAGCGCGCGCAGTCGCCATCGATCGTACCGCGGGAAGCATATGTGCTGCGCAGGTCGGAGCAATTCGATTCGCCGTACGTCGAAGGCGAGAATTACCGGCCGCAGCCCGCGAACTACGGCGTCGAGGAACCGACGAGCGTGCCGTCGGGCGAAGAGGTCGCGGTTCCGCAGAGTCATCCGATCGTCGAAGAGGAAGATCCGGATCTCGCCGCGTTCGACGCCGCGCTCGAGGCGGCGCGCATTCACACCGGCGTGAGCGCACCGGCCCCGCCCGCCGAAGATGAGGAACAAGAGGACGAAGAGGCCGAGGCACCGCTGCCGCCACCCGTGCTTGACGAGTTCTCCTCGGAGATGCGCCCTGTCGATCCATACCAAGGCGCGCAGGCCTATCCGGTCGAGGAAGAGGAAGAGGAGATCGAAGAGCTCGACGACATGGATGTCCTCGCGATCGAAGATGATGACGAGGACGATATGATCTCGGAGGCGACGACGAATCCGCCGCTGCCTCTGCCCGCGCCCGCGCCCGACGACGATTTCGCATCGCGCCTCGATCTCGGTGACGATGACGAACGGCCGGAGGTCGATTCCTACGACGAGCGTGGCGCCGGCTACGGTGCGCCGCGCTACGGCGGCGGCATCAGTTTTCGCCCGCACGATGTCGGTGAAGATTTCGACGAGCCACATCGGTTCTCGACGCCGAGCGCCGCGCAACCGCGCAACCTCATCCGCGCGCCCGCCGAGGATCTCGAGCAAGCGCTGTCGGCACTCGATGTCGATCTCGATCCATCGTTGCGTCAGCAGCGTCGCGCGCGCGTGAGCCCGGCGCCGCGCGTTCGCGAGGAGAGCGGGCCGACGAACGTGCGCGAAGCGAGTGGCCCGACGCGCGTGCGCGATAGCTCGCGGCCGCTACCTGGCTTGCCGGTGCATCGCCCGTCGGAAGAGGTTCCCGTCGTCAAGCGGCGCGCCGAAACCGACGACGGCGTCATGATCGACTTCGACGACGACGATTAAGCGAGCCCGGGGTGCGCGAGCAGCGGAATCAGGGCCGCGCGATCGCCGGCATGATGCTGCCAAACATCGATGATGTTGTCGGCCTGCGTGCGACCCGTGCGTGCGATCTCTTCGACGGGCGCGAGCAGCGCGATCGATGCGGGCGCGACGCGCGACAGGCCATCCTTCGCGATCGCGACGAGCTCCTTCGCGAGCTCGCCGATGGTCGTCGTGCCCGCGCGCGCCTTGAGCCCATCGCGCGGCACTTCATCCGCGAGGCGCTGGCGCTCGGCGAACGACAGCTGCGCCGTGAGCGCGATCGCCGCATCGCGCGCGCTCGAATCGTAGAGCAGACCGCGCATCAGCGGACCGAGCGCTTCGATCATCGGTAGCGAGCCGCAGTCGCAGCCGCGGACTTCGATGAACTTCTTGAGGCGACCTTCGGGGAAGAGCGTCGAGAGATGCAGCGCCCAATCCGAGAGTGTCGCGCGCAGGTCCTGCCAGCCTTCGCGGATGAACGCGCGGAACGTGAAGCCCGGCGAGACCGGCAAATAGCCGCCGCGGTAGATGAAGTACATCGGCACGTCGAGTGCCCAATCGGTGTACGCGGTGAAGATGTCATCGCGCTCGAACACGAACGGCAACAGGCCGGCGCGCGCGTTGTCGGTGTCGCGCCAGATCCAGGCGCGATAGCTCTGATAGCCGCTCGGCTTGTCCTCGACGATCGGCGACGCGGCCCACAGCGCGGTGAGGATCGACGTCACCGAATACAAACAGCGCATCTTGAGCGCGGCATCGAGCTCGTCGCTGAAATCGAGGTTCGTTTGCACCGTCGCCGTGCGCTGCATCATGTCGAGCCCGCGTGTGCCGACGGTCGGCATGTACGCGCGCATCACGTCGTAACGTGCCTTCGGCATCCACGGGATGTCGGTGCGCTTGCCGAACGGGCGCATGCCGCACGCGAGCCAGGCGAGCCCGAGTGGAGCAGATGCGTGCGCGAGCTCGTCGATGTGTGCCCGCAGATCCGCGTGAAGGTCGGCATCTTCTGTGATCGGACGCGCTGCGAGCTCGAATTGGCCGCCGGGCTCGATCGTGATTTGCGCGTCATCGCGAACGAGCGCGATCATGTGCCCGTTCTCGATCACGGGCTTGCCGCGCTTTTTCGCGAATGCCTCGAGCAGCGCTCCGATCCCGTTCGGTGCGTACGGCGGTGCCTCACCGGTGGCGCGGATCACACCAATCAGCTCGTGCTCCGTGCCGATGCGCCACGAGTCGCGCGATTTGCCACTACTCACGAAATAGGCGAGCAGGTCGGCTACTGAGCGGACCGGAACTTCATCTAGGCCGTCGACGAGAAACACGCGGTTCGGGGACTCTAGGGGGTGATCCCCGGTCCGTCAACGGAGCTGTGGTAGCGTCGAAGAGTGATTCAGGCACTGCTCGATCGACCGGGTTTCGTGACGAAGCGGACTCGCTTGTTCGAGCTGCTCAAGACCCGCGCCTTCTCGGAGCGAGAAATCGTTCTCTCGTCGGGCCAGAAGTCGAACTTTTACATCGACGCAAGGCGCGTCAGCCTCGACGCCGAGGGGGCAGCGCTGATCGGCGAGCTGTTCCACCTTGTCATCGATCACGTCGCGCCGCACGCGGTCGCGGTCGGTGGCCTCACGCTGGGCGCCGACCCGCTCGCCACCGCGACGAGTATCATGAGCTTTCAGGCAGGCCATCCACGCAGTGCATTTCTCGTGCGCAAAGAAGCGAAGGGTCATGGCACCGGTCAGTGGATCGAATCGATCGGGCTGCCGAACGGTGCGCCCGTCGTCGTCCTCGAAGACACGGTAACGACCGGCGCCTCGACGCTGCGCGCGATCGAGCGTGCGCGGCTCGCAGGCCTCACCGTTGTCCATGCCGTCGCGCTCATCGATCGCCTTGAAGGTGGTCGCGAGGCGATCGAGGCGCAGGTGCCGCTCACCGCACTTTTCACCCGACGGGAGTTTCTGCCATGAGGTACCTCCTCGCGTTGTGCGTGCTCGGGGCGTGTGGCGGCAACATCCCGCCGGTGCGGCTGACGGAGCAGTGCAATCCGCAGCCGATCGAAGATTACGAGGATGTCACCGACGCGTGGACGAAGAACGATTCGTTCCGCGGCAACTACCAAGAGACCGCGAGCATGAACGTGACGTTCCGCTCGCCCGACTGGCGCGTCGCGAAGGCAACGCGCGATGCCGACCTTCGCAAGCTCGAGGGCCAGCAGCGCGCCGCATTCCTGCAACAGGCCTGCACCGAAATGGCGGCCGAGTTCTACGAATTCGAGGTCCTGCTCGTGACGTGGGATCGGCGCGAGAACGATCTCGATCGAGGCAAGCGCAGTGTCTGGACCGTGCGCTTGCTCGACGAGCATGGCAACGAAGTCGAGCCCAAAGAGATCCTCAAGGATCGCAGGCCCACCGAAGCCATCAAGGCCGACTATGCGAAGTTCGGCAATTTCGCGATCGGCTACGTCGTGCGCTTTCCGCGCCCGGCGCCCGACAAGCCGCAGATTCTCGGCCCGAATGTGCGCCAGCTGCGCCTCGTCTTGAGCCAGCCGCGCGGCACGCTGCAGGCCACGTGGGCGCCGTGACTAATTAAGCGCGCGCCATTGATAGCCGCGATCGCTGCTCAAGGTCGGTCCACGGCCATGATCGCAACGCATGTGTCATCGAGGAATCGCGTGAAGTCGGTGGCGCGCACGAGCACGGGGCGCACCGCCAACCCGAGCTGATAAAAACGCGCGGTGGCCCGGCTGCCCGCGGTAGCGAGCGGATCGCCGACGCCATCGTGAACGAGCCCGGGAGCTACGGCGTGTGCGATCGCCTCCTCGAACGTCATCGCATCGACTCCGCATTCTCGAGCACGCTGTGCGATCCGCGAGCGCACGTGTTCGAGCAGCGCATGCGCGAGCTCGTGAACGAGCGGCGTCAGCGATTGCTCGTCGCTGGTAACTTCGACGACAAGCACGCCGCCGTTGGCACCGCCACCGCCGACGCCTGAGCCGGGTCGTGGCACGAGCACGATCGGTACCGTGCGCGCAGGCGTTCCGAATAACCGCGCGAGCCTGCCGAGCACTGTCGTGCGGCCCACGAGTCGCGCGCCCAGGGTCGCCGCGAAGTGTGTGACGTGCGGCTGTGTACTTTCGACAAAGGGTGCAAGCCGCGCGGCAAATGCGGCAAGAATCGCGTCCGCTCGCATACGCGTCGCGATATCGATCGCGTCACGTCTGCCAAGGTAGTAGGCCGCTTCCAGCCCACTGCCCCACGGGTGATCCTTGCGCAGTGCGCGATACTCGGCGAGGGCGGCCGCCTCTTGCTCCGACAACACTGGCTCGGCGAGCACGCGAAACGCGACGTGATGGTACGGATACCATGCGGACAACTGATCGACTGCATGAAAGCGGGCCGCGTCCTCGTCGACGATGACGTCCAAGGTCAGCGGTCCGACTTTGATCTCCGCGTCGCGATTTGGGCGCGCCACGTGCGCTTCATGATGACATGACGACAGGCCAGTCATGGCGCAGCATGCGATCCACGCAAACCCGGCGACCACGAAATTGCGCACCGCTCGCATGATGCCGCCGCGAGCCTCGGCGTCGATGTTACGGTCTTGCAACGCGCCCACGCCGTGAGAACGCGGATCAGGTCGTGACGGTTTCGCGCGCCACCGACCACCCTACAGCTGATGCAGCACGCTTCCGACCCTGTGTAGCGGACGACTAACTAATTAGCGGCGCTTCTTCGGCTTGCGACCGAAGACGCGGTCCCAAAATCCCTGCGGCTCGTACCCTTCGTCGAGATCCTCGAACGTCTCGATCTCCACCTTGACAACGGGCTCGGTCTTCGGTCCCTTCTTGAAGAATTCCTCTTCGGTGTCGCTGAAGGCCACCGCGTCGCGGCGCACGTCGGAGACGGCGAGCTCTTGCGACGATGTCGCTGCATCGACAGGAGGCTCCTTCGGCTTCGTCTCGGCGACCGCGGCGACGGCAGCATGCGCAGCCGCGAGGTCGGCGATGACGATCGAATCCTCATCGAGGACGGGCTCGGGCTTCTCATCGGCGCGCGACTTGATCTCGCCGGTCGTCTCTTTGATCGCCGGTCCATCATACTCGGGTTCCAGGTCACGCAGTCGCGCTTGCGTGAGACGCGCGGTATCGGCGGTCGAGATGAGGGAGCGCACGACGCCATCGGATGGTTCGTCTTCCATCGCAGTGGGTGCGGCGTCCTGCTTCTCGCTGATCACGACGCGGGGCGATGCAGTGACGATGGCTGTATCGGCGGATGCCGAGACCGTCACGACGTCCCGCACCGTCACCGTTGTCGATGGCGTTTCGGCGATCGTGATCGGGTCAGCGACGTGCGTGCTCTCGCGAACGAAGGGCGTCGTCACATCGTCGTCGCCGCTGCGCGTGATGGGTGCTGTCGTCGCTTGCGAGATGACAGGTGGCGACGGGACGGCTGGGACCGCGTTGGGTATCGGCGGTGGTTTGGCCGTGGCGGGTGCATTTGCGGTGGCCGGTTCGGTTCGTGGCGCGCTTGTCGTGGGCGGTTGGCTTGTCGTTGCCGGCCTAGGTGTCGTCGGTAGCTCGCCAGTCGCGGGCGGCGCGCTTGTCGTGACCGGTTCGGTTCGTGGCGCGCTTGTGGGCGGTTGGCTTGTAGTTGCGGGCCTGGGTGTCGTCGGTAGCTCGCCTATCGCGGGCCGCGCGCTTGTCCCGGGCGGTTGGCTTGTTGTTGCGGGCCTGCTTGTCGTCGGTAGCTCGCCTGTCGCGGGCGGCGCGCTTGTCGTGGCCGGCGCGCTTGTCGTGGCCGGTTCGGTCCGCGGCGCGCTTGTCGGCGGCGGTTGGCTTGTTGTTGCGGGCCTGGGTGTCGTCGGTAGCTCGCCTGTCGCGGGTGGCGCGCTTGTCGGCGGCGGTTG
>Ga0070698_100006808_pt1 | contig 12392 bp, 8 predicted proteins | sample KBSK1502metaG_FD_65477 | JGI IMG/M metagenome (GOLD analysis project Ga0070698, IMG submission 65477) | Corn, switchgrass and miscanthus rhizosphere microbial communities from Kellogg Biological Station, Michigan, USA - KBS K1-50-2 metaG | ecosystem: Host-associated > Plants > Roots >...
TACTTTATATAAAAACATTTTCGATTTCTTCTCATAATTGCCACTAATGCGATTCTCAAAATATTCGACAAGAGAAGTGCCTGCATGTGCAGTACATGAGTTGTTAGGCCCCTGGTCGTCGGGCGGGCAAAAATATTTTGTATCTATTTCGGATTTGGCGGGCAAGGTACTTTTGGCAAGCACTCTTTTTTTAGATTTTTCACCAGCCTTTTCTCTCATATCTTTTATCGATTCTTTTTTTTCCGAATCAGGGACTGTTTTATCATTTGGTTTGCTGTAATTATAAAACCTGTCCCTTATATCCGGGAAATCCGGCAACCAGCCAAAATGTTTGATGCTCATAAAAAATTTTACACAATGTAATCAAGAGTGGTAATATGGGAAAGCTACAGTATGTTTAAATGACGGACAATACCACTTTCGTGGTAGCGTAAGCAGTAAAGAAGAAGTATATTATTTTTTAAACTTCGCTAAAGCGTTTTTTGTAAACTCACTTAAGATCAATCGGCCGCTGATCTTTGCACGATCAATTAATAAATGATCCCAATGCTCCGTTCCCTTCCAGAAGATCTTTTTCATTTCTGCCATTGCATCCGGGTTAGAATGTGATAGCGTATCGGCCAACCGTTGGATCGATTCATCCATTTCTTCAGTAGTGGCATGTAGTTCTGCAAACAATCCTTTTCTTCTTGCCCAATCGGCATTTCTCCAATGAACAGAATCAATTGATAATTGGCTAAATGCAGACGTTCCGATCTTTCTTTCAACAGCGGGACTTACTACGAAAGGACCAATACCGATTGCCAATTCACTTAATCTTACTTCGGCCGCTTCGCTTGCAATAGCATAATCAACTGACGCTGCTAAACCAACACCGCCGCCAACACATTTACCATGAATGCGGCCAATAATAAATTTCGGACATAACCTCATTGTATTAATTACATGAGCAAAGCCACTGAAAAACTGTAAGCCTTCTTTTTCATTTTTTATTTCGATCAACTCATCAAATGATGCGCCGGCACAAAATGCTTTTTCGCCAGCCGAGCGAAGAATAATAACGATCGTGTCGGGATCCTGGCCGGCATGTTGAATAGCAACGGCAAGATCATGCAAAATTTTTCCCGGTAATGAATTACTCTGCGGATGAAAGAATTCAATCGAAGTAATGCCTTTATGGGTTTCGGTTTTTACGTAGCCGCTCATAGCTTATAAGTTAATTCTCTATTTTTTAAATGCAGTATCACACAAGAAAGTATTTTTTATCCTAAGTCTCCCCTTTAGGGGGACAGGGGGGTTTTGCTACCATCGTCAATATCGTAGCAACTCCTGTTATCTCATCTGTTTCATCAATAAATTCCACCAGCCATTTTACAATTCCTTTTTCAATATCGTCACCACGTTTGAAATCTTCAGGCTTTTCAACAATTCTTTTATCGCTTGGCAGTTTTTCTTTGCAGGTAAATCGTATATGAATTTCAGAGCCGGGATAAACTGGTTTGGTAAAACGAAGTTCATCAATCCCATAATTCAACAATACTGGATTTTTTTCATAGCTATCAACAAATAAACCGGCAGCAACACTCATGATGAAATACCCATGTGCCACTTGTTGCTCAAACATAGTTCCTGAAAAATCAGTGGTTTTAATATGCGCATAAAAATGATCCCCGCTCAGATCAGCAAACTTATCAATGTCTTCGCTTGTAATGATCCTTTTTTCGGTAATGATCTGATCGCCGATCTGCAATTCTTCAAAATACTTTTTAAAAGGATGTTTACCCGGATCCTTTCCCTGCCCGTCCGGCAGGCGGGCTTTTGCATATTGCTGGTAAACACCAGTGATTTCAGTAAGCGTAGTTGGCGAACCCTGTAAGGCGGCTCTTTGCATATAATGTTTTACACCACGAATGCCTCCCATTTCTTCACCGCCACCTGCACGACCTGGCCCGCCGTGAACTAATAATGGCAATGGTGAACCATGACCTGTACTTTCCTTGGCGCATTCATTATTCAACACCAAAATTCTTCCATGATGGGTAGCCGCGCCGATCACATATTGTTTTGCAATTTTATAATCACCAGTCACAACAGTTGTGCAAAGACTTCCCTTACCCAATTTTCCCAATTCAATTGCTTCATCCAAGTTTTTATAGGGCATAATAGTACTCACCGGTCCGAATGCTTCTACTTCATGCACTTCTTTTGCCGAATGCGGTTTATCATTCATTAATAAAATAGGAGAAAGAAATGCGCCTTTCTTCGCATCTGCATCAACAACTTCAACACTATCCAGCGAGCCATAAACTATTTGTGATGATGCAAGTAGTTTTTGTACTTGTTCTCTCACTTCTTTTCGTTGACTTTCTCCTGCAAGACTTCCCATTCTCACTTTTTCATTTAATGGATTGCCAATCGTTGTTTGCGATAAAGAAGTTGAAATTGCTTTCCACAGATCTTCCATTTTACTTTGCGGAACAAAAATTCTGCGAATGCCGGTACAACGTTGCCCGGCTTTCAACGTCATTTCTTTTCTCACTTCTTTTACAAAAATGTCCCATTCAGGTTTATCCGGAGTTACATCCTCACCCAGCACAATACAATTCAAACTATCTGCCTCCATATTAAACGGCACATTCTCATTCATTATTCGTGGATTGCTTTTCAACATTAATCCTGTTGATGAGCTTCCGGTAAAAGTGATCACATCCTGTGATGTAACATGATCTAACAGATCACCGGCGCTGCCACAGATAAGTTGTAAGGCTCCCTCGGGTAAAATTTTGCTTGCAATAATTTCTTTTACTACCGCTTCAGTTAAATAAGAAGTGATCGTTGCGGGTTTTACAATTGCTGGCATGCCTGCTAAAAGATTCACAGCAACTTTCTCCAGCATGCCCCAAACGGGAAAATTGAATGCATTGATATGAATAGCAACACCTTCTTTCGGAACAAGTATATGTGTTCCCATAAAAGTGTTTTGCTTACTCAGGTTATGGCTTTCACCATCAATGCAAAAAATTTCATCAGGAAATTTTCTTCTTAAAGATGAATTGGCAAAAAGATTTCCAATACCTCCTTCAATATCTACCCAGCTATCTGCTTTTGTAGCGCCGGTTTTATAAGAGATAGAATAAAATTTATCAAGATGTTTGCGCAAATGAAGAGCAAGTCCTTTCAGCATTCTCCCTCTTTCATGAAAAGTCATTTTTCGCAAATTTCTGTTGCCAACTTTTCTTCCATACTCTGTCATTGATTTAAAATCCAATCCTTTCGAGGTAGCAGTTGCCACCACTTCACCGGTTACTGCATTATAAAGTTGCTGGCCATCACCATCACCGGATACCCATTTTCCCGCTATATAGTTTTCAAGTTTACTCATGTAAATACAATATTACGAACTAAAGGTATTTTAATTTTATAAGCAGGGGAGCAACGAAATATTGCTGATTGGAGGGTCGATCAGTAAAATAATTTTGAAAAAAACTTTTGTTCAACACTGATCAATTAACTTCTATCCCAAATTGCTTCAGGTGATGTAATGCATGTTTGTAAAGCAACTGAATATTAGCATCAAAATCCAACTCGCCAAAAACAGGATTGCTGGTTTTTAATCCCGGATCTTTTTCAAATGCTTCAAAAAAATAGATCAGCTCTTCCTGTAATTTACCGATCGCGGCCTCTTTAGTATGTTTTTTTAGTGGCGCAGGTTCTTCAGCAAGCACGGGGCTTTTAGTATTTTCCTTAAAAGGTTTTTCACTAAACATGAATTCCCGGAGTCGCGGAAGCTTATCTGCTGGAGTTACTACTGGTAATTTGATCTTGCCAGATGCCACCATCATTACATCTGTAAAATGCTCGATCATCTGTTGTGCATTCATCTTGCCCCAAAGAGCCGGCTCATCACTTTTTAGTTTCTGTAAAAGAAAAATAAATTTTGTGCGGAGAAAATTTTCTTTTTCAAAATTCATATGGGAGCTTAAACCCTGCAAGTTTAGCTAAAACGATCACATAAAAAAATCCTCCTGAGGCGGATCAAGATCAATCTTTATGAACTGCCATTGCTTTATCAATCGCTTGCCGGAGCGCTGCATTGATCTCATCTACTGAACCTTCACCATGAATGGGTTTGAATTTCCTGGTTTTTTTATAATAATCGGCTACCGGTGATGTTTCATTTGTATATACTGCAAATCTTTTTCTAATTACATCTTCACTGTTATCATCACTGCGACCACTGGTTTTACCCCTGTTCAATAATCTTTTTACCAATTCTTCTTCGGTTACATCAAGTGCAAGCACTACAGCAATATCAGTTTTTTTCAAGGCCAATAATTTATCCAATGCCTGCGCCTGCGCCACTGTACGTGGAAAGCCATCAAACAAAAACCCGTTTACATCTTTATGCCTGTCAAAAAAAGAATCTACCATACCAATGACCACTTCATCGGGAACCAACTGGCCATGATCGATAAATTTTTTTGCTTCTTTGCCAAGCGGGGTTTTATTAGCGATCTCTTCACGCAGAAGGTTGCCGGTAGAAAGATGGATAAGTCCATACTTTTCAACCAGCCTGTCTGATTGCGTGCCTTTACCGCTGCCCGGAGGGCCAAATAAGATCAAATTGAACATGTGTACTTGCTAACCTGTGAACGACAAATATAATATCCATTGCCCAAAAATTCATTGATAGGCACGGATTTGGTTAAAAACATTCAGATAGAACGGTTGTTTGTAATAAAATGTTAAGCATCCAGGCATTGTCCGCCTGATGACAAACCAGCCAACATTATTAAGCGTAAATTTGTTGAACAAAGAATTGAAGACAATGAAACAGTTATTAATATTATTGATCGTCGCTGCTACCTGCCAGCAATGCAGCTATTCTCAATCAACAAAAACAAAAATTGCAAAAATGGACACTATTAATAAAAAAAATAACCCGGTTTATTCCAATACTGATACATCAAAAGTGAATATGAAGGAAGAAGAATGGAAAAAAGTTCTTCCTGAAGATGTGTACAATATAGCCCGCCTTAAAGGAACCGAAAGACCCTGGAGCAGTAAGTATGAAGCCTTCAATGAAAAAGGAACTTATTACTGTGCCGCCTGCGGCAATGCTTTGTTTAGAAGTGATACAAAGTTTGAAAGTGGTTGTGGCTGGCCAAGTTTTTATGAGCCGATCAGTAAAGAAAGTATTATTTACACTGAAGATAATACGCTGGGCATGAGCAGAACTGAAGTTCAGTGCGGACGCTGCAAAGCACATCTGGGACATGTATTTGATGATGGCCCAAAACCTACAGGTCTGCGTTTCTGCATCAATGGTGTGGTGCTTGATTTTGCAAAAGCAAAAGATGCAGAAAAGAAATATAATGAGAAGAAAGAAGAAAAGCCAAATCAGTAGGGTTTTATTTATTGGTTGGTCAGGCCCTGATTTGTTTCAAAAAATTGTTAGCTAAAAAGTTTATTGCCAATAATAAAAAAAATACCTAAAACCAATACTGTAATCCCTAAAACGATCAGCAAGGCAACAAGAAGTCGAGGTTTTTTTCTGGGTTCTATTTTAGATAAACTCAAATTTATAAAATGACCTTTCTTCAATCCTTTTTTAATTTTTATCTGTACTAATTTTAAAGCCAGGGCTTCCTTTAGGGATAGCCTTATCCCTATATTTTTTTTATATTCTCCAGGCCTTAATTTAATAAACTTTGCTAAACTGATTTGTGCATATGAGCCAGGTATAATAATAATTATCTGCGCAGCTTTAAGATCGTCTCTGGAAATTATCCTCGCCGGGTAAGAAAAAACTGAGATTAAACAAAATAGTATTAAGAAAATAAATTTCTGCATGTCTGACGATTTATTAGCCTGAATCTACAAAATACTGCGAGACTTTAAAAAAAACTCAAATCGCCGAAGCCGAATCAATAAACATTATTACCACTCATAATCAACTCCCGCCGAGGGATTTTTTTATTTCCCTTAACGAGCAAGCCTAAGTATATTTACCACCCTAAAAATCAGCTCATGAAACAAAAGCTTAAACCATTATTCTTTCTTGCTTTTACTTTTTTTTATGTCATTTCTTTTGGTCAATACAAGTTAACCGATCCTTTGCCTGTTGATCCCAATGTAAAAATTGGAAAATTGGCCAATGGACTTACTTATTATATCCGCAAAAATGTAAAGCCTGAAAAGAAATTAGAATTACGTCTTGCAGTGAATGCAGGTTCAGTTTTAGAAAATAATGATCAGCGTGGGCTGGCTCACTTTATGGAGCATATGGGTTTTAATGGTTCTAAAAATTTCCCAAAGAATGAACTGGTTGACTATTTGCAAAAAACAGGAGTGGAGTTTGGCGCTGATCTGAATGCTTATACAAGTTTTGATGAAACGGTTTACATTTTACCAATTCCAACTGATGATGAAGCAGTTGTTGAAAAAGGATTTACTGTTTTGGAAGATTGGGCCTTCAATAATTTGTTTGATAAAAATGAAATTGAAAAGGAACGTGGCGTGGTATTGGAAGAATCAAGATTGAGTAAGGGTTCTTTTGAAAGAATGAGCCGGCAATATTTTCCAAGATTATTTAATGGTTCAAAATATGCAGAACGTTTGCCGATCGGTAAAGATGAAATTTTAAAAACGTTCAAACCTGAAACACTAAAGAGTTTTTATAAAAATTGGTATCGGCCAAATTTAGTAGCCGTCATCGTTGTTGGTGATATTGATCCGGCAGAAGCAGAAAAAAAGATCAAAGCTCATTTCTCTAAATTCACAAATCCTGCAAATGCAACTACAAGACCTTCCATTATTCCAATAAAACAAAGAACTGCGCCAGATGCAATGGTGGTTACTGATGATGAAGCCACCAATACTTTTTTGGAGGTCTTCAATTTTGTAAAGCCCGCAAAAAAAGTAAAAACATGGGCCGATTATCGCGAAAGCACAATAGAAGGATTAGTAAGTTCATTGATCAACCAACGTTTATCTGAGCTTACACAAAAAGCAGATCCTCCATTTGTTTTCGCCAATACAGGGTTTCAGCCTTTTCTTCGCGGCTATAATTCTTTTACATCTTTTGCTGTATTGGGTGAAGCCCCGATGCAGGACGCTATTGATGCATTGATTGAAGAAACTAATCGTGCAAGACAATTTGGGTTTTTACAAACAGAACTTGACCGGGCAAAAGCAAGTTTAATGAACACAGCTGAAAAATCTTTTAAAGAAAAAGATAAATCAGAATCGGGAGCTATCGTTCAGCAATATGTAAATAATTTTTTACAGGGAAATCCTATACCTGGTGTTGAACATCGTTATAAATTTTTGCAGCAGGTTTTACCAACGATCAGTTTGCAGGAGATAAATGCAGTAGCGAAAAAAATGCCTTCTACTGCAAATGCATTTACATTGGTAGAAGCTCCAACCAAACAGAAAGACAAATTACCAGGCAATGCTGATCTTTTAAAAGCTCTTGTGGCAGCAAATAATCAACCTGTAAAAGCTTATGAAGAAAAAACAGTTGCTTCTGCATTACTTGATAAGGAACCAGTGCCGGGAAAAATTACGGCTGAAACAAAAAATGAAAAGCTGGGTACAACTGATCTTACTTTAAGCAATGGTATCACAATAACCATAAAACCTACGACGCTGAAGAATGACGAAATACAAATGGATGCATGGCGCTTTGGCGGATTCCACAAATTTGATATTGCGGATAAAGAAAATGCGCAATATGCAGCAGTGCTTGTCGGGCAAATGGGAGTAAAAGATATGTCGCCAACTGACCTGAGGAAATTTATGGCAGGTAAAACAGTTTCGGTGACTCCTTATATCAATAATCATGAAGAAGGCATTGAAGGCCGCAGCAGTGTGAAAGATTTTGAAACCTTTCTTCAACTGATGTATTTATATTATACACAACCGCGGAGAGATGAAGGATTGTTCAAATCTTTTGTGACAAAAGAAAAAGCATCCACACAATTTTATATGCAGGATCCGCAGGCATGGTACCAGGATACTTTGAATAAAGTTATTTTCAACAATAACCCCTGGGCAGAAGACCCTGTGCCGGGTCCCGAAGATTTTGACAAAATAAATCTCGAAAAGTCTTTTTCTATTTACAACCAGATTTTTGGAAACGCTAATGGTATGCACTACACATTTGTTGGCAACATTGATCCTGAAAAAGCAAAACCCTTATTGGAAAAATATATTGGTTCACTTCCATCTTCTCCACAAGAAAATAAATACAAAGACAATGGTGTAAGAATGATAAAAGGCTTGACTGAAGCAAATCTGAAAAAAGGAAAAGAATCGCAGAGTGTTATCAATTTTATTTTTGAAGGTGAAACAGAATATAGTCGCGAAGAAAAAATGAATCTTGCTGCTCTGCTGGAAGTAATGAATATTAAGATCATTGAAAAATTAAGAGAAGAAATGAGTGGCATTTATGGCGGCGGTATGTTTGGCACCGTTGTAAAAAGACCTTATGTTCATTATACGGTGACAGCTCAACTTCCCTGCGGACCCGAAAATGTTGAAAAGCTTGAAAAAGCTTTGACTGAACTGATAAAAGATGCACAGGAAAAAGGCATTGAGCAAAAAGATCTTGATAAAGTAAAAGAAACCTGGAAGAAACAATACCATGTAAATCTTCAAAGCAATGATTATTGGCTTGGCGTGTTGTCAAATGCATTTATCGATCAAACCAATCCTGAAAATGTTTTGGATTATGAGCAAAGAGTAAATGCGATCACTGTTGAAGATCTTCAAAAAGCGGCAAAGAAATTTTTGACATTGAATAATATGGTGAAAGCTGTTCTTTATCCTGAAAGTTCAAAAATTACTCCGGGAGTAAAAACGGTAAAGCCTTTTTAATTTTTTGGCTAAGAGATGAAAAGAGAGAAGGAGAAAAAGAGACAGGCTCAACCCCTTGTCTCTTTTTCTCTTTTATCCTCTTAGCCTAATTGCCATTCAACCATTTTTTTTCTGCACTGCTGGTTTTTAAGTAAGTTTATTTTTTTAAAAACATCACATGCAATGAGAAAAACTATTCTGCTCGGTGCCTTCGGCACTTTGATCTGCTTGTTTACTTCTGCTCAAAAAGTAAGTCTTGAACAATTTAAAAACTGGAAACCACGCAATATCGGCCCTGCTGGTATGAGTGGACGTATCACTACAATTGATGTTGTTTTAGAAAATCCAAACATCATTTATCTCGGGGCTGCATCCGGAGGTGTATGGAAAACTGAAAATAGTGGCAACTCATGGACACCTGTGTTTGATGAACAGCCAACTCAAAATATCGGCGCGGTTGCTGTTCAGCAATCCAACCCAAATATTGTATGGGTGGGAACAGGTGAGGGCAATCCAAGAAATTCCTTGAATATCGGTGAAGGGATTTTTAAAACACTTGATGCCGGTAAAACATGGAAGAGAATGGGATTGGAGAATACAAGAAACATTCATCGGATCATTGTTGATCCTGTTAATTCAAATACTGTGTATGCTGCTGCTATTGGAAATCCCTATGGCATTCATCCTGAAAGAGGAGTTTTTAAAACAAATGATGGCGGAGAAACATGGACAAAGATCTTATATACCAATGATACCTCTGGTTGTGCTGATCTTGTAATGGATCCATCAAATCCAAATCGTTTATTGGCAAATATGTGGCAGCATCGTCGTACTCCATGGGATTTTAAAAGCGGTGGCCCCGGCAGTGGATTGTATTTGACAATTGATGGAGGTAAAACATGGAAAAAATTGGGTAAAGATGATGGCTTGCCTGATGGAACTTATGGAAGAGTTGGTTTGGCTTATGCAACTAATGATCCCCGTCGTGTGTACGCAATGGTGGAAGCAACAAAAAATGGTTTATATAAAAGTGATGATGGTGGCACAAAATGGGAACTGGTGACGAATGATGCAAGATGGGTAACCAACCGGCCTTTTTATTTCCAGGATATTCGGGTAGATCCGCAAAATGAAAATCGTTTATACAATATTCATGACCAGGTTGAGGTGAGTGAAGATGGTGGTAAAACATTCAGCACACTCATTCCTTATTCAGGCATTCATCCTGATCACCATGCATGGTGGATACATCCGAAAGATGGAAGTTTTATGATCGAAGGAAATGACGGCGGCATTGGTATCACTCATGACCGTGGTAAGAACTGGACCTTTGATGATAAACTTCCGGTTGGACAATTTTATCATATTAATGTTGACAATGAAATGCCATATAATGTAATGGGTGGCATGCAGGATAATGGTAGCTGGCACGGCCCTGCTTATACATGGATAAATGCTGGTATAAGAAATTACTATTGGAGTAATATAGGCGGTGGCGATGGCTTTGACGTAATGCCTGATGCTGAAGATGCAAATTGGGTATATAGTGAAAGCCAGGGAGGAAATGTAGGACGGCGTAACTGGAGAACTGGTGAAAGCTGGTTTGTAAAACCACCAACTCTTGACCCTAAACAGATGTTACGTTGGAACTGGAACACGGCGATGGCACAGGATCCGTTTGATAAAAAAACAATTTATCTCGGCAGCCAGTATGTTCATAAAAGCACTGATAAAGGCGTAAGCTGGCAACCCATTTCTCCTGATCTTACTACAAATGATTCTGTAAAGATCAAAGCATTTCAAAATACGGGTGGAATAACATTGGATATAACCGGTGCTGAAACGCATTGCACCATTCTTACCATTTCGCCTTCGGCAAAAGAACAAGGAACAATTTGGATAGGCACTGACGATGGTAATGTACAACTGACAAGAGATGGCGGCAAAACATGGACAAATTTCCGTGGAAAAATTCCGGGCATGCCATTGAGTTGCTGGATACCGCAAATAACTGCATCACGTCATAATGCAGGCGAAGCATTTGTTGTTGCTAATGATTATCGTCGTGGTGATTTTAAACCTTATGTTTTTCGTACAACTGATTATGGCAAAACATGGACAAGAATAGTGGATGAAAATAAAGTAAAAGGTTATGCACTGTGTATGATACAAGATCCTGTTGAATCAAATCTAATTTTTGTTGGAACTGAACATGGATTATGGATAAGTTTTGATAATGGTGCAACCTATGAGCAATGGAAAAATGGTTATCCTTCTGTCTCTACTTATGACCTGGCGATACAAGAAAGAGAAGCCGATCTTGCAATTGCAACCTTCGGCAGATCACTTTGGATATTGGATGACATTCGTCCGTTAAGAAAAATCGCAGCAAATAAAGGAATGGCTATCACGAATCCAATCACCATCTTTCCTGCACCTGATGCGTACCAGGCTCAATACAGAGCCGCAACAGGTTATGATTGGAGTACTTATGGTTTATGGGATGCCGAGAACAGAAGGCGTGGTGCTCCCATTTCATTTTATATAAACAGACCGCAACGACCAGCAGGACAAACGGCGCCACAAGGAGACAATCAACAAGCTCCGGTTGTGCAACAACAACAAGGCGGCGGCGGTGGTCGCGGAGGTGGTGGTGGTTTTGGTGGCCAACAGGGCCAGGGCAGTGTAAGAAGAGGTGATAGTGCAATGGTTAGAATTTTTAATAATAAAAATGAACTGATAAGAACAATTCGCTGGAATGTTGATAGCGGTTTCAATCGCCAATATTGGGGAATGGAAGAAAAAGGTTTCCGTCAACCGGGTTCGCCAAAACCAACACCCGGCTCGCCAGAGCCAGGTGGCTTCCAGGTTTTGCCCGGCACATATAAACTTGTAGTCACGTATGCAAGAACAAATGATTCAACCTTCGTTACTGTAAAAGATGATCCGAGATTGGGAAACCGTAATGATATAAAAATTGCTCAAAGAGCTGTATATGATCGTTTGAGAAAAACTGCAGATAAATTAACGGAAGGCATGGATAGACTTACGGAAGCAGAAGAAGTTTGTACAAAAATGCAGGCTCAGCTAAGAGGAGTAGAAGGAAAAGAAGCCGACTCATTAAGAAAGACAACAACTAAAATGCAGGACGAGATAAAATCTATTCGTGAAGTTATTAGTGGCAAAACTTCTGACAAACAAGGGCTGGCAAGAAATCCTTTTGAAGTAACTATAATGAGCCAGATGCAGCAAGCTCAGCAATCAATAGGCAGCAAGATGGTAGCACCGGGCCAGCAGGAAGAAACAATGGTGGTGAATGCAGAAAAAGCTGTTACTGATCTTGTACAAAAGATCAATGCTTTTTTTGATGGTAAATGGAAAGATTATCGCAACCAGGTGGAAGCAACTAAGGTTAACTTGTTTAAAGATTATAAGCCGATTCAATAAAGCTGAAGGCTGAATATTTAAGGTTGAAAGTTGAATATCGTCAATAAAACTTTCAACCTTTATTTTTTCTCCTAACGACTGTT
>Ga0070698_100006809_pt1 | contig 12391 bp, 13 predicted proteins | sample KBSK1502metaG_FD_65477 | JGI IMG/M metagenome (GOLD analysis project Ga0070698, IMG submission 65477) | Corn, switchgrass and miscanthus rhizosphere microbial communities from Kellogg Biological Station, Michigan, USA - KBS K1-50-2 metaG | ecosystem: Host-associated > Plants > Roots >...
GGCGCGCGCGAGAACGCGCGCCCGAACCTCCCGGCATCCACAAGCCTCGCATCCACAGGTTGCTGAGCGGTACTCTCGGCGGGGACCAGCAGCAGCCCGATCTCGCCCGCCGCGCCGCGCGCTCCGCGATACACCCGGCCCCCGAGGATCAGACCCAGGCCGATGTTGGTGCCCAGCGTGATGACCGCCGCATGCTCCTCGCCTCGTGCCGCGCCGCGGCGGTGCTCGGCCAGCGCGGCCAGGTTGGCGTCATTGTCGACCAGCACGAGCACGCCGAACGCCGCCGCCAGCGCGTCCCGGATGGCCGGCCCGGCGGGGATCCCGAATTCTCGTTCCTGCAGGACCATTCCGGCGGGGGACACCGACGCCGCAACGCCGACGCCGATCGCTCGCAGTCCGGGCGATCCGGCGTTGCGGTGCATCGTCACCGCCTCGGCGACCAGCCCGGCAGTGATCGTTCCGTCCAAGCCGACAAGGTCTGCGGTGGCCCGCTCCGATCGCGCGCCGATCGCCCCGACGTCGACCAGTGCCAGGCGGCTGCGACTGGCCCCGATGTCAATCGCCAAGGTCACGCCGTCAGCCCGCATGACCGGCCACACCGCTCACGCTGAAAGCCCCCATGACGGCCGCCGGCGCCGTCCGCTGGCGAGCCAGCCCAAGGGCCGCCGCAACGCCACCCAGCACGGTGGCGTCCTGGCCGAGGCTCGAGATGACGATGCGCGGCGAAAACGGGACGCTCGGGGCGACTCGAGCGCGCAGCTCGTCCAGAAACGGACCAAGCGCCCGCCCCACCCCGCCCTCCAGCACCACCAGCTCCGGGTCGACCGCCGCCACCAGTGCCACGATCCCCATCGCCAGGTCGTCGAGCAGTTCATCGACCACTCGGCGTGCCAGGGCATCACCCTGGAGCGCGGCCTCGAGCACGGCTTCCGGCGTGATCTGCCGGTCGGCAAGGTTGGACCGATGGCCTTCGGACACGAGGGCCCGCGCTCGGGCGGCTACCCCCGGGCCGGAAGCGAACGACTCGAAGGCGCCCAGACCATCCGTCACCGGGCGCCCGATCTGCGCCTTGCGCACCACGATGTAGCCCACCTCGCCGGCGGCATTGTGGTGCCCCTGCAGGAGGCGGCCGTCCGAGACGATGGCGGCTCCTGTGCCGGTTCCCACCGAGAGGGTCACGAAGTCGCCGACGTGGCGCGCGTCGCCGCGCCACGCATGGGCGAGTGCCGCCAGGTTGACGTCGTTGTCGACCACGAACGGCAGGGCGACCGACGCGAGGAGTCGCTCAACCACCGGGAAGCCATCCCACCCAACGCGTGGGGCGTCGTGGGCGCGACCTGATTCGGGATCGAGAATCCCGGGGACGGCCACCGCCAGTGCCACCACGGGGAGCTCGCGGCGCATCGCCTCGGCGCGCATCGCTTCGATGCCGGCCAGCAACGTGGTAAAGGCCGCATCGCCGGTACCGGCCAGACGCAAGTCCTCCGCCAGCACTGTTCCGGCCAGGTCCGCCAGTGCGGCATGACAGCGCGTCCCTCCCAGGTCGAGCGCAATGACCGCACCGGCATCGCTGCGGTAGGAGATGAGGGCGCGCGGCCGCCCGCCATTCGAGCGCACGCGGCCGCCGGCGTCGACCAGGCCATCGTCGATCAGCCGGCCGATGATGCGGCTCACCGACGCCGCCGAGAGGCCCAGGTCGTTGGCGATCTGGGTGCGGGAAGTGGGGTCATGCTCGCGCACGTAGTCGAGGACGAGAAACTCGTTCACCTCGAGCATGGTTGCGTGGCGCATCGGCGCGGGTCTTTCTTTCTGATAGAAAGCCACGATTCAGGCACGATACTCCGGTCGGTCGTGAGATGGAAGGGGTTTCGACCAGGCTAGCGGGCGGTCCAGCCTCCGTCGATGAGCAGCGTTACGCCAGTGATCAGCGAGGCCGCCGGCGAGACCAGGAAGACCACCCCACCAGCGACGTCCACCGGGTCGCCGATGCGATGCAGGCCGGCGATGCGCTCCTCCACATCGGCCGCAAAGGCAGGATCGGCCAGGTCAGGCTCCGTGCCGTCGGTTCGGATGAACGTTGGCGCCACCGCGTTGACCGTGATGCCATAGCGTCCCCACTCGACCGCGAGGCATTTCGTCATGTGCGCCACCGCTGCCTTGGACATGCAGTACACCGATTCGGTCGGCAGCGCCACGAAGCCCGCCTGGGAGCTGAGGCTGACGATCCGCCCGTAGCCCTGCTCGATCATCAGGCGCCCCGCTGCCTGGCTGGCAAAGAAGACGCCCTTCACGTTCACGTCGAAGGTCAGGTCGAAGTTCTCCTCGATCACGTCCTCCGCGGGCGCGCTTGGTCCCAGGCCGGCGTTGTTGACCAGGATGTCCAGACGCCCGAATTCGTGCGCGACCTTTGCCACCGCGGCGACGATCTCAGCTTGCTGGCGCACGTCCATCTGCACGCGGAGCGTTCGGCGGCCCATGGCGCGGATCTCATCGGCCAGGTCCTCGGCCGTCGAAGCGTCCCGGAGTCCCAGGGCGACATCGGCTCCAGCATCTGCCAAGGCCAGGGCGATGGAGCGGCCGATGCCGCGCGCTGCCCCCGTGACCAGCGCCGTCTGACCTTCGAGGTCAAAGCGAGGGAATGCAGGAGCGCTCGTCGCCACGGGTTGTGCCCTCCGTAAGGTCTTGGGATTCAGCGGTCGCTACGGTACGCCCGCTTCTCCCTGTCTCGAACGGAAAGCGGTCAAGAGCCGCCCTAGCGTTCGATGGGATCCACGCTACGATGGGTTCCGGAGGGGTGGCAGAGTGGACGAATGCGGCGGTCTTGAAAACCGCTGAGGTGCAAGCCTCCGTGGGTTCGAATCCCACCCCCTCCGCCACCTAATCGGCGACCGGCACCTCGTGGTGGAGGCGGCAGCGGGCCTCGTATTTCTCGTCGCCCATCCCGCCGATTACGATCAGCGGCGAGTCGGCGGGCGCCGGCTGCCCATCGATCAACCGCTGGGTGCGGGTAGCGGGCTCGCCGCACACGACGCAGATGGCCGTGAGCTTGGTGACCTGGTCGGCGAGGGCCATCAGGCGCGGCATGGGGCCGAACGGGATCCCCCGGAAATCCTGGTCGAGGCCGGTCACCAGCACCTGCTTGCCGGCGGCGGCCAGACGCTCGACCACCGCCGGCAGCCCGTCGTCGAAGAACTGACCCTCCTCGATGGCCACGATATCGGCGTCGCCCACCAGCGCCTCGATCTCGGCCGATCCTTCGACCGCATTCGCGGTGTGGCGGGCGCCGGAGCGCGAGATGACGGTCCCATCGTCGGTGCGCGTGTCGAGCCGCGGCTTCACGAGCACGATGGTGCGACCGGCGATCGAGAATCGGCGCAGCAGGCGCAGCATCTCGTCGGTCTTGCCGCAGAACATGCACCCGCAGATCACGTGGACCCAGCCCGCCGTATAGAACATCGCTCCTCCGCTAGTCGCCGACCACGGCGATCCCCTCCTCCGGGAGGCCGAGCTCGACCGCCAGCGCGCTGCGCATGGCATCGGCGGGGGCGTCCTGACCGGTCAGCAGTCGAAAGGTCTCCGCCGAGGCCGCCAGGAACGAGGCCTGGCCGTTGGCGACCGTACCGCCCCGTGCCTCTGCGTCGCGCATGAGCGGGGTGCTCGCGTGGTTGAGGACGAGGTCCAGCACGAAGACGCCAGCACCCAGCATCTCGGCCGGGAGCGCGTTGGTTCCCTCCTCGACCCCGATCCCGCTGGCATTGACCAGCAGCTTCGCCTTCCCCAGCTCGACCTCCAGGAAGGTCTCGTGCCAGGGGAGGGCGCGAAGCTCCAGCCCACGAGCCGCCCGAGCGAAGTGGGCGACCACCGCCTCGGCCTTGTGGAGGTGCCGATTGAAGAGGGCGATCCGCTGGAAGCCGGAGCTGATGAGGACCGCGACCACCGCACGGGCCCCGCCACCGGCTCCCAGCACCAGCGCCTGGCGAGGCCACTTGGCGTGTACCTTCGGCAGGAGGGCGGTGAGGCCGGCCCGGACGCCGTCCACGTCGGTGTTGTGCCCGCGCAGCCGCGCACCGTCGCGGACCACGACGTTCGCTGCCCCGCTCACCTTGGCGTCATCGGACAGCTGGTCGGTCAGAGTAGCCGTCCGCTCCTTGTGCGGAGAGGCGATCAGCGCCCCCGCGAATGCGCTATCCCGCAGCGCCTCGATGGCGTCAGGCAGCTGGTGTGGCTTGCGTTCCCAGGGCTCGATCTCGATCTCCATGGCGCTCGCTTCGAAGGCGGCCCGCTGCACCGCCTCGACGGCGGAATGGGCGAATGACTGGCCGATGAGGGGGAGGCGCTGCACGGGTCGGCTCTGCCTGGCGGGAGGGTCTCGATGGGCGTCCGGGAAGGGGGCCCATGCTATCATCGGCGCCGCTCGCGGAGAGGTCGCATAGTGGCCTAGTGCGGCGGTTTGCTAAACCGTTGAAGGGGGTTTCCTCTTCCGAGGGTTCGAATCCCTCCCTCTCCGCCACCCGTCGTTTCACGTGCCCGTAGCTCAGTGGATAGAGCGTCAGGTTGCGGACCTGAAGGTCGGAGGTTCGAGTCCTCTCGGGCACGCCAATCCGGGACGCGCAACGCCCCCACCGGGGCGTTTCCTCTTTTCAGGGGTTGACATCCGCTTCCGAATCGGTATAGTACCGTCTAGTTATATAACCATGAGGTGATGGAAACGCCACAGGACACGCTCAGCACCACGTTCGCCGCACTGGCCGATCCGACGCGGCGAGCGATTCTGGCCCGTCTCGCGAAGGGCGAGGCATCGGTCAAGGATCTCGCCGCGCCGTTCGAGATGAGCCAGCCCGCCATCTCTAAGCACCTCCGGGTGCTGGAGCGGGCAGGACTGATCGAGCAGGGCCGACAGGCCCAGTGGCGACCGCGGCGGCTTCGAGCGGGGCCCCTGCGCGACATCTCCGAATGGGTCAACCAGTACCGCCGCCACTGGGAGGAGAGCTTCGAGCGGCTGGACGCCTATCTGCACGAAATCCAGGGCAAGTAGAGGCAGAGAACAATGGAGACCACCATGACCCCAACCCGCATCGACCGCGGCAGCACCGACACCACGACCATCTACTCCGAGGGCGGCGACCTCGTCTTCGCGCGGGTCTTCGACGCGCCACGCGAGCGGGTCTGGAAGGCCTTCACCGACCCGACCGAGATCCCGCGCTGGTGGGGCCCGCACGCGACGAGCACACGCGTCGTCGAGATGGACTTCCGCCCGGGCGGCAGGTGGCGCTTCGTCAGCAGCGCCCCCGATCGGGACGACGTCGCCTTCTACGGCGAGTATCTCGAAGTCGACCCCCCCAACGGCTACAAGGCGACCTTCATGTTCGACGTCGAGGGTGTCGGTCCGCAGGGCGGACCGGAGACCTACATCCTCGAGGACCTCGGCGGTCGCACGAAGGTCACCTCCATCGGCCACATGGGATCGGCAGAGGCGATCGAGGGCGCGCTGGCCACCGGCATGGCGAAGGGTGCCATCGAGACCTGGGACCGCCTGGCTGCCCTGGTGGCCGAGGGCTGACACCGGCCCCCGGCGCTAGGCTGTCTCCGTGACCCGCACCCCCGCCGAGATGACGCGCCGCCGATTCCTGGTGTCGCTCGGCGGGGGACTGGTCGCGGTCGCGCTGGCCGCCTGCGGGATCGACCGCGCGACGCATTCGACGGCGCCGTCGCAGAGTGCCGGCCCGACGGTATCCCCCGTTCCCGGGCGGTCCTCGGCGCCCGGGCCGAGCCTCCGCGATCGCATCGGGCAGATGCTGTTGGTCGGATTCCGCGGGCTGACGGTGGAGGAGGCGGGGGAGGTCGCTGCCGACATTCGCGATCGGAACCTCGGCGGGATCCTCCTCTTCGACACGGATCAGCCGACCCACAGCTCGGTCCGAAACGTGGAGTCGCGGGCCCAGCTGACGGCCTTGGTGGCCGGACTCCAGGACCTCGCGAAGACTCCGCTGCTGGTGGCGATCGACGAGGAGGGCGGCCTCGTTGCACGGCTCGACCAACGGCATGGCTTTCCACCGACCGTCTCCGCCGCGAAGCTGGGAGCGCAGAACGACGCGGCCGTCACGCGCGCGGCAGGAGATCAGGTCGCGGCGACCCTTGCCTCGGTGGGCGTGAACCTGAACCTGGCACCGGTGGTCGACCTCGATGTGAACCCGACCAACCCGATCATCGGCGCGCTCGGTCGCTCGTTCTCCGCGGATCCAGGGGTGGTCACTGAGCAGGCGGAGGCCTTCATCGAGGGACATCGGTCGGCCGGGGTGTGGACGACGCTCAAGCACTTCCCCGGTCACGGCAGCTCGACGGGCGACACCCACCTGGGGGTGGTGGACGTCACGAGCACCTGGTCAGCGGTGGAGCTCGAGCCGTTCCGAAACATCATCCGCGATGCGCTGGCGGATGCGGTGCTCACCGCTCACGTCTTCAACGCAACTCTCGATCCGGAGCATCCCGCGACGCTCTCCCAGCCGACCATCACCGGCATCCTGCGCGAGCAGCTGGGCTGGGGCGGGCTCGTCATCTCGGATGACATGCAGATGGGGGCGATCCGCGCCGCCTACGGCTATGCCGATGCGGTCCGGCTGGCGATCCTCGCCGGGGTCGACGTGCTCACCATCGCGCAGCAGCAGGTCTACGAGCCGGGCATCGTGGCGCAGACGATCGACCTGATCGAGGCGATGGTCGTGGATGGGAGCCTGACCGAAGGGCGGATCGACGAGTCGTACGCCCGGATCCAGGCGCTGAAGGGGAGCTAGCTCCGCTTCGATTCCTTGCCGTTGGACGCGGCGGCGAGGTCGTCGGCCGCCTTGCGGGCGAGGAAGATGGACCGATAGGACTCGTCCGACGTGGGAGCGTCATCGGACCGGACCTGCCAGCCACTGAGGGCCGGGACGTACACGATCTCGAACCCGGCGCGCTCCTCGGACGGATGCTCGCCATGCGCGACGAGAAGTGCCTTGCGACCGGCCGGCGTGCTCGAGGCCTTGATGCAGCGGGCGCACCGGGAGGTCACCAGTCCGTGGGGGCAGGTTCGGCAGGAGGTGCACTCGTCAGTGCGGAAGCCGTGGATACAGGGGGCCGTCATGGCGTCCTTTGATGGGGCACCAAGGGTACCACTTCCGGCAGGCGCGCCAGATGGTGTACTATTTCGAAAACGTGTTCGATAGGCGCTCCGGTCCGCGCCGCGGCTTCAACCCCGTCCCGATCCCGATTCACACCACCGCCCTGACCGGGCCCCGCATGCAGCGGGAGGGCCTCGTCAGGAGCTCCAATGTCCTTCTCCACGCTCGGGCTTGCGCCCGGCCTGCTCCGCGCCGTCGCGGCGCAGGGTTACACCGAACCCACTCCCGTCCAGCGCGAGGCGATCCCCTTCGTCCTCGCCGGGCGCGACCTGCTGGCCGGCGCCCAGACCGGCACCGGCAAGACGGCGGCCTTCGTGCTGCCGATGCTGCAGCTGCTCGCCTCCACCCCGCCGCGTGACGGCGGTCGGCCTCGCATCCGCGCCCTGATCCTGGTCCCGACCCGGGAGCTGGCGATCCAGGTCGAGGAGAGCGTCCGCGTGTACGGCGCCAACAGCCGCCGCTCGACCACCATCTACGGTGGCGTCGGCTTCCCCGGTCAGCTGCGCGCGCTGCGCAACAGCCCGGAGATCGTCGTCGCCACCCCGGGACGGCTGCTCGACCACTCCCGCCAGCGCACGATCGACCTCGGCGCGGTCGAGATCCTGGTCCTCGATGAGGCGGATCGCATGCTCGACATGGGCTTCATCCGCGACATCCGGTCGATCATTGCGCTGCTCCCCCCGCGTCGCCAGAACCTGCTCTTCAGTGCGACCTTCAGCAACGAGATTCGCCAGCTGGCAGAGGGGCTGCTGGATCGGCCGGCATCGGTCCAGGTCACCCCGCGCAACACGCCCACCGATCTGGTGCGCCAGGTCGTCCACCCGGTCGACCGCGCCAGGAAGCGTGAACTTCTCTCGCACCTCGTGCGCACCCATGCGATCGAGCAGGCGCTCGTCTTCACGCGCACCAAGCACGGCGCCGATCGACTCGCCAAGCAGCTCGTCGAGGACGGCATCGCCACCGCGGCGATCCATGGCAACAAGTCGCAGCCCCAGCGCGTGCGCGCCCTGAACGACTTCAAGGCGGGCAAGGTGACCCTCCTCATCGCGACCGAGGTCGCGGCCCGCGGACTCGACATCGAGCAGCTCCCGCACGTCGTCAACTTCGAGCTGCCAATGGTCCCCTCCGACTACCTGCACCGCATCGGCCGAACTGGTCGCGCCGGGATCGAAGGAGACGCGATCTCGCTCGTCTGCGTGGACGAGGCGCCCATGCTGCGCGAGATCGAGCGCCTGCTCGGACGCCCGATCCCATCCGAGGTCGTCCCGGGCTTCGCGGTCGACCCCTCGATCCGCCCAGAGGCGATCCGCCTGCGCAGCGCCGGCGGCGGCCGGCCGCAGCAGTCCCGCGGACCGCGACGTGCCGGCCCGGCCCCATCAGCCAATGGCTGGCGTCCGCGTCCCGGCCGGCGCCAGCAGGGACGCCCCTCCGGATCGGCGACCATTCACCGCGGCGGCTCCTGGGTCAGCCTTCCCGGCGAGCGAACCCACCGCTAACCGGCGGGGCGCGTCGTAGCCCCCGGGCTCGGATCAGCTGCCGGTCAGGTCCGCGCTCATCACGAGGTCGAGGTTGCTCGGGGCATCGAGCCGCTCGGCCTCAACCGTGACGGCGAAGGTTGCGAAGCCGGTCAGGTCGCGTTCGAGCCGCACCACCGCGAGCGCGTTCCCGCCAGGCGTGAAGGTCCCGACCGCTACCGGCGTCCCCGCTGCGTCGAGCAGCCAGAGCTCGTACAGTTTGTCGCTGGGCAGGGAAGCCGGGTCGGCGATGACCAGCGCCGCGCCGGTCCCGGGTGTCTCGACCACGTACCCGCTGCCACCGCTGCCGTCCACCCGGAACGCTTCCTCGCCACCCGAGATCGCTTCGGCCACGGCTCGCAGCGCTCGGTCCCGCTGGGCGATCTGGGCCTGCAGGGACAGGTTCCAGGCACCTACCGCCAGCACCGCTGCTACCGCCGCAAGCGCCAGCGGCCGCGCGATGCGCGGCGAAAGCCAGCCGAGCCAACCACGACCCGGCCCGGCCTCAGGGGCGCGGGTGATCGGCGGCGCGCCGCGATGCTCCTGCGCCGTGCGCTCGACGGTGGCCATCACTCGGTCTCGCAGGCGGCGGTCGGGGGCCACGGGATCGAGGCTCATGGCCAGCGCCTCGCTCGCTCCGAGCAGCTGACGCAGCGACTCGTGCGGCTGGTCACAGGTACCGAGGTGGTCGAGCGCGGCACGCGCCTCGTCCGGCGTCACCGCCCCAAGGACGAGGGCGGCGTCGAGCTCGTCGAAGGCCTGGCAGTCGAACCGATCGGTCATCGCTCGGCCCCCGAAGAGCCCGCCACCTGAGCCGATGCGCCCGGGGCGGCATCGGTCTCCTGCAGCGAATCCCGCAGCTTGGCGAGACCCAGCCGCAGGCGCCCGTTGGCCGTTCCCAGCGGGACGTTGGTCAGGACCGCGATCTCGCGGTACGTGTTGCCGCCGAAGTAGGCGAGCTCGATTGCCTGGCGCTGCTCCGCCGGGAGGGCCTCCAGCGCGCTGCGCAGCTGCGCAGCGGAGCGGTGGGCGATGGCGGCCTCCCAGGTTGGGTTGGGGCTGGTGCGCAGCAGCGATTGCTCGTCGGCGACCTCGATGGCGATGCTCGAGCGGGCCGACCGGAGCCGGTCGATGGCGCGGTTGCGGACGACCGTCAGCAGCCAGGAGCGCAGGCTGCCGCGCATTGGATCGAATCGATCGATCTTCTGCCAGACCGCGACAAAGCCGTCGTGCACGAGGTCCTCCGCCTGCTCCCGGTTTGCGACGACGCGCAGGGCGGTGGCCAGTGCGACCGACGCGTATCGGTCGTACAGCTCGCCCAGCGCGTCGCGGTCCCCGGATCGAATCCGTTGAGCGAGGAGCGCGTCGTCGGTCGACGGCAATCGATCGGTCATCGACCCAGCCCCCCGGCGTTCACTCCTGTGCAGGAAACGCGGCGCGGAGCCTCGTGCATCAGATCCAGCACCATCCGGACGGCGGCGGCCCCTTGCTGATCTCGTCGTCCGGCAGGGTCAGGGTCGGGGCGCCGGGACGGCCGCAGTCGCTGAACCAGATCCGCGCGCGCCACCCGTCGGGGGTCATGGACCCAGCGGTCAGGATCGGGAAGAAGAAGGCGAAGGAGGCCGCGACCGCCATTCCGGCCAGACCGATCGCGATCCGCCCGGACAGCGAGCTCCAGGCCCGCGCCGCCAGCAGCCCGACCGCGGCGTACAGGAACGGGATCGTCGGCAGCAGGTACCAGATGAAGACCTGCGATCGCGACCCGGAGAGGATCAGCCACGGCAGGTACGTTGCCAGAGCGGCCGCCACGAGCACAACCTCCGGTTGCGCCAGACTGCGGCCCGATCGAATCCAATGCACGCCGACCACCCCCAGGGCGGCGGCGCCAGGCCACCAGGTGAAGGGGTTCCCGATCGCCAGGATCTCGCGGTACGAACCGGCGTCGGTGGCAAAGGAATAGGCGACCGGGCGCTTGAGGAGGAGCCACGACCAGGGCGCCGATTCATACGGGTGATCTCCCGCCAGACCGGTGTGGAAGCGCAGCATGGCGAGCTGGTGCTCGAGGATCCCGCGCCAGACCGAGCCCTCGCGCCAGGGCAGCGTGAACAGCTCGCCGTCGACCCTACCGGCGTAGGAGGCGACATACACCACGAGCGGCACGAGCCCCAGCAGCACCACCGACGGGACGGCCTCGCGGCGGAACGCGCGGCCAAACGCCTCCATTCGGCCGGTGCCGGCCTCGCTCTCAGCCCTCGAGGCGGCAACCTCCCAGCCAACCAGCAGGAGGATCAGGCCGATGGCGACATAGCCTCCCGACCACTTCACCGCGATGGCCGATCCCAGCGCAATCCCGGCGGCTAGTCGCCAGGGCCGACCAAGAGCGACGACCCGCAGCCAGCGCGGCGAGCCGAGATCCTCGCCGCGGGAGCCCCGCCGTCGGTTGCCATCCAGCACCACGAACAGGACGGTGGCGATCACGAAGACGGTCACGAACGAGTCGAGCATGGCGACCCGCGACTGGACCAGGTCCAGGAAATCGGTCGCCAGCAGGGCGGCAGCCGCCCCCGCTCCGACGGTCGCTGCGCCCGCCCCGATGTGGCTCGACAACAGGCGCCGCACGAGCACGTACAGGAGTGCGACGCCCAACGTGCCGGCCGCCGCTGAGGCGATGCGCCACCCGAACTCGTCGTAGCCGAAGAGCCGGATGCCAACGCCGATCAGCCAGTTGCCGAGCGGCGGGTGCGCGCCGCTCACCAGGTCCCCGATCCCGCATTGCGCGGTGTCGACGACGAATCGGCAGGCGTTGCGGGCGTAGAAGATCTCGTCGAACACAAAGCCGGCGGGAGCCGCCAGACCGGTCATCCGGACGATGGCGGCACCGATCGTGACGACAGCCATTGTCACCCAGTCCCCACGTGTCCAGGCCGGAGGATCGCCGATGTCGGACTCCTTTCGCGCCGGTCCCGAAGAGCAACGCCCGACCGCCGGCAGCGCCTCATGCTAGCGGGGGCGGAGCTCGGCAGAGGGGCTGCTAGACTCGGGCAGGTGAACTACGAGCTGTACATGGCCGAGGCGATCGCGGAGGCGCGTCGAGGGGCCGAGGAGGGGGAGACTCCGATCGGCGCGGTGGCCGTCCTGGACGACGCCATGATCGCGCGCGACCATCGGCGCATCCTCCTGCAGCGTGACCCGACCGCTCACGCGGTGCTCCTGACCCTGCAGGCAGCGGCCCGCAAGCTCGACGCCAAACGCCTCCCGGAGGTGACCGTCTTCACCACCCACGAGCCCTGTGCCATGTGCGTCGGGGCGCTTCTCGAGGCCCAGGTCAAGACCCTCGTCTACGCCGTGCCTGACCATGAGCGTGGCGCGGCCGGCGGGGCGGTTCAGCTGGCAAGGGCACCCGGCATGCCCCACCAGATCTCGATCATCTCGGGCGTGCGGGAGGATGAGGCGCGTCGCCTGACGGCGGTCGCCCCGGCTCCGGCCTGAGGCCGCTGCTAGACTCCCCAGCCGGAGAGGTGTCCGAGTGGTTTAAGGTGCCGCTCTCGAAAAGCGGTGTGCGATGAGCACCGTGGGTTCGAATCCCACCCTCTCCGCCACGCATCGCACCCCCGGAGAGGTCGCCTAGTGGCCTATGGCGCCGCATTGGAAATGCGGTTCGGGGAAACCCGTCGGGGGTTCGAATCCCCCCCTCTCCGCCACCGCCTCGATTGACCGATG
>Ga0070698_100006810_pt1 | contig 12391 bp, 10 predicted proteins | sample KBSK1502metaG_FD_65477 | JGI IMG/M metagenome (GOLD analysis project Ga0070698, IMG submission 65477) | Corn, switchgrass and miscanthus rhizosphere microbial communities from Kellogg Biological Station, Michigan, USA - KBS K1-50-2 metaG | ecosystem: Host-associated > Plants > Roots >...
GGCCGCGATTTCGGCGCCTGCCGGTCGATGACGAACGTGCCGCGGCCCGGTACGGTTTCCACGAGGCCTTCCTTGACCAGGATGTCGATCCCGCGGCGGACCGTGCCGACGGCCAGCATGGTTGACTCGGTGAGCTTGGTGATCGACGGCAGCTGGTTCGTGATCTCGCCGGACGAGATCATCGCCCGCAGCTGGTTCGCGAGCTGCTGGTAGGGGTGGACCGGCGAGCTCGGGTCGATCTCGATCTTCACGCGGGTAACTTAACCGGCTGCGACATGCGGAAACCAGATAAGCCATTGCTTACCATGGCTTGACATAGCTGTATGATCGACCTCATGGATACCGACAACGATGTGGCTCAGATCGCCGGCGAGTTCCCCGGCTGGGAGGCGTGGCAGGGCATCGACCGGCTCTGGCACGCCCGGATCCGGGGCGCCACGCCCCCGGTGATGGTCCACGGCGAGGACCTGGTCGACCTGCGCGACCAGATCATCTTGCAGCAGCGCCGCGCCGAGGAGGAGGACTGGCGGCGGCGCGGGTCACCCGAGGCCGGCTGACCCAAGGCTGACACGGCAGGTCCTAGCCGGCGGCGAGGAAGCGCGCCAGCTCGGCCGCGGACGGCGCGGTGGCGGGACCGCGCCTGGTCACCGACAGCGCCGCCGCGGCGTTCGCGGTCCGGGCGGCGTCCAGGGCGTCCGCGCCCCGGGCCAGCGCGGCGATGAAGGTCCCGGTGTGCGTGTCGCCCGCCCCGGTTGTGTCGAGCACGTCCACCCGGAAGCCGGGCACGTGCACCGGGTCCGCGGCTCCGGCCCGGCCGACCAGGCACCCGGCCGGGCCGGTCCGCACCAGCACTCCCCCGCGCCCCTCCCGGGAGGCCTCCTGCCGCCCGAGGCCCTCCCGGGAGGTCCCGGCGAGCACGCGCGCCGCGGCCGGCGGGTCGTCGCGGCCGGTGATCAGGGCGGCCTCCCGGGCGTTGCAGGTGACCCAGTCGGCCCGCCGTAGCATGCGATCCAGCACGGCGCCGGGCATGGTGCCCACCAGCGGCCCCGGATCGAAGAACACCACGTTCCGCGCGCCGGGCCGCTCCAGCCAGCCGAGGATCGCCGCCGGGCCGCCGGGGTCCAGCAGCCCGTACCCGGACACGTACACCGCATCGCCGGCCGCGGCCCGCACCGCGGCCAGGTCCGCGGCCCGCAGGGTGGCCTCGGCGCCCCGGCTGGTCACGAACGTCCGCTCGCCCCCGGCGTCGACCACGGTCACCACGAAGCCGGTGTCGAGGCCGGCGCTCGGCGGCAGCAGCACCTCGATGCGCGCCTCCCGCAGCGCGGCCAGCGCCAGCGCGGCGAACGGCCCCGTGCCGTAAGCGCCCGCGTAGGCGACCGGCAGCCGCTGCGCGGTCGCGGCCGCCATCACGTTGAAGCCGCCGCCCGGCGTCACCCGGGTGGCGGAGGCCAGGACGTCGCCGCCGCGTTCCGGCAGCGCCGGGACATCCAGCACGACGTCGATCACCACGCTGCCGAGGTGCAGCAGCCGGCCGAAGCGCCGGGGCCGGTCCCGCGTCCCTCCGGCGGTCATGGCGGCGCGGCCGCCTCGCCCTGCGCGCCCGGCGCGCGGGCAGAGCCTGGCCGCGCCCCGGCGCCGCGCCGCAGCGCGAGCAGGCCGGAGGCGATCTCGTCCAGCCGCAGGCCGTTCACCTGGGCGACGATGCGGCGCGCGCTCTCGGGCAGGGCCGCCGCGCCGTGACAAGCCCCGCCGACCGCGCCGGCCATCGCGGCGATCGTGTCGCAGTCGCCGCCCAGGGACGCGGCAAGCCTGCAGGCCAGCCACGGGTCATCGGGGCTGGCCGCGAGCACGGCGAACGCCGCTGGCACCGACTCCTGCGCGGCCAGGCTGGTCCCGACCAGCGTGTACACCGCCGCAGCCGCCGCGTCGGGGGCCAGCCCGGCGACCAGGCCCGTGGCCCAGCCGATCCGGGCGGCGACGTCGGCGGCCGCCACCCAGTGCCCGCGCCCGGCGGCCAGGCGCGCCGCGGCCGCGCCCAGCTCGAGCGCGTCCGGCACCGTGGCGCCGTCGACCCCGGCGCTCACCGCCGCCGCGACGGCGGCCGCGCCGGCCAGGGCCACGCCGGTGTTGTGCGTGACCCGGCTGGCCTCGACCACCCGGTCCACAAGCAGCGGGAGGTCCGCGCACGGGGTGGCGATCCCGACGGGCGCGATCCGCATGGCCGCGCCGTTGGTGGCCCCGAGCCGGCCCGCCAGGTCGATGTCCGCCCCGGCCAGCAGCTCGGCGACGGCCCGCCGCGTAGACGGGCCGAGCAGGTCCGCCGAGCCCCGCTCGCGTGCCGACTCCTCCCAGGCGAGCAGCCGCCGCGCCAGCTCCGCCGGGTCCACGCGGCCGCCCCCGTCGATCAGCAGCCGGGCGATCAGCAGGGCCTGCTCGGTGTCGTCGGTGACCGACCCGGCGGGCATCCCGGCGGCCAGCGGATGGTCCGGCGCCGCCGGCTCGAAGCCGTCGAGCAGTCCTCCGTACCGGGCCGCGATCTGCTCCCGCGGCAGCGACTGCGTCGGCATGCCCAGCGCGTCGCCGACCGCCAGCCCGTACAGCGCCCCGGCCGCACGAGAAAAACATTCATCCATAACGTGACGCCGCGAGTGTGGTCATCAAAGGCCGCGCAGGACACCGGCCACGCTGGTCACCTCGATCAGCGGGCCGTACAGCCGCAGGATGGCCAGCGCCTGCGAATGGCTCTCGTCGGTCACGCCCGCGCAGGCGTCGGCGACGACCTGGACCGCCACCCCGGCGTCCGCCGCGGCCACCGCGGTAGAGAGCACGCAGCAGTCGGTCGAGACGCCCGCCAGCAGCAGCCGCCCGCCCTCGCCGACCCGGGCGGAAAGCTCCGGGCCCCACTTGCTGAACGTGGTCGCGTCCAGCGTCGGACCGGGCTCGTCGGCGAACTCCGCGGCGAGCTGGTAGATCGGCGCGCCGGGCGGCTGCAGCGCGAACGGCCACTGGTCGTAGTACCGCCGCCAGGCCCCTGCTGGCGTGCCGGGCGCGACGAACCTGGTGAACGTGACCCGCGGCCGCAGCGCCCCCACCAGTTCCCGGACCGGCTCCACGATCTCGGCGAACCGCGGGGTGAACCACCAGCTGTCCGGCTCGGCGAACACCCGCTGCATGTCGATGACCGCCAGCCACGGCGCGGACTCGCTCATGCTGGCGCCAGGGCCGGCACTGCCTCCTGGGTGCGCACCGCGGAGCGCTCGAACGCCACGGTCGCGACGAACCCGAGCGCCAGCGCGATCAGCACCCCGAGGTTGGCAAACGCCCAGGCGCCGCTCTTGCCGCCGAGCCCGAACGGGCCGAGCAGGTAGCCCTGCCATTTCAGCCAGCTCGCCGACGTGTTGGTGACCAGCCCCCAGCCGAGGGCGGTGGCCACCACGATCACCCCGACCGGGAACGGCCGGATGTCGCCGTAACGGCCGGACGGCGTGTACAGCTCGGCCTCGGCGTAGTCGCGCCGGCGAAGCAGGATATCGGCCAGCATGATCCCGCACCACGCGGCGATCGGGACCCCGAGCGTGATCAGGAAACCCTGGAACTGGACCACGAAGTTCTTCGCGAAGAACACCACGTAGATCGTTCCGCCGATCATGATCGTGCCGTCGATCAGGGCGGCCACGAAGCGCGGCGCCCGCAGCCCGAGCGTCAGCAGCGCCAGGCCTGAGGAGTAGATGTCCAGCACCGACCCGCCGACCAGACCCAGGACCGCCACGATCGCGAACGGCACCAGGAACCAGGTGGGCAGCAGCGTCGTCAGCGCCCCGATCGGGTCGGCGCTGATCGCGGAGCTGAGGCCGGCCGAGGATCCGGCCAGCAGCAGGCCGAAGACCAGCAGGAAGATCGGCGCGAGCGACGAGCCGAGCGTGGTCCAGCCGATCACGCCCCAGCTCGATGACCTTCGCGGCAGGTAGCGCGAGTAGTCGGCCGCGGCGTTGACCCAGCCGAGCCCGAACCCGGTCATCACGAACACCAGCGCTCCGATCACCTTCTGAGGTGACCCGCCCGGTATCGCCGCCACCGTGTGCCAGTGGATATGGTCGGCGACCAGGGCGCAGAAGACCACGGTCAGCACGGCTGTCACGACGGTGATCACCGCCTGCATCCGCATGATCAGGTCGAAGCCCATGACCCCGCCGCCGACGGTGAGCGCGACCACGACGATCAGCGCGATGACCTCGGTGCCGGTGCCGCCGCCCACCCCGAGCCTATGAAACACCGTGGCGGTGGCCAGGGTCGCGAGGATGATCAGAACGGTCTCCCAGCCGACCGTGAGCACCCACGAGATCACCGAGGGCAGCTTGTTGCCGCGCACCCCGAACGCGGCCCGGCCGAGCACCATCGTGGGGGCCGACCCCCGTTTCCCGGCGACCGCGATGAACCCGCAGAGCAGGAACGAGACGACGATGCCGATCAGCCCCACGACGATGGACTGCCAGAACGAGATGCCGAAGCCGAGCACGAACGAGCCGTAGCTGATGCCGAGGACCGACACGTTAGCGGCGAACCAGGGCCAGAACAGGCTCCGCGGACGGCCCTTCCGTTCGGCGTCGGTAATGACGTTGATGCCGTTGGTCTCGATCTGCAGCGGATGGTCAGCCGCGCCGACGCTGTCAGCCATAGCGAGCCCCTTCTTGTCGCGCCGCCTTCATCATTCCCCGGTCACCGGTCACGTTCCAGGTAGCAAGCAGCCGGCCGGGCAGATTCCCGGGAGGCATTCGTCCCGGCTCGGCCGTTACCTGTATGCCGGACGGGGGTGCGCCGCGGCGCGCATGATCCGCCGGTATCGGGAAAGTGGTTTCTGGTGATCTCGTCGCCCCCTACGGAGGCATCGCACATGACCGAACAGCCGGATAGCCGACGGGCCGAGCTGATCGCGGCGGCCCAGGCGCGCTGGGTGGACGCGCTGACCGACCTGGGCGGCCGCAACACCCTGCTGTACTACAAGGATCGCCGGGCCGGCACGCTCGACCTGGCGGCGGCCGACCCAGAGATGCTGGAACGGTTCACCGGCACCGGGTCGATCCGGCTGACCCGCCTGTTCCGCGACGCGGACGCCCGGGCCGACGCGATCCGGCGCGTCCAGACCATCCACCGGAAGGCACGCGAGCTGCTGGAGGAGCGCGGCATCCGCGCCGGCTACCTCGCGACCGGGATAGCCCGCTGGGACGAGCTGTTCCTCGAGCCCGCCGCCCCGGTGCTGCTGCGCGGCCTGACCATCACGCCGACCCGGGCCCGGCACGACGACTTCGAGCTGACGCTCGACGACGACAGCGAGGTTAACCCGGTACTGCTGCACAAGCTCTCCAGCGTGTTCGGCGCGGCCACCGACCTGCTCGCCGAGGCGCCCGCCGACAAGATCGCCGCGATGCTGCGGGAGGCTGCGGAGGCGGCCGAGGTGCCGGGCTTCGAGATCACCGGCCGCCAGGTGATCGGCACGTTCACCTACGCCAAGCTGCCCATGGTCCGGGACCTGCAGGCCGCCGCCGAGCTGCTGGCCGACAGCGACGTGGTCGCGGCCATCGCCGGCGACCCCGAGGCGCAGGAGCTGCTGGGCACCGACCCCGGGGGCGAGGAGGCGCGGGGCGGCGAGGGCGCGCGGGGCGGCGAGGGCGGGACGGGCGGCGAGGGCGGGGGAAATCGAGCCCCGGTGCTCGACTCGCCCGAGGAGGACTACTCGGTCCTGGACGCGGACTCGTCCCAGCGCCGCGCGATCGGCGCGGTCCTGTCCGGGCGCAGCCTGGTGATCCACGGCCCGCCCGGGACCGGGAAGAGCCAGACCATCGCGAACCTGATCGCCGCCCTGGTCGCGCGCGGCCGGAAGGTGATGTTCGTCGCGGAGAAGCGGGCCGCGATCGACGCCGTGCTGTCCCGGCTCAAGGGCGTCGAGCTGGGCGGCATGGTGCTCGACATCCACGACGGGACGCGCGACCGGCTGCGCATCGCCCGCGACCTGGGTGACGCGCTGGAGGAGGCGCAGCGGGCGGCCGACCCGGACGTCGGCGACCTGCACCGGCGGCTGATCGACCGGCAGCGGCGGCTGAGCCAGCACGTCGCCGCGCTGCACCAGCCGCACCAGCCGTGGCAGATGAGCCCGTTCGCCGTCCAGTCCGCGCTGCTGGGAATATCCGAGGCCGCCCGCACCCCGGTGCGGCTCGGCATGCCGGAGCGGATCAGCCGGGAGACCGCCGACAGCATCCGCGACGAGCTGCGGGAGTTCGCTCACCTGGGCGGGTTCGCGTTCCGGCCGGACAGCACGCCCTGGTACGGCGCGGCGCTGCGCACCCCCGACGACGCACGGCGCGCCTGCGACCTGGCCGCCCGGCTGTGCTCCCGCGGGCTGCCCATGATGGCGCACCGGATCGCCCGCGCGTGCGGCGAGACCGGCCTCCGCCCGCCGCGGGGTTACGCGGAAGGCGCGGCCCGGGTGCGGCTGTTTGCCGCCGTGGCGCAGACCCTGCGCACGCTCGCCCCGGACGTCTACGCGTCCCGGCCCGACCTGCTCGCCGCGGCCACCGGAGACGGGGCGGGCCTGGGCCTGCGGGAGCGGCGGGCGCTGCGCAAGCAGGCCCGCTCGCTGCCCGTCGCCCGGGCTGGCCAGGCCGGTGCCGAGCCCTCCCGGGAGGAGCTTTCTGCCGCGCTGGCCGAGGCCGCCCGGCAGCTGGCCGAGTGGCAGGACCTGCGCACTGACGCCGGGCTGCCCCGGCTGCCGTCCGGCCTGCGGGAGCTGGAGAAGCTGCAGGCCGAGTGCGAGCAGCAGCTCACCGCGCTGCGGGCCTACATCCGGATCCCGGGCGACCCCGAGCCGCTGCTCGCGGCCCTGGCCGCGGATCAGGACACCGCATGGAAGCTGCCCCGGCTCTACGAGCTCGCCGCCCGCTTCGACGCGATCGGCATCGGCTCGCTGCTCGACGAGCTGGCCCGCCGCGGGGCCGATCCCGACCTGGCCTCGGCGGCCTTCGACTACGCGTGGTACTCCTCGATCCTGGACCAGATCCGGGTCAGCGACCCGCGCTACGGCGCCCACCACGGCGCCGCGCTCGACGAGATCGCCGCCGACTTCCGCGCCCACGACGTGCAGCACCTGGCGGCCAACCGGGTCCGGGTCCGCCGCGCGTGGGCGGACCGGCTGCTCGGCGCCCAGGATCAGCACCCGCTGCAGGCCAGGCTGATCCGCAAGCAGGCGGCGCTGCGCCGCGGTCACCTGCCGCTGCGGCGGCTGCTCGACCAGGTCAGCGACGTGCTGTTCGCGCTCAAGCCCTGCTGGGCGATGTCGCCGCTGATGGTCAGCCAGGTGCTGCCGACGACCCGGCTGTTCGACGTGGTGATCTTCGACGAGGCCAGCCAGATCATCCCGGCGGACGCGATCCCGTCGATCATGCGCGGGCATCAGATCGTCGTCGCCGGGGACGACCGGCAGCTGCCGCCGACCAACTTCTTCCGCCAGGTCGGCGACGAGGGCGAGGACCCGGGCGATGACGACGAGAGCCTGGTCTCGTTCGGCGCGGGGTTCGAGTCCGTGCTGGACGCGCTGCGGCCGCTGCTGCCGACCTGGCCGCTGGCCTGGCACTACCGCAGCCGCGACGAGCGGCTGGTGGCGTTCTCGAACAGCCGCATCTACGGGGGCGCGCTGACCACCTTCCCCGGCGTATTCCGCGACGACTGCCTGCGGCACGTCGTGGTCGCCCAGGGCCCCGAGCCAGGCCAGGAGGTCTCGGTCACGGCCGAGGTGCAGAAGGTGGTCGAGCTGATCCTGGAGCACGCCCGGGTCCGGCCCCGGGAGTCGCTCGGCGTGATCGCGCTGGGGATCAGGCACGCGGAGCGGATCGACGCCGCGCTCCGCCACGCGCTGGCGAGCCACCCCGACCTGGAGGGCTTCTTCGCCGAGGACACGGCGGAGCCGTTCTTCGTGAAGAACCTGGAGCGGGTGCAGGGCGACGAGCGGGACGCGATCATCCTGTCGATCGGGTACGGCAAGCACCCGGACGGCCGGATGCGCTACCAGTGGGGCCCGCTGCTGCGCGACGGCGGCGAGCGCAGGCTGAACGTCGCGGCCACCCGGGCCAAGCATCGGCTCACGCTGGTCAGCTCGTTCTCCAGCCACGACGTGGACCCGGACCGGGTGACCAAGGCGGGGGCCCGGCTGCTCGCCGACTACCTGGAGTACGCAGGCTCGGGCGGCACGGCGATGGGGGCCACAGGCGCCGCGGAGCTCAACCCGTTCGAGGCGGATGTGCGCGACCGCCTCGCCGCCTGCGGCATCACCGTCGTGCCCCAGTACGGCGTGGGCGGCTACCGCGTCGACTTCGCGGCCGCCCACCCGGAGGACGCGGGACGCATGGTGCTGGCGATCGAGGCCGACGGCGCCTCCTACCGGGAGTCGGGCAGCGTCCGCGACCGTGACCGGCTGCGCGGTGAGCACCTGCAGCGGCTCGGCTGGCGCTTCCACCGGCTGTGGTCCACGAACTGGTTCCAGGACCCGCAGGCGGAGGTGGCCAAGGTCCGCGACGCCTACGAGCGCGCCGTGTCGGCGACCGATCCGCCCCCCGACGATCCGCCCCCCGACGATCCGCCCGCAGCCGAGCCCCGGGCTGCCGACCGCCCCACGGCCAGCCCGGTGGCCGCCGAGCCCGAGAACCCGCCCCAGGACGCCCCGCAGCACGCCGCCACCGCCGGCCAACCGGCGCCAGCCGGCGAGCCAGCGCCCGCCGCGGCGGCTCCCCCCGCGCTTGAGCCGGCCGCCGGGCCGCGGGCGATCGAGCCTCCCTCTCCCCCGGGCCACGAGGTTGTGCTCGCGGGACGATCCGGCGAGGCCGGCTGGCGTCCGGCTCTGCGGAAAAGGCGGTAGTCCGAGCCGGAGCACGCTTAGGCTTTCCCGGACGGCTCGCGCGCGCACAGAAGGTTACGTCGATGAGTAAAAAGCAGATCGCCGCCTCTGCCGCTGCTCTGGGGCTGCTGCTTCTCGGCGTCGCGGCGTCGGCCACGGCCGGCCGCCCGGCATTAGCTGGCCGCCATTTCTCCGCAGCGGCGCGGCCGGTCTCGGGATCTGTCCGCGGGTCGAAAGCCAGCGCGAGCGTCCCGGCGCTGCGTCAAGGGATCTACGCCCCCGGCGTCGCGGCGCCCCGCCATCCGGTCGCGGGCCCGAACGGCGTGAGCGACGTCTTCTACTTCAACTGGTCCGGCTACGCGGCCGCGGGCGCCAGGGGATCCTTCACCAGGGTCTCCGGGTCGTGGACGGTCTCCAGGCTGGGAAGGTGTTCCAGGGAGCACCAGACGTCCACCGAGTGGGTCGGCTTCGATGGCTTCAGCAACGGCACGGTCGAGCAGGCCGGCACGATCTCGATGTGCTTCGAGGGCAGGGCCGTCTACTACGACTGGTACGAGATGTTCCCGACCGACCCGGTGACGGTGACCGAGCACCAGGTGGCGCCGGGCGACAAGGTCAGCGCCAGCGTGACCCGCAGCGGGGCGGCCTACCGGCTGGTGGTCATTGACGCCACGCACCGCGTGGATTCCTTCTCCGTCGGCACCAGGTGCAGGACGTGCCTGAACGACAGCGCGGAATGGATCAACGAGCGGGACCTCTTTGCCAGCAGCGGCTACTCGCCGCTGTCGGACTATGGCACCTGGAAGCTGACCAACGGGGCCGCCACGCAGTCGGGCAGGTCGCTGAGCATCGGGGCCCTGCCGAACGTGAACAACATCACGATGATCGACGCTACCGACTCCTACAACCTCGCTATCGCCTCGGCGCTGCTGCGGCGCAACTCGTTCACCACCACGTGGCGGGACAGCTGGTAGCAGCCCGGTCGCCCGCCGGTCCGGGTCTGGTGCGATGACAGCAGCCGGACCGACTCCCGGCGACGCGCGGCCGACGCTGGCGGGCCGCCGGGTCCGGCTCCGGCCGGGCCGGCCGGACGACGCCCCGCGGCTGCACAGCATCCTGGGCGAGCCGTCCGTATCGCGGTGGTGGGGCGAGCCGGGCCCGGTCACGGTGGTCGAGGAGGACCTGCGGGGCTCCGGCTCAGCGGTCATGCTCGTGGTGGAGATCGACGGAGAGGTCGCCGGAGGCATCCAGTACGACGAGGAGGAGGACCCGATGTACCGGCACGCCGGGATCGACATCTTTCTCGGCGGCCGCTTCCAGGGCCAGGGCGCCGGGTGCGAGGCCGTGACGCTGGTGGCCAGGTTCCTGTTCGAGCAGCGCGGTCATCACCGTCTCACCATCGACCCGGCGGCGGCGAACGACAGGGCGATCCGCTGCTACACCAGGGTCGGCTTCCGGCCCGTCGGGGTGATGCGGCAGTACGAGCGCGGCAGCGATGGCAGCTTCCATGACGGCCTGCTCATGGACCTGCTCCGCGACGAGCTGCCCGGCGACGGCTAAAGCCCGGCGAGCCCGCGGGCGCCCGATCGCTCAGCGCCGTCCGCAGGCTGTGGGTAACTGCCCGCCGCCGCGTGACGAAATGCGGGGCGATATCGGTTCCTATGCGGATACGCGGCCGCCCGAGCGCGGCAGTAATACAGTATTTGCTGCATTACTGCAACACGCTCAGCCCGGCGCGGCGGGGGGCAAGACCAGCCAGTACGCCCCGACCCGCTACCGTAATGCCGCAGACGCTGGTCTAATACCTAGATGACGGGTCTTAGCCTTGCCCTGGCCAACCTCAAGCCAGGAACCGGCAAGACAACGTCGGCGGTCTGGCTGGCGCACGTGTTCGCCGAGGCCGGGAACAGGGTGCTACTCGTGGACGCGGACCCCTCAGGCAGCGCCCTGGAATGGTCCGATCTCGCGGCCATGTACCCGGGCGTGCGGCCGCCGTCGGCGTTCCCGTTCCGGATCGTGGCCCTGCCCTCCCCCGAGGTACACCGCCGCGTACCTGAGATCGCCCAGGCCGATGACGTGGTCATCATCGACGCGCCTCAACTGGAGGACCACGCGGCGATCGCGCTGTCCGCGCTGCGTTACGCCGACGAGATCTTGATCCCGTGCGCGCCGAGCCCGATCGAGATCAACCGCACCACCCCCGTGCGCGATGAGATCTCCGAGGTCGCGGCGTTCCGGGAAGTCCCGGCGCGTTCCGCCGTGCTGCTGAACCGCTGCATCGTGCGGGCGAACTCCACCGCCGACGCCCGTGAGGCGCTGCAAGGCCTCGGCTACGACGTGCTGGGCACGGCCGTGCCGCGGCTGGAGGTGTATGCCCAGAGCTTCGGCCTGCCGATTCCCGACACCGGGCGCGAGGTGTGGCGCCGCGTGGCCCACGACCTCATCGCGCGCTGCACGCCCCTGTGCTCGGTGCGGAAATGACGACGCAGCGGGAGCAGCGCAGGGCACAGATGGCGGCCGCCGCCGCCCGGCGCACCGAGCCCGCCGCGCCCCCGCCCGGGCGGACCGCGATCCGGTCGAAGCCGGTCAGGATCACCCTCGACTTGAGCCCCGAATTGTACCGGCAGCTCACGCACTGGGCTGACTCGGCGGCGATCACGCTCGACGTGCCCCGCGTCGCCCTCGCGGACGCGGTGCGGGCGATGATCCGGGTCACCCTGGATGACCCGGATCAGGTCCTCGAACGGCTGCGGCGCGACCGCGAGCGGTAACGCGCGCCGCTGGGCCGGTGCCGCCGCCGGTCGTATGCCGTCACGGCAGGATCGTGCTCACGAGGTGGTTCCAGCGGGGAGGTAGTCGGGGAGCTTGATGCCGCTCGCGGTGCGCGTGGTCAGGTATTTCATCAGGTGCTGACCGTCACCCGGGAACTCAGTGCGCCAGCGGCCGGTGGGACGCGCACCATCGTCGCCAGCTGAAGCTGCACTGTGACGACCATCACTCTGCGTGAAGGAATTGCTTCGAAGCGGAGCGGTTACTAGACAACAAGTACTGCAACTCGAAGCACGTAGCACGGGGGAGATCATGACGGCAGCTCGGGCGCGTGGCAACGGCGCCAGTCGGTCCACCGGACACTCCACCCACGGCGAGGAGAACCTGCCCGGCTACGGTCGCCCTGGGGTCGCTGCCTCGAACGGAGACCCTAGGAAGGCGATCTTCGGTCGGAACACGCCGCGAGTGCTGCAGTTCCTGACCAGGATGGGGAAGCTGTCGCCGGCGGAGATCGACCGGGTGGCAAGCAGCTGGAACAAGGTCGACCCCCTGGATCGCGCCGAGGCGTGGGCGCACCTGCAGTCGGCCACCGCAGCCAAGCAGGACGACTACCCGATGATCGCGGCCGCGTCCGCCGCGCGGCGCGCGGCCATGGAAACCGCCCGCACGCTCGGCCGCAACGACTGGGCCTTCTGGGCCGCCGCCTGGGACGCCGGCGCCGCCATCACCGCCGATGAC
>Ga0070698_100006811_pt1 | contig 12390 bp, 9 predicted proteins | sample KBSK1502metaG_FD_65477 | JGI IMG/M metagenome (GOLD analysis project Ga0070698, IMG submission 65477) | Corn, switchgrass and miscanthus rhizosphere microbial communities from Kellogg Biological Station, Michigan, USA - KBS K1-50-2 metaG | ecosystem: Host-associated > Plants > Roots >...
AACCCCACAACTTACCTGCGTTTTCGCCATTCGACGATGGGACGAGGTCGAGTTCCTCAATTTGTCGTGAAACGGACTGGTTGTGGCGTATTGTGCGACGTGTATCTCTTTGTGAACGCCCAAAATTTTGGCTTCGATCCAATCGGCTATCTGCATGCGCTACCAGCGCAGGCAGTGCCGGAAAATCCGTTTCGCCGGGCACCACAGCAACGAGGGCGATAGCTGCCGGATCCTGTGATCGACGATCACGGGTCGCTGGTGTCCGAGCCCGTTTGGGACCTCTACCCGCAGGCGATTGAGCGGTTTGGCCGTGTTGCGACTTTGATCGAGTGGGACACCCACGTTCCGCCGCTCTCTACCCTGCTTGCCGAGGCATATCACGCCGATTCTCTGGGCAATGCTTAGGCTCGATCAGCTCCAAGACCTGATGTGCTCGGCAATACGAGGCCGACAGGAGCCCAAGCTCCGATAGAAGCCGACGGCATCCGGCCGAAAGCGCGTCCGCGGATCTATCGCAACCACACGATCGTGATGCTTACCGAGGCGCTGAAAGCGACACTCCCGGTCGTCTGCCGGCTCGTCGGCGAGCGGTTCCTTGTCTACGCCACCTACGAATATCTCTGCGAGACACTTCCGTCGCGACCGTGCCTCGTTGAGCATGGCGACACCTATGCATTTCTTTACGCCGTTGCCCGCGGCGCGCGTCTAATCGACGCGGGCGGCACGTCTCTCCGATGTTCGATCCGGCAGCTTTTCTGTTCGAGGAAGGACTGATCGTTTCACTCGGTCTGCCGGACGCCGGTCGTGAGATCGAATGGTTCGGATAAAAGTCGTCACAGGCGGCGAGAACCGCCGGCCTGACATTGAGACCAGCGAGATCTCGCGGATGACCTCGGGACCCGTGACCGGCTGTGTGCGCACGCCGGGTATCGTCGGTGAGAAAATTCAGGCAGAAAGCAACCCCGAACCCGGCGGCGACCATCATCTGGATCCAGTCCTTGCGCTCGCTCTGAAACCCGACCCGCACGGCAAGGCCAAGCGCCCGGAGTTGGTCGGTGAGGTAATCGCGGTATTCGCAATTGATCCGCCGCAGGCAGGTTTCCCCGGCGACATCCGAGACGCGATTTTGCTGGTCCAGCCGGTGCCCGGTTGGAAAGGCGATACAGAAGCGTCCATTGTAGAGAGGAAGCACTTCGGCCGTTGATTGAACGGCTCTGGCTTCGCCATCACAGCAAGATCGAGCTCACCCTGCAACAGCATATCGGAAAGCCGGCACGCCTTCCATGATCATGATTTCGCAACCGCGATTGGCGGCGTGAAAGCTCGTCAGAAAGCTCATGAAGCGCGCTGGGCTGACGGTGCACATGATGCCGAGACGGATCTGCGCGTGCTGCAGGCTGAGAAAACGTTTTGCGGTGGTCTTCGCGGCCTCGGCATCCGCAGACAGCTGGCGCAAATGCGGCTCGATAAGCCAGCCGAAATCGGTCAGATGCGTGAGCTTCCGCTCGCGCCGCAGCAACAGCCCCCGAGCTCCTCCTCGAGCTGCTGGATCGCGCTCGTCAGCGCCGGCTGTGAGACATTGCACAGCTCGGCCGCCCGCGTGAAATTCAATGTGTCCGCCTCAGCGAGAAAGTAGCGGACCTGGTGCATTTCCATGCCCGGAAGTTGCCGCGGCTCGCCGCTCCGCGCAAGTCACAACGGTGCGAGCGGCAATGTAAGCGGCGATTGGCAAAGCGCATCGAGACTATTGTCGACCGGTATTTCCCCCAGTCGTTACGGATAGCCGCCGTTTCCTCGGCTGAAAGGGAGAGGATCGTCTACGTCCGGCAAAAAACAGTAACCGATCGCTTCTCTTGATATTGTCGTGGCCAATGCCGAGATGCAGCGCGACGCCGGCTCGATGAGATGACTGCTCGCGCAGCGGAATACGGTCATCAATGTCAACCCCGGAGGCTACCCGCCCGTGTTCGTTTTTACTCTCCCTCGCCTCGGCCTTGCGAACGTGGTTGGAATCCTGTTGGCGGGGTGACGGGTTTGGCGGACAGCCTCGGCATAGCTGCGATTTTATTGGCTTGCCGCTGGCTTTGGTAACAATTTTGTTTGCCGTGATGGCAGTCGCGTTGTCTGCCCAGCTGCAAGCAGAGGTAATCATGGCCCAATCATCTGCCGGCTCACCGGGCCTGGCTGCCCCCAACTTGGTCCGCTTCGGCCGGGGAATCTGCGGTGATCTGCGTGAGGCCGAGCGCCGCGAATGGTGGGTTGCCAACGGGCTCGGTGCCTACGCCGCTGGCACGATCGCCGGCACCTTGACCCGGCGTTACCATGGGCTATTGATTGCGCCGGTCGACCCGCCACTTGGGCGAAGGCTGGTGTGGGCTAAGGCCGACGCCGAGCTGGTGGAGGGGGTGCAGAGCTGGCCGCTGTTCACCAATCGCTGGAGCGACGGCACGATCAGCCCGGCTGGCCACATCCATATCGAATCCTTTCATCTCGACGGCGACATTCCGGTCTGGCTGTTTGCTTTTGGGCTGATCCGTATTGAGGCGTGCACCTGGCTCGAGCCGGGCGCCAATATCGCCTATGTTGCCTGGCGCCTGCTGCCGGACTTGCAAGCGCGTTCGTGTCCTCTGTCGCTGCGCGTGCGGCTGATGGTCAACGACCGGGACCACCACGGCCAAACCGCAGCCGGGCAGATCGACCCCCAACTCGAAGCGGACGATATGAGCCTGCGGGTGCACCAGCGGGACTTTGTCCTCACCTTTCGCGCTCGCGGCGGAGTCATTGCCGCGGCCCGCCAGTGGATCGAGAATTTCGATCTGCCGGTTGAGCGCCAGCGCGGCCTATTCGACCGCGACAATCACCTGCAGGTCGGCGAAGCCCGACTCGAGCTGGTGCCTGGCCAATGGGTCGGCGTTGTCGGCAGCCTCGAGAATGATTCGTCTCCCGTGTTGAACGCTGCGCTCGGGCGCCGGCAAGTCTGGCAGCGCCGTGTCCTCGACCAGGCTGCGCAAAACGTGCCCGAGATGCGGACAGCGCCCGATTGGATCGTGCAGCTGCTGCTGGCCGCCGACAGCTTTGTTTTTGCCCGGCCGCTGCCTGGTCGGCGCGACGGCAAATCAGTGATCGCCGGCTATCCCTGGTTCGGCGACTGGGGGCGCGACACAATGATCTGTTTGCCGGGGCTAACCTTGGCCACCGGCCGGCACGATGTGGCGCGCGACATCTTGATGACCTTCGGGCGATTTGTCGATCGCGGCATGCTGCCCAACGTCTTTCCCGGCGCCGGCGACGAGCCTGACTACAACACGGTCGATGCGGCCCTATGGTTCGTCGAGGCTTGGCGCGCTTATTTCGAGGCGAGCGGTGACCGTGAAAGTCTGAGCGAGGAGTTTCCGATCCTCGTCGACATCGTCGAGTGGCATCTGAAGGGCACACGCTACGGTATCCGGGTAGATCCTGGTGACGGGCTGCTCAGCGCTGGCGAACCAGGCGTGCAGCTGACCTGGATGGACGCGAAGGTTGGCGACTGGGTCGTGACGCCGCGGATCGGCAAACCGGTCGAGATCAATGCGCTCTGGTACAACGCGCTGTGCACGATGGCTAGCTTTGCCGAGACCTTAGGCCGGCCCGCGGCTCTCTATTGCGATCTGGCTGAACGCGTGCGCACCAGTTTCGTCCGCTTTTTCGATGAACGGACCGGCGGCCTGTACGATGTTATTGATGGCCCATCCGGCAACGACGCTTCCGTCAGGCCAAACCAGCTCCTCGCGGTCAGTCTGCCACACAGTCCGCTCGCCCCAGAACTGCGAGCGCAAATTGTGGAGCTTTGTGGTCGAAAATTGCTGACCTCCTACGGGCTGCGCTCGCTGTCGAACGACGATCCCGACTACCAGCCGTATTATACCGGCGATCCCAGGCATCGCGACGGCGCCTATCATCAGGGCACCGTCTGGGCCTGGCTACTCGGCCATTATGCATTGGCCGAATATCGCGTTCACGGCGATACCAGCTTGGCACTACAGCGCCTCACCCCAATACACGATCACCTCTTCGATTCCGGGCTTGGCACGATCAGCGAAATCTTTGACGCAGATGCACCGCACTTTCCAGGGGGCGCGCCGTCACAGGCCTGGTCGGTCGCCTGCGTGCTTGAAACCTGGTGGCGGCTCAAGCGGGTAAAAGGCACGGAAGGGACACGGCGTTAACTGATCGGCAAAGGGCGATGTGCCGATTAAACAGCCGCAAATGCACATTTTAGTGTGTGCTTAATCGGCCCGGCTCACGCTGCTCCCCGCCGGGCGGCGGGCTTTGTTGCTCTTCCGATCACGCAGAGATGATCGCTGCCTTTGATCCTCTCAATGACTTTCCACCTGCTTTGGTCGTGCCGAAGCTTATATTCTTGGCCAAGAAACCTCGGAACGTGCCACTGCTGACTCCATGATGTCCAGGCTGCCGCCACTTCTGGCTGCAAAGGATTTTGCAGCGCCCTCCGTCTTCGAACCGGGGAATTTGCTGCGCGAGGCGCGGCGACAGAGGAGTTTGCCGGAAGCCGAGGTTCCGGAAATCTGTGTGCTCGATCCGGACGGCGATATCGTGCGCATGCTCGTCAGGGCCGAGCGAACCCGTCGCTCACAAGGGTGGGCCTGCTACCACACCGAGCTCTACGAGTTCGAGCATGCGGCTGAGCGCTTTGGCATTATCGGCTGTGCCGTGGGCGCGCCCTTCGCTGTGCTCGTCGCGGAGCAACTCTTTGCCTCGGGCTGCCGATTTCTGGTCAGCATGACATCGGCCGGGCAGATCGTACCGCTGGCCTCGCCGCCATATTTAGTTCTGATTGATCGTGCTTTGCGCGACGAAGGCACGAGCTATCATTATCTGCCGCCATCGGAATTCGTAGAGGCTGAACCTCGACTGGTGGAAGCCGCGATGAAGGCATTTGCGGCCGCGGTGCGGCCCGTATACCGAGGCGCCAGCTGGACTACCGACGCGCCCTTTCGTGAGACCGCTGGTGGTATCGAGAGGTGCCGCGCGCGCAACATTCTCGCGGTGGAAATGGAGGCGGCCGGCCTTTATGCGTTCTCCCAAGTACGCCGCAACCCGGTTCTATGCTTTGCCCATGTTACAAACCAGATGGCGGTGGTCGAGGGAGATTTCGAAAAGGGCGAGGGCGACGGAGGCCCAGCGTCGCTCGATGTGATCGCCGTCGCCGCGCGTGCCTGGCGCATGTCGGTAGCGTCCGCCATGGAAGGTAAATGAGCTTACCGACTAATGGAAAGACTGTGGGAAGGGCGGGGCCGGTGCAGCGACTTCGGGGACGAAAACCGAGGGCGGCGGGGCGCCGAAATGGGCCGGCGCGCTTCCGCGGCGGTCGGTCGCTCGCGAGCACGACGCCTAGTGGCAACTAAACGGCGCAGTTGCCGCATCGTAACGATAACCGATCCGAATTTCACTCGGCCCCCAACGGTGCCGCCATTGGCAAGCAGCGATAAGGCGGCTAGCCGGGCGAAATCCGTCGGCGGCTGTGATATGATTGCCGCGCGGATGGAACCCACAGAGGGCTCGTCAGATGAACCGCAACCCGATATCCGACCTGGTCGACTTCCTGCTGCAACCCGGCTGGACCACGCCAATTTTTTGGCTCCTCGTGCTTACCAGCACTGCGATCGCGGTTTATGTGTATCGTAGGTTTCCCGAGCAGCACACGATCGAACACATCAGCAACTGGGCTTTTCGCTTGCTGATCGGCTGCATGTGGTGGCAGCAGACTCTGTGGAAATTGCCCCCGCTTTACACCGACCATCCCGACCAGCCGTTCGGCGAGACCGGTCTGGCCTATTGGATGGGGGTGATGGGAAAGTCCGCCGCCATCCCACTGCAAGCCGACTTCGTCAACAACATCGTGTTGCCCCATTTTTATCTGTTCGCGCCAGTCGTTTACGCCCTTGAGGTTTTGACCGCAGTATCGCTGATCCTCGGGATCTTCGTTCGCTTCTGGGGTCTGATCGGTGCGCTGCAGATACTCAATCTGTGGCTCGGCCTCTACAATGCCGAGGGCGAATGGCCTTGGACTTACTTCTTTCTCCTGGTTCTGCAACTTATCTTTGCCCTGCACCGCTATGGTCGCAGCCTCGGCCTCGACGCGCTGATCGTGGCGCGATGGAAAGGTCGCCGAACGCTGGGCGAGATCCTCCTCGCCGAAGCGACTTGACGAAACCCAGGGCGGTGAGCGCCGCTTATAGAGGATGTAAATCGCCGAGCAGGGTCGGAACCAGTTCCGAGACTGTCGGATGGATTGGGACCGTGCACTGCAGCATCGTGTAGGGTGCCCTGGCGTACATCACGTCGAGAATGCCGTGGATTACCTCGTCGCATCCGATTCCGAGAAAGGCGGCGCCGAGGATTTGCTCGCTTTCTAGATCGACCAGCACCTTCATGAAGCCCTGAGTTTCGCCCTTTTCGACGGCGCGACCGACGCGGCTCATCGGACGCTTGGCAACCAATGCCGGCTTTCCGGTGCGCCTCACCTGCTCTTCGGTCAGCCCGGCTCTGCCGAGCGGGGGATCGACATAGAGTGCATAGCCGGTGATGCGGTCGCTGAGCCGGCGCGACCCGCCGTCGAGGAGGTTTGCCGCGACAACCTCGAAATCATTGTAGGCCGTATGGGTGAAAGCGCCTTTGCCGTTGCATTCGCCGAGTGCCCAGACTCCCGGCACATTGGTGCGCAACTCGTCGTCGACGAGGATGTAGCCGCGCTCGTCCCTGGCGATGCCGGCCTGGTCCAGGCCGAGATCGTCGGTGTTCGGCTGGCGCCCCACCGCGAGCAGCAGATGGGAGCCGCTGATTTCGGGTGGACCATCTTGGCAGTTGACGCCCACCAGGACGTCTTCATCGCTCTTCGCGACCCGGATGCATTCGGCATTGACGCGCAGGTTGATGCCTTCGCGTTCGAGGATCTGGCTTAGCTCGACCGATACGTCGGGATCTTCGCGATGGACGATGCGAGGGGCCATCTCGACCACGGTGACCTCGCTGCCGAAGCGGCGGTACATTTGAGCGAATTCGAGCCCGACATAGCTGCCGCCGACGATCACCAGATGACGCGGCAGGAAATCGACCGCCATCATCGAGCTGTTCGTCAGATAGGCGACCTGGTCGAGGCCGGGCAGCTTCGGCACCGATGCCCGCGCCCCGACATTGATGAAGATCCGCGCGGCGGTGAGAATATCATCGCCCACTTCGACCTCCTGTGGCCCAAGGAAGCGTGCGTGACCTTGGTAAACCGCGCATTTGTCGAGGGTCCTGAGGCTATGCTCGACCCCGCTCCGCGACTGACCGGAAATCGCGTCCTTTCTGGCTTTGACCCGAGCCATATCGACGCGCACCGATCCATCGACGACGACTCCGAAATCAGCGGCACGGCGCGCCAGATGAGCCGCATAGGCGCTCGCGATCAGCGTCTTTGTCGGGATGCAGCCAGTATTGACGCAGGTGCCGCCGAACGCGCCGCGTTCGATCACCGCGACGCTCATTCCTGCCGCGGCGAGCCGCCGCGCGAGCGGGGGGCCCGCCTGGCCGGCGCCGATGATGATGGCATCATAAGCTGTTGGCATTTGTTGCCTCCTGCTTCTGCACAATACTACGCGGGCGCTGCCGCAGGCCGCTACCATTCGCAACAGGCGATCTGCGCGGCGTGACCGTGGCACGGGCACCATATTAGCCTCGAGGCCGCGCTCGGGAGGGAAACAGAGCCGATGGCGACGCTAGAACACCCAGGATTGCGCGAGGCGCTCGTCCGGACCGCCGAGGCCTTGCGCCTCGAGGAAATCCGCCATGGCAAACATTGGCGGCGCTGGGGCCCGTATCTGAGCGAGCGTCAGTGGGGAACGGTGCGCGAGGATTACAGCGAATACGGCACGGCGTGGGATTATTTCCCGCATGATCACGCGCGCAGCCGGGCCTATCGCTGGGGCGAAGACGGGATCGGCGGCTTTGGCGATGATCAGCTGCTGCTCTGTCTCGGCTTGGCACTGTGGAACGGTCGCGATCCGATCCTCAAGGAGCGGCTGTTTGGGCTGACCAATTCGGAAGGCAATCACGGCGAGGACGTCAAGGAACTCTATTATTACCTCGACGGCACTCCCACCCATTCTTATATGCGAATGCTTTATAAGTATCCGCAAGCCGCGTTCCCTTACAATCAGCTGGTCGAGGAAAACCGACGCCGCGGCAGGAAAGAACCCGAATTCAAATTGATCGATACGAGCGTCTTCTCCGACAACCGTTATTTCGATGTCGAAATCGAATACGCAAAGGCCGATGTCGATGACATTCTGATGCAAGTGACGATCCACAATCGCGCGGCCGAAGCGACGGAATTGCATATATTGCCGCAGCTCTGGGCGCGGAATACCTGGTCGTGGAAACCCGATTCGATGAAACCACAGCTGGTTGCGCGCGGTGATCATTCGATCTCAGTCGATCACCCGAGCTTCCCCCATCGACGGTTTTTCTGCGACGGCCGGCCGGAGTTCTTGTTTTGTGAAAACGAGACGAATGTGCGCCGATTGTGGGGCATGGATGCACCAGGCCAATACTTCAAGGATGGCATCAACGACTATGTCGTCAATCGCGCTACCGAGGCGGTCAACCCGGAGCGGCGCGGAACTAAAGTCGCGGCCCATTATCGCCTGACCCTTCCTGCCGGAGGAACCCGCCGGTTGCGCGCGCGATTCACGCTCGATCACGGGGCATCCGGTCTCGACGGGTTCGACCGCGTATTTGATCAGCGCCGCGCCGAGGCCGACGAGTTTTACGCCGAGCTGCAGCAGGGCATCGCCGATCCCGATGCCCGATTGGTGCAGCGCCAAGCGCTGGCCGGGATGCTGTGGTCAAAGCAGTTCTATTATTTTGACATCCCGGAGTGGTTGGAAGGCGACCTGCTCCAGCCCCAACCGCCGCCGTCGCGGCGGCATGGACGCAATTCGGACTGGCCGCATTTGAACAACGCCGACATCGTCGCGATGCCGGACAAGTGGGAATATCCCTGGTACGCTGCCTGGGATCTTGCATTTCACGCAGTCACCCTAGCGCTCATCGACCCGGGTTTTGCCAAGAACCAGTTATTGCTGCTGACCCGAGATTGGTACATGCACCCTAATGGCCAATTGCCTGCCTATGAATGGGCGTTTGGCGATGTCAACCCGCCGGTGCATGCGTGGGCGGCCTGGCGTGTTTATGAAACCGACCGCGAGCACCAGGGCGGCAAGGGCGACAGAGCGTTTCTCGAACGCGTCTTCCACAAGCTGATGCTCAATTTCACCTGGTGGGTGAACCGCAAGGACGTCGAAGGACACAACATCTTTCAGGGCGGGTTTCTCGGCCTCGACAATATCGGCCTTTTCGACCGCAGCGCCCCGCTGCCGACCGGCGGCTATATCAACCAGTCCGATGGCACCGCCTGGATGGCGATGTACACGCTCAACCTGATGCGCATCGCGCTCGAGCTCGCGCTCGAGGACCATGTCTACGAAGACATCGCGTCGAAGTTTTTCGAACATTTTCTTTATATCGCTGAAGCGATGACCAATATCGGCGGCGACGGCATCGGTTTGTGGGACGAGCAGGATGAGTTCTACTACGATGTCCTTCATCTGCCGGATGGTGAGCGGATTCCGTTGCGGGTGCGCTCGCTGGTCGGGCTGATCCCGCTTTTCGCGGTCGAGGTGCTCGATGCCTCCGTTATTGCACAACTGTCGCATTTCAGCGCTCGATTGCATTGGTTTCTCGAGCACCGCCCGCACCTCGCGCGCCTGGTTTCGCGATGGCATGACGCCAGCACCGGGGAGACGCACTTGCTGTCACTGTTGCGGGGACACCGGATGAAGCGTCTGCTCAACCGGATGCTTGACGAGACGTTGTTCCTATCGGATTTCGGTGTTCGCTCGCTGTCTAAACTTCACGAAGAGCATCCCTATGTCTTCGAGCATGCCGGCACCCGGCTGACCGTTACCTACGACCCGGGTGATTCGACCTCGGGGGTGTTTGGCGGCAACTCGAACTGGCGCGGTCCGATCTGGATGCCGGTGAACTCTCTGATCATCGAATCGCTGCGGAGGTTTCACCGCTACTACGGCGACGACTTCAAAATCGAGTGCCCGGTAGGATCCGGAACGATGCTGCATCTCGGCGAAGTAGCTGCCGAGCTTTCCCGGCGGCTATGCCGCATCTTCCTTCGCGACGAGGACGGACATCGGCCGGTGTTCGGCGAATCGCCAATGGAGCAGGAGGACCCGAACTTCCGCGACAATGTGCTGTTCTACGAGTTCTTCCACGGCGATTCCGGTCGTGGCCTTGGTGCCTCGCACCAGACCGGCTGGACAGCCGTGGTCGCCCTTTTGCTGCGCTCATACGCCCCGGCCGGAAAGGCTCAGACCGCGGCGATGGCGCCGGAGCCCGCCGATCTCGTTCCGCTTCGCGCGGACTGACCCGGCCGGGCCGAAGATGATCAGGGCGAGCCGATAAGATGCCGCAGGACGTTCCCGATTTTTCGATGGCCGGTCGCGAGCCGCCAAGTATGGGACCGATGGTCCACGGGTTTGCCGCACTCGGCGAGGCGGCCGAGCGTACCGTCAGCACAATTTCGGCCCTTGCAGCGGACGCGGTGCAGGCACCGGGCCGTCTCGGTTACGCCGCCGCCCTGCTCACTGCCGATGGCAAACTCGGCACGGTCTGGCAGGTCACCTTGCCCTTCGCCGGTCTCCTGCTCTGTGCTGTTGCGGGCGCGCTCATCGCAAGGCGGCTCCTGGCGCCTCAGCGAAAAGCGCTTGCCGCATTGCAGCCGTCCGGTGCTGCGTCATTCGCGCTGGGCATGTTCCGCTCGATGATCGTCGATGCCGTGCCGGTCGCTGCCTTTGCCGCGCTCGCCGGCGGCGGCAGCTTTTTGCTGTTCTGGGACCGCGGGCTCGTCTTCTCCGGCACCGAAACCTTCCGGATGGTCGCGAGCACGGTGATCAGCATGTCCGTGTCGGCTTGGCTCGCGGTCGTGCTTCTGTCTCTGCCGCTTGCCGTGGACCGGCCCGGCCTGCGTAGCGTTCCGCTCGACGGTCGGGAAGCCGCCGCAATCCGCCGCTTCATCGGGCAGGTCGTCGCACTCGGGGCAGCAAGCTGGATTGTCGCGGCCAGTTTCTCTTTGACCTGGATCGGCAAGGGTCTTCCCCGCCTGCTGCTGATCTTTGCCGGCCTGGTGATCTGCGGGATCAGCCTGCGCGCTCTCGCGCGGATCCGCTCTCGGCTGAGCGGCTTTGGCCGAATATGGCACATCCTGGCGGTGTTCAGCGTATTCGGGTTGGGTGCGGCGTGGATCGGCCAATTGTTGTTTGGTGGCAGGCCTCCGTTCCGGCCGACATTGCTCACCGTCCTTGTTCTCGCGGCGCTGCCGGCTGCGGACGGGATGGCCGCGCTGCTGCTCGACCGTCTGAAGCAGCGCCTCGTGCGCACCGGGGAAGCCTCGCGGCGCATCTATGCCCCCGCGGCCGATTTGGAAGATGACGAGCTCGCCGCTGTCGAAAAGCCGCTCGACCACGCCGAGCGCGAAGCGATCGGGCGCGAAATGCTGCGGTCCGCCGGTGCGCTCGAGCGGGTCGAACAGGAGGCCGTCCGTTGGGTACTCGCGATCTCTGCCGTTTTCTTGCTCGCCGAGATCTGGTCTCTCGATTTCTATCCGTTTCTCCCGGAGTGGGCGCCGGCAGTTTTCGCCAGCCTGGCGGAAGCCGGCATCACGTTGCTGATCGGATGGTACGCCTGGCGGCTCTTCGAAACCGGACTGGCGGTCAAATTGAGCCGCGAAGAGGGCGGCGTTCAGAGCCGCGCCCGCACCGTGCAGCCATTGCTGCGCGCCGTGGGCCGGCTGGTGATCGGGGCAGTCGCGCTGATGAGCGCGCTGTCGTCGCTCGGGCTCAACATCGGGCCGCTGCTGGCCAGCGCCGGCGTCGTCGGCATCGCCGTGGGTTTCGGCGCGCAGACCCTGGTCCGCGATTTGTTCAGCGGCGCCAGCTATTTGATCGAGGATGTCTTTCGCATTGGCGACTACATCGAAGGCGGCAATGCCAAGGGCACCGTGGAGCGCATCACCTTTCGCACGGTGGCGCTGCGCCATCAGAACGGGCCATTGCATTTCGTGCCTTACGGTACGCTCGGCAGCGTCCGCAACAATTCGCGGGACTGGGTTATCGACAAGTTCGAGATCCCGCTGCCGGTGAGCGTCGACAGCGAGCGCATCCGAAAATTGGTGAAAAAGATCGGGCTCGAAATGCTGGAGAACCCGGAGCTCGCCAAGATCATCGATGAGCCGCTCAAGGCCAAGCTCTACCGCATCGACCCGGGGGTCAAGGT
>Ga0070698_100006814_pt1 | contig 12388 bp, 11 predicted proteins | sample KBSK1502metaG_FD_65477 | JGI IMG/M metagenome (GOLD analysis project Ga0070698, IMG submission 65477) | Corn, switchgrass and miscanthus rhizosphere microbial communities from Kellogg Biological Station, Michigan, USA - KBS K1-50-2 metaG | ecosystem: Host-associated > Plants > Roots >...
ACCACCATCCTCATGCTGCTGGGGCTGACGGAGCCCACCGGCGGCACCGCGCGGGTGATGGGCCTCGACCCGGCTCGCGAGGCGCTCCGCGTCAAGCGCCAGGTCGGCTACCTGCCGGACAGCGTGGGCTTCTACGGTGACCTGACGGGACGCCAGAACCTCCGCTACACCGCCCGCCTCAACGGGTTGCGGGGCGAGGAGGCCGAGGCGCGAATCGAGGAGGCACTCGGACAGGTCGGACTCACCACCCGCGGTGACGATCGGGCCGATACGTACTCCCGAGGCATGCTGCAGCGCCTTGGCATTGCCGATGCCCTCATCAAGGATCCGGAGATCCTGATCCTGGACGAGCCGACCGCCGCGATCGACCCGATTGGCGTGGTCGAGATCCTCCAGCTCCTGCGCGACCTGGTTCACGATCGTGGGGTGACCGTGCTCCTCTCGAGCCACCTGCTGACGCAGGTCCAGTCGGTCTGCGATCGGGTCGGCATCTTCGCCGCGGGACGGCTGATCGGCCTCGGAACGGTGGCCGAGCTGGCGGCCCAGTTCGGGAACGACACCGGGCAGGTGGAGGTCACCTTCGAGGGCGAGCGGGCGGCCGGCGCGGCCGAGCGCATCCGGCCGATCCTGGAGGGGATCCCCGGCGTCGAGCGGGTCGATCCGGCGACGAGCCCGGGCGAGCCATGGACGCTGGAGGTCCGGCCGGCGAGCGCCGGTCGCGCGGTGCGCGAGGCGGTGCTGGCTGCGGCAGCTCGAGACGGGCTGGGGTTGACCGCCATCCGCTCGACCGAGGCGTCGCTCGACGACATCTATCGAGCCGCGCTGCGCCAGGCCGGCCTGCATCGCCAGGCCGAGGCGGCTGAGCCCGCGGGAGCGGTGGCGTGACCGCGGTCGAGGCGGTCGACGTCGTGGCCCCGGCCCCGGCGCGAAGCGTCCCGCGCAACGGGTGGCTCGTGGTGGCGGCCAAGGAGTTCGCCGATCACGTCATGAGCGTCCGCTTCTTCGTGCTCCTGATCGTCCTCGGGCTGGCCGCGGGCATCCCCCTCTTCCTGGCGACGGAGCGGATCCACCAGCTGGCGTCCCAGGTGAGCGGCGCGCAGGCAGTCTTCCTGGCGCTCTTCATCATCGGCCCGCAGGACGTCTCGATCTTCGGCCTCGACGTCAGCGTGCAGGGCTTCATCGGCCTCGCCGCACCGCTGCTCGGGATCGCCTTCGCCTTCGACGCGGTCAACGGCGAGCGGGCGCAGGGCACCCTGCCGCGGCTCGTGGCCCAGCCGATCCACCGCGACGACGTGATCAATGGCAAGTTCGTCGCATCGCTGGCGGCAATCACCCTGGTCCTGCTGTCGGTGGTGCTCCTGATCTCAGGGTTCGGCCTGCTCCGGCTCGGGATCGTGCCCGAGTGGTCCGAGGTCCTGCGCCTCGTCGTCTGGTTCGTCGTGACGGTCCTCTACGTTGCCGTCTGGCTCGCCTTCGGCCTGCTGCTGTCGGTGGTGATCCATCGGGCCGCCACGGCGGCGCTGGTCGGCTTCGGGGTCTGGATGGCGATCGCCATGTTCGGCCGATTCCTCCTCACCCTGCTCCTTGGCGCGATCGCGCCGGTGACCGACAGCACGGCGGTGGACCGGGCGCTCGGCCTCTACCAGCTGCACGCCTTCGTCCTGAGGCTCCTGCCGACGACCCTCTATTCGGAAGCGTCGGCGGTCCTGCTCAACCCGTCGCTGGCCGGGGCGCCGAACAGCACGCCGGCCACGCTGGGCCAGCTGGCGCAGGCGCAGCAGCAGATCCCGACGCTGCTGTCACTCGATCAGAGCCTGCTGCTGGTCTGGCCGCATGTCGTGGCGCTGGTGGCGCTGACCGTGATCTGCTTCGCCATCGGCTACATCCAGTTCATGCGCCAGGAGGTCCGCGCCTAGTCCTGGGCGCCTAGCCACGGCTCCGGGTCGCGGGTACCATCACGTCCCTCGCGCCGGAGTGGCGGAATCGGCAGACGCGTCGGTCTCAAACACCGATGAGCGCAAGCTCGTGTGGGTTCGACTCCCACCTCCGGCACCACGCCTACCGTTGTCCAGCCGGCAGTTCCCAGATGCGCCCGATGTGATGCATATGAAAGGCCTGGCGACGAAGCTGCAAGCGCCACTGCAGGGTGACGGCGATATAGTGGCCTTGGCTCGAAGGAGCATGAACATCTAGTGATTCGGTTTGTGTTTTGCATGGACCGAAGCAGCTAGTGATCAGGCCCCTTCGGGCTTTTTCGTTGCCTTGCCGCGCTCCCCGCCTTGCCGCGCTCCCCCGTCAGCCCGGCGGTGGGAGCGCCCCGATGTTGATCAGCATGTCCAGCCACCCATCGCCCGAGGCATGGACGACCACCTTGCCGTCCTCGAACGTGTCCACGTACACGACCGACCAGGCGAGCTGACGACCGGTCGGCTCGGCTCCGAGCAATGCCCCGGTGTGCGTCCCGCTCAGCTCGAAGTCGGTGGTCACGGTATCGCCGTCGACGAACTGGCGCTTGATCGTGACCGCCAGGTCGGGGAAGGCGTCCCGGACCAGCCCGAAGGTGTGCAGGGTCGGCCAGTAGGCGGGGTGGTCATCGGCCTCCGAGAGGCGGCCTGCCCAGAGCCCCTCGATCAGGTCGCGGGCGAGCTCGGTGTTGGTGTTGCTCACGAGTCGAATCGTAACCGAGCACGTACTGAATCAGTACCGCCCGTTCCGACGTTCAACCGGAGGAATCCGATGAATCGATCTGCGACGGTCATTCGCTCCCTTGCCCTTGCCGCAACGTTGGGCGCGGCGCTGGCGCTGTCGGTTGCATCCGGCGCTCTTGCCGGGGGCAATCCCTCGGGCACCGGCCAGCCAAGCGCCGAGTGTGGCGAGGAGGGCGCGACCATGGAACCCCATGGCTTCACCACCGGAGGCTTCGCGCATGCCGAGCTGGTGTATGCCGGCGGCGAGAACTCCAAGTCGTTGCACGCAAATAGCGACCACGCGGTGTCTCAGTACGACGTTGCCTGCTTCCAGATCACGTCGAATCACTGACCTTTCGCGGTTCGACTGACAGCGACGGGTCGGCTAGGATCGTGCCTGGCTGACCCGTTGCGGGGTCATCCAACGGGCCGTCGGCGTTCTCACCGCCGGCGGCCATCTGCGTGCTAGGCTCTGGCCCGATGAGCGGCGACACGACCGGCGACACCGTCGAGTGCTTCAACTGCGGCCACGCGAACCCGTCGTGGGCGCAGGTCTGCCGCTCCTGTGGCTACCCCATCCAGCCGGCCGGGCAGGGTTCCGGAGGGCCGCGCGGCCTCTTCCCGACCGATCAGGACTCGCTCACCTCGATCGGCATCACGCTGGGGTCGATCGTCCTCGCGATCGTGGTCGGCCTGATCTTCTCGGGCCTGATCCCGCCGGCCCCGAATGTCGCCGAGGAGACGCCCTCCCCCACGCCGTCGGCCAGCGCCTCGGCCTCCGCCCTGCCGAGCAGCAGTGCGGTCGCCTCCGGCAGCGCGGTCGCCTCGCCGGCCCTGCCCGGGACGATCACCTTCGGGACGGGCTGGAACAACGACACCCACCAGATCATCGACCCGACCACGGAGTTCACCGCCGCGAGCGACGGGTTTGCGCACTCGATCACCCTGGCGGCGCCGATCGGGGTCGATCGGCTGCAGGAAGAGGTCGTCAGCGTCGGCGCGGATGGAGTTGAGACGGTGGTCCAGTCCCGCGCCGATGGCACGGTGTACGTGAACGCAACCCTCTCAACGGATGGCCTCACGTCCCCCAAGACGGTCGCTCAGCTGATCGCCGCCTGGGGAACCGGACCGCACATCCTGCGCATCTACCGCGGCGGCGACCTCCTGGCCGAGGGGACCTTTACTTTCTCCTGAGGCTCGTCAGCCCGGCTCGCCGTCCCGCCCCGCGATCTCGCGCCAGGCAGCGGCGTACAGGCGGGCTCGCACGGGCAGGTACCCCGGGTACGCCGCCCGCGCAGCGTTCACCACGCGCGACTCGAGGGTCACGATCGCGATCTGGTCGTTCGTCTCGAGCAGGACTGTGCCGTTGGGATCCACCGCGATCGACGGCCCGCCGATCAGAACCCCCTCCTCGGGGTCCGGCCGGTTGACGGAGAGGACGTAGCCGCAGCTGGTCAGCGCGTTGGCGCGGAAGACGATCTTCCAGCGCTGGTAGGTCCGCTCCTCGGTGGCACGCGGGATGAGGATCGCCTCGACGCCCTGGGCGCCGAGCAGGTGCGACCCCTCAGGGCGATTCGTGTCGCTGCAGACCTGGACTCCGATCGGCAGCCCGAAGGCATCGATCCGTTGCGGCGCCTGGGTGCCGGGCTCGTAGTGGCTCGTCTCCCAGAAGCCGGGCTCCTCGGGCAGATGCAGCTTCTCGTAGGTGGCGACGACCTCGCCGGACTGATCGATCACGAGCACCCGGCTGGTCCGTCTCCCGGTCTGGGGGTCGCGGTGGATGATCCCTCCCACCAGGGCGATCCCCGCCTCGCGCGCGGCGGTGGCCTGCGCCTGCGCCCGCGCCCCGTCCATCGCCTCCGCATCCTCGTCCCTCGCGTCCTTGGTGGCGGGGCGCCAGGCGTTGAGCGGGAGCTCCGGGAGCAGTGCCAGGTCGGCGCCGCGCTGGACGCATTCGTCGAGGCGCTCAGCGAGGCGGCCGAGGCCGTCGGGCTCCCAGAAGACCTCGGAGACGAGGGCCACCGTGAGTCGGCCATCTTCGCGCGCGGTCACCGGCACCTCGCGGACGGGTTGGGTCATCTGTGCCGCGATCCTACCAGCGCCCGATGCGGCCGCGAAGGCTCGACTTCCGTCCGACCGCAGGGTAGGCTACGCCGAAATCCAAGCGCCGCCCCGTTTTTGGAGGAGTCACATGCCAGTCTTCGCACGCAAGGCCACGATCGGCCTCGTCGCGGCGCTGCTCTTGCTCGCCGCCTGTCAGAACGCCAGCAACAGCCCGAGCGCGTCGTCGGGTGCAGGCGCATCCGAGGCACCGGTCAGCTCGCCGGTCGCGAACGTGCCGAGCGACCAGCTTGCGTTCGCCGGCATCCTGACGACCTGTATCGACATCCCCTATCCGCCGCAGGAGTTCTTCGACGAGCAGGGCAATCCCACTGGCTCGGACCCCGATATCGCCAACGAGATCGCCAAGCGCCTGGGCCTCGCCTCCAGGATCGAGAACTCGGTGTTCAGCACCATCATCGAGGCGGTCACGAGCGGCAAGTGCGACATCATCGTCTCCGCCCAGAACCTCACCACCGATCGGCTGGGACAGGTGAACATGATTCCGTACTTCCAGGCCGGGCAGGCATTCGTGGTGGCCAAGGGCAACCCCAAGGGCATCAAGGAAGAGCTTGACCTCTGCGGCAAGAAGGCCGCCGCCGAGACCGGCACGACCGAGGTCGACTACGTGAACGGCACCGGCGACTACGCGGGCGCCGGGCTCAACAAAAAGTGCACCGATGCCGGGAAGCCAGTCGTTGACATGCAGCAGTTCGAGAAGGACACGGACGCGCTCCTGGCCCTCTCGAGCGGCACGGTCGATGCCTACTTCGCCGACTCACCGGTGGCCGGCTACTACACGGTCCAGCAGCCCGACCAGTTCGAGCTCTCGGGCGTGACCGTCGAGGTCGCGCAGGAAGGGATCAGCGTCCCGAAGGACAAGACCGAGCTCGGAAATGCGGTCGTCGCGGCGCTGCTGTCGATGGAGGCCGACGGCAAGTACCTCGAGATCCTCACCAAGTACGGCCTCGAGGACGGAGCCGTGGCAGCCAGTGAGATGAAGCTCGTCACCGGGAGCTGACGAGGGCAGCCAGATGACCCGAGCCCGCAGCGGGCCACAGCGGGAACGAACCCGACCAGCGACGAAGCTGGTCGGGTTCGTCGTCATTGCCCTTCTGCTCGCCGCCTGCGGTCGCTCCAGCTACCAGTACAACTGGAACATCGTCGTCGATTCGGTCATCCGTCCGGATCGCCTGATCTTGTACGGGGTCTGGCTGACCCTCTCCATCTCGGTCATCAGCCAGCTGATCGGGGTGATCCTGGGCGTATTCGGAGCGGTGGGGCGCATCTCGCGCCTCGCCCCGATTCGGGGCCTGGCCGCCTTCTACGTCTGGTTCTTCCGCGGGACGCCACTGCTCGTCCAGATCACGTTCATCTACTACGGCCTGGGCGTGACGGGCGTCTACGGCTGGCCGCCGATCCACCTCGGCGGCGTCGAGGTCAGCGGCGCGATCCAGGCCGGGATCGTGGCGCTGGGGGTGAATGAGGGCGCCTACATGACCGAGATCGTGCGGGCCGGGATCCTGGCCATCGATCCGGGCCAGATGGAGGCCGCGAAGTCGCTCGGCATGACCTATCGCAAGGCGATGCGTCGTATCGTCCTTCCACAAGCGGCTCGAGTGATCGTGCCGCCCCTCGGCAACGAGTTCAACAACATGCTCAAGACCACGTCGCTGCTGGTCGTGATCAGCGTTCCCGAGCTGTACGTGACCTTCTCCCGCAAGAACGCGAGTGGACCGACCGTCTTCCACCCGTTCGAGCTCTTCATCGCCGCGGCGATCTGGTACCTGCTCTTGACCAGCCTCTGGGGCCTCGTCCAGTCGCGGATCGAGCGGCGGCTCGCACGCGGCACGAATGCCGCCGTCAACGCAGGCCCGGGGATGCGGGAACGTCTCTTCGGAATGGGCAGCGGCCGCCGATGACCCACGCGCCACACGACCTGCTCGACGCCGTCGGCGAGCTGCCCCAGTCCGCGGACGGTGTCGTCGTCGAAGCCACGGATGTCCACAAGTACTTCGGACGCCTGCACGTCCTGCGGGGCGTGAATCTCACCGTGCGAAAGCGGGAGGTGGTCGTCCTCATCGGTGCATCCGGCTCCGGCAAGACGACCTTCCTGCGCTGCATCAATCACCTGGAGCGGATCCAGGAAGGGCGCATCAGCGTCAACGGACACCTGATCGGCTACCGGGAAGAGAACGGGAAGCTGGTCGAGGACAAGGAACGCAGCATCGCGGCCCAGCGGTCGGAGATCGGGATGGTCTTCCAGCGCTTCAACCTGTTCCCCCACCTCACCGCGTTGGAAAACATCATGGAGGCGCCGGTGCAGGTGCGCGGCGTGAACGAAGACGCGGCGCGCGAGGTGGGCTTGAAGCTCCTCGAGCGGGTTGGGCTCGAGGCGAAAGTGGACACCTATCCCGGGCAGCTCTCCGGCGGGCAGCAGCAGCGCGTGGCGATCGCGCGCGCGTTGGCCATGAAGCCGGCGCTGATCCTCTTCGACGAACCGACCAGCGCGCTCGATCCGGAGATGATCGGCGAGGTGCTCGACGTCATGAAAGAGCTGGCGGTCGAGGGGATGACGATGATCGTGGTCAGCCACGAGATGGGCTTCGCACGAGAGGTCGGCGATCGGGTGGTGATGATGGACGAGGGGGTCATCATCGAGGAGGGATCGCCGGCAGAGCTGTTCGACTCGCCTCGCGAGGAACGCACCAAGGCATTCCTCTCCAAGATCCTTTAGAGCCCGATGCGCTAGCGCTTCACCCCGTAGACCTGGGCGCGCGGCAGGCGAGCGGCCTCGTCCTGGGCACGGACGCGCCCCTTCGCCGGCTGGAATGCGACCGGGACGTCCTTGGGCTTGCCGCCTTCTCGGCCGATCAGCCACCGCAGCCCGACGTTGGTCAGCTCCGCGCCACCCGCCCTGCCGGGCTCGACGAACGGGGCGACCACCATACGCCGAGCGTGGAGCCGCTCCACCGCGAGCTGCATGGCGACCGGGTCCACACCCAGGTCCCCAGCCAGCGGGGCCAGGTCGACGGCCCGGTTCGGCGTCGCGCGCAGGAAGCGCAGGATTGCGGTATCGAGGTTCTCGCCAGTTGGCGGCCCCTTCTTGCGTGGCGCTGCCTTGCGGGGTGCGGTCTTGCGCGGCGCGCGGCGTGGCGTGGCGCGCGAGGAGACGGCAGGGGAGATGTTCGAGGCGTCCTCGGGGGGCTTGGCGGTCGTCACGCCCGGCAGGATAGCAGCCGCCCTACGGCTCGACGGCGACCGCCAGCAGGCTGACGGCGAGCGGCAGGCCCGCCGCTCGCGTCAGCAGATCGCCCAGCCCGTCGTCCCATTCCGCGTGCAGCGGCAGGCGCACCTGGCGGGTGGCACCAGCCACCGGGATGTTGATGACCACCGGCAGTGATCCGGGCCGGCTGCGGATCGCGGCGGTCACCGACTCGATCGCCGGCAGCAGCCGCTCGAGGTCGACCTCGCTGCCGAAGCCGATGGAGATGGTCCCGGCGCCGTGCGCCGGCAGTTCACCTTCCGTGGCGGCAGCACGCACGGGCACGGCATCGCTGGGAGCGGGCGACTCCTCGGCCGGCTCGACCGGCCTGACCGGGATCGCGGCGACCGAGGCCACCACCGGGACGGCCACCCTCGGGTCGGGCTCGGCGCCGCGCGGGAGCGCGACCGGCGCCACCGCCGGCACCCCGCTGCCGTGGCCGTTGCCGCTCCCGTTCGCACTCCCCGACCACGAGCCGGGACGCGACCGTGCGCGCGAGAGGCGGTCGCGCTCCGCGGCGTAGGCGAGGGGGCCCATCCGCACCGCGTCGTCCCAGGCGTGGACCGTTTCGCACAGGAGCTGCGCCGTATCGTCGCGATGGTCCACGCGGCCGGTGATGAGCACCACGGCGTCATCGGCCCAGGCGTTGGCCGTCTCGGTAAAGACCTTGGGGAAGACGACCACCTCGGCGCTCCCCTGCAGGTCCTCGAGGGTCGCGACCAGCATGGTCGAGCCGGCGCGGGTGATCACGCGGCGCGTGGACTGGATGATCCCGCCCAGCGTTACCTTGGCCTGGTCGCTCTCCTCGGCCAGGTCGCCGGTGTAGGCGGTCACGTAATCGGGTAGCTGGTCGGCGATGTCGCCCAGCGGATGCTCGCTGAGGTATAGCCCCAGCAGCTCCTTCTCCCAGCGGAGGCGCTCCTTGCGGGGCACCTCGTCCTCCTCGACGCCAGGCGCGACCGGCACGCCGAGGCTTTCCACCGGCGCGGCAAAGAGGTCGAAGAGGGTCCCCTGCCCGGCCGCGACGTCCCGCTGGTGGCGGGCGGCCGACTCCAGCGCGATGTCCAGACGTCCCAGCAACGAGCCCAGCGATCCCAGCGAGGCCATGCTGCCCGCCTTGATGAGCGACTCGAAGACCCGCTTGTTGACGTTTCGCAGATCGACCCGGCGCGCGAGATCGTCGAGGGAGGCGAACGGCCCGGCCACGTCTGACGCCTCTCCCCGACCCTCGCGCGCGGCGACGATCGACTCGATCGCTCCCTCGCCCACGTTCTTGATGGCGGCCAGGCCGAAGCGGATCGCCTCGGGGGTGCCGGACGCATCGGCCTCCACCGTGAAGAGGGCCTGGGAGGCCTGCACGTCCGGCGGACGGACGGCGATCCCCAGCCGACGGCACTCGGCCACCACCGCGGCGACCTTCTCGGCGCGCTCCCGGAAGCCATTGAGGACCGCGGTCATGAACTCGACCGGATAGTTGGCCTTGAGGTAGGCCGTCTGGTAGGCGATCAGCCCGTAGCAGGTGGCGTGCGCCTTGTTGAACCCGTATCGGGCGAAGGGCTCGAACGCGGCGAAGACCTGGTCGACCACCGAGCCGGGGATCCCCTTCTTCTTGGCGCCCGCCTTGAACTTCGCCTCGTGCTCGCGGAGGACCGATTCCTTCTTCTTGCGGATCGCGTAGCAGAGGTTGTCCGCCTCGGGGCCGGTGTAATCGGCCATCGCGATGGCGGCGGTCATGATGTCTTCCTGGTAGACGAAGATCCCGTACGTGTCGTGCAGGGCGGGCTCGAGCGACGGGTGCAGGTACGTCACCGGCTCCAGGCCGTGCTTGCGGCGGATGTAGGCGGGGATGTTCGCCATCGGGCCGGGGCGGAAGAGCGCGACCATGGCCGCCAGGTCGCGTACCTCGGTCGGCTTCAGCTCCTTGACGTAGCGGCGCATCCCCGAGCCCTCGAGCTGGAAGATGCCGGTCGTCTCCCCGGTAGAGAGCAGCTCGAAGGTCTTCGCGTCGTCGAGCGGCAGCTTGTCAACGTCGACCGCGACGCCCCGGTGGACTCGGATCAGGTCGACGGCATCGGCCAGGATGGTCAGGTTGATCAGGCCCAGGAAGTCGAATTTCAGGAGGCCCAGCGCCTCGCAGGCATGCATCTCGAACTGGGTCATGGTGGTACGGCCGTCGGTCGCTCGCTGCAGCGGCATGATCTCGGTCAGCGGCTCGCGGCTAATCACGATCCCGGCGGCGTGCGTCGAGGCGTGCCGGGCCACGCCCTCCAGCTGCTTGGCGACGCCGATCAGCTTCTCGACCCGCTCGTCCCCGGCGATCAGCTCGCGCAGCTGCGGGCTCGTGTCGACCGCGCGCTCCAGGCTGATGTTGAGCTCGTTCGGGACCGACTTGGCGACCCGGTCCGCCTCCGCGTAGGTCAGCCCCATCGTCCGCCCCACGTCGCGGATGGCGGCCTTGGCGCCCAGCGTCCCGAAGGTGATGATCTGCGCCACCTTGTCGTCGCCGTACTTGCGGGTGACGTACTCGATCACCTCGTCGCGGCGCGAGTCGGCGAAGTCGATGTCGATGTCCGGCATCGTCACCCGGTCGGGGTTCAGGAAGCGTTCGAACGGGAGCCGATAGGCGATCGGGTCGACCGGCGTGATGCCGAGCGAATAGGTCACGATGCTCCCCGGGGCCGAGCCCCGGCAGGTGGTCATGATCCCCTGCTCCCGGGCGAAGCGCGTGAAGTCGGCCACGATCAGGAAGTAGCCGGCGTACCCCATCCGCTCGATCACGCCCAGCTCGTACTCGAGCCGCTGCCGCACGGTGTCATCGGGATCGGAGCCGTATCGGGTCGCGAGCCCGCGCTCGCACTCCTTGCGGAGCCAGGTGGTCGCCGTCTCGCCGTCCGGCACCGGAAAGTGCGGCAGGCGCAGCTGGTCGAACTCGAGCTTGAGGTCGACCATCTCGGCCACCAGCAGCGTGTTGTCCATGGCGTCTGGCAGCTCGCCGCGGAAGAGGCTGCGCATCTCGGTCGGCGACTTCAGGTAGAACTCGTTCGTCTCGAACCGCAGCCGCCCCGGTGTGTCCAGGTTCGACCCCGTCCCGATGCACAGCAGCAGGTCGTGCGCCTCGTGCTGATCCGGCACCGTGTAATGGGTGTCGTTGGTGGCCAGCATCGGGATCCCCATCCCGCGGGCCAGCTCGACCAGCTGCGGGTGAAGACGCGCCTGCTCGGGCACTCCGTGGTCCTGGACCTCGATGAAGAAGTTGTCCTGGCCCAGGATGGACCGATAGTCGTCGGCCGCCTGGCGGGCCGCTCGCTCGTCGCCATCGGCCAGGCGCTTCAGGACCTCACCGCCGAGGCAGGCACTCGTGCCGATGAGACCCTCGCTGTGGGCCGCCAGCAGCTGCTTGTCGATGCGCGGCTTGTAGTAGTAGCCGTCCAGGTGCGCCTTGGTGACGAGCGTCATGAGGTTGCGGTAGCCGGTCAGGTCCTTTGCCAGCAGGATCATGTGGTACGGGTTGGCGTCGACCTTGGCTTCCTTGTCGGTGTGGCTGCGCGGGGCCACGTAGGTTTCGACGCCGATGATCGGCTTGATCCCCGCGCGGCCGCAGGCCTGGTAGAACTCGATCGCCCCATACATCGCCCCGTGGTCGGTGATGGCGAGTGACTTCATCCCCGCGTCGGCGGCGCGGCGGGTCATGTCGCCGATCCTGCTCAGGCCGTCGAGGAGGCTGAATTCGGAGTGGACATGAAGGTGGACGAAGTCGTCTGAGGCGGTGGAGGTGGCGCCTGTGGTCACCCGTCCCATGCTAGCGGGGAGGGGCGGGATCAGTCGGCGCCGGCGAGCAGGGAGTAGAAGCTGAGCGCAGCGACCGAAAGCTGGATGAGCAAGGCCAGCCCGTAGGCGGTCAGGGAAGCGAACACCACGGCGTTCAACCCGAAGAGTGCTGTTGCCGCCGGCCCCGCGACGAACATGATCTGGGCCGGTCGCGACCGGAACCCGCCCGCACGAAGAATCTGTCGGGTCCTGATCAGGACGACCATGAGCAGATACGCGAACACGATCGCGCTGGCCACCACGAGGCTCGTCCGCTCACTGCCGATGGCGGGGAACAGGGCCACCGGCAGCAGGCTCTCGAAGGTGACGTTGAAACTCGTCGAGACGATCGCGCGGAGCCGGAGCCGGTGGCCCGCGCTCCATTCGGGCGCGCCTGGCGACACACCCGGTGCGATCGCCGCGAAGCCCGCGACGACGACCGCGACCGTCGCCGTCCCGACCAGTAGACCCTCACCCTGCATGCTTCGTCTCCCTTCCGGCGAACCTGCGCTCGATGTCCAGCCGATGC
>Ga0070698_100006816_pt1 | contig 12386 bp, 10 predicted proteins | sample KBSK1502metaG_FD_65477 | JGI IMG/M metagenome (GOLD analysis project Ga0070698, IMG submission 65477) | Corn, switchgrass and miscanthus rhizosphere microbial communities from Kellogg Biological Station, Michigan, USA - KBS K1-50-2 metaG | ecosystem: Host-associated > Plants > Roots >...
GACTACAATTTCGTCGCTCCGGTTAGCCGCGAGGAACTATCGCGGGCCCCGCTACCTCAGTCGATCGCCACGGCGGCAGCGCACAATCTGCCGCTCGCGATGACAGCTGCGGCAAATCCTCAATATGCGTGTGCCGAAGGAATTGACCAATGTGAGCGGTCTGCCGCGCCCACGCCGGTGCCGCGTGTCTTGGGTCATGCTGCACCTGCGGGTAGTGTCCTCCAAATTAGGAACGCTCTCCTGGTCTCCGATCGACTGGTGACATATGTGTCGCGCTTTAGGCATGATCCTAATGTACGGTGCGTTATGCTCGCGCGTGGTACCATCCGGGACTGCGGCTCGCGCAGCTCTCAGTTGGTTCAATAACGCCCGTACATCGCTTTCTTTCACCCCATCGCGCCGCATAAGAAGTTGGATAGCAGTATCCCGAAACAGCTCGTCCAGAGATGGCTCGCTGCGACCCGTGTAGCACATGAGCTCCTCCCGCCGCGGCCTATGAGCGCGGCCCGACCGATGGAACCGAAGCAAGGTCGATCGAGCAATCGGCGACATGCCGGTTCCCGGTATGTTGTCTCTCGCGCTCGCTACGGCGTCTTGCTGCGCACACATCGAACGTTGACCTGACCGTTGCAGCGTGATCTGTCGTCTTCCATCTCGTCAGCGATGCCGGCTTAGCACTGCTCGCTGGTTCTTCTTAGAGAAAAGCCCTGAATTCCTCTGAAGCCGTCAGCAATGTCAGTGCGTGGGAGAGTCCAGTCCGTACAGGACTGCCCGTCCAAGCATGAATAGCTTGGTGCGATGCAACCCTGTAGGTGATCACCAAGGCACTGACCGCGGCCGCAATGACCAGGATGCGTCGCCGTCGCCGGCGTTCCGAGTTTCGGACCCTCATCGCGGCAAAGGTTTGGTGCAGCGACGGCGCCAGGGGGCGGAAGCGTTCCTCGTATTCTCTCGCGCTCATGATGAGACCCTTTGAGGATATGAGCGGGTGAGGACGGTGCCTCGCTCAAAAGACGCTCGAGCGAATCGAAAATCGACAGAGCGCTAAAAGGTTCTTCAGCCTCGGGTCATCCCTCACGGAGAGGGGATGGGCGCCTGTGGGTCACGCTCGGCTCATCCTTGAAGGTGGGGTGTCCTCCCACAGCGCCACGAGAAAAGATCTGAAACCGCCTGAAAAGGTCGGCTAAAATCAGCTTCATGGATCCCGCTCCCGAAGCACCGACGAACTTCGAGTTCGGCCGGTTCAGGATCTTGTCTCGCCACCGCGAAGTGCTCGCGGACGGTCAGCCGCTGCAACTCGGCGGCCGCGCCTTTGATGTACTACTCGCGCTGATCGAGGCGAACGGCGCAGTGGTCAGCAAAGACGACCTGATGAAACGGGCCTGGCCGGACCGGATCGTCGAGGAGAATAATCTACATGCCCAAATAAAAGCCTTGCGCAAGGCGTTCTCGGGCCAGGATGTCATTCGAACCATCGTTGGCCGGGGCTACCAGTTCAAAGCTGATATTCGTGTGCCTGGCGGGAACCACAGCGCCACGCCAAGCTCGGAGCTGGCCTCGGAAGCTCTCGGTTCGATGGGTGCCCGGACCAACCTGCCGGCGCAGACATCCGATCTGATCGGCCGAGTCGATCAGATCGAGGAACTTATCGGTCTCGTCGCCGACCATCGGTTCATCACGCTGACCGGTCCGGGGGGCATCGGCAAGACAAGACTTGCCATCGAATTAGGGCGGCATCTGTTGCCCCGGTTTGCCGACGGGGTCTGGATTGCCGAGCTGGCATCATTGTCCACCCCCCAGCTCGTCCCGGTCAGCGTCGCCGCGGCACTCCGGCTCGAGCTGATGTCGGGGATCGTCTCGCCGGAGAGGGTCGCCGCCGCGCTCGGTTCGAGGCACGTCGTGCTCGTACTGGACAATTGCGAGCATGTGATTGGCGCGGCGGCACAAATGGTTGAGGCCTTGTTGCACGCTAACCCCGCGGTGCGCGTGATCGCGACAAGCCGCGAGCCCCTGCGCGCGGAAAGCGAGCGTCTCTACCGGGTGCCACCGCTTGCCGTTCCGACAGAGGAGACGCCGACGCTAGAGGAGGCGCTGCGACACGGCGCGGTAGCACTTTTCGTCACACGGCTTCAGGCGGCGGACTTGCATTATTCGCCGGACCGCCAAACCGCCCTGGCCATAGCGGCGATATGTCGGCGATTAGACGGCATCCCGCTTGCCCTCGAATTGGCGGCAGCGCGTGCCTCTACGCTCGGGCTGCAGCAGGTCGCTTCCCGACTTGACGACCGCTTTACCCTCCTCGCGGAGGGACGCCGTACGGCACTGCCGCGCCATCAGACCCTGCGAGCGTTGCTCGATTGGAGCTACGAACTCCTCCCAGAGTGGGAGCGAGCGATGCTCCGCCACCTATCGGTTTTCGCCGGCAGCTTTACGTTGACGGCGGCGAGTGCTGTTGTCGCGACCGCCGAGATCCTCTCGTCTGATGTTGTCGACGGTTTGGCAAACCTCGCTGCCAAGTCCCTGGTTTCGGCGGATGTCGCTGCCGGCACGCCTCATTATCGCCTGCTGGAGACGACGCGCGCCTACGCACGCGAGAAACTCGTCGAGTCCGGCGAGTTCGGGGAAGCGGCGCGAGGGCACGCCGAACACTATCGGGACCGCTGCGGGCAGGCCGAGGCCGAATGGCAGGAACGGCCGGCGGCGGAGTGGCAGGCCGAATACGGCACTCAGATCGCCGATGTCCGGGCGGCGTTGGATTGGTGTTTTTCGCCGGACGGCAACGCGGCGATGGGCGTGGCACTCACGGCTGCCGCGGTGCCTCTATGGTGCCAGTTGTCGCTGATCGAGGAATGCCGAGGACGCGTTGAACAAGCCCTCGCCCAGATCGCGACAGGATCGGACCGGGATGCACAGGTCGAGCTGCAGCTCGAGGCGGCGCTGGGCTTGGCGCTGTTTCATACGAAGGGCTCCACGGACGAGGCCGGTGCAGCCTGGACGCGTGCTCTAACCATTGCGGATCGTCTCGGAAATGCCGAGTACCAGTTGCGAGCGCTTTGGGGCTTGTGGTCGTATCGGATGACCTGCGCGGAATACAACGCAGCGCTGGCCCATGCGCAAAGGTTTCGCCGGCTCTCCGCTAAACAGCCAGACCCCGGCGACAGGCTAATCGCAGATCGCATGATCGGCACGGTATTGCGTTATACGGGAGATCTGACCAAGGCACGGCGCCACATCGAACGCATGCTCGGCCAGTATGTCGACCCGCTGCACCGGTCACACACGATCCGCTTTGTATGGGACCAGCGGGTGGCGGGGGAGATGGTCCTTTCGGTGATCCTATGGCTCCAAGGATTTCCGGACCAGGCCGTGCGGACCGCCCGGCGGACAGTCGAGAGCGCGCGGACACGAGATCACGCGATCTCCCTGTGCTACGCACTGTCAACCGCGGCGTGTCCGATCGCGCTCCGGACCGGCGATCTGGCCGCGGCGGAATGCTATGTCTCGATGCTGCTGGAGCATTCCGAAAAGCTGGCGATGGGGGTTTGGCAGGCTGAGGGCCGATGCTTGAAGGCGGGGTTGCTGCTTAGGCGCGGCCAGATCAACCACGGATTGCGGCTCCTCCGTGCTGCTCTCGGCGAGCTTCTGGAAACCGGGTCGATCCTGCGGTATTCGGCGTTTCTGGGCGTACTCGCGGAGGGCTTGGCTGCTGTCGGACAGGTGGCTGAGGGACGCGCGGTCGTCGACGAAGCCCTCGCGCGAGCAGAGGCCAAGGACGAGCGTTGGTGCATTGCCGAACTGCTGCGCGTCAAGGCTGAACTCGTTCTATTGGAGAACGTACCCGGCGGGGCGGTCGCGGCCGAAAAACACCTTCGGCAAGCCCTCGCCTTGGCAAAGCAACAAGGCGCTTTGTCATGGGAATTGCGTGCTGCTACCACTCTTGCACGGATGTGGCGCGACCGGGGCCGGAGCAAAGAAGCGCACGAGGTGCTCGCTGGGGTCTACAATCGGTTTACCGAGGGTTTCGAGACCGCAGATCTCAAAACGGCAAGAAAGCTTCTCGCCGCACTGCGATAAGCCCCGGCCCGCCTGACGTCGAGCAATTCGGGGTCGATGCGCGTCAAAGCCGGTATGGCGCGGCTAACCCACCCTATGTCCGCTTCCGGCGAATGCCGTTGAAAAAGTCGGGTTTGAAGTAGTGATGACCGGCTTGCTGCGGCAAAGGAAGTGCGCGAGCACGGCACCTTCGGCTACATCGACACCTCTGTTGTTACCCCCGAACTGAACGCATTCCTCTGCGAGTAGACCGCTCACGGCGCCCGAGGCAGCAGGGCATCCGTTTATTGCTCGCGAGCGCCATTCCGGCACGCAATCTTGCCAAAGGCGTTCCGGATCAACGCGCGCACGTTGGAGATATATGACAGAGCCGTATAAAGCAGGTGATCCGCAGCGCCGGTCTCTCCCTGGACCGCGCCGGCTGATCGTGACCGAAAGTCTCGCCGGGCGCGAGATCAAGCGCCGCGTACCCGGCCGGATGGCACCGGCCGGAAGTCTCGCCCACCACAGCCATGATGGCCGCCCGGTCGGGTGGAGAGCGACGACCATTGGCAGGCTGGCCAACGTCAGCGACGCGCCGGGAGCGGTCATCCGCGGTCGGCGTCCCCCGGATTGAGTCGACCCGGACCTGACCGCTGACTGCCTTGTGTATAAGGCGGTGGGTACATTTTGCTGAAGTGAGGGTAACCGCATTTTTCGGTGGATAGGTTCCTATCAGGCCGGTTTTCGAATTGCTCGCCAGAGGGTGTCCGATATTTTCTGCGGTCAGCGACGGCTGTTCTCCGCCTCCCGATACGAGATTTTCAAAGTGCCCGGTGTTTCGTCCAAGACGGCATTGTCATGCCTCGAACGCATCTGTGGGTCTGATGGCGTGGGTGCACCGAACACGGCTATCGATGTTGATGGCAACGCCGAAGACCGCGTACTGCCCATCGAAAGTTTGATCGCGCTCGCTCGCAAAAGCGGTTTCCAGCTGCGGCCGGCAACCTTTGACTGGCGCGCCTTGCTCGCCGCAAGCACGACGAAAACCGTATTGGTGGTTTTGCGAAATACAAATGTCGTTCTAATCCTCGGCAGCGGGCGCGATAACGAGGAGGTCGTTGCTTCCGACCCGTTTTATAGAAATGGTGAGCCCTTTTTCCTTCCTCGGCTGCACCTCGATCACGCTTGGGGTGGCCAGGTGCTGGTCCTAAAGCCGAAACGCAACAAGGTGGATCGGACGCTCACCTGGTGCTTTTCGATCCTGTCCGTCTGCGGGTTGTCGGCGGGTCTTCTGCTCGTTTCTCAAGCCGCCGTCGATGGAACATTGGCCGGCTCTCATCCTCTGCACCACGCGACGGCCGCCGCAGTGTCTTCGAACCGATCAGAAAGCGGTTCACTGTCGAATGACGCGGGACCAACTGCTGCGGCAACAAACGTGGACATGCGATCGCCGAATGTCTCCGAACTGGCGGAGCCATCCACTGTCACGTCGATGACCGCTTTGCGCGACGCTGGAGACGCAGCCTCTTCTGGCGAGGCGCAGAAGACCAAACAGCCCTGGATCGGCGTCCAGCAAGGGTCTGAAGCTTCAGCCGGCGCAGCGCCTTCAAATGCACAGGAACTCTCACGGGCATTCGAAGAGAGCAGCGCGAGATCGGGGCAGTCTCTAGTCGGTGAGACACCGCAAACATTGACGCCTGCGGCTCCGGCTCCGCCTCTTCAAACCGATGCAGTCTCGGCAAAGACAGCGGAGCTGAGCCTTTCCCAGGATGAAGTTGCAGCGCTGCTCGCACGGGGAGATGCGCTTGTCGCCAAGGGCGACATTGCCTCAGCACGTCTCTTTTACGAACGGGCCGCCGAAGCGGCTGACGGGCAGGCGGCGCTGCGCTTGGCCGAGGCTTACGATCCGGCATTTCTGGCGCGGGCCCATCTGGGAGGGGCCCGCGGTGATCCTTTGGCCGCGGCCCGTTGGTACCGACGTGCACGCGAGCTCGGCGTAAGCGAAGCGGAGATCCTGTTGCAAGCTCTCGCGCCAGGGAAGGACCGATGACTGCCATGATCCGGCCAATGCGACATACCATCCTGCTATCGGCCTTTCTCGGGCTCACGGGCATTGCAACCCCCGCAGCGGCTCAGCAGTCGGCGGTCATCAACCGCGGCGTCGTGGAACTCGAAACCACCGGCACATCCGGCATCTCGGTTCGCATCGCCGAAGAACTCGCCAATCTTGTCGACGACGGGGCGACACGGCGACTCGTTCCTGTTGTCGGCAAGAGCGCTCTTCAGAACCTAATCGACCTCAAATATCTTCGTGGCATAGATATGGCGATCTTGCCCGTCGATGTCATCGAGTACGCCAGGGAGCAGAAGCAGATCTCGACCACCGACCCCGGCATCTATTATATCGCGAAGCTCTATAACGAAGAATTTCACCTACTGGCGCGCGGCGACGTCAAAACGGTCGCCGATCTCTCAAGCCGAAAAGTGAATGCCGGCCCGCTTGGCGGCGCTTCTACCATCACGGCAGCTCGCCTGTTCCAACAATTGCGGCTGCCGGTCACGCTAACCTACGAACCGCAAGAACTGGCGCTCGAAGCACTGCGGAACGGACAGATCGCCGCAATCGCCCTGCTCTCCGGCAAGCCGGCTCCTTTGCTCCGGGATCTCAAGGAAGAGGGCCTTCACTTGATCGAAATCCCGTTCAGCCAATCTGCCGAGAACGTCTATGCACCCACGAGGCTCACCGAGACGGATTACCCCCGGCTCATTCAGCAGGGACAACCGGTCAAAACAATCGCGGTCGGCAGCGTACTGGCCGTAGCCGAACTCCGAGCGGTTCCCGAGCGAAACCGCAATGTCATGAATTTTGTCGATGTGTTCTTCACCGGCTTCCCGTCCCTGCTTGAGCCCGGTCATCATCCGAAATGGCAGGAAGTCAATATCGCCACCGATCTGCCCGGCTGGCGCCGGTACGCACCGGCCGAGCAATGGCTGCAGCGCAATATTCAAATTGCCAAGGCTCCAAGCGTCGACGAACTACGCCTGATGTTCGCACGTTTCGTCGACGAGCGGCGAGAAGCGACCGGCCAACCCCCGATGGCGGTCCAAGAAAAAAGCGTGCTTTTTCAGCAGTTCCGCGCCTGGCAGACCGGTCAGGCACAATGATGCGTCGACAATTTGCGGTCTGCGCCGAGTCGCGATTGCTCCGGCCGCTTGCGGCAGGATTCGGCACTGTCGCCCGTCGTCTCGTCACTCGGGTAAAGGCTCGTGTCACTGCTGGTACGGTTATCGCGTTACTCGCGCTTCTGCCGCAACTGGCCGGTGCCGATGAGTTGCCGAAACGCGGCGGGATACTGGAATTTGCCTCGACGGTCGAACCCGGCAATTACGACTGCCACGGCAACACCTCCTTCGCCTTCCTGCATCCGGTGGCGCCGCATTATTCGACGTTGCTCAAATTCGATGCCGCCAATTACCCGCAGATCGTCGGCGATCTGGCACAGTCCTGGAGCGTGTCGCTCGATCGCCAGACCTACAGCTTCAAACTACGTCCAAACGTGCTGTTTCACGACGGCTCGCGATTGACTTCGGTCGATGTCAAGGCGAGCTATCAGCGCATCGTCCATCCGCCGGCCGGGGTGGTCTCGTCGCGGCAGGTCGATTTCGGCGCGATCGGCAGCATCGACACGCCCGACTCGCTGACCATCATCTTCCGCCTGCAATGGCCGGACGCGGCGATGCTGGCGAATTTCGCCTCGCCCTGGAACTGCATTTACAGTGCCGCCAGGCTCGCCGAAGACCCCCAATTCCCGAAGACCCACATTCTCGGCACCGGCCCGTTTGTGTTTGTCGAACACAAGAAGGGCGAGAGCTGGCAGGGAAGGCGCTGGGAGAAATATTTTCAGCCGGGCAAACCCTATCTCGACGGTTATCGGGGCGATTTCATGCCGCCGCCAGCGGTCATCAAGGCGCTCGAGAGCGGCCGGATCATGGCGGAGTTCCGCGGCGTTACGCCGACGCAGCGCGATCAGCTGGCCGAGACGCTCGGTGACAGGATCACGACGACCGAGAGCCCGTGGCTGTCCAACCTGCTTGTGGTCTTCAATACTGGCAAGAGACCGTTCGATGATGCGCGGGTACGGCGCGCGCTGTCATTGGCGATCGATCGCTGGGGCGCGGCCGAGCGATTGCAGGGCTCGACCTTTCTAAAATATGTCGGTGGCTTGATGCGGCCGGGCGCCAATCTGGCGATGTCGGAAGCCGAGCTGACGGCGCTCCCCGGCTTCTCGCGCGATATCGCCGCGGCGCGGGCGGAAGCGAAGCAGCTGCTCGACGAAGCAGGCGTACATGAGATGCCGGTCAGGCTTCTGGTGCGCGACATCCCGATCCCACATTACGCCGGCGCCGATCTGCTGGCGGCGAGCTGGAAGGAGATCGGCATCGCGGTTACCCAGGACCGGCGCAACATCTGGGACTGGCAAAAAATGATCGATGCCCGCGATTTCGACATCGCGCTCGATTTCTCCGGCGATTTCTACGACGACCCGACCCTGCAATTGACCAAATACGTCTCGCACGATCTGTCGCCGGTCAACTTCGCCGGCTCGACCGACCGGTTTCTCGACGCCCTGTTTGTCGCACAGGCGATGACCACTGACCCGCGGGAACGGGCCAAGATCGTCCGAGCCTTCGAGCGCCACGCGCTGACCGAGGCGTACACCGTGCCCTTGCTGTGGTGGAACCGCATCGTCGCACATTCTTCGAAGCTCAAGGGCTGGAACATTACGCCAAGCCACTTCATTGGCCAGGACCTCACCGAGGTATGGATCACCGACGATAACCCGACGTCGCTGGCGCGCGATAGCGCCGCTCGTTGACGCAATCGCGGGTACTCCAGAAAATCGGCGGCCGCTGAAAGTTTAGGACGGGAGTACCATGGCTATGCCACGCGCCGACACGACGTCTCGCAGCAACCAATATCCGATCCCGGCGACGATGAAAGCCTGGGTCTTGGGCGGCCCGGAGGAGCTCTCGCTCACCGAGAAACCGGTGCCGGAGCCGGGGCCGGCCGAGGTTCTCGTGCGCGTCGATGCGATCGCGGTGTGTGCGACCGACATCGAGATCATCCGCCACGGCGTGCCGGCGATGATCGATGGCGGTTTGCCGTTCAATCGCGGTTTCACGCCGGGCCACGAATACATGGGCACGATCGTGAAGCTCGGCCCGACCGTCGACGAGTTTCAGGTCGGCGACCGCATCGCCGTCGAGGTTCATGCCGGCTGCGGCCGCTGCCAGCGCTGCCGCGAGGGCATGTACACCTCGTGCCTGAATTACGGCCATCGCGCGAAGGGGCATCGCGCCAACGGCTTTAGCACCGATGGTGGCTTCGCCGAATACGCCGTCAACCACATCAATACTTTGGCGCATATCCCGGACGAGATGAGCGACGCCGAGGCGACGCTGATCGTCACCGCCGGCACGGCGATGTACGGGCTCGACGTCATGGGCGGCGTCATCGCTGGCGAGGGCGTCGTCGTGATCGGCCCGGGACCGATCGGCTTGATGGGCGTCGGGGTCGCCAAGGCGCTCGGCGCCCAGCCGGTGATCCTGACCGGCACCCGCGACGCGCGGCTTGAGATGGGTAAACGGCTCGGCGCCGACGAGGTGATCAACATCGGCCGCGAAGACCCGGTGGATGCGGTCCAGCGCCTGACCGGCGGCGAGGGCGTGCAGTATGTGCTCGAATGCTCGGGCGCGCCCAATGCGCTGAACGAGGCGGCCCGCATGGTCAACCGTGGCGGCCGCATCTGCCTCGCGGCATTCCCGGCCGAGCCCGTACCGGTCGATCTCGCCTATCTCGTGCGCAACAACATTTACGTCTTCGGGATTCGCGGCGAAGGCAGGAGCGCGACCCACCGCGCTGCGGCACTGATGGCGCAAAAGCGCTTCGACGCCAAGCTGATCCACACCCACACCTTTCCGCTCGCCGAGGTGCCGACCGCAATTCGCTACGCGCGGGAGCGCATCGAGGACGCGATCAAGGTGGTCGTGCAGATCCGCGGAAACTGAATCGATTGGGGGCTTTCATGACTGTGTCATCAGCGGCGGAGATCAAGACGCTGCTGTCGAGTGCGCCTGCGTGGCGCTCTGCGCTGGAGAAGCTGTACGTGCAGGTCCTGATCGCGATCGCGCTGGGTCTCCTGCTCGGGGCTGTCTGGCCAACTCTAGCCACCGAGATGAAGCCGTTCAGCGACGGTTTCATCACGCTGATCCGCGCGGTCGTGCCGCCGATCATTTTCGCCACGGTCGCAGTTGGCATCGCCAAGATGGGCGATATGCGCCGGGTCGGGATCGTCGGCGTCAGGGCGATCATCTACTTCGAGGTAGTCTCGACGATCGCGCTGGTCGTCGGGCTCATCGTCGGCAATCTCTGGCAGCCTGGCGCCGGCCTACACATCGCTCCCGCCTCGCTGGATGAGAAGCCGGTCGCCGGTTACGTGTCGAACGCAAAATCGCTGACGATTGTCGATTTCCTGATGAAGATGATCCCCTCGAACCTGGTCGGTGCGGTGGCGCAGGGGGATCTGCTGCCGGTGCTGGTCATTGCGGTGCTGTTCGGCTTCGCGCTGTGCCACATGGGCGAGCGCGGCCAGCGTCTGGTCTCGCTGATCGACGATGTCATGCACGCGCTGTTCGGCATCGTGCGCATCGTCATGTATGTGGCGCCGCTCGCCGCGTTTGGCGCGATCGCCTTCACGATCGGCAAGTTCGGCTTCGGCATTCTCGCCAGCCTCGGCCAATTGGTCGCGAGCATCTACTTGACCTCAATCCTGTTTGTGCTGTTCGGGTTTGGGGCGATCGCCTGGATGTTCGGCCTGCCGCTGTTGAAGATCATCCGCTATTTCAAGGACGAGCTCCTGATCGCCTTCACCGCGACCTCCGGCGAGGCGATGATCCCGCGCTCGATCGAGAAGTTGCGGCGCATGGGCTGCTCGGAGGAGACTGTCGGGCTGGTCCTGCCGACCGGCTTCTCGTTCAACACGGACGGCACCGCGATCTATATGACGATGGCGGTTCTGTTCATCGCGCAGGCGCTCGACATCGAGCTGACTCTGGGTCAGCAGCTGATGATGCTGTTCGTGATGCTGTTCACCTCGAAAGGTGCGGCGGGGGTCGCGGGCGCAGGCTTTGTCGCGCTAGCTGCGACGTTGCCGACCCTCGGCATCCTACCAGCGGCAGGCCTGACCTTGCTGTTGGGCGTTGAGCGCTTCATGTCCGAGATCCGTGCCGTCACGAATCTGTTCAGCAACATCTTCGCCACCGTCGTCATCTCGAAGTGGATGGGTGAGCTGAAGGACGAGCATCTGCAGCTGGTCCTCGATGGCGATTCAGAACGAGAAGGCCTCACACCAGCTCACGCCGCATAGCTTGTGTATACGGCGCCGGGGACAGCCCATCTAAAAACTGAGGATTAGGACAATGTGGACGCTTACACCGGCTGACATGCGACGCGCCAAGGACGAATTGATGCAGCGCCGAAAGACGACGGAGGCCCGGCTCGCCGACGAATTGAGAGCGATCGATGCCGAGCTTGCGGATATCACCGCAATGGAGCAGGCGATCGACGCCTTTGCCCGCAAACATAAACCGCAGGCGCTCCCGGGCGAGAGTGGGCAGGAGGAACTCGCCACAAAGCTCGTGACCCAAGCCAAACTCACGCCAAGCAGCAGAAATTGGGGTGACGCGCTGTTCACCCCCGCGACCGAGGCGCGAGAGGACGCGGCTTAACGCGGATTTCTCTCGGCCGAGGACCAGGCGCTTGGTCCTTGCAACACCCCGATAGCTCACCGCGGAGGCTAGCAAGCGATGGCGTCGGTGTGCCTTTGTGACGTAAACCCGGGGTACTCATCCTTCGGGGGGAATTCACCCAGCCAACAAGCTTCGCTCCCGCCGTGCCTCTGACGAGAGCAGTACCCTCCTGTCGCTCGCGGCACTGCAGCTGAGGCGCGAATCGTGCGCCATACGCAATCCCGAGCGGGCTCCGCCCTCGCGCTAATTCGCGAGCGTGACGCTCGCTTTCCGCGGTAGGCTTGTCGCGGACGGCCATTGACGATCAAATTATTTGGCCAATCTCAAACGGGAGTCGCGGGATGTGGGAACAGTTGACGCCGACGGACATTCGGCGCGCACGGGAACGCTTGGCGGCCTTGCGCGCTGTGACTCTGAACAGGCATGCGGAGGAGATCAAAAGGCTAGACATCGAGCAGGCTGAAATCGAAGCATTCGAGCGACTGGCGGAGTCCTTTGCACAGAGATACATCAACTCGGCAGCATCGCAGCCGACTACCGAG
>Ga0070698_100006817_pt1 | contig 12385 bp, 10 predicted proteins | sample KBSK1502metaG_FD_65477 | JGI IMG/M metagenome (GOLD analysis project Ga0070698, IMG submission 65477) | Corn, switchgrass and miscanthus rhizosphere microbial communities from Kellogg Biological Station, Michigan, USA - KBS K1-50-2 metaG | ecosystem: Host-associated > Plants > Roots >...
GAATATCGTCTGGTGGCTCCCCATCTTTGAGTTCCGGGTATGACCAGATGTTGATGGCGCGAACTTCGCCCGGTTGGGGCCTGATGTACCGGCCGCCCAGCACTGTCACTAGGGGCAGCAAGCTCTCACCGATGTCGATGGCGTTGATACTCGCATCCCGTAGACTTGCCAGAATGTCGCAGGCAAGCTGGGCCATCAGGATCGACTTGCCGCCGCGTGGTGCGGCAATGATCTGAATCAACGGCGAAGGAATCTGGTTGCGGTCGAAGAGATCGATGCCGATCAGCCGACCCGTAACAGTCGAGAGCAACGTGTGTGGTCTGGATGCTCCGGGCCAGGAATCTTCAGTCGGCGTGAGCGCCACTACTGAGGTTGACACTTCAGTCAGCTCACGGCCAGTAAGTTGGGGGCTTAATTCACCAGCGATCGCGGAAGGATAGAGCGCGCGCAGCGCCTCCGGCTCCTCGCGCTCAGCATTCGCTCCCGGGATCTGCCTGAACGCCGAAATCGCTCGCTCGCTTTGTTCGTCAAGCGCAGTGACGGATTCTTTCAGTTCGGCGAAGTTTCTGGCGCGCTCGCCATAGAGAACGACGTAACAGCGAGTGGGCAGGAGAGATTCGCGCGCGCCGGCTACTTCTTCGCGCACCGCACGGATGCTGCGCAAAGCGGCTGCCCCTTCGGGATTGTCCTTCTTGGTGAAGGTGCGCTTTACCTGTTTAATGCGCCGGTCAAGACGTTTCGTTTCTTTGCGCTGCTCAGGAAAGAGGTATTCGGTGACGAGGGTGTGGCGACTGTTGAAGTCGCGTCTACCGATCAAACCTCGTAGTGCATCTGCAGTGGCGGTTTCGTTTGGCGGCGTGAACATTGAAACTATGGCTACAGGTGATTCGCCGTGCAGTAGATAATTCAGCTCACCTTCGATGGTTTCGCCGCAGAGATAGTCACGGAGATCTCGCCCCGGACTCTGGGGCAGCACCGGAGCCGAGTTCGCGTTCTGACAATGACCGAAGAAGACTGCTTCCCAGATCTCCTGCCGCGTAAACCGTCGCAACCCAAACGGAGACGAGTTTTCGATTTGCCGCCAGACCCGGCTTGCCGCCTGATAAGCCTGCCGCTCATCCGCGAGAGTGCGCCTTACGACCGCATCGTCCGCCGTGCGTCTATAGATCTCAGCCAATCGTCTCAGCGTGTTTAGAACGCCAAAGCTCTTAAGTGAGTTGGTGACCGCTTGCCTGAAATCAGCGAATGCAGTCAGCGTGGAGTTTCCGCGCTTTTTTGGCGGCACCCGCACCCACATCGTCAGCACCGAGCGACGAAACGCGAATGCCTTCGCCGCATCGCGCAAGTAATTCAGGTGTGACGCCTGTAGCAGCGCGGCCAGTGTGTGCGTGCCGGAAGTGGCGCGCGAGTCGATTGCTCGGCTAATGGCCTGACCCAGATCAGGAGTAGTGGCAAATCTGAATTGGACCAGCGTGCCAGCAGGCTTCTCAAAGGCCAACATGCGGGCCAGTTCGTCATAACGCAGATCGACGAGGCTGTCTTCAGCAAACATCGTCGGCGGTGTCTCCACCTGATAAGCAACTGTGAGCGCGCCGTCCTTATGTCGCAGTGCATCCTCGAAGATGCCCACAATCGAGGAGTCGCGCCGCTTACCGACGGGCCGCCGCAAGATCGCCGTTTCCCGTTCGCGTACTTTCGCCGCCGCTAATTCGTCATAACCAATGGTGAGTTCCATTGCTGTTCCGAAGCCTCCTGAATGAGATTGTTATGAGCCAGCCACAGGGAAGTGGTTACGAGTGATGGCGACCGACACAGCGGTAAGACTTGAGTAGCCGTCTCGCCGTCATCAATAAGCCACGGTCTGCGAAAGGAATGCCTGCGCCCGTTTGGAATCGCTCGATAGCGGCGATGATGGAACAGCAGCGCTCTTAGCTGGTGCTGTAGCCAGTAAGGCCTGCGCCCAATCCTGATGTAATTGAAGAAGGCAATCGTGCCGACAGTGCCAAGCAGCCAGGTCCACATCTGCAGCGGAACGTAGAGCACCGTAATGCCAAATGGCACCGGGGCCAGGTAAAGCGCGCAGGAGATCAGAAGCACGGTGAACCAATCGCTATCGGCCACCCCGAAGCGCACTACCGGCAAGTAAATGTTTGGTCGTACTGGACGCAGTCTCATCTCACCGCTCCACAGGGGCATGATTCATAGTTTGATTGTTGGTTGACTGATTCCGCTAGAACTGGTTGTCGAGCGGTACCGTATCCCCCTGACTAAACGCATAGACCGCCGCACAAATCCCGCCGAAGGCAAAACAAGCTGCGCCAGTAATGAACTTCCAGGTTGAAAGTGATTCCCGCAGACCGGAAGTGACAATGCCGACCGCGACAAACACAATGCCGGCGATGATCATGGCCGCCGCCAAAAAGAAAGTTACCGAGCGGAGACTGTTGCCCAGTTGCGCGCTGTTGCCATTAAAGAAAGAGCCTGAGGGTGTCTGCGCCGATACCGAGGCGACTCCTAGCACCAGCATCAGCGCGATTGCCAGAGCAGCCGGCAGTACGCGAAGCGCCATTCCACCGCGAATGAGTCGCAGGCCCAAAAGCGCCGATTGCGAAGCCTCGACTCCATGAGAAATTGTTAGCTCCAGAAAGTTATCCATAGTTCACTCTCCTCGAAATTGATTGCCTGTTACTTGTGATTGATGTGTGCGTGAACCTCACTTGATTCGTGGTGAGTTTCGTTTCGCAGCGGTCAGCTCCTTCTCAATCGCCGTGCCACACCCTTCGACTCATGGGCACTCTCTTTGCTCCGTCGTATGAACCATGATGCAAACACTCATTCGATCAGTTGTCGTTGTCTTGGTAATGGGAGCAGGAATCAACGCGCAGACCAACCGTGCGGTTGGACCATCGCAGGTTTCACTTAACGAGAGAGCGCGGCTGCTTGAACCCTACATTGCGTACTCGGCCCAGCGATTTGGACTCGATGCCCGGCTGCTTCGCATTTTGTGTTTCATGGAGTCGCGTTTCCGCGTCGAGGCAGTTAGTCCAAAGGGCGCACGCGGACCGATGCAGCTCATGCCGGATACGGCCCGCCGATATGGCGTGCTCAATCCTCATGATCCGCGCCAAGCCATATACGGCGCGGCCCGTTATCTGCGCGATTTGTTGATTAGATTTGGAGGGAGAGTTGATCTGGCGATGGCCGCTTACAACGCCGGCGAGAGCACGGTTGAATCATTTCTCGCTGGGCGTTCGCTGTTATTGCCAAACGGAAAACTCATCAATCCGCGTCGACTGGTTACCGGTGGTATTCCGCCTTACACAGAGACCAGAGATTACGTCAGACAAGGACTCTCGCTGCTTCTTAGGAAGGAGCTGCCGCAGTTCTGGTTACCTAGTGTTTTATCGAGTGGTCGATCTCATGTTGGCTCGCTGAGACGTGACTCTGTTCTCGACGCTTACGTGGAGAGTGATTTGAAAGCTAGCAAGACGCAGTTGCGGATGGCGTGTTTCATCGACGTGCAGTAAGCAGCGTCGCATTCCTCTAACATTGCCCACGTCGCCTTTTACACCAGCCCTAAGGTTTCAGCTGGAAAGATTCGGAACACCGGCTCAGCCGGAATGAAACACTTTCTGGTGGGAGGTCTTATGGCTACTAGGCATCCTTTGATCCGGCTTTCAATTTCTTGGTAAAGGTACCAATCACGTATGTGTGCCAGGCTCTCAGTTTTGGGGTATTTGAATCCGCAACTTACGAGCTAGCGCACACTGTTCGGTTGAAATATCGAACCCTACACTCTCCAGGCCAAGCGCGTTTGCAACTGCTAAGACGGTTCCTCGTCCGCAAAAAGGGTCATAGATAACATTGGTCCTCGTTGCGTCGGCCGCAAAGCGAATCGCAAAAACGGCAGCATTTATGCCCATCCCGTTTTGGTAGATTGTTTTACTATGGTCGATCACGTCGGGTGTTGGTCGACCAGCCTTAAGAGATGGGCTGAATGCCATCAGGTGAAGGTAAGTTGGTCGATAGAGATTTATCTTGCCCGGATGGTTTCGCAATACAATCTTATGCCAAAGTAAGTGAAATCCTTTCGATTGAGCGCCATTGCAGATGAGGTTCGCTTTGCTTAGCAGACGGCCACGATACCTCCGGTCGCCCTGGTAGAATATGGCCACGCCATCCTTGGTCACGGAGTCAAAAACGTTTCGTACAGCTCCACTAAACCACTGAGGGTAAGCCGGGAAATGACATTTCACTTCCGAGGCATCCGGTAAGGACGTGATTATTGCCTTAACTGGCTCGATCCTTCTAAGTTGCACCAGCGCATCACAGCAAATGACCTTTCGCTTGTCCGTCCTCATGGGCCCTCCAGCCTTTTTTTTTTGCTATGCCTGCATGACGACTAAGTTCTCCGCGACCCGAATCGCCCTCTCGTGTGACCCTGCATCAGCCCGTGTGCTGTATTGAAGAACTAGTTTCTTTATTGCAAGTGAATCGTCTAGTATGGTGACGCTCTTCAATACCTCATTGTCCTTGCGATGTGAAGAACAATAGATGATATCCAGCACCCTCGAATCCACCGGCTTGCTCCTCAACAAAACCTTTGTTGCTCAACAGGTGCCAACGTCCTGGTTAACAAAGGTCTCAGCAGCCCGGCTCGACACACTCACACTTCGCGAACTTGAAGAAATAGTGTTGAATCTGCGGGGCAGGGAATGGAGTAAACAGTCTACAAGAAATCGAGAACTACTGGTCAATCTTTGTTTTCGTTACTGGCGCACCCGGGGCTTCCCGCACTACTCACTCACAGATCAAGAACTGGTTCGAGAGTATTCGCGGCTTGAGGCTGCGAGTTCCGATCGTCTTTTGCTCAATGATGAGATTCAGAGCTCGATGATCGGTGTCAGGGTCGCAAATTTGTTTCACCCTCAAATGTGGCGCGTGAAAATGAAAGGCCGACGCTCGCCCTACGCGTGTTTTGAAGATGACGAGGCCCTCCGCAGGCTGATTCGCAGGGCCTTGACGGTCTGGGCGGATCGACGAGCCGTGAATGCCAACAATTTGCGAGGCATGCTTCTGACCTTTAGCCATACCGGTCGGGTGTCAAATTTCCGACCAACAGCGGCCAAAGCAATCTACGAACGCTACTCTCAGGACGGCGACACCGTATTGGATTTCTCCGCTGGTTATGGAGGCAGGATGCTTGGATGCTTACCGCTTGACCGTACCTATCTTGGTATTGATCCTTGCCGAGAACAAATCATCGGCCTACGTCGGATGAGCGCTAAGTTAAGTAAGTTGGTAAGGGTCAGGGCGCGAACAGTTATTCATCAGGTGTGTGCGGAGGACTTCTTGACCGAACAGAAGGTGCGTTCGGCGGCGCTAGTCTTCTCTAGTCCTCCATATTTCAATATGGAACGCTATTCGAAGAGCAGATCACAGAGTTACATCCGATTCCCAACCTATGAGAAATGGCGGGATGGCTTTATGACTCCAGTGGTGCAGCACAGCAGGAGGATCTTGAAGAAGGGCGGGTATTTTGTTGTCAACGTAGCGAATATAAATGGTTACAAGTTGTCCGATGACATGCTTCGGATTGCCAGCGAATACTTTCGTCACGTCAGGACGCTGAAGCTCCGGCTCGGTCACTTGCCGTACCTTCGTGACGATCCGGGAAATGCCTACAAATACGAACCAGTGTTTGTCTTTAGGAAGGACTAAGGCTTGGCAATGTACGGATAATCCGACTTCGACTTGGCAACACGTTTTTGCTCACACAAGAGAGTGGCGTCACTTACCGCCCGGTCTGCTTCTGGGATCTCGCTCGCTTCTCTAAGAAAGACTGATGCCTTCTCAAAATCGCCCTTCAGTCGATAGATCCTGGCTTTCTCGTAAAGGGCAAAACCATAGCGAGGATAGAGCGTGCCGATCACATGGTCGAGCCGCTTGATGGCCTTCTCAAAATAGTCCTTGATCTGATCACTCTCCGCCGAGTTCGCTACTTTCAACCAATAACCTAATCGCATCCAGGTCGAAGCAATGTTGCAATTGATCGACCAGTTATCAGGGCTAATCTCATCTGCCTCCGTCAGCTTAGTTTCGGCTTCCTGTAAGCGCTTGATCCTATTGTCCGCAAAAAAATCGGTATAGAACATGCGCTGCACAGCGCAAGTATTGCGCCATCTCCAGCCGATTTCCTGGCTTACTGCAGGCGGCAAATCCTTTTCCTGGTCGAGTTGGTTCTTAAGCAGTTCGCTGGCCGCTGTCGACAGGTCGTGATACTGAGAAACATGCTCTTGAGCGCCTTCACTTCTGAGGAACTGCTCAACCTTCTCACAGTCTGAGAGATCTTCCTTTGGCGGCTTCGGAATCATCATCACCGCATAAGCATGTGCAATTCCAGCGCGCGCTCTTAGCTGTAAGGCCTTATCGTTCGTACTTTTGATTACGTCTTCAAAGTATGCGATTGCCTGTACTAGATTCGGGTGTCCGTACTGATGGAAGGTAGCAACGCCAAGGTTATACTTTACCTCTGTGACGAAAGGAGGTTGCTGGTTCAGCACGAGCATAAAATCCTCAGCCGCCTGTCTTGACCGGCCCAACATGTCATTGACCAGCCCGCGATAGTAGAATGCTCGGAGGTAATTGGGATCAATAGTTATTGCCGCGCCCAGCTTCCGATCAGCATTCTCCAGCTGGTCTCGCTTCTTGAACTGCTGAAACTTACTCAAAGACAGCTGCGCCGCTCTGAGGTATTCAAAAGCCCGTCTGTCCTTTGTTTCAAGATGCATCGTCGTAAAGCTCCGGGGCAATTGTATATATCAGTACCTCATACGCAAAATCTTCCTCAAAGTCGACGAGTTCGCGTGCCGGAAACCGCCCATACCAGCTGTGCAACGTTCGCCGCCCCGAGTAGAGGGTTACGATCATCATAAGACCGGTACCTGCTGTTTGCAACGAACCGCGGATGGTGAACTCAGGTTGACTTGCCTGTCGCATCAGGAAACTAATGGTTTTGCCTAGCCAGCCCGGAACCGAGGACTCAACGAGATCCGCGAGATCGGTCTCTTCAGGCAGCTTTATTGTTGGCACTGGCTGGGCGGGATCGGCGAATCGTTCCGCACGCGACGCGATGATTACCTGCAGCGTCTTTGTCAGCACATGAGTAAAAGTACATCCTAAATTCCCGTCAGTAGCATCCGTCAGTGGCACCAGAACAATCTTCCTGCGACCGCGATTATGAAGCGTCGCCCAACCAATGGAGAAGATCACTATGATCTCAACTAGGCTAAGGACCACCGCGATGGCTGGAGGGAGGGACCATCCCTTTCCATAAACCAGACTGGCTATAAGCCATAGCACTAATGCAGCCGTCGCGAAGACGAGTAGGCTCACCGGCACCAAATACTTTGTGGGCAACACCCGATATTGCTTTTCGATACCCCACACCACTAGCAGGGTGAGAAGGAAGCTCGTCGAAACCAGTAGGCTTGTTCCTTCCAGCGAGAGTGAGAATCCTCCCGGTGTGAAGAAATACCTGTTAAGAGGAGAGACTTGTTTCTCTGTTACGCGCTGGACCGATGCAACAGCGTCTCGGTTCGTTCCCGCAGACTTGCTTGCCAGCGCTTTGACGTAAGCAGATTCGGCATCGGAGAAACGACCAACATCCTCGTAAACGCGACCCAATTGCAATTCTCGCAACCACTCGGATTCTTTCTCGTTTTCGTCTAGGGCAAAACTCTCCGTCAGAGGGTTGTACCAAAAGATTCGCGCGCCCTTGCGTCCCCAGTTGTCGAGCACCCGTCCCTTTTCATCAATCGAGACCTCCATGAAACCTCGTGCCTGGTCTGGCTGATCACTTTGTCGCTTAACAGCCATGGGTGGGCAGACGTAGAGCTTCGAGATGCTGCCAGATCGATAGTCCGCAGATTTGAGCCAGTGGGAGTCGGTATAGGTCTCTCGCTTCCAGTCGTGCAAATGACCCGCAAAAAGTCCCATTAACCTGCTGTTAATCGTCGCATCGAAAATTTGGTCCCAGGACGAACGGATCGATTGGTTTACAAACCATGAGGAGTAGCGGCTCGAAGGCGAAACCACTTTTCCCAGAATGGCTTTGTCACGTTCATTCAGTTTGTTCGCTAACTTCGGGTCAATGGCTTCGTTGCCTGAGATGAGGTACGGATCATCTACTTCCGGAATATGATAAAAGACATAAGTGTAGGAGACTTCGTTTCCCTTGATCTTTTGGCTGCCCAAGAGATTCTTCACCTGATTCACATATTCCTCTTGTAGTCGCTTCAACTCGGCCGCCCGAGTTCCACCTGATGCTGAAGGAAGCAACAGACCGCTGTCGTCGTTGTTCTTGAAGGACGCATTGTTGAAACCAATGAACGCATAGTGGCCTGAAACATAAGCGTCCGAACTCGAATAGACGTTGCCGGGAACCCGAGCCGCCGGGCAAAGGTCTTGGACGTCTATCCCAAAGGGCTGCAGCGTACTTGCTAGTTGACCGATGAATCGCTGGTAGTAACTGATGGTGGTCGGATCCTCCAGATACAGGTCGTTGTTGCCGGGCACAAACAACCAGATGTGTACCTTAGACGAAGAGAGAATGGCCGACATAATGCCGACGCCTTTGCTGATCTCTTGAGCTATCTGGCGCTCCTGCTCGGGAGTCTTTTGCGCAGTGGTTTGCCAACCCTTCGGTAGTGGTTTTGCTATCAGGCTCTCGATCCCGATATCACCAGTGACCACGACGAATTCGTATGAGAAACCTGAATCAACGCGCTCGTTAATCCTCTTCACACATGCGGCCAGAGCCTTGCGGTTGACCACAGCTTCTTCTTCGGGGTCGAAAAGATGAGGATCAGTGATCTGCACGAAGCGCAACTGGGCGCTGCTCGCAATGCAGCACAGAGCCAGAAATGCGACGCATCCCAGGGGCTTCAGCAGTCGTCTCGAGCGCATAGGGAGGGCGGCTCCTACTCCATTGGGTGAGTACTCTCAGATCCCGCACTTCAGGACAGCATTGGCTCGTCGGGTTTTTAGCCGCGAACTTCCTCAGTGCTTACAAAAAGCCAAGGAATTGCTGCCGTCAATCTATCACCCTCATTCCCGCCTTACAAATAAGTGATTGTCTCCCCGAGTGGTAGGGTTGCGTCTCGTCGGACTCCGCCTACAACTACATCGTCGGTTTTTACACCGCACCCGAATCTCAACCACAACGGAAACAACGCAATCCTAAATTGGCACATGAGTTGTAGAGAGAGTCTCGAACGTCGATTCAAGCGCTCAGATTCCACCGCGGATCAAAAGGAAGAAAGATGAGTACCGAAATACTGGACCTGCCGGCAGTCACTACACGCGATGCAGACTCACGGCAAACAGTAGATGAGCCCTTGGGTATGGTCATTTGCTATCGCGATCCGGCAGACGTGCGCACTATCCAGCGCCAGTCGTGGCTGATCGTCCTTTCATTGGTGATCGCCGCTGCCGCCGTAGTGGGTGTGGTCTACAAGTCCATTCAACGACCCGACCGCATCGTTGTCGATATGACCTCTGGGCGCACGGTGATGATCAATGATCGCGAGCTGGGCGCAACGGAAGCGGTTCGACTGGAGAAGGACAAACTCCAGATCGCCGACATGGACTATGTCGTCAAGGCTTATCTCGAATACCTCTATCGCGTCGACCAAAGTTCCCGATCCAAAGACATTGAAGCAGCGCTGCGACTCATGGTGCCCGGTCAGGCCAAGAAGTTCGCTCAATACTTGACAGACCAAAAGATTCTGCAGACACAGCGCGAGCAGCAATGGAACGCACTTTGGAAACCAGAATACCTGGAGCACGCTCCGGGCCGACCCTTGACGGTAAAAGTCTACGGCACCCAGGAAATCGACCTGGTCGTCAAGAACGTGAGTCAGCGCATAACTAAGCATTTGCTACTGACTGTGGATCTGCTGCCGGATGCGCCCGAGGGCGGAACCTTCAGGCTCGATCGCAATCTGCGTTCGGGCTTTCGCATCAACTCCATTGACTACAAGGAACTCAGTTCCACCGAGGCGGAAACGCCGGTTACCAATTCAAGCGAAAAATAGGAAGGACTCATGAAACTGATCAATTCACTATTCATAGTTTTACTGTCATCCATTGCTCTGGCCGCCCAGCAGCCAGTTGTGACGTCATTGAAACCGATGACGCGCTGCCGAGTTTGTATACAGCGGACGGTGAAGTCTCCTCCGCCAACAATGGCGCCGGCGGCTCAACCGCCGGCCGAGTTCTTTGTGGGTGAAGCGCGTGTGAATGTCACCAAGGATGAAACCGTCGTGCGGCTGGCGATGGCCCAGCATGGCAGTGTGCTGATTGAACTGCCCGCCAATGATGGTCCGCGCTACATCATTCCCGGCGATCCCGAGATGGCCACGGTGGACCAGAAAGCCCTGGAGCGAAACAAGCGGGCCATCGTGGTGCGACCGGGTGAACAATTCTTGCCGCCGCCGCGCAGCCTTCGCGCACGGACGCCAGCGGCGACGATCACCGCGCAGATGCGGAGTGGTTTGGTAGTTACGTTTCTTTTCTATCCTGTAGAAGACCTTGCGCAAAACGTTCATCGCTGCGTCCTGACTTACAGTCGCGATGAAGTAGTGGCGCGCAGGCGCGCGGCGGGACTGCCAGTTAATCTAGATGGCATAGCTGAAAGGGGGGAGATAACTGCGCAGTCCGCCGCGACAATAACCATCTCGGTTGAGAACCCTCAGGACATTAAGCTCGATAACAACCCGGTCACGCTCGCGCCGACTCCGGACTCTACGCCGTCACCGGCGGCAACCGAGAAACCAAACATCGCCAAGCCATCCCCAGATACTGTTCCGGTTGGGGCGAATCCTGCGGCTAACGATTCCGTCACAACGGTGAGGAGCGCTACCTCGATGGTTCACGATGCTTTGCAGGAAGCGATCAAAAAGCCAAAGCAATTCAAGAAGTGGACTAAGCCGGTGCATGGATTGTCGCTGGCGATCGTACAGCCGGCCAGTAGTTTCGATGGAGTGGCGGTGTTGCTTGTCGCCGTCAGAAACAAATCATCGGACAGCTTGAAGCTGGCGCCAGGGAGTCCCGACCTCTTGTTGGAATTGGTTGATGAGCGCGGGCTGTCGATCAATCTCCAATCAGTTAAGCAAATCGGTCTTGAGGCTAGTAGTGGAGCAGAAGAGGTCGCCGCGGGGGCGACGGTCTACTACGCGCTCGCGTATCACGCGCCGGTTTTGACTGCCCGCCAACAACTGAGAGTGGTCGTGGCGCACGCAAGCGCTGCCGATGAACCCGTTTCCATCAAACTCGCCAGTCAGGGAGGTGGGCGATGAGTCAGTCAACTGAAACCATCACCGGCAACGGTTACCACCCGCTCGCGGTTGAAGATGAGTCAGCAGCAGCTGAAAGCAGCTTCTTCGATCCAACCAATCCGGAGTTCGCATCGCCGAGGGAGCCGGAGAAAAAGAAGCGCGGTTGGAAGCGGAAGCTGTTTACGTGGTCACTAGTCTTGCTGCTAATCGCCGGCGGCATTGGCGCGCTCTATCTGGCGTTGAAGGTCAATCGCGTCAACGTCAAGGTGCAGGCGGATTCACGACGCGATTCGTTGAGTGCCAAACCCGAACCTAGTCCGGGCACCACTGAGAATGGCTTGAGCGCTGAGGCAATCAACATTGCCCGCGAAGCAATTGGTAACGACACCGCTCGCAATGGCGTTAATCCTTCCGCGTCACCGTCGGCGTCTCCGGGCGCGTCGCCAGCTCCGACCGTCAATCCCTACGACGGACGCAACCTTAGCTTCACGGTCGGTTCTCCGGCTTACCTGCAACCGAACGCTGTAGACAAATCGAGTAAGGAAGAGAGCAGGCAGCAGACAAGTTTTGAACCAATCAGAACGGGCTCCGCGTCTGTGCCGGTTGTTCAGTCACGCGCGAATACGACCCAAACGCTCTTTGTCGAGGATGCGCCGCCTAAATCTGTCGCGCCACTCGTCAGTCCGAATGTGCTCGCAAATCGCACCGAGAACAAGTTACCGAGAATTGAGCCTAAGAAAACTCCGGTCGCTGTGGTTCCGCCCTTTGGCACTCTCCTCCCGGTGCGCTCACAGGGAATTATCTTTACGCTGCGAAACAACTCTTACGCGCGCTTGGAACTGACGCGCGATACGGCCGGCGACGGTTGGTCCTTGCCAAAGGGCACACTGCTCGTTGGACGGGTCAGCGGCAGTGAGCAGGATCGAGCGTTCATTAATGTGATCGGGTACATCGATCCGCGTGAGAACCGTCTGGTGAAGATGAGCGGCGAAGTGTTGGGCGCCGATGGTGCTACCGGTCTGCCTGGTAAGCGCATCAGCGTCGAT